>ERZ1292640.2386-Hain-H43-02um-R1-2386-length-15072-cov-3_pt1 | contig 15072 bp, 17 predicted proteins | sample MGYA00564404_ERZ1292640 | MGnify/ENA primary metagenome ERZ1292640 (study PRJEB36523, sample SAMEA6512636) | groundwater metagenome | collected 2019-01-08 | study: AquaDiva: Metagenomics assemblies of 32 groundwater samples
TCAACCCATCTACCTCTTACACATAGCAGATTCTAAAGGCTGGCTTCATGGGCAAGGCGCTCCCTTGCTCTCTTCTCCCTCATCTTGTTCCTGTAATGGTGGCACACGAAATAAGCGCCTACGACAACTATCAAGGCTGCCGCAACTATCGATGCGTATTCCGAATAGTGCCTCACCAAGTTCCAGTTCTTGCCTAGATAGTAACCGCATCCCGCAAGAGTTAAGTTCCACATTGTTGCGCCTATAATCGTAAAGAAGCAGAATTTCTTCAGATTCATCTTGCCTATCCCTGCAGGAATAGAAATAAGATGTCTAACAACCGGGACGAAACGTCCAATAAAAATCGTCCAATTGCCTTTTTTATGAAACCATCTTTCAGTTATTTCTAAGTCTGTCACATCCAATAAGAAATATTTGCCGAACCTAAGTATGAATTTATTTCCCCCGTAATACCCTATATAGTAAGATACCAACGAGCCTATTATGCTGCCTATAGAACTGAATAAGATTATTAGCCAGAAGCTCATCTTTCCGTCGACAGCTAAAAAGCCAGCGAAAGGCATGACCAGCTCTGAAGGCATAGGGAATATCATGCTCTCCAATGCCATCAGCACTGTAATCCCTGGGTAGCCTAATAAGTCTATAGTTTTGACGACGAACTCGCCTATATGGCCCAGGATGCCCGTCAATGACTTTAGGCTCTCTACAGACAGGTATTTCCATCCTATCAAGGCCATGACGAACAATGCAACGAGTGCTAAAAATATCTTCGCTCTTTTTTTCACGTATATCTTGGAACTAAGAATAGTTTATTAATTTTGTTAATGATTACCTTAGCTCTCTCTTAAGAATCTTGTGCGCGTTATTTATTTTCTTGAACATCTCCGTGTCGCCTTCAGGCATGTCTGGATGGTACTTCCTTGCAAGCTCCTTGTACTTCCTGTCGATGTTGTCTATGTTCAGGTCGTCCTTATCGACGCCTAAAAGCTCCCTGGCTTCCTTGCGCATATGCTCGACATCTTCCTTCTCTGTAAATTCTAAGAGGAACTCATCGAACGTGATGGTCTTGGCCATCATGTCGGCAACCTCGAACTCTATGACCTTAGATACAACGTATAGATTATCAACGTATTTCGTGGCAGACTTGTAGCTGTAGTACATGCGGTAGCCGTCAATGTACCAAGTCGCTGAAGCAGGGACGTTCTTGTTCGCCACAGGCTCTATCTCTATCTCCACATCGTCGCTTACCACCCCTATCTTGCTCAGGGTCTTGAGTATGTTGTTCTTGTACTGCAGCGCGCGCCTGACATAGGAGTCTCTAGCAAGAACCTCCTTGAATACGTGCCCCTTTATGGTTAGATTCGCCATCTTTGCATTTTAAACAAAATCACCGGAATTTTGCATAACCTTGTGAAAACGGGTTGCTTATAAAGGTTTTGAATGGGAAAAACTTGTCCAGAAACCTTATAAATGGCCTCCAATTCAAAGAGGACTTGAATGATAGCGGTAATCGGAGGCGGCCCGGTAGGCAGCTATGCGGCTTACCTTCTGGCAAAGAAAGGCCATCAGGTAGAGGTGTTCGATGAGCCCAAGGATATAGGCAGGCCTGTGGCGTGCACCGGCATCCTGACTCCGCAGATTGGGGAAGTCGTGAAGCTATCCAAGGAGTTCCATATCAACACGTGCACAAGGACGAGGGTTTATTCTCCTAACGGAAAATCAGTAGAGATAAAGATCAAGCCTAACCCTATATTCGACAGGGCCAACTTCGATGCGTTCATCGCCAAGATGGCCGAGGATGAGGGCGTCAAGATAAATCTCAGCCACAAGCTTAAAGCTCTGGACGGAAAGAAGATCGATGTCAACGGCAAGATACTGGAGCCGGACTATATCATAGGCGCCGATGGTCCCGCCTCTATGGTCGCCAAGTCGAAAGGCATCCTAGGGAACAGGAAATTCTCTGTAGGGGTGCAGGCGAGGGTGCAGACCAAGTGCGAGTCCGACCTTGTGGAGTTCTGGCTGGGCAGGGGAGAGTTCGCATGGCTAGTTCCCGAGGACGAGCATACTGCAAGGGTGGGCGTCGCTGCGTACAGGAACGCCGGCGAGGAGTTCAAGAGGCTGATTAGGGATAGGTGCTCTGACGGCAAAATCCTTGAATGGCAGTCTGGCGTGATTCCAATCTATAATCCCAAGCATCTAATACAGAAGGACAATGTGAGGCTTGTGGGCGATGCTGCCTGCCACGTGAAAGCGACGACGTACGGCGGAATACTTTTCGGCATGCTTGCGGCGAGGGAACTATCTAACGATATAGACAATTATTCCGAAAATGTCAGGAAGCATCTTGCGAAAGAGCTTAACCTTGCATTGAAGATAAGGAAGATGATGGACAAGTTCTCAGACGAAGATTATAATGAATTGATTTCGCTCTGCGAGAAAGACAAGGTCAAGAGGATATTCGAGAGGCACGACAGGGACTATCCGTCTAAGATGCTGTTCAAGCTTATGGTCGCGCAGCCTGCTTTCCTGAAATTCGCCAAGAAGCTGATTTGAGCAGCTTCTACAAAAATATCACTTCTATCTGGATTACTCTGCAGAGATAAGCCATTGCCAAATCGGCCTTATTATGATCTTTCTCCCCTCTACTATCCTTTCGCCTTCTTGATATTCTGTCAATATCATGCCTTCATAAAGATTATGCTCTTTCAGCGCTTCCAATAATCCCTGCATTTCCCTTTCTTCTGTAGTTTCATCTAGTTCCTTAACTACCTGTATAGCTTGGCTTACCCTATTTTTAATTACAATGATGAAATCACATTCGTATTTAGCTCTATGAAGATAGACAGTTTCACCCCTTCTCTTAAGCTCTACATATACCAGATTCTCTAATAGTTTCCCCTTATCTTCTGAAAACTTAAAGCTTACAGAATTCAGCAGGCCGTTGTCTATGCAGTATAATTTCTTTATCGACCCTAATTGCTTTGCTATCGAATACTCATATTTGATGTTCTGGAAGAAAAGATAAGCATCCTCAAAATAAGAGACAAACTCTATTATAGTATTTTTGCTTATGCTGAATCCGGCGGACTTCAACTTTTCTGCAAGCTTATTGTAAGATATCTCGCTCGAAACGGATTGGAACAGCAATTGGGCGATACTTTTCAGCTTCTTGACATCTTCTATCTTATATCTCTCAATTATGTCCTTAAATATCATAGAATCGTAATAACCCTGTAAAATCTGCTCTCTTGAAATATTTTTGTTTATTAATATTGCAGGATAGCCACCATCAGCAAGATAGTGTGCAAATGCCTTCTTGACAGCCGCCTTATCCTTGCTATGTGATATGGTTTTAGGATTATAGCTTATCTTGCTCCATTCTAGGAATTCCCTAAAGCTCAACGGGAACACTTCATTGTTAATCACTCTTCCCCTTAATTTAGTCGATATCTCTTTGCTTAGCAGTTTTGAGCTTGAGCCTGTCAGCACTAATTTAATCTCTTTCCTCATGTCTGAAATCTTTCTTGCCCATGCGTCCCAGTCCTTGACAACCTGTATCTCATCAAAAAATAGATATACCTTTTTCTTCTTGTTAGGCTCATACATCTCTATGTAATTCTCTAGAATCTTATCCAAGTCGTCAGACGTTGCGTCCAAAAGCTTATTATCCTCGAAGTTTATGTAAAGAATGTTCTCTTTCGGAATGCCCTTGCTGAGCAGGCCATTTATCAATTCAAAGCACAAATATGTTTTTCCAGACCTTCTTGGGCCAGTTATTGTAGTTATGAAATCCACATCCAAATCTACGTGAATATTCCTGTGCAACAATCTAGGCACCTCAAATTCCTTCCATGCAACGACTATTTTTCTGTGTTCCATTCTGTTCTTTCCAAAAGACAATTTTAGCCCATTTTGTATTATATAAAATACAATTTATATATAAATGTTGCGGTTTATATGGCTAATAATTCAGCTTATATCTCAATATGGCGCCGATGCCGCCCAAGCCTTTCAATTTCTTTCCGCCGTCATGCTCTGTAGATATTATATGTACTTCGCCTCCTGCCCTGTCGACACTCTTCATCACTGCGTCCAATTCAGCGTACATGTTCTTTTCCCTAAGCTCGCGTATCAATTCGTCAGCCACCAGCAATTCCTTCACCGCGCCAGCGTCAGCTGCCGACTTCACCTCGCCAAAGCCGTAAGCGAAATTCCTGTCCTTCGATATCTCTTCCAACAGATTCTCAACAAGCTTCATCTCCCTTACAGACCTCTCGTTGGACAATACTGTCTTCACCTCATCCCTCTTAAGTACCTCGTCAACGCCGTTGTTGCCTGTGTTGTTGCAGGTCGCTAAAGTTATCATCGAGGACAACTCAGAATATTTCTTCTTCACTACCTTCTGCAGCTCCTCTTTCCAGAACGCCGGCGATGCGATGACTATGCTCTTTATCCCGAACCTGTCTACGTACTCCTTTATCCTTCCAGCTATCTCGGGATAGAAAGTCGACTCTTTCTCCTTGCTCTCATCATCTTTCCTCTTCGCGTCGCTCTCTTCCTCAGACAGTATCTCGTACCCGTAATTCTTCAAAAGGGCGTAAGTTGCCTCTTCCCTGTCAAGGACGACTATCAAAACTTTCAGGTTCACTTCCTTCGTCGCGTCCTCGACCTTGCTTATGTGGAACTTGTACCACGCGTCCTTGTGGATGCTTATCACCGTGTTCTCGTCCACATCGAAAGTGTGATAGCTGCCCTTGGGTACATCCTCGGTGCCTTCAGCTACTTTCCCGGAAACCCTGAGAGAGTTGGAATACTTGTGGAACTCGACCTTCTCCACCTGTATGGTGAGGAACACCGGCTTCTTTACGACCTTGACGTTAGGCTCCTGCCCTATCTTGATCTTCCTGAAAGTCTTGCCGCTGACTAGGTCGTTCTCGTCAACTATGTTGCTCAAGTACCATAGGTCGTCAAGGTTCTGGGTCTGCACCTTGAGGTCGCCTGCCTTGAAATTCTTGTAAACTACCTTCATTTTCGTCAGAAAGATAAGAAAAAGCTTTATATATTATAAAAGTTTAGTTTTTACTTGATGAGTATCGCCAATAAAAGGGGACAGGCTGACGGAGGGTCGGTATACATACTTATACTGCTTATGGCGTTCTTCATCGTGATATACGTAATCCTGCTTCCTCCGACTGAAAGGGGAGAGCTTCTTAACATAACTTCGGCCGAGACCTCTGCAACAGGCGAGGCTCCAGCAAAGACCGTCGTGCTTTCCGAATCGCCCGGCAAGGTATACAGCTTCAGCAGCAACCTGCAGACAATAAATATCGAGCCCATACACGTGTATTCGCGCGACGAGAGCAAGTCGTTCACATTGATAAAGTCAATGACCGTATCAAGAAACCTGCTAAAGGACAATTTCAAGACCGTGTATTTCGACCTGGCTGACCTGGCCGAGCTCAAGGAAGTCAAATTATTTTTCCTTATAACCGAATCCAAGGGGCCCATAACTGTCTACCTCAACGGCAAGCTGTTGTACGAGGGATTATTGACGTCATCGCAGATGCCTCTGGAATTGCCTCTGATAAACCTGCAGGATAAGAATAAGCTTGAGTTTTATTCCGCATCGCCCGGGGCAAGGATATTCTCATCGAACTATTACATCCTACAGGACGTACAGCTGATAAAGACGCTGAAGGTCGAGAAGACTTCTGCCTCGAGGACGTTCTATGTCAGCGAGGACATAGGGGACAAGCTCAGCAGGGCAACGTTGACCTATTTCGTCACGTGCAACCAGATTAACCAGAACCCAATGCTTACAATCACATTGAACAGCCGCGAGATATTCAAGGACACCATATTCTGCGAGTACCTTGAGGAGAGGTCACTTCCCTTGGCGAAGACCATACTTAACGCTTACGGCAGGAACAAGCTTGACGTATCGATAGACAAGGGCGACATAAATGTCGATGAGGTAAAGGTCAAGGCGGAGCTGAACAAGGCAGTGTTCCCCACCTACACTTTTGACATAAGCAGCGACCTGTGGACCAAACTGCAGAGCGGCGATTCAAAATTGTACTTTAGGATGAAGTTCCCTGACACCAGCCACAAGAGGGCAAAGCTTTACGTCCAGGGAGAGCTTTTCAACATGGACACTTCCGCGACTTCTTATGAGAAGGACATATCCGCAATGATAGACAACGGCGCAAATTCAATAAAAGTCGAGCCTTCGAACAACTTCGAGATACTCAATCTGAAGATAGTTGAGCAGTGATTTTTCAGCAATATTTATATAATTCTATCCTATTTTTTCTACAATCATGAACGTCATAGCAGACCTGCACATCCACGGAAGATATTCCAGGGGATGCAGCACCAACATCGACATTGAGTCTTTAGAGAAATGGGCGAGGGTCAAGGGCCTGGGCGTAATGGGCACAGGCGACTTCACGCACCCTGAATGGCTGAAGCATCTCAAGGAGAACCTCACCGAAGAGGACGGCGTCCTGAAGACCAAGTCCGGATTCAATTTCCTGTTGCAGACTGAGATATCATTAATCTATACCCAGGATGGAAAAGGGAGAAGGATACACAACGTCGTCCTAGCGCCTTCTTTTGAAATCGTCGACATCATACGCACCATGCTGCTTAAGCGCGGAAGGCTGGACTATGACGGCAGGCCGATATTCAAGATACCGTGCCCCGATTTCGTCGAGATGATGAAGAACATCTCCAATGACATAGAGGTCATACCCGCTCACTGCATGACGCCGCATTTCAGCCTGTTCGGCGACTACAACAAGTTCAATACTGTCGAAGAGTGCTTCCAGGACCAGACCAAGCACATACACGCGATAGAGACAGGCCTGAGCGCCGACCCTGAGATGCTGTCGAGGATGTCGCAGCTGGACAAATACCTTTTAGTCTCCTTTTCCGACTGCCATTCGTTCTGGCCTTGGAGAATCGGGCGTGAAGCCACCATTTTTGACCTCAAGAAGCTGACCTACAGAAACCTAATCAACGCCATAAGGACAAAGGAAGGGTTCATATCGACTGTCGAGTTCTGGCCTGAAGAGGGCAAGTACCATTTCTCTGGGCATCGCGCTTGCAAGGTCAGCCTCGGACCGAAAGAATCCCTTAAACTTAACAACGTCTGCCCGAAATGCAACAAGGGCGTGACTGTCGGCGTTGCGCAGAGAGTGGAAGAGCTTGCAGACAGGCCAGAAGATGAAAAGCGCAAAATCCAAAATTCATCGCACCTAATTCCATTATCGGAACTGATTGCGGTGTCAATCGGAAAAGGCGTCACGACTAAGGCAGTTTGGGACGAGTACAACAAGCTCATCGCAAAGTTCGATAGCGAGTTCAATATATTGCTTGACGTCCCCGAAGACCAGCTTGAGGGCGTGACGACAAAAACCATCGCCTCTTTAATCATAAGGAACCGCCAAGGCAAAATCAAGGTCAAGCCAGGATACGACGGCGTCTACGGAGAAATAATGTTCAAGGACGAGCCTGAGCAGAAAGGCCTAAGGGAGTTCATCTGAGACCTTGTCCGACAAATCCGTGCCAAGCTCTGCTCTCATTCTTCTTTCGCACTCTTTGTAGTACTGCTTGCGTTCAGCCTCTACATTGTGTGCCATCTCCATAGTCTTCTTTTTCTCATACCTTAAGTAGAATGAAATGCCAAAATTCAGGCCGCTCGCAATCAAGTAGAATGGATTGATAATGGCGGCGCCAGCGCTTACAATCCCTGTGCCAATGAAGTACCATTGAAAGCCTCCTAACCATGTTGCAATCCTGTAGTTTGTCTTTGCAGGATCATAACCAGGAGGCAGCACCAATCCTCTGTATGCTTCTGGAACATCTGCCATTGTCTCAGCCGAAATAGTTGAGCTCTTTAGCGCCTTTGCTCTTTTCTGCAGCCTTGACGTCCATGACCTGCTGGGTCTTTGCCTTTATCTCTTCCTCTATCTCCTCTATCTCCTCGTCAAGCTTGTCGATGTTGAGGTCGAGCTTGAACTTCTTGTTGAGAATCTTCAGCATCTCCCTTGCCCCTTTTATGCCAAGGTATGCCGGATGGCCGAACGTCTGCGCCAACAATGAAGCCGCTGGTATCTTCCTAACCTTGGCCAATCCTAGAAGGACACCGCTGACACCGACTATCGGGCCTACGACGCCGTAGATGTTGTTAGATGCGCCTCTGAAAGTCTTGACATATTCCCAGTCGTTGCCAGTCACGAAAACTTTCGGCTTCTTAGGTATGGTCTGCAATCCTATGCCGCCTAAGGTGACTATCTCCTTGCCGCCGTAAGACTCGAATATGTCTAGAACCGTCTCGCAGAACCTGTAGCATGATTCCTCGTTGACCGGCTGGACGTCGCCGGCCAGGAACAGGAAGTCCTTGCTCTTTATCTTCTTGTGATATAATTCTATTATCGGAAGCTCAATGAGGTTCTTCTCGTTGATGAAAACAGAGTGCGGGAAATGGTAGGAATGTATCTCCAAGACCTTCTTTGCCTTCAGGCTGTCTATGATGAAGTCCGCAGCGACCTTGCCCACATTGCCTATGCCGGGCAATCCCTCTATCAAGACCGGCTTGCTTACTTTCAAGCTCTTCATTACCTTGTGTATCCTGAATCCTTCCATCGTGTAACAGAATAGTCCTGCACGGTATATAAAGGTTTTGTTAGTCTGCTAAATTCTCGAGGTGCTTCGTGCAGTTGTACAGCGCCATCATTTGTTTTTCCGAGTCATATATAGAAAGCGAGGTGTTGTTTAAATGTTTGTAGTTCACAACGTCGTCGATGCTGTGGTCGTTAAGGCGCATTATCATGCACAGCAGCGGGCCTCCATGGCTGACCAATAATACGCTGTCCTTATCATGCTTAAGCTTCAATTCATCGTAAAATTTTACTGTCCTGTCCCATAATTCCGCCCATGACTCTCCACCCTTGGGCTTGAACCTCCACCCTGGCACGTTCTGCCTCTTCTGCTCCTCGTGGTCGGCGCCGTAAGGCTGGTTCTCATAGATGCCTTTTGCGCCTTCCCTCAATTGCTCCATCTTCATCCAGGCCAAATCTGGATGGTGCCTCGCGATGGTGCCAGCCGTCATCACTGCCCTCTCCAGGTCGCTCGAGTATAGGATGTCGAAATTTTCATCTTTCAATCGTTCGCCTATGAGATCGGCTTGCCTAATCCCTTTCGGAGTCAGCACAGAATTGTAATGCCCCTGATGCAGCTTCAGCACGTTGTGGTAAGTCTCGCCGTGCCTGACCATGTAGAGCTTCATTTTAATTATTTCTTCGCCATGCGTCTGTACTTGCCCCACTTGTCCTCGGGACTGAACTTCGCCGGCTTTGTCGACAAGGCCTTGGCGCCGCACTTAGGGCATACTTCCTTCATAGTGAATTCCTTGCACGAACTGCAGTATAGAATGTGCTGGCTCATTTTTTCTTGAATTCGCCCTTGCCGCCTGCGGCCTTAAGGGTGTCGATTATCCTTGTGATAACCTTGTTGAGGTTTTCCTCTGCCTCCTTGTATTCAGGCGCCCCTATCTGGACCTTGAAGTTAGGCGCCCCAAGATATGTTATGGCCAGGTTGAAATTCTCCTTCTCTGCCATGGAAATCCCTTCGGCCAACGCCTTCTTTATGTCGCTGATCCCCTTTGGATTGAGCGACGTAAGCGTCAATGTGCCGTCAACGAAAACTTCCTGTGGCTTGATTCTTTCCGCTATGATCTCGAACAGCGGCTTGGCGTATCTCTCGGGAATCTCTATCTCCATCAAAGCGCCCTCGCCCCTCACTGAAACGTCCTGGAAACACTGGAATATCGTCTCGTAGCTCTCCATTATCTTCGAGCCAACCTTGCTTATTACTTCCTCTTTCTTCTCCTTCAGCTTGACCGCAAGAAGCTCCAGCATCTTCTCCGCCTTCTGCTCCTGCTTGAATTCCTCGTTCTTGTTCTTCCTTGCTGCCAATGAGACTCTTCTTAAAGAAAGGTCGACCTGCCTTCTCTCGTGGTTCACCTTGAGGACCTTGCAAACTAATTTCTTGCCCTCAACAACGTAGTCCCTGATGTTCCTGATCCTTCCAGGCGCAATCTCGGAGATGTGCACCATGGCCTCCTGGTTGTCATACTCGTCCAGGCTGACAAAAACTGAATGGTACAGAATTTTCCTAACAGTACAGAGGACTATGTCCCCCTCTTCCGGCAAGCCTTTTTTCTTGAACAGCATGATATAGTCTGGAATTCAGAACTGTTTATAAAGATTTGGTTAGAATTTGTAGGCTAAGAAATAAAAAATAATCCTATTCAAGGATTTCCAAGACTCTCGCCTTAAGCTTGCCTTTGCCGCCTGCCGGCTTGGCCATCGTCTGGCCGCATACCAGGCAGTCCACAGTCGTAGCGCACTTGCCGAATATGACCTGCTCGTTCTTGCACTTGGCGCATCTTACCTTGATGAACTTGCCCTTGGGCTCTTTTAGCTTTACCATTTTAGTTCTGCGCTACCTCCACTTTCTTTGACCTGCTGCCCACAAGCATGATTGACTTGCTGCACTTCTTGCACTGCAATTTCAAGTTGACCTTCTTACTCTTCTTCTTGTTGTATCTCTTCCACTTGGTCATGGCACCCCTTGAGAAGCTGCCCTTGTTGCCGAAACCCCTGAAGCCGCCCCTTAGCCTTACCCTTGTCTTGGACCCCCTAGACATCGGGTGCACCTTGTTCTTACCCTGCTGCTTTGCTATTGATACAGACATCTCTTCGTAAGTCTTACATTTGGGACAAAACTTTCTGAGTTTCTTTGGAACTTTCATCTTATTACCAATCCTTGCTTGTTGTTGATCAGATGCTCCGCAACGTCTGCCGGAAATTCCTTGATGTCTTCCTTCTTGAACGGCCCGTAGGCGTTCAGGTCAGGCCCGACAAACTCTGGCATGTCTGAAATTATCTGAATTTTTAACGTGCTATTATCCTCTTTTTCACTACCTATTTTTAAATCTTTTGGTTTTTGAACGCCCGGCAGTGAGCATTGGAGCACATTGAACAAGATGTTACTCCTATATAAATTGAGCTGGTCGAGCAGGGACCTGAACATAACCTGCTCTTCGGGCAGCATTCCCGACGTGTCGTGGTTGCCACTGTTCCTCGAGCTTATCAGCGCCTGCTGCAGTATCTTTGATTCCCTCTTCTCGTAAAGGTCCTTGAGTATCTTCTGGATGTTCTTCATCTGCGTCCTGGTCTTCTCGACCTCTGCAGACGCGAAAATGTTGTCCTTCTTCTGCTGGGAATCCAGAATAGCCTTCTTGTTGTTGAGGTATTCCAGCACTTCGGTAAAGAAATTCTCGCTTAGCTTCTGAATCTCGGGCCTCATCTTCTCCCTTCTCAGGAGGTCATAGAGATTCTCATAAGTTATCAGAACTTCTTTTTCCGCCATAAGTCAGATATATAAACCTCTCATTTAAATTGGTTTCTGTTTTTATGCTAGATGTTTAGGAGTTTCAGGACTTCCTTGCCTTCCATGACGCCCAGCGAGCCTTTCCTGCAGCTCCTCTCTGAGAATTTCACGATATGGTCCGGCTTGTCGGTGCCGTCATAATACAATAATGGCACCGGGTCGTCCGAGTGCGATTTCCTGTTGCAGGGGGTCGCATGGTCGGATGTGACAATCAGCTTGTACCCCTTGAACTTCTTCAGGCTCCCGAAGAACTTCCTGTCTATCAATTCTATCATCCTTATCTTCTCCCTGACCAGCCCGTCGTGCCCGGGAATGTCGCATTCCTTGAGGTGGATGTAGAAGTTGTCGTACCTGTTCCAGTACTTCTTCATGTATTTCAGCGAATACCTTATCGTCTTGTTCAATCCCAAGTAGAGGAACTTGTAGACGTTGCTGCTCTTGTTCTCGGGATACTTGAACTTGAGGATGTCCATGCCCGCTAATTTAGCAATTCCTATCTCCAGCGGCATGGCGACGACCGCCGCCCATTTCTTCTTCTGCTCCAATTTAGGCAGCGAGCTACCGGCGTCCCTAGGCAGGATTACATTCGCGGGCAACAGGCCCGAACCTTTTCTGGCCTTGTTGACCTTTGACTTCGATAATATCGACATCGACTGCGAGACAAAGCAGTTCACTATCTCGGCTGTCCTCTCCGAGCCGCGCTTCAGCGCCTTCGCCTGCTGAACGTTCATCTTGCCCTTGTCTTTCGCTACGCCGAACTTTCCCAGCATCTCGTACGCAGGGTCGACGTTCGAGATGTCAGGCTTGAACTTGCCGTATAACACCAAGATGCCCCTGTGGCCTATCGTGCTCCTGTATATGAACTTGCACGGGAGATTTACCTTCCTGTTTATCTCCCTCTCCAGCGCCTTAGCTTCCTTGGTCGTAATCTTCCTCCCAACCCTCCTGTCGGCTATGCTTGTGCCGTACACCGTGGCGAAGTTCGTCCTGAACGCTACGAAATCCTTGCCAAGCTCTACGCCTGCGCCATAAGCTTCCAATGGGCCCCTGCCGCAGAAATGCCTGTAAGGGTCGTAGCCCAATAGGGCGAAAACCGCAACGTCTGATTCAGGAGCGACGTTCCTGCCAACCGTGTAGACTATCCCTGCCTTGCCGTTCTTCACGAAGAAATCCAAGTTCGGCGTCTTCGCCACCTCGTAGCATGACTGGCCGTCTATTTCCTTATCAGAACCAGCTGCTCCATCCAATATGACGAAAATCGTCTTCATGATACAATAACTTTATATTCCTAAATATTTAAGCCTTTTCTTATGAAAATAAAGCAGGTGCCCGAGGATTTCGTCGTAAAGGAGATACTAGACTTGAAAATAGATGACGGCCCTTACACGTATTTCATCCTCAGGAAGAAGAACTGGAACACCTTGGACGCGATATCCGAGATAGCCAAAAGGCTGAACGTCTCAGAGAAGATGATAAATTTTGCGGGCATCAAGGACAAGCATGCGGTGACCGAGCAGGTCGTCTCGGCTTTCAGGATAGGCGCGGACAGGCTCAAGAGCCTGCAGATAAAGGATATCGAGATAAAAATTCTCGGCACCGGCAAGGAGAAGGTCCACACTGATATGCTCGCCGGAAACGAGTTTGTTGTCACCTTAAGGGACTTGGATGAACCTAACGAAAAGAAGCTTCGGCACATCGCTAACTATTTCGATGAGCAGAGGTTCGGCAAGGGATTAGATAACCATCTCGCTGGCAAGGCCATGGTGATGAAAGATTTCAAGAAGGCATGCGAGATAATGAAAGTAGATGTAGAAGGCAATGATTACGTCGGAGCGCTGAGAAGGAATCCAAGGCTGCTAAAGCTGATATTCAACTCCTACCAGAGCTACCTGTTCAATCTCGCACTTGCGGAGTATGTCAGGATGAAATCAAAGAAATATTCCGAAGTCAGTTCGGATTTCGGCACTCTCGCGTTCTCTGACTACCATGACGGAACAGAATTGCCACTGTTGCAGTTCGATAACGAGCTTGACGGCGACGTGAAGGGGATATACGAGAAGATAATGAAAGATGAAGGCATAGGCATGAGGGATTTCATCATAAGGCAGCTGCCTGACCTGCTTTCGTCGACGCTGTACAGGAAAGCGTTCGTTGAAGTCGGAGACTTCTCCTCCCAAATGTCAGATGATGAGCTCAACCCAGGCAAGAAGAAGCAGACATTGGATTTCAGGCTGCCTAAAGGGTCGTACGCAACAATAGTCGCCAAATACCTGTACCCTTAAGAAAGGACAAGATTTATATAAAAAATATGGCTTCTTTCTAACCAAAGAGGTAATGTCCTAATGAAATTAAAATCTGCATACTTGGCGATATCCCTGATAGCTGTTCTTTTATTTGTCGCATCATGCGGCAAGCAATCTCCCGAAACCGGGCTTGATGGTAACGAACAGCCTGGACTGTCGGTAGCCGACATCGAGGATGTAAAGGACACTGAGCTCAAGGCCCTGGCTAGCGCTCCGCCTGTGCAAGAACCAAAAGTCACCTCTTTCGATATCATCGACAAGGAGTTCGCAAACGGAAAACTTAGCGAGAAGGACGCAAACACGCTAAGGATAATAGCCAACTTCAATCCGGACGCGCTGCCTACCGGATACAAGTCCGAATCTTCGGGCAGGAACTCTTATCAGGCTGCGGACATCTGGCTCGCAAAGAATTGGGACACCTTGGACGAGAATACAAAGAAGGCCCTTGAGCCTTACTACTACGAGCGCGACGACCCGAGAAACCACATGAACGCGCCAACTGATGCGCAGAAGATAGCTGACGCATTGAGCGTAATACCCGCAGTCAAGGCCGATGGAGAACTGGTCATGATTCTGACAACCACGCTCACAACCAGCCCCGAACGCAAGGTAAAAATAATTTACGGCATGAACGATCCTGCGCAGAGCCTGCAGGCCAACTGGACAAGCGACGCGTTCGTCAAGTCATTCCCCATGTTCGAGCAGCTCCTTGGCGTGAAGCCAGACAAGGCCGTCTATGTGTACCTTGAAAACATGGGGTCTTACGGCTCGGCTGTAATGAAGAATCTTGACAACGAGGCCCGGTGCAGGATAAAGCTCAAGCTAGGCATGGACCAGAAGATGACAGAGTCGACATTGTCGCACGAGCTGTTCCACTGCTTCCAGTTCTACATACCTCTTGATTACGACCCTGCAGACGAGCAGTGGCTGATGGAAAGCACTGCGACATGGTCGGAGAACTTCGTATACCCCACCTACAATTCCGAGCACGAGTACCTGCCGAGCTTTTTCGAGTGGCTGAACAAGTACATGATGTATTATGGGCTTAACCACGAATATTCCACTTACGCATGGCACCTTTTCGTCACGCAATCGGCAAGCAGCCCCAACTATGTGAAGGAAGTGCTGATGAAGGCCAACACTGGGACGTCTAAAGATGCGGTCACTAAGGACCCTTTGTTCAATTCGAGGTTCGCAGAGTACGCTGTCTGGGACTGGAACTATGACCCATATAAGAGATACTTCGACTTCCCTAACCTTCCGGGAAACCCAGTAGGCGGCATGGCCTACCTTGAGTCCATCTATCCGA
>ERZ1292640.2388-Hain-H43-02um-R1-2388-length-15062-cov-6_pt1 | contig 15062 bp, 9 predicted proteins | sample MGYA00564404_ERZ1292640 | MGnify/ENA primary metagenome ERZ1292640 (study PRJEB36523, sample SAMEA6512636) | groundwater metagenome | collected 2019-01-08 | study: AquaDiva: Metagenomics assemblies of 32 groundwater samples
CCGCCTGGTGGAGGACGCGCAGGCCGCCAAGGCGCCGATCCAGCGCCTGGTGGACCAGGTGTCGGCAGTGTTCGTGCCGGTGGTGCTGGCGGTGGCGCTGATCACCCTGCTGGGCTGGTTGTGGGCCGGCGCCTCGGGCGAGACGGCCATCATCCATGCGGTGGCGGTGCTGGTGATCGCCTGCCCCTGCGCGCTGGGCCTGGCGACGCCGGCGGCCATCATGGCCGGCACCGGCGTGGCGGCCAAGCACGGCATCCTGATCAAGGATGCGCAGGCGCTCGAATTGGCGCACAAGGTGGATACCGTCGCCTTCGACAAGACCGGCACCTTGACCGTGGGACAGCCGCGCCTGACGGCGCTGGTCGTGGCCGAGGGCATGGACGAGGCCGCGGTGCTGCAGGTGGCGGCCAGCCTGCAAAGCGGCAGCGAACACCCGCTGGCGCGTGCTGTCGTGGCGGCTGCGCAGGCGCGCAGTCTGGGCCTTGAGGCGCCGGACAATGTGCGCGCGGTGCCGGGCCGCGGCAGCGAAGGCGAGGTGGGGGTGAAGAGCTACCTGATCGGCAGCCTGCGCTGGATGGACGAGCTGGGCGTGAACCTGGGCGTACTCGGTGCCCGGGCACTGGAGTTGCAAGGGCAGGGCGCGACGGTGTCCGCCATGCTGGAGCGCACCACCGCCGGCCTGACGTTGCGTGCGCTGATGGCCTTCGGCGATGAACCCAAGCCGGGCGCCAAGGAGGCGCTGGCCGCCTTGCGGGCACGCGGCATCCGCACCGTGATGATTTCGGGCGACAACCGTGGGGCGGCTGAAGCCATGGCGCGCCGACTGGGGTTGCGGCCGGAAGCGGGCGAGGTGCTGGCCGAGGTGTTGCCGGGGGACAAGTCGGCCCAAGTCATCCAGCTCAAGGAAGGCGGTCATACCGTGGCCATGGTGGGCGACGGCGTCAACGATGCGCCGGCGCTGGCGGCGGCCGACGTCGGCCTGGCCATGGGCAACGGCACCGATGTGGCCATGCACGCGGCCGGTATCACGCTGATGCGCGGTGATCCGCTGCTGGTGGCGGCGGCGCTCGATGTCTCGGACCGGACGGTAGCCAAGATCCGGCAGAACCTGTTCTGGGCGTTCATCTACAACGTGGCCGGCATTCCGCTGGCGGCCTTCGGTTTCCTCAACCCGGTGGTGGCGGGTGCCGCCATGGCCATGAGCTCGGTCAGCGTGATGAGCAATGCCCTGTTGTTGCGGCGCTGGCGGCCGCGGGATATGTAAGCGGGAACCGATGTATGGACGCCTAGAATCAGGTTTCGGTTTCATTTCATAACGATCAACAACGGGACAGGTCATGATGTCGAAGATCTTTTGGTTGATGCGCCAATTCACAATCCGTTTTCGCATGCTCAGTGCGATTGCTGTGGTCATGTGCCTGCTGGGCCTGCTCGGCGGCGCCGGCATGCTGGGCATGTTCCGCATCCATAACCTGAGTGAGCAGGAGGTCAACCGGTCGCATGCCGGTGTGGAGCGCCTGAGCAGCCTGCGCTATGAAATGAGCCTGGCGCGTCGGCATGAGAAGGACATGATCATCCAGTACGAAAAACCCGAAGTCATCAAGCAGATCCGGGGCAAGTGGCTGGACGACATGCAAAAAATCGAGAAGACGATGGCGCAACTGCTGGAAAGCGCCTTGGAGGCCGACAAGCCCCGCTACCAGAAGGTCATCCAGCACATGAAGACCTACCGCGACATGTTCAACCAGGTGGCCGGCCAGCTGGAGGCGAGCGCCTACGAAACGGCCACCATTGCCAACCGCATGAGCGCGCGTTCGGTGGCTGAATTCGAAGAGGCCGACAAGCTGCTGCAGCAGATCGACACCGCCTTGCGCGAGACCGCCCGGCAGGCGGTCGAAAGCCAGGGGGCGGCGCTGCAACAGACGCTGTTCATCTTTGCCGCGCTGGTGGTGCTCTCGCTGATCGTGGTGGTGCCGCTGACGCTGCTCAATATGCAGGCCATCTGCGCGCCGCTGATCAAGGCGCGCGGCCTGGCTCAGGCGATTGCCAGTGGCGACCTGTCGCAGCAGATGCAGGTGGACGGCAAGGACGAGGTGGCCGATCTGCAGCGTGCGCTCGATGCCATGCGCACCGGTCTGGGCAGCATGGTGTCCCAGGTGCGGGACGCCAGCGAAAGCATTGCCACGGCCAGCCGCGAAATTGCCACCGGCAACCAGGACCTTTCCAGCCGGACCGAGCAGACCGCCAGCAATGTGCAGCAGACCGTGTCTTCCATCTCCGACCTCAGTGGCAACGTGCAGCACACGGCCGCGTCGGCCCAGACCGCCAACCAGCTGGCGAGCACGGCCTCGCAGGCGGCGCAGCGCGGTGGCTCGGTGGTGGGGCAGGCGGTGCAGAGCATGCGGAGCATTTCGCAGGCCAGCCAGAAGATCGGCGACATCATCGGCCTGATCGACTCGATTGCCTTCCAGACCAACATCCTGGCGCTCAATGCCGCGGTGGAGGCGGCGCGTGCCGGCGAGCAGGGGCGCGGTTTTGCCGTGGTGGCCAGCGAGGTGCGTTCACTGGCCCAGCGCTCGGCGGCGGCGGCCAGCGAGATCAAGGGCCTGATCGACAACAGCGTGGCGGCGGTGGACGGCGGTGTGCGCCTGGTGGAGGAAGCGGGCCGGGCGATGGAGGAAATCGTCGGCGGCGTCAAACGCGTGAGCGACACCATCGGCGAGATCACCGTGGCCTCGGCCAGCCAGTCCGAAGGCATCGGCAACGTGAGCCAGGCTGTCAACGAAATCGACCGCATGACGCAGCAGAACGCGGCCCTGGTGGAAGAGTCGGCTGCCGCCGCCGAATCGATGCGCGAGCAGGCCGACCGCCTGGCCCAGGTGGTGCGCCAGTTCCGCGTCGGCAACGAGGCGCAGATCCTGCTGGCCTGAGGATGTGAGCAAAGCTTGACCTTCGTCAAGCCGGGGGCCGTGCTGGCGTGACAAGCTCGGAACAACAAATTAAATTGTTCCGAGGAGTCCAGTCATGAGCCATGAGAGCATCCGCATCATCCACGACGAGCACGCCGCGCTGGCGGCGATGCTGCAGTCCCTGCGCATGATGGTCCAGCGTGGACCTGGCAACGAGCCGGAGAATTTCTTCGACGTGTTGCGGGCCATGCTGTTCTACATCGACGAATTTCCCGAGCGTCTGCACCATACCAAGGAAACCGAGCTGCTGTTCCCGCCGGTGCGCGCACGGGCGCCACATCTGAAGGAAGCCCTGGACAAGCTGGACAAGGACCACGCCTACGGCGAGTCGGCGGTGCGCGAGTTGCAGCACCTGCTGTTGGCTTGGGAGTTGCTGGGCGAATCGCGCCGGGCGGCCTTCGATGAGGCGGCCAAGCGTTACCTGGAGTTCTACCTCGAGCACATGCGGCTGGAGGAAACCGTGATCATGCCCGAGGCCGAGAAGGTGCTGACCGCGGCCGACTGGAAAGCCCTGGATGCCGCCTTTGCCACCAATTGCGACCCGTTGACCGGCAAGTACCCGCGCGACCCGATCTATGACCGCCTGTTCACCCGCATCGTGATGCGGGCGCCTTCACCCATCGGTCTGGGCGAGGGCTGAGTCGCTGCTGAAGGCGACAACGGCCCCAGGCGCGGGCGATGCGCCGGACCGCCTCTTCATTCCCAGGGCAGGGTGGTGGACCTGGCTGGTTGTTTGTCGACCTTGGGCTTGGAGAACCAGGCCACATAAAGTACCGGCAGCACCACCAGCGTGAGCAGGGTGGCGGTGACCAGGCCGCCGATCACCACGATGGCCAGCGGGCGCTGGGTTTCCGAGCCGATGTCGTGCGACAGCGCCATCGGCAGCAGCCCGAGCGCCGCCAGCATGGCGGTCATGAGCACAGTGCGCAGGCGCTGCAGGGAACCCAGGCGGGCGGCCTCGATGACGGTGTGACCGGCATTGCGCAGCTGCTGGAACACCGAGAGCATGACCACGCCGTTGAGCACGGCCTGGCCGGACAACGCGATGAAGCCGATGGCCGCCGATACCGACAACGGAATCGAAAACACCCAGAGCGCAATGAAGCCGCCGATCAGCGCCAGCGGCACGTTGACCAGGATCAGCACCGCCTTCTTGAACGAACCGAAGGCATCGAACAGCAGCACGAAGATCAGCAGCAGCGAGATCGGCACCACCAGCGAGAGCCGCTGCATGGCGCGCTCCTGGTTCTCGAATTCGCCCGACCACTTGATCGCATAGTTGGCCGGCACCTTGACGTTGCTGGCCACGCGTGCCTTCATGTCTTTCACCACCGAGCCCATGTCGCGGTCGCGGATGAAGATGCCGATGGCCATGGTGCGGCGGCCGGCTTCGCGCGCGATGTTCATGGCGCCGCTGGTCTCGCGGATGTCGGCGACATTGCCCAGCGTGGTGTAGCCGCCGTCGGGCGTGGCGATCAGCGTGGCCGGCAGGTTGCTTATGCTGCGACGTTCGGCCGGCAGACGCACGGCGACGGCGAACTTGCGCTCCCCTTCCCATAACTGGGTGGAGGCCTTGCCGGCCAGGGCGGCTTCGATCACGTCCTCCACGTCGGCGACGTTGAGGCCGTAACGGGCGGCCCGGTCGCGGTCGATGTCGATGACCAGTTGCGGCAGTTCGCCCAGGCGGTCGATTTCGGCGCGATAGACGCCGGCGACCTGCCGGACCTCGCGTTCGATGGCTTCGGCCGTCTGGCGCAACTCCACCAGGTCGTCGCCGGCGATCTTGATCACGATCTGGCCGTCGATCTGCGAGATCGACTCCAGCACGTTGTCGCGGATCGGTTGCGAGAACACCGGTACCAGCCCCGGGATGGCGCTGACGGCACGCTCCATTTCAGCGATCAGCTGTTCATGCGTCAAACCCCGGCGCCACGCTTCCTGCGGCTTGATGTCGACATACACCTCGGCCATGCTGATCGTTTTCGGATCGGTGCCGTCTTCGGGCTGGCCGGCCTTGGAGACGGTGGTGCGCACTTCGGGCACGCTCAGCAGCGCCTGGCGGGCGCTGCGCAGGATGCGCGCCGCCTCGTCGTTGGCCACGCTGGCCGGCAGGCGCAGGTTGACCCAGAGCGAACCTTCGTTGAGCTCGGGCAGGAATTCGGAGCCCAGCCGCGCAGCGGCCACCATGGCCAGCATGAAGGTGCCCAGCGCCATGGCGACCACCTGGCGCCGGTGGCTCAGGGCCCACAGCAGCACCGGCTCGTACATCCGCTTGGCGCTGGCGACGAGGCGGTTGTCGCCATGCGGCAACTTCTTGCGCAGCATCCAGTAGGCCAGCAGCGGCACCAGCGTGAGCGAGAAAATCAGCGAGCCGATCAGCGCCGTGGTGACCGACAAGGCCATGGGCTGGAAGATGCGGCCTTCGTGGCGCTGCAACGCGAAGATCGGGATGTGCGCGGCGATGATGATCAGCATGGAGAACAGCGTCGGCCGGCCGACTTCGTTGGCGGCCTCGATGATGGCCTGGCGCCGCTCGCTCTCGGGCATGTTCTCGCTGTCTTTTTCCAGCCGGTGCATGATGTTCTCGATCACGATCACCGCGCCGTCGACGATGATGCCGAAGTCCATGGCGCCGAGCGACAGCAGGTTGGCCGGCACGCCCATGATCTTCAGGCCGAGAAAGGTGGCCAGCAGGGCCAGCGGAATCACCACCACCACGGCCAGGCTGGCGCGCAGGTTGGACAGGAACAGGTAGAGCACCAGCGAGACCAGCAAGGCGCCTTCCACCAGGTTCTTGAACACCGTGGAAAGCGTCTTGCCCATCAGCCAGGTGCGGTCGTAATAAGGCACGATCTGCACGCCGGGCGGCAGGCCGCGCGCGTTGAGTTCGGCGATCTTTTCCTTCACGCCTTTGAGTACCTCGCTCGGGTTCTCGCCCTTGCGCATCACCACCATGCCGGTGATGATGTCGTCATCCAGATCCTGACCCACCGTGCCCAGCCGCGGCACGGCGCCGATGTTGACTTTGGCGATGTCGCGGATCAGGATCGGCGTGGCGTTGCGCGTGGCCACCACGATGCTGCCGATGTCGTCGGCCGAGCGCAGCAGGCCGATGCCGCGGATGGCGTACTGCTGCACGCCCTGGGCCACATAACTGCCGCCGACGTTCGAATTGCCGCGGCCCAGCGCATCCAGCAGGTTCTGGAACGACAGCTTGTAGGCGCGCAGCTTGTCCAGGTCGGGCTGCACCTCGTACTGTTTGATGAAACCGCCCATGGCCACCACATCGGCCACGCCCGGCACCTGGCGCAGGGCGCGCTCGACCACCCAGTCTTCCAGCGTGCGCAGTTCGGTGGTGGTCTTGCCGTCGCCGCGCAGGCGGTAGCGCATGACCTCACCCACCGGCGTGGCGTTGGGCGCGATGTTGGCTTCCACGCCGGGTGGCAGGTCCACGCTGCGCAGGCGCTCGTTGACCTGCTGGCGCACCTGCAGCACAGTGGCCGCATCGTCATAGGTGACGACGGTGAAGGACAGGCCGAACTGGGTGTGCGAGAAGACGCGGATCGAGTTGGGCAGGCCGGAGAGCGCCATCTCGATCGGCAGCGTGACCTGCTTTTCCACCTCCTCCGCGGCCCGCCCCGGGTAGAGCGCAATGACGGTGACCTGGGTGTCGGTGACGTCGGGGAAGGCCTCGACCGACAGGTTCTTGAAGGCAATCACGCCCGCCATGGCGAACAGCAGTGTGCCCAGGACGATGAACAGCGGCTGGTACAGGGCGTACTGGATGAGGCGCTTCATTTCTGCGCTGCTCCGGTGTCGCTGGCCTTGCTGGGCGCTTCTGTTTTTGTAGCGCCTGTCGCAGATTCTGCGGGGGCTTTGGCCTCATTTTGTGCCAATCGGAACTGGCGCGCGAGCAGCAGCGCATTGTCGCTGACGACTTGCTCGCCGGCCTGCAAGCCGCTGGCGACGACGACCTCCTTCGGGCCGAGGTAGGACAGTTCCACCGCGCGTGGCTCGAACTCGCCGGGGCGCGTCTGCACGAAGACCGAGTGGCCGGAGCCATGCAGCAGCACGGCCGAGGCGGGCACCACCACGCCGCTGTCGAAGTGGCGTTCGAAGCGGGCCGTGGCCAGCATCTCGGCCTTGAGCAGCCGCTGCGGGTTGGCCACCAGGGCGCGGATCTTGATGGTGCGGGTCTGGGGGTCGATGAAGTCGGCGGCGTTGATGACGCGGCCTTCGAATGTCTGTCCCGCCAGGGCCGCAATGGTCAGCGCGAAGGTGGCGCCCGGCCGCACCGTGCCGACTTCGGATTCGCGTGCGTCGATCTGGATCCAGAGCGTGGACGGGTCGGTCACCACGAACAGCGCCGGCACACCCGGACCGGCCAGGTCGGGCCGCACTTCCTGGCCCGGGTTGAGGTTGCGCTCCACCACCACACCGCCGATGCCGGCGCTCAAGGCCAGCTGCTGGTTGACGCCGCCGGTGCTGCCGTACAGCCGGGTGCGCGCCCGGGCGCGTTCGGCCTCGGCGCCGGCGCGTTCCGCCTCCGCTTCGGTCTGTTCCAGCTCCTTGCGCGCCACGATGCCGGCCTCGAACAACTCGCGCTGGCGCTGCAGGGCCTTTTGCGTCAGACGGGCATCGGCCTCGGCGCGGGCGGTCTCGCTCTGGGCCTGGCCGAAATCGGGCGACGCAAGCTGAGCCAGCAAGGTGCCGGGTTGGACGGTCTGCCCGACATCGGCCCGGATGGCCATGACGCGGCCGGCGAAGGCCGGATAGATGCGCTGGGTGCGCTCTTCGTTCCAGACCAGTTTGGCTGGCAACTCGACGGTCATGGCCTTGGCCGGCGCAGCGGCGCTCAAGGTCAGGAGGGCGAGCTGCGGATGGCCGGCGGGAAAACGCAGCTGTCGGCCCTGCACGATGGGCGCCGGCACCTGGGTTGCCGGGGCGGGTGCCTCCTTGCAGGCACTGAGTCCCAGGGTGGACAGGATGAAAAGAGGAAGCAAACGGTTCAGCATGGTGCAGTGACGCCTAGGATGGGACGGTATTCAGTGGGAAGGGGCGGCAGAAGCCGCGGCCTGCGCTTGGGTGCGCAGCTGCCAGGCGCCGGTGGCCTTGGCGTAGTCGGTGCGGGCCGCCAGCGCATCGAGCAGCGTGGCACGCAGGGTGCGCCGCGCATCGAGCAGGTCGGTCAGCGACATGGCGCCTTTGCTGTAGGCCAGTTCGGCGCCCTGCGCCACCTGGCGTGCGCGCGGCAGGATGTCGACTTCGTAGGTACGGGCACGCTGAGCCGTGTTGAGCGCTTCCTGCTGCAGGCGTTGCAGTTCGGCACGGGCCTGGCGCCGGATTTTTTCCAGCGCGTCCTGGGCCTGGGCCAGCTGGGCGCTGGCGCGTGCAATCTCGCCCTGGTAGCTGTAGCCCCATTGCAGCGGCATCTGCATGCGCAACTCGATCAGCGCGGTAGAGGTGCCGGGGTAATGGTCGTAGGAGGCGCCCCAGGTGATGTCGGAGCGGCGTTGCGCCGTGCTGCCATCGAGGGCCGCCTGCGCGGCTTGCAACCGGGCCTGCGCGGCCCGCACATCGGGGCGGGCGTCCACCAGGACATCGAGGTGGTGTGCCACGGTCCGGTCGCCAGCCAGGGCCGGCCAGTCGGTTTGCGCCTGCAAGCGATCGGGCGGCGTGGGCAGCCCCGTGAATTGCCACAGCAGGAGGGCGGCGCGCTGGCGATCCAGCTCGGCCAGCTGGACGTCGGAGCGGGCGCGCTGGGCTTCGATCTCGGTGCGGGCCGCGTCCTGCGCCGCCAGATCGCCGGCCTGAAGCCTTTTCTGGGCGGCGCTGGCCAGCTGGGCGGCACTGCGTTCGATCAGCGTGACCTGGGCCAGCCGTTCCTGCGCGGCCAGCAGGTTGTAGAAACCTGCCTGCACGCCCAGCAGCTGCTGGGTACGGATCTCGTCCAGGTCGGCCTGGGCGGCGGAGGCGGCGCGCTCGGCGGTCAGGGTGCGCAGTTCACGTTTGTTGCCGCGCTCCCAGGTCCAGTCCAGGCCGATCGATTTGTCGACGCGCTTTTCCGTCATGAAGTTGCCATCGCCGATGCCGTTTTGCAGGTCCATCTGGCCGAGCTTGGCGGTCAGGACCGGGAACGGTGCACGGTTGGCGCTCACCACGTCGGCGCGGGCGGCCGCCAGGGCATTGCGCGCCAGGGCGACGTCCAGGTTGTTGCGGGCGGCCTGCAGGGCCTGTTCCAGGGAGACCGCTGCGCTGGCGGGTGTCTGCGCCAGGGCGGGCAGCGCCAGCAGCAGGCTTGAAAGCAGAAAGAACTGTCGTATGCTCATGCACTGATTGTCGAAAGTGCCTGCTGACCACCGACTGACTTTCCCACTTGGTGAAAACACGTAGAGAAGGCAGCCGTTGCCGATGTCGCCTCCATGAGAATCCTGTTGATCGAAGACGATGCCGTCCTGTGCGACGTCATGCAGCACAGCTTGCGCGATGCCGGGCATCGGGTGGATGTCGCCCAGACGCTGGAGCAGGCCCGCCATTTCTGGCGGGTGCAGCCCTTCGATGCCGTGCTGCTCGACCTCAACCTGCCCGCTGACAGCGGCCCCCAAAGTGCGACGGCCAATGGTCTAACGGTGCTGCGCGAAGCGCGTGCCCGTGGCGACCGTACGCCGGTGCTGGTGCTGACGGCACGCAACCGCACCGAGGAGCGCATTGCCGGGCTGGACGCTGGCGCCGACGACTACCTGGGTAAGCCGTTCGAACTGGCCGAGGTCGAGGCGCGGCTGCGTGCTCTGGTGCGCCGCACCCAGGGCACGGAGGATCGCTTCGTGATCGGCCGCCTGGCGCTGGACCGCAAGGCGCGCCGGTTCTCCGTCGGCGCGGCCTTGCTGGAGTTACCGGCGCGCGAGTTCGAGGTGCTGTGGGAACTGATGACGCCGCCGGGCCGGGTGGTCAGCAAGCGGGCGCTGTCCGACAAACTCTCCGACTTTGACGAAGCGCTGGCAGACAACGCGCTCGAAGCCTTCATCTCACGCCTGCGCAAGAAACTGGCGGGTAGCGGGGCCGGCATCCGTACCCTGCGCGGCCTGGGTTATGTGCTGGAGCCCGTTTGAATACCTTGGAAACCCCGGTTGCAGATGCCTTGCCGCGTAAGCCCTCCCTGCGTGCGCGGGTGGTGCGCCACGTGTTGCTGCCGCTGGCCCTGACCTGGCTGCTGGGCACGGCGCTCACGGTGGGGGTGGCCTACTTTTTCGCCCAGAAGGCGTTCGACCGCGCCTTGCTTGATGACGCGCATGCCCTGGCTTCGCAGGTCCGCGTCCTGCCGGCGGGACTGTCGCTGGAGCTGTCCACCAGCGAGATGAGTGCGGTGTTGTTCGACCAGAGCGAACAGGTGTTTTTCGCGGTACTGCGGCCCGACGGCTCGGTGCTGGCGGGCCACCCGGGCCTGCATGCACCGAGCCCCGAGGGCCAGGCGCGCAGCCGGTTCTCGGAGATCCATTACCAGGGGCAGACCCTGCGCAGCGTGGTGTTGCGGCGTCGGGAGCCGGCCCCGTTCGAGGTGGTGGTGGCGCAGACCATGGGCAGCCGCAATGCCCTGCTGCACAACGTGCTGCTGTACTCGGTGGCACCGCAGGTGTTGCTGCTGCTGCTGCTGGCGGGGTGGCTGCGTCGCATCATCGGCCAGGAGTTGCGGCCGCTGGCTGAGCTGCAGCGCTCGGTCGACCAGCGTGACGCGCTGGATCTGACGCCGGTGCCGGTGTCGGCCAGCTCCCGGGACATCGAGCATCTGGGCACCGCCATCAACGCGCTGCTGGCGCGCGTCAGCCACAGCATGCAGGCGCAGCGCGAGTTTTCCGGCAATGTGGCGCACGAGTTGCGCACGCCGTTGGCGGGCATCCGCGCATTGGCCGAATACGGGCTGGCGCAGCAGGATCCGGCGCTGTGGCGCGAGCAGTTGCAGCGCATCGGCGCCAGCGAGGCGCGCGCCAGCCGTCTGGTGGAACAGCTGCTGGCGTTGGCGCTGGCCGAGGAAGCCGACGCCGGCGTGCAGCACGAACCGGTGGCGCTTGATGCCGTGGTGCATGAAACCGTGCTGCGCTACCTTCCGCGCGCCGATGCGGCCGGCGTGGATCTGGGTGTGCAGGGGCTGGAACAGCCCCTGCGGGTGGCGGGCAATGTGGCGCTGATCGAGGGCGTGCTGGGCAACCTGCTCGACAACGCCCTGCGTTACGGCCGTGCGCCCCAGGGTCAGGCCAGCACGGTGACGGTGGTGCTGACGCCGCTGGACGGCGAGGTGAAACTGTCGGTGATCGATAACGGTCCGGGGCTGTCGTTGGCGGAACGCCGTCGCCTGATGCAGCGCGGTGTGCGCGGCGTGCAGGCCGACCGGCTGGGCCAGGGCGCCGGTCTGGGACTGGCCATTGTTGCGAAGTTTGCCGAAGTGATGCACGCCCGCTTCGAACTCGGCGACGCACCCAGCGGCCAGGGCCTGTGCGCCTCGGTCAGCTTTCCGGCGCTGGCGTCGGGTTGATGGCTTAGAACTCGCTGTGCCAGCGCAGCGAGTAGACCTGCACCGGCCCGCGGTCCTGGTTGTAGCCCGGGTTGCTGATCTGTTGCCAGCCCAGCGACACCGCAGACTGCACCTTGCCCGCGCGCGTGGCCCAGTCCGGCAGGGCCCAGCGGTACCAGGTTTCGAAGACGCGCTCCGGCGCATAGTTGAGCGCACCGTCGCCGAGGAAGAAACCCTGGCCGCCGGCTTTCAGGTAATCACGGTGCGGGCCCGAGATCTCGTTGACGGCCAGGGCCACGCCCCAGCGGTCGGCGCCGCGGCCCCAGCGGTGGCCGGTGAACTGGCCGCCCACGGCCGTTTGCCGGTCGATTTCGGTGAAGGCGTAGGTTTCGGTGCCGCCGTCATTGCTGCTCAGGCGCAGAAACAGGCCGGCGTCCTCGGCCAGCGGCGCCAGCAGGGTCAGGCCCCAGCCGGTCTTGGTCTGTTCGCGCCGCACCTGGCCGACATCGGGCACGCCACCCCGTGCCAGTGCCTCGGTGTAGCTGCCCATGACGGCCTGGTTGCGAAACCACAGCGCGCTGGCGCGCAGCGGGCCGGCCGGCAGATGCACCGGCAGGTCGGACTCGATCTCCAGTTGATCGCCATAACGCCGGCCCAGGTCGCCGTCCAGCGCCAGACCATTGGACTCCACCGGCACGGCCGCACGCGCCACGCGCACGGCCCAGGTCGGGGTGCTGTAGTCGAGCAGCACGGCGTTGCTGTAGCCGCGCGAGTCGGCCGCGTAGTCCCAGGCGCCGTAGGTCATGAAGGCCCAGTTGTGGAACTGGCTGCGCGGGTCCTTGGCGTAGGGGTTGGGGTCGAAGTAATCGAGCAGCGAGAAGTTGCCCACCACCAGCGTCCAGCGCCGGGTGCTGGCGGTGCCGCCGATCTCGTTGAAGCCGGCGTCGATGGTTTCACTCTCGCCGCCGGCGTTCCAGCGCTGCAGCAGGAACAACCGTGCGCGGTAGGCATTGACTTCCGGGCCCGAGGTGCGCGCCAGTTCGCCGTTGGACAGGCCGCCGGCGCCGGTCAGACGCGACAAGGGCTCGCCCTTGGCGGCTTCCGGGTTGAGGTGCAGCTGGGCGCCTTGCCACAGGCGCAGGCCGAGGTCGGCCGTGGCGGTGAGCGAATAGGCGCGTTCTTCCAGCGGGCTCAGGCTGTTGGTGCCGTTGTAGCCGGCGTGAAAAGCCGGTTTGGCCTGCCAGATGAAGGTGGTCTGTGCGTGCCATGACAACCGTTGTTCTTCATCCGGGACTTGGGCTTGCGCGGCAGTGCCTGCCGTTGCGCAGGCAACAGCAAGGCACGCGGCCGGCAGGTAGCGGCGGAGACGGACGTTAAACATGGGAAATTTGAGCCTACCACGGGGAGATGACAGGGTCGGGTCATACCGCCCGTTCTTAAGCAGGCCTTAATCGGGATGGAGTAGAGTTAAAAAACGGTTGTCCTACGAACCGGGTCATTTTAAGTTGCCCATGCTGTTTCCTCTCCGATCTTCCCGTGCCGCTTTGGGCGTTGCCAGTCTCCTTGCCGGTCTCGCCGGCGCCGCGGCGGCGCAGGACGCCTCCCAACTCATTCCCTGGAGCAGCAAGCTGGAGGCCGGCGCCGGCGTGAGCACGGCGCTGGTGCAGCCCCAGGCCGCCGCTTCCGGGACCATGGTCCTGCAGGGCACGGTGGTGCTGCCGGCGCAGCAAAGCGATGTGGTCAGCATGCCGGTGGCCGGTGTGGTGCAAGCCGTACTGGTGGCGCCGATGCAGACCGTGCGTGCCGGCCAGCCGGTGGCGCGCATCATGAGCCCGGAGTTGGCGCAATGGCAGCGCGAGTGGCTCATGGCCGACACCCAGGCCCGGCTGGCGCAAGGCAAGGCACAGCGTGACGAGCAGATGTTTGCCGACGGCATCGTCTCCGAACACCGGCGCAACGAGTCTCGGGCCCAGTACGAGATGGCCTCGGTGGCCGCGCGCGAACGCCGACAGGCGCTGCGCCTGGCCGGTGTCAGCGAGGCGGCGCTGGCCCGGGCGTCCAGCACCGCGGGCCTGTCGCCTCAGTTGACCCTGGTGGCGCCGGTGGCCGGCACCGTGCTGGAACAGATGGCGGTGCCGGGCCAGCGGCTGGAAGCCGGCGTTCCGGTCGCGCACATCGCGCGCGCCGGCCGCCTGGCGATCGAGTTGCAGGCCTCCCGCGAGCAGGCGCAGGCCCTGCGCGTGGGGGATGCGCTGGGGGTGGACGGCTGCAAGACGCCGGCGCGCATCACCGCACTGTCGCCGCAGCTCAGCAGCGCAACCCAGGGCGTGCAGCTGCGCGCCGAGCTGGCGGGCCGCGAGGACTGCCTGCGCATCAACCAGTTCGTGCAGCTGCGCTGGCAGGGTTCCGCCGCTGCATCGGGGAGTGCCTTGAGCGTGCCGGCTGCTGCCGTGGTGCAGCAGGGTGGTCGCCATTACGTGTTCGTGCGCCAGCCGCAGGGCTTTCGTGCCGTGGTCGTGACCCTCGGGGCTGGTGGCGGCAGCGAGGTGCTCATCACCGCCGGGCTCAAGGCCGGCGACGAGGTCGCCGTCAAGGGCGTGGCGGCCATCAAGGGCGCCTGGCTCGGCCTGGGCGCTGACGCCGGCGCGGGGCAGTGATGCTGGCACGCCTGATCGCCTTTGCGCTGTCGCAGCGCCTGCTGGTCCTGGTGCTGACGCTGGGCCTGGTGGGCGCCGGGAGCTTGGCGTTTCGCGACCTGCCGATCGACGCCTTCCCCGATGTGTCGTCGACCCAGGTCAAGATCATCCTGAAGGCACCCGGCATGACACCGGCCGAAGTCGAGTCGCGCGTGGTGATTCCGATCGAGCAGGAGTTGCTGGGCCTGCCGCACCAGACCGTGCTGCGCTCGCAGAGCAAGTACGCGATTGCCGACATCACGCTCGACTTCGCCGACGGCACCGACATCTACTGGGCACGTCAGCAGGTAGGAGAGCGCCTGTCCGGCGTGATGGACCAGTTGCCGGCCGGCCTTTCCGGCGGGCTGGCGCCCATCACCACGCCGCTGGGCGAGATGTTCATGTTCACCATCGAGGGCGAGGCTTCGCTGACCGACAAGCGCACCCTGCTCGACACCGTGGTCCGGCCGCAGCTGCGCAGCATCCCGGGCGTGGCCGACATCAACTCGCTCGGCGGTCATGCGCGCGCCTTCGAGGTGGTGCCGGATGTGGCGGCGCTGGCGGCCCGCCGTTTGTCGCTGGAGCAACTGCAAGGGGCGCTGGCGGCCAACAACCGCAATGACGGCGCCGGCCGACTCGCCAGTGGCGAGGAATCACTGCTGGTGCGCAGCGACGGCAGCATCCGCACGCTCGACGATGTGCGTGCCATTGCCGTGCTCGAGCGCAACGGCCAGGCGGTGCGCGTGGGCGACGTGGCGCTGGTACGCATGGGCAGCCTGACGCGTTATGGCGCCGTCAGCCAAAACGGCAAGCAGGAGACGGTGCAGGGCCTGGTGCTGGGCCTGCGCGGCGCCAATGCGCAGAAGGTGGTGCGCGAGGTCAAGGCCCGGCTGGAGATCATCGGCAAGACCC
>ERZ1292640.2390-Hain-H43-02um-R1-2390-length-15055-cov-7_pt1 | contig 15055 bp, 11 predicted proteins | sample MGYA00564404_ERZ1292640 | MGnify/ENA primary metagenome ERZ1292640 (study PRJEB36523, sample SAMEA6512636) | groundwater metagenome | collected 2019-01-08 | study: AquaDiva: Metagenomics assemblies of 32 groundwater samples
ACCGTAGGTACTGCCGCAGGATCGCAGGCGTGGTCTGCGCCAGCAGGAACTCCGTGTCCGCGTTGCTGCCGGTCACGGGCGGAAGCAGGGTCAACACTTTCGCAGCGCGGGTCGGCGTCAGAAAGCCCTCGGCTCGTTGCTCGATGTCCGACCAGGCACCGGTCTCCTTCAGCGCGGCGATCACCTTCGGCGCGAGCTTCTCCATGTCCGCCATGCGCAGGTCGGCGGGGAACAACTGAAGGCCCGCCAGTTGGGTGGACGGGTTTTGGAGCTTCACCTGCCCCGCCAGTTCGCGGAGCACCAGGTAGCCCGCCAGTTCCTCCGGCACGGTCTCAGTCCAAAACAGGAGGTCTTTCACCTGCTCGCGGGCGGCTTCACGGATGATATGGAGAATGACTTCGCGCTGCGTGCCGAGTTCCGGTCTCCCGACCAACAGGCGGATGGCGTGGGCCAGAAACTCCGCCGGTTCGATCTCGTCCGTCCAGATGTCGGCCAAGCCAAGTTCAGGGTGATGGGCCAGCACGACCATCGCGGCGACCTGGCCACGGCCCCAACTGTCGGGCTTGCCCCATCGCTGGATCAGTTTCTCGGCGGCGTTCTGCGCGTAATCCAACCGCGCCAGCAGGTCGGTCTTGAACCGGCGCAGTTCCTCAACCGGACAGTTGATCTTCGGCGTGATGCGCCGGAAGAACGCGGGCACCGACAGGTCAAGCGGCTCCCCGGCTTCGTTGCGGGCCAGGATGTCCGCCACATGGGAGACATCAATCGGTTTGTTGGAGTCGGCCCCACGGGTCAGCACGATCACCACGCGGGGAAAGGCTGAAGGCTGAGGGCTGAGGGCTGAAGTGGAGGCTTCGCGGAAACGGAGACGGAAGGCCAGATCGTCACCACGAAACACAACCAGGTGCCATTCCCGCCCGGCAGGATCAACCACCTTGGGCCGGTCCAAAACCTTGGCGTCAGCCAAAAACCGATCCGAGTCGATGGCGACCGCGACGCGGGCGTCGGCAGGAAGCTTGCCCAGCCAGTCGTGGAACAAATCGCTCGGTGTAGTCATGTTTCAGCGTTCAGCCTTCAGCCTTTAGCCTTCTTGTCTATGGCGGTGAGAATGGCGGTAAGCTGGTTCGTTTCATCCAGCAGGTCGGCCATCTTGGCGGGGGAGACGGTGCCACTCTCGACCAGGAGTTCCAACCAGTAAGCTGTTTCTTCGATCTCCTTCAGGCAATCGCCAATCTTGGAAATGAACTCGGCCTTGGAGCGGCCTCGTGACGCTTCCCGGTAATTCGCGCCTACTGAAGTTCCTGAGCGCAGGACTTGTTTGCCGAGCACCTGCGCGATGGCGTCGCCTTTCGGCAGCGCGGCATACATCTGAATCACCCGCAGCGCGAACCGCTTCGTCCGAATCTTCAAGTCTTCTGGTTTCTGATCCATACTTCAGCGTTTAGCCTTCAGCCTTCAGCCTTCGCCCCACAAATCCATCGTCGCTTGGTTGTCGTCCTTCTTCTTGACGTTCTCAGTCTCTCTTTCGTGCTCGGCCAGGCTGGCGATCTTGCTGGAGGCGGCTCGACACTGCTTCTCGGCGCGGCGGAACACGTCGGCGGTGACGTGATCCTTGAGGACGGATTGAAACAACCGCGTGATGACCCGATACGCCTCGTCGGCATCGAAGCCGCGTAAAGCTGGCAGCGCGTTGGCCTGTTTCTCCTCGATGTCGCGGCAGGCTTTGAACAGCACTTCGATCCACCGGCAGCGTTCGTCGTCAGTTGTCTGGCGGGCGAGCGATCCGCTCAGGTAACGCTCGGCGTCGTGGAGCACGCGGATCGAACGGTCGTCGTTCATCCGCTCGCGCTCCTCGGCGGTCGGTTCGCGCCAGCGGTTGGTGTCAGGATCGCGCCAGAAGTTCTCACCCAGCAGGAAGTCGAGGATCAACGACTGCGACAGCGCGGCGGGCAACAACCCCGTGGCCCGCATCCAAAGCGGCTTGAGTTCGCCGATCATCATGGGTCGCACACTGAGTTTCTGCCGGAGCCAGTCAATGGCGCTGACCTCATCCTTGACGGTGACTTCCTCAGTGATGAACCCGTTGCCGCCGTTGCCGCCCACGGCTTCACCGCGCAGATACCAACGCTGGCCAACCTTGCGGAAATAGCGGGCGCAGACGCGCTCGATGAATGGCAGGTTGAGGCGCTCCACGCTTACACCCTTGGGGATGAACGTGTTCATCAACATGATGTGAATCGTCGCCGTGGCACGATGCTCATCACTGTATTTAGCGGAGTCGGTCTTGATCCGCTCAGGCAGCGTCTGAAGATGTTGGCGCACGGCATCGGCAACCTGATGTTCCAAGTCATGGTCTTCGGCACGGACTTGCGAGCGGGCTACAGCGGGCTTGTGAAGATTGAACAAAACGTCTTTATCTACTACGTCTTCTTCACCCTTAATTCCTTTTACCTGTTTGAACGATTTCTGTGTTTTCTCCAGAACCAACATGTTGGCAATTTCAAAACCAACAGCTCGAACAGCCTGTTTAATGGCAGTGAAGACCCGCCCGTCAGAATTGCTGAACTCAACTGTGGCCCACCGGCCTGGTTTGAGCACACGGAACATCTCCCCAAAAGCTGTTTCCATCATCTTCGCGTAATCGCCGAGGGTCTTGAACGGGCCATTAACCCTGCGGTCGCTGACGACCATTTCTTTGGACTCGTCCGTAAGTTGGCCCAGCCAGGTTTCCCAGAGCAGCGAGCAGTCGGCGTAGTAAATGTTGGAGCCAAACGGTGGGTCTGCAAAAATGTAATCGACAGACTCATCGGGCACGGACAAGCCGTTGGCGGAACCAAGCACAACTCGCACATCGGTCGTGGTGGCAAGCGAGTTGAAGTTGGGAAGACTCTTGAGCAGACTGTCAGCCTTGCGTCCAAAGACCTCGCCGACGTTCTTCTCTGAAGTGAGTGAGGCAATGTAAAGAGTCGAACTGAGTCCTCCCCCGCCTCCACCGTAGCTCTGCTTCAACGACACGTAGGGGATGATGCTGGTAAAAGCGAATCGCAGGAATTGGCGAACCCGCTGGCTCGGGTCGCATTCTATCTCTTTCCACAGACGCGCCAGCGCCCACAGGTTTCGCCTTGTGTAAAAATCGCTGATGGTCTGGATGCCTCGTTTCAGCAAACCGTGCCGAAGCATCTCGCGTCCAGTGTCCACTTGATTTTTTGGATGCCAGTAGGGCAGCGGGCGTCTGGCAAGCTCCGAAACGAAGTCAGCTTCTTTCGCAGTGAACTTGTGCGCTGTTCGCAACGTAGCGGCTTCAATCTGGTGACCCTTTCGCGAACGCAGTCCAACGAACTCGTAGTCCGTCACGACGGCTTTAGGCTTCAGGAGCGTGAGTTGCTTCTTCTCCCATTCTTGCCGACAGTGTGGGCAGGAGAACGTCTCGGCAATCTCACTTGTGCTCTTGTCCACCGCAGCATCCCAAAGGATAATCTCCTGCCCGCACCCGCGCTGAACGCGCTTCTTGGCCACAATGGGCTTTCCCGCGTTCTTGCCCCGCGTGCTGACTTTGCCGGTGGGTTCCTCGATGGTGACGAACCCTTCGCAGCGGTAAACGTCCGACCAGATGGTGTATTGAATCATGGCCGGGATGCAAACCCACTGCTTGACCTTCGCCACGTCGAGGTCGCCCCATTTCTCGTCACGCGGCAACTCGGTCACGGGATAGCCGAGCCGGGCCTCGACCTCGGCCTTGGTGAGGAGTTCCCAAGGGCGCTCATCTTCTTCGAGCAGGTTGTGCCTCGATTTCCCACCGGGCGGATTCTTGAGTCGGCTCGCCACGTCGGCGTTGCTCACATCATAAACACCCGCTGCCGGTTCGTAATGCTCGGTGCCGTAGAGCCAGTCGAACTCGTCCTTCACCGCCGCCTTGATGCGCTCGAACTCGCGCTTGAGCGCCGCGACATCAACGGGCGTGTTGTAGTTGTAGGCGATGTGGCAGGCGGCAGGCGACAGGTCGTTGAGGATGCAGGCACGCGGGCCAACACGATCTTTCAGTTCGGGGAACGAGTCGAGAATATCGGCGGGCGGCTGGGCGCACATCTGCGCGGCCACGCCGGTCATGCCCGACCCGCAGAACAAGTCGAGCACGAGGTCGCCCGGCTGCGTGTAATGGAGAATGTAGGGGATGATGCTGCGCGGCGGAACTTTGGTGTGATAGGAGTGCGCGTTGTAGATCGGGTCGTTCTTGCCCTCCTTGATGTCCGCCGCGAACGGAGGGCGGTCGTAATCGTCCGTGACTGGATCGTAGGGCGTGACGTGACGGGCGAGGAACTCAGAAAGGCTGAAGGCTGAAGGCTGAGGGCTGAAATCGGAAGTCTTCAAATCGTTTTGGTTGGCACTCATGTTTCAGCGTTCAGCCTTTAGCCTTCAGCATTTCTTCAAAGCCCTTTGGACTTTTTGTCGATGGTGGTGAGAATGGCGGTCAGTTGGTTGGTTTCGTCGAGGAGTTCGGCCATTTTCGTGGCGGTGACGACGCCACTTTCGACCAGCAGGTCGAGCCAGTAGGCGGTTTCCTCGATTTCCTTGAGGCAATCGCCGATTTTGGAAATGAACTCCGCTTTGGAACGACCCCGTGAGGCTTCGCGGTAGTTTGCCCCGACGGATGTTCCAGAGCGCAGCACCTGCTTGCCAAGCACCTGCGCGACGGTGTTGCTCTTCGGCAGAGCCACATACATGCGGATAATCCGCAGCGCAAACCGCTTGGTGCGAATCTTCAAGTCTTCCGGTTGTTCATTCATAATTCAGCGTTCAGCCTTTAGCCTTCAGCCTTTTCTTCCAACATGCGGCTGTAGATTTTCAGGCGGTCGGAGAGCACGCGCTTGGACGGGAGTTGGGTGAGGTATTCGGACACCTGCATCTTGTGCGGCCCGTGGCTGAGGAGCAGTTCGACGTGCTGATGTTTCTTGGAGGTGCAGAGGATGAGTCCGACCGGCTCGTTCTCGCCCTCGCACCAGTCGTGCTGCTTGAGCCACGAGAGATACAAGTCCATCTGGCCTTTATCGGCGGCGACGAACGGCCCAATCTTCAAATCAATGGCCACGAGGCAGCGCAGGCGGCGGTGGAAGAACAGCAGGTCAAGCCAGTAATCGTCGTCATCAATCCGCATGGCGAACTGCCGGGCCACGAAACAGAAATCGCTGCCGAGTTCGGTGAGGAACTGTTGGAGGTTGGCGAGGATGGCGGATTCAAAGTCCTTTTCGGAATACGCGCCCTTGAGGCCGAGGAAATCGAGGAGGTAAGGGTCTTTGAAGGCGTCCTCGTAGCGCACCGTCTCGACGGGGCCGCTCTTTTTTTCGAGGCGCACCAAGGCGCGGGTGTCGCGGGACAAGGCCACGCGCTCGAACAGGGCGCGGTCAATCTGGCGCTGGAGTTCGCGGGTCGCCCAGCGTTGTTGCGCGGCCTGCTCGAAGTAGAAGCCGCGTTTGAGGCCCGCCTCGACGCCGAGCAGAATGCGGTAGTGCGTCCAGCCCAAGCGGTGGTGTCTGGAGAAGTCGATGACGGGGCGGTCTTCGGATTCTGCCATCGCCGCTGGCAGAATTTCCGTCCCGGAAGATTTGCTAGGCACTGCCGAGCAAATTGCCTTGGCAGAGGATTTGGCAGGCAGTGCCTGCCGAATGTCGGGCAAAAATTCCACAGGCAGCGCCTGTAGAATTTGGGCTGCAAAAGATTTGCTAGGCGCTGCCGAGCAAATCTCAAAGCCCTCAAAGAACCGGCGCATGTCCTGTAAATTTGGCCGGGAAAAACCCCGCCCATACATGCTGGTGAGCTTGTCCGCGAGAGCCGCCAGCAACTGCTCTCCGTAGCCCGCCCGCTTCTGGTTTTGCTGGATGTCCTGCGTGATGACGCGCCCGACATTCCAGTAGAGCCAGACGAGCGTCAGGTTCGCCGTGGAGACGACGTGCTGACGCGACGCCTCGATGAGCGACTGAATCCGTGGCAGAACGCGGGAGAGGCCCGACAGGTCGGGTTTGGCGGCGTGGCGTTTGGCGATGGGCTGTTTCATGGGCCGTCAGTTCCCGGTTCCTGGTTCCTCCAAGCGGAACAGGACGCGAACGCGCTTGCCCGCGCCGTGCTTGGCCTTGGCGTTCTTGATGGCCGTCCTGAGCAGGCTCGTCAGTTTGGCCAATGACTCCTCGATGCGTTCCTCCTCGACCGCGCCGATCTGATTAAGAATTGGGAGCAGGGCCACGGTCTCGTGGACGATGTTGGCATCCTGCAAAAGTTTTCGGAGGAACGTCACTAGGTCATCGGTGATGACGCCCACCAGTTTGTCGGCGTCGGCGATCTGGATGATTTCGACGAGGGACTTTAGGTCGGCGCGGTTACTGTCGTCCGCTGCTTTCTTGAGGATGGCCGCGATGGAGGCGTCCTTGAGCCGCTGGATGCGGTCGGCCAATCCATTGGCAATCATCACCGATACGCGGTCGCAATCTTTCTGCGGTAGCGCGTTCGCGGGTGTCCAGTCGCACTTCGGGCACACGGCTTTAGCTCCCGCGACTTCGGCCTCCGCCGCGTCGGGGCAGACCCAGACGGCGGACTCAAGCTGATCGAGTTCACTGGCGAGGTCTCCCGTGCCTGTCAGGGGTGGGCCAAGCTCGATGATCGTGTTCAGACGGTTCAACGCGATCACGCGGGGGCGCAGGGTCTGGGCACTGGCCGCGATCTTCGCCAGGCTTTCGTAGAAGGCGCGGTGCGCTTTGCGATAGGCTTGGACGTAGTTGCCTTTCCACTTCTCGAACGAGTCCAACCGCGCCGGGATCAGGTGCGGGCTGGCAAACAGCGTGTCGAACTTGAAGAAGCCGAGGTTGGTCTTGCGCTCCAATTCGATGGCCTTGTCCACGTCACACGCCGCCGCCAGGTAATCGCGGGCCTGGCTGATGTCGAAAGCGCGGTCGCGGAATTTGCGGGCCTTGTCGTACTCGGCGAACGCCGCTTTGAAGTTTTCAGGCGCGGCGTAACTCTCGCGGACGGCAGCGTCGAACTCCTGGTAAGATGTGGTTGCAACCAGGACGTTCAGCCGGGCGATCAATTCGGTGAACGACTTGGGAACCGCGCCCTCCAGTTTGTCGGCCAGCGTTTTCAGGCTGTGGTCAACCGCAGGAATTTCCTCCTTCAGCTTCGCCAAGACGGCGAGCAACTGATCGTTGCGCTGGAGTTCTTCGTCGGGCGTGGACGCGGGCTTGAGGCTGTCGTCCAAAACACGGGCGTAGGGCAGCACTTCGTTCCAGCCCTTCTGAACCGAGGCAACGATGCGGGCACCCAGCAGCGCCTTGTCCATCTGGCTGCTCCATTTGCAAAGGCCAAGCGTGTGCGCGGTCAGCTTGTTTGCGGGCAGCGGCTTGCCGTTGGCCAGTTGAATCTGCGTGGCCGGGTTCAGTGCCAGTTCGTAGCCGCCCGACTTGACCAGCGTGAACAGGTAAAGGTTCGCCATCTCCTGGGTCAGACCGTAAGGCGGACGGCACACGGCTTTGTGGATGTCCGCAATCGGTTTGTCCGAGACACCGCTCAGTTCCTTGCGGATTTCGGCCAGGGCCTGGGAGACATCGGGTTTGAGTTCGTTGGGGTGGGACTTCTGCGTCAGTTCCAGGCCGACGCCGAAATTGACCACCGCGTCTTTCTCGGCTGTGGCTGGCTCCTTCGTGAACAGCCCCGCGAAGACCTTCCGGGCATCGTTGTCGGTGAACTCCTTCTTGAGTTCCTTGGGGCTGAACAACGGCGTGTCGTAGGATTTTTCCAGGAGCCGACCGGCGAGCGATTCCTCGCGCTCCTTGGGCGTGGCGAAGACCTCGACCGCTTTGATTCCGTAGCCCTTTTGAGTAAGTATCTGGCCGCGCCGGAACTCGTCCTGCTGGCACTTCAAGAGCACCTTGACGGCCTCCCGGCGCTTTCCATCCGCGTAATCGCGCAGGCTGGCCTGGTTGGGGGCCGCGCAAGCTCGCTTCATCTCCTCAGCGGCCAGCAGATCGGCCAGGGCGTCACGGGTGCCCTCCGTGAGGTCTTCCGGGCGGCAGACGGCGACCCGCGTTTCCTTGAGGGCGGCGGTGATCTTCGCGTCCGTGTCGGCAGGCTTGTTGACCAGGTAAACGATGCGGAAGTGCTGGTCGGCGTTCTTGATGTCGTCACCGAACTCGTCCCGCCAGCGGTCGGAAACCACGATCTCACCGCCGTAGGCAATCTTGTAGAGCTTCCGGGTGGAGGCAGCGGGGCGGTGTGGGAACTGGTATTTCGGCGGGGCGCTGGTTTGCTTCTCCTGCGACGTGCGTGGGTCGCTGGGCGCAAACGCGGCAAACAAACCGCCGTTGACACCCAATTCCGCCTGGGCCTCCGGCGTGATGTCGGGCAACTGCCAGAACAGCGACTCCAGCCATTTTTCATCCTGGCGTTTTTTGTCCTGAAGGAATTTCTTCTTGAGCGGGGAGAAGAATTTGACCGGGTTCGCCTGGACGACACTGGTTTCGTAGGAGTAAACGGCGACCTCCTCGCCGCCACGAGTTTTCTTCTCCTTGCGAACAGGGAAACCGTGGGACAGGAGCAGTTCGAGGATGTTCTCCGCTTGCGCAGTAGCGCCAACGGCGTCGTCATGGAGCCACGCGGCTTCCGCAACTTCCTGAGCCGTGAGACCATCACGCTGATTGTCCGGCAGACTCAAGACCCACAGCAGGAGGGTTTGGAGGATCGCCTTGCACTGGTCACGCTCCTCCGTGGCCAGTTCCAATTCCGCCAGTTGTTCAATGGCACCCTGGAGGTTGAGATAAGCATCCCGGTAGTGTTCGTGGTTCAGCCCCTTCCGTAGCTCATCGGTCTTGATGATGTCCGGCAGGATAATCAGGCGCTTCCCCTTGAGCAGTTTTGCGTCCGACAACGACTGCCAGCCCATGCGGATGGCCGAGCGAGCGGTGGGCAGGTTGTGCTTCTCGGCGTTCTGAGTGAGCCGCCGCATCACATCGAAGCAGCGCGGCTGAAACGGAAAGATGGCCGTGAAGTAGTCTTGGGAAATGTTGGCCTGCTTGATGAACTTGTACTCCTTGCGGCAATAATCGTAGTAATCCTTGATGTCCGTGGTCGCGCCTTTCAGCAGTTCGCGGCACCGGAACGTCACGATCTCACCGAAGTCCCCCTTGTTCCTGTCGGCGAGCAAATAGAGAGGCAGGAACCGGTCACCTTCCCCACCGCCTGACAGTTTCTGAGGCATGTCGCCCTGGCTGGCAATGATCGTGATGATGTTCAGGTGTTGGGTGGGCAGCACAAAGGCCAACGTCTCCAGCACTTCCTCGTCCTCGGCGTACGCAGGCGTGCGTTCCGGGTGCCGATCCTGCCAGGATCGGAACTCGTCCACGACGAAGACGATCCCATCGTAACCGCCGAGCTTGGTGATCTGGTCGTAGATGTAGGCGAAGCGTTCCTTGAACTTGCCCCGCAGTCGGCCTTCGGGGAGTTTCGAGCGCACCAATTCCTGGCCAAACTTCTTCGGGCCGGACTTGCTGCGGTAATCCTCCGGCGAACACTTGTGCTCCTTATCAAAGAAGAACCGCACGCCCGCCTTCTCGGCGTCGGTCGCTTCCTTTTCATACCAGTGGTCGGCGAGTTCCGCCGACGTGACTTTGATCTGGGATTCGATGTCGGGCGCGAACGACTTGAGGCTCTCCCTGATTTGCTCCTCGAACACGCGCATAAGGCTGTCGCCGTCGCCAGATTGTCCCATGCCGCGCAGCGAGAACGCGACCGGGAACCACTTCACCTTCGACAGCGCACTGGAGTACTCGCTGCGAAGTTCTGCGTCACGGAGGGCATCCCAAACCTTCAGTTCCCGCCACACCAGCAGATCAACCAGCGTTCCCAAGAAGTGGGTCTTGCCCGCCCCGTATTCCGCCTGAACCCAAAAGCCTTGGCCTTTGCGGTTGACGACGCAATCGAAGATGCGTTTGCAGTGACCGCGTAGCGCGGGCGTAAAGAGGTACTCGGCGACTGTTCGCTCGGCCTTCTCTTTTTGTATGATGTCGGACAGGGACGGAGTGGTCTCCGGTTCCGGTTTGACTGAGATGATCTTGTTCAGTTCGCGCATAGCGTCACTCACTTGTGTTGAAAACCTCCTTCACCATGCCGGGTTCCGAGAAGTAGTTCAGGAGCCGGTTGCCTTCGCATCGGACTTCCTCCGGCCAGTCCGTTTTCTCGGTGCCGCCATCCAGGAGCAGTACGACCATTGCAAAATCGCCGATGAACCAGTCATAAAACGCTTTCACGCCGACGTTGTACCGGGCCAGCAAGCCGATGGACTTGACGATCAGGATCACGCGGTTGGATGGCCCGCGTTGAATCGCCCGCAGCTTCTCGCGCAGGCCGTCCCGAAGTTGCTCTCTGCTGGAATCGTCGTCGGTCGGAAGATTTCCAACGTCGAACAGATCGAGTAAATCGAGGGAGAGGCAGTTGGCGGAACCCAGAGCCTGATGAATCGCCTTCTCGCTGCCGATCCACATCACCAACTCCTTGTCCCAGATGCGTGATCCTACCAACGCATTGAAGTGGGTCGCAGATTTCACAGCCGCGCTCTCCTTTCAAGAAGCTCGTCCAGCGTGAAGCACGTCGTCACTTGCTCCAGTTGATCGGCAACCACGTATTTTCCCACCAGTCCCACCGCATCCAGGTCACGGAGCAGAGCGCGGACGCCATCTTCAGATTTGTAGCCGAGATATTTCCAAAATGGGTTGGTGACGAGATTTTTCAATTCGACTGTCCTCACCGCCTGCGCGGCGAACAGATGATGAAGCAGGATCAGAAACGAAGTTTTCTGCGTCACCACGGGGAGCAGCCGGTCGGGCTTGCCTTTGGCCCGCTCAAGAAAGCCGAGCTTCTTCAGATTCGTTTTCAGTCTCTTTCGTGTTTTCTCCGAGGCTGGCTCGCCCAGGTGATCCTGGAGGAACTTGTCGAAGTAGGTCGCGGGCATGACGAGGCCGGTCTCGCAGGGAAACAGGGCTTCAGCCACGCAGCGCCCCATGATCGGTTCCTGGTTCAGATACGACCACCGCAGCAGGTCGGTGCTGATCGCCTCGTCTTCGTAGGCCCGCCAGACCCGTGAGAGAAGTCCGGCCAGCCCATCGGGGAAAAACCATCTCCCGATGGACTGGGCGTAGCGGCGGCGGGTCTCCATGCTGTTCTGACCGAGCCGCTTTACCAGGATGTCCTGAAGCTCATCCGGGGACTTAACCTCGTGCGCGACCTTCAGCGCCAGCAGGCCCTCCGCGAGGAGCACGTCCTGGATGGTCTTCCGTTCCCTGACAGCAGGGGCCTTCTGAGCCAGCGGAAGTTCAGACTGACCAGGGAGGTTCAGCGGCATTTCGGACTGGGCAAGGGGGAGGGTGGTCACGCTTCCAGGCTCTGGGCGTTCGGGTGCCGGTGGGGCAGGCGCTGCGACGGTGCCAGCGTGCTCCTGAAGTCCGATGGCGGGCCGGGGGGTGCCCCTGGCCTGGCAGATGTAGTCCACCAGCTTGAGCAGGGTTGCAACATGGGATTCCACACCCTCGACCGAACGGAGGGCAGACCGGTCGGCGGCCAGCACCTTATCCAGGTCACCAAAGCGGGCAAGCAGGGCTTCGGCCAGCGGTTGAACGTCGCGCTGCGGGATGCCGCAGGTCAGCAGCAGTTCGAGCAGCGTCTCATCGTCACGCGAAGCCGCGTCTCCAGAAAGGAACTTCTCCCGGAGTCGCGCACGATGCCCCTCGTGTTTTGACTTTTCGATCATTGTCAAACGCGGTCTGCCGTCTTCGCCCGCCATCAGGTTTCGCAAAATCTGTTTTCGCTGATGGGACAGCGGAAGTTTTACCACGTTGGCCAAAGGATGCACACAAAAACGTCTTCAGCGTCCTGGTCAACTACCACAAGCTCGACCCACAAGCTGCTGGGGAAATTGACCTACACCTACCTGGGCGACTGGATCAAGAAGCAGCAGGAGGCCGTGGCCAACGAGGAGAGCGGTGCCGATGACCGCCTGGTCAAGGCCCAGCAGCTCCAGGACAAGCTCAAACTGATCCTCGAAGGCGAAGCCCCCTACGACATCTTCGTCCGCTGGAAGCCGCTGGAGCAACAGCCCATCGGCTGGCATCCCGACCTGAACGACCCCGTGCGCCTGAACATCCGCCCGTTCATAGAGGCCGACGTGCTCCGCAAGCGCCCGAACATTAAGTGGGGCACAGACCGTGGCAAGAACCCGCCCGGCTCCCCTTGGGGCGAGGAGCGCGACAACGACCGGCATTTGACGCTGGCGGAGAAACGGGCCGTGAGGGAGGCAGCGAAACAGTGAAACGGCGAGAGGGAGAAACGGCGAAGAGGAATTGGCCGCAACGAGGCGCAAGAGGGCGCAAAGAATGGGACAGATGGCGGATCGTAAAGTGGACTTCAGATTCGGCGTCTGAATCTAAGATTCCGCCTTGGACAACGGTATCGTCGATGTAGAAGCGCCAATGAAAACAAGGCCGCGAGCAATGTTCTTGCATTTTGGAAGTCTCTATTCCAATATTCCAACCCATGATTGAACGGGCTGAATTGCTACAGCGGGTCGAATACGGGTTGAAGCGCAATCCGGTGACGGCGATTCTCGGCCCGCGCCAGTGCGGCAAGACGACTTTGGCGCGGGAACTCGGGCGCCGGGAGAACGCCGTGTATTTCGACCTGGAGGATCCCAATGATCAGGCGCGGCTGGCCAATCCACAATTGACGCTGGAAGCACAGCGCGGCGTGGTGATCCTGGACGAAATTCAGCGGCGGCCTGAACTGACCATGTTGTTGCGGGTGCTGGCCGACCGGAGGCCGTTGCCGTGCCGGTTCATCGTGCTGGGGAGCGCCTCGCCGGACCTGATTCGCCAGACTTCGGACAGCCTGGCGGGGCGGATTCACTTCGTGGACATGGGCGGGTTCACGCTGGGGGAAGTGGGAGACGACCAGCGCGACCGGCTCTGGCTACGGGGAGGTTTTCCCCAATCGTTCCTGGCGGAGAACGACGAGGACAGCCGCCAGTGGCGGTTAAGTTTCGTGCGGACGTTCCTGGAGCGGGACATGCCGCAGTTGGGGGTGCAGATCTCGGCGGAAGTGCTGCGGCGGTTCTGGACGATGGTGGCGCATTACCACGGCCAGATCTGGAACGGGTCGCAGATCGGCGCTTCGCTGGGAGTGACGCATCACACGACCCGGAAATACCTGGATGTCCTGAGCGGCGCGTATGTGGTGCGGCAGCTTCAGCCGTGGTTCGAGAACCTGGGCAAGCGGGTGGTGAAGTCGCCGAAAGTTTATGTGCGGGACTCGGGCCTGCTGCACAGCCTGCTGAACATCCCGGACGCGGCGGCATTGCAAGGGCATCCCAAGCTCGGCGCGTCGTGGGAGGGATTCGTGATCGAGCAAATCCTCTCGTGGGCCGGGGAACGGAACGCCTACTTCTGGGCCACGCACAGCGGAGCGGAACTGGACCTGATGATCATGGCGAAAGGCAAGCGTTGGGGCGTCGAGGTGAAATATCAGGACGCGCCGACGATCACGAAGTCCATGCGGATAGCGATGCAAGACTTGAAGCTGGAGCGGCTGTGGGTGGTTTATCCGGGCCAGACCGGCTACCCGATGGACGAGAAGATTGAGTGCGTGTCGCTGGCGGAATTGAGCCGGGCCAGGGAGGCGCTGCAATGAACCATCGCCTGATTTGCCGCAAAGAGGCGCAAGAAGTGAAAGGGGAAGTTCTTTTTGCGTCTTCTGCGCCATTTTGCGGCCATTCTTATTGTATGACCATTCTTGAGGCGCTCATCCAATCGCTCAGCCGCGCCGGGGAATACAACCGAAAGATTTTCCAGAATCCTGTTGCAATCTTTACAGATGTAAAGAATACTCTACTCAGTTAAATTACAACCATGACCAAGCCAATTGTCGAACTGACAGAAGGTGAGTGGGCCATCATGAAAGCCGTCTGGGAATGCCAGCCGTGCGCCGCGCCCACCGTCCAGGAAGCCCTCGAACAGACCAGGAATTGGACTTACAGCACCGTTCGCACCCTCATGGACCGGATGGTCGCCAAGGGATTGTTGACCCCGGAAAAGATTCGCAACCTGACCTTGTACCGGGCCGCCATCACCAGCGCGCAGGCGCAGCAGGGAGAGGTGCAGTATGCCCTCAAGAATGCCTTTGACGGAGCGTTGACGCCCATGGTGCAATGCCTCCTGGAGAGCCGGGATCTCAACGGCGATGAACTTGCGGAACTGGAAAGGCTCATTCGGGAAAAACGTAAGAACGCAAAATCATGAATACCCTCCTTGAAACATTAAACCTTTGGGGATCGCGTTTCACAGCGTTCGCCCAGCCCATGGTCATTCAGTCCGGCCTCCTGATAGCCTTGCTCCTCGTGGCGGACCTGTTGCTCCGCAAACGAGTGCGCGCAACCGTGCGTTACGCGCTTTGGATGTTGGTGCTGGTCAAGCTGGTGCTGCCTCCCTCCCTGGCCTTGCCCACCGGCGCGGCCTATTGGTTGCCCAAATATGCCGCTGCGGCAAAACCGCACGCCGCCGGACCTCTGGTTCCCGCCACGAGTGCGGTCTCCACTGCTGGAATCGCCGCGCCGCTGCAACCGCTGCTCCCCAAGCCTCGCCCGGCATTCACCTGGCCGGCCATCCTGTTAATCAGTTGGCTGGCGGTTTTCATGGCCCTGGCGGTGCGGGTGGCTTGGCGTTTCCGTTATGTCGTCCGCCTGCTCGAACAAACCGCTCCCGCTCCGGAGCCAGTGCAGAACCTGCTGGAATCCTGCCGCCGACAATTGGGAATCCGGCAGATCGTTCGGCTCCGATGCGCCTCAACGGCGGTCAGTCCGGCCATTTGCGGTCTTTTCCGGCCGGTGATCATCATTCCCTCGGCGCTGCCAACGACGCTGACGGAATCCGAGTTGCGTTCAATCTTGCTCCACGAACTGGCTCACTTCAAGCGCGGTGATCTCTGGATCAGCCACGTGCAAATCCTGCTGCAAGTGTTTTACTGGTACCATCCG
>ERZ1292640.888-Hain-H43-02um-R1-888-length-24865-cov-7_pt1 | contig 15054 bp, 11 predicted proteins | sample MGYA00564404_ERZ1292640 | MGnify/ENA primary metagenome ERZ1292640 (study PRJEB36523, sample SAMEA6512636) | groundwater metagenome | collected 2019-01-08 | study: AquaDiva: Metagenomics assemblies of 32 groundwater samples
GCCAATCAGCAGCCAGTCGATGTGGTAATAGAGCCGGCGTTCGAACACTAGCGTGCCCCCCCGGCGGGACCGGTCGTGGCCACCGGCGCGCGCACCGGCGCGGGCACGGCCGGCGGCGGCGGCACGGGTGCCGGCGGCAGCGGCAGGCCGTCGCGCTGTGCGAAGTAGGTCTCGATCACGTGCCGGGCAACGATGGCGCTGGAAGAGCCGTGTTCGCCATGCTCCGCGAAGACGACGCCGGCGATCTCGGGATTGTCCTTGGGCGCCATGAACACGAACCAGCCATGATCGCGCAGGTCCTGATCTGTCTTGCCGCGGGCACGATCCCGGCCCTGCAGTGAAATCACCTGCGCCGTGCCGGTCTTGCCCGCAACCTCACGGCCGGCCACCATTGCCCGCCGCCCGGTGCCGGCGCCATTCACCACCATCCAGAGCCCGTCGCGCACCGCGGAAATCGTCTCGGGCTTCAGCAGGAACGGCAGGTGCGGGCTCGGTGGCGCTGCCACGGGCTGCCAGCCATTGCCTTCATCGAAGGCCTTGACCAGCCGCGGCACGACCCGCGTGCCGCCGTTGGCGACGGTGGACATCATGACCGCCAGCGCCATCGGCGTGACATCCACCATGCCCTGGCCGATCGCCACCGAGATGGTGTCGCCGGAGTACCACTTCTCGTTGAAGCGCTTGCGCTTCCACTCCTGCGAGGGCACGATGCTCTCGACCTCGTTGGGCAGGTCGATGCCGCTCTTGCCGGCCAGCCCCAGCTTCTCGCCCCACTTGTGGATGCGATCGATGCCCAGCAGGTCGCCCACCGTGTAGAAATAGGTATTGCACGACTTCTCGATGGCGTGCCGCATGTCCATCCAGCCGTGCTTGCCGAGGCACTGGAAGAAGCGGCCATAGAACGTGCCGCCACCCGCGCAGAAGATCTGCCGCTCCGGTGTGATCACGCCTTCTTCGAGAGCGGCGGTCGCCAGCAGCACCTTGAAGGTCGAGCCCGGCGAGTAGCGCCCTTGAATCGCCCGGTTCTGCAGCGGCCGCAGCTTGTCGGTGTTCAACTGGTTCCAGGTCGCGCGATCGATGCCGGTCGCGAAGTCGTTCGGGTCGAACGCCGGCAAGCTCGTCAGCGTCAGCACGTCGCCGCTTTTCGGCTCCAGCACGACTGCCGATCCCCAGTAGCCATACGCCCGGAACGCGTCTTCCGCCGCCTTCTGCATGGCCATGTTGATCGACAGCTGCACGCGCCGGCCCAGCACCGGCGGCACTTCTTCGATCGTGCGAATCTCGCGGCCGACACTGTTGACGACCACGCGGCGCGCGCCGTCCTCGCCCATCAGCAGCTTGTTGTAGACGCGCTCGATCCCGAACTGGCCGACGATCGATCCGCTCGCCAGGCGGTCGGCCGACATCTGGTCTTCACTCGCCTCGCCGACGTAGCCGATCAGGTGCGCGGCCATCGCCTGGCCCGGATACTCGCGCGTCGGCACCTCCTGGACGATCACGTCCGGCAGTTCGAAGTCGAGCCGCCGCGCCGTCACCGCCGCGACCTGCGCCAGCGTGGCGTCCTGAATGATGACAATCGGCCGGTAGGTCGGCTCGCGGCGCTGGCGATCGACGATTTCGCGGACCACTTTCTCGTCAACCCCGGTCACGGCCGCCAGCGTGCGGACGGTGCGGTCGAGGTCCTTGGTGTGCTCGCGGACGATCGAGATGTTGAAGGAGTTGCGGTTCTCGACCAGCAGGCGTCCGGTGCGATCGAAGATGATGCCGCGCGGCGCGCGCAAGGTCAGCGTGCGCTGGTGGTTGTTTTCGGCCATCTCCTTGAACTTGGCGTGCTGCACCACCTGGAAGAACCAGAACCCGCCCGCCAACAGGCCGAACGCCACCGCCACCGCCACCCGCAGTGCGGTGAGACGGATGGTGAGACGGCGCCGATCTTCGCCAATGGCCATGCGATCCTGTAATTATCGCTTCAAAAACCGCCCGGCGCGACGCCGGTCCACGAAGCCGGGCAGCCACTCGAACAGCTGGAACCCGACCACCCCCACGAATCCATTGCCCAGGGCCTGCCCGATGACCGCGGGCACCGGGTCGGGGAACTGGCGCAGATCCAGCAAGACATAAAGCCCCATAAAGATGGCGGCATGCAAGCAGGTCGCCAGCACCAGCAGGACGAACCTCGGCAGCGGGCCGTTCAGGATGAATTGGGTGGCCAGCACCCCGGACAGGAAGCCGACCAGCGTCTTGGCCAGGCCGCCGATGCCCAGGATGGGGTTCGACAGCGCGTCCTGAATCAGGCCGGCAACGGTGCCGCCAACCAGGCCGGTCACCGGCCCCGACTTGAGCGCGATGTAGACCACCACGATCAGCACCAGGTCGATCGCCGCCGTCCCGCGAATCACCAGCCCCGCCAGCGTCGTCTGCAGTGCCAGGGCGATCAGAATGGCCGCCGCCGCCGCCGCGGTCCTCACGGCTCGCCCTCGGGGACCTCGCGCGACGCGGGCGTGCGCACGACCAGCACTTCTTCAAGGCGCGTGAAGTCCACCGCCGGCCGCACCGTGATCAAGTGGTAGCCGCCGGTGCCGCGGTCGACCTGCTCGATCGTCCCGATCACAAACCCCTTCGGGTAGATGCCGTCGATGCCCGACGTCACCACCAGGTCGCCGGGCTTCACGTCCGACGTCCCGGGCACATATTCCATGCGCAGCGAGCCGTCACCAAACCCTTCGACCACCCCCTGCACCCGCGTGCGCTCGATCAGCCCGCCGGCCGCGGCGTTGCGATCGATCAGCAGTTGCACTTTCGCGGCCCGGCCGCTCGGCAGGATCACGCGGCCGACGACCCCGGCCGGCGAGATCACGGCCATGTCGGTCTTCAGCCCCTCGCCGGTGCCCTTGTCGATGGTGACGGTGCGGAATTCGGTGGAGGCCGAGGCGGCGATCACTTCCGCCGCCGCGGTGTCGAGATTGGCGCGTTCGCGCAACTCGAGCAATTGGCGCAGGCTGTCGGTGCGCTGCGCCTCGGCGCGCTCCTGCTGCAGCCGCACTTGCAGCGCCTGCAACTCGTGCTTGAGCGCGTCGTTCTCGGCGTGCACGCCCTGCAGCGCGATGTAGCCCGACCAGAGATTGCGGACACCGTCGACCACCGTCATGGTGCCGCGCTGCACCTCGGAGAACGACCCGAAGGTCACCACCTGCAGTACCGGCAGCCCCGAGGCAGTGTTGACCTGGGCGGAGATCAGCACGACGTGCAGCAGGATGGCTCCGCCGAGCAGCATGCCCGGGCGTTGTCTGATGTCGGCGATCGCCATGGGGCCACCCGCCCTTAGTCGATGGCAATCTTGCGGAGCAGGTCGAACTCGCCCAGCATCTTGCCGGCGCCGAGCACGACCGACGACAGCGGGTCCTCGGCACTCGACACGGGCAGGCCGGTCTCTTCGCGCAAGCGCTTGTCGAGGTTCTTCAGCAGCGAGCCGCCGCCGGTAATGACGATGCCGCGATCGACGATGTCGGCCGACAGCTCGGGCGGCGTGCGTTCGAGGGCAATCCGCACGGCATCGACGATGACGTTGACGGTTTCCGCCAGCGCCTCGCGGATCTCCTCGTCGGTGATCGTGATGGTCTTGGGCACGCCTTCAATCAGGTGGCGGCCCTTGATCTCCATGGTCATCCGCTCTTCGAGCGGATACGCGGAACCCAGCTCCATCTTGATCTGCTCCGACGTGCGCTCGCCGATCAGCAGGTTATAGGTCTTCTTGATGTACTGGATGATCGCCTCATCCATCTCGTTGCCGGCGACGCGCACGGCCTTGCTGTAGACAATGCCCGCCAGCGAGATCACCGCGATGTCGGTGGTGCCGCCGCCGATGTCGACAATCATGCTGCCGGCCGGCTCGGTGATCGGCAGGCCGGCGCCGATCGCCGCCGCCATCGCCTCTTCGATCAGGTGCACTTCGCTGGCCTTGGCGCGATACGCCGAGTCCTTGACCGCGCGCTTTTCGACCTGGGTGATTTCCGACGGCACGCCGATGATGATGCGCGGGCGCACCCACACGTTGCCGTTGTGCGCCTTCTTGATGAAGTACGTCAGCATCTTCTCGGTGACGTCGAAGTCGGCAATCACGCCGTCCTTCATCGGTTTGATGGCGACGATGTTGCCGGGCGTGCGCCCGAGCATTTCCTTCGCGCCGGTGCCGACGGCCTCGACGCGGCCGGTGACCTTGTTGACCGCCACCATGGAGGGCTCGTTGACGACGATGCCGCGTCCCTTGGCGTACACGCAGGTATTGGCCGTCCCGAGATCGATGGCCAAGTCAGTGGAGAGAAACGAGAGAAACGAACCAAGACCCATGTTTGACAGTTTTTCTTGCTAAGTGCCGTGTGCAGAACCGTGCAGCGCCTGCCTATTCGGCTTGGGCGATGCGAACCCCGTTTTTACCCGAATCTTTTACCTGGTACATCGCCATATCGGCCGCACGCACCAACTCTTCAGCCGAGGCCGCGACGTCGGGCAGCGTTGCCACCCCCACCGACGCGGTCAGCCGCAGATTCAACCCATTCCCCGCCAGGAACGGATGAGCCGCAACCCGTTCCCGGACACGATCGCCGACCGCCGACGCACCCTCCGACCCCGTGTCGGGCAGGATGATTGCAAACTCGTCGCCACCGAAGCGCGCCACCATGTCGGTTTCGCGCGCGCACCGCTTGATCACCGCCGCCGCCTCGACCAGCGCCGTGCTCCCCGCCTGGTGCCCATGATTGTCGTTGACGCCCTTGAAGCCGTCCAGGTCGAGGAACAGCAACGAGAGCGGACGACCCGAACGCGAGGCGCGCTTGGCCTCCCGCCGCAGCACCTGATTGAGGAACCGCGAGTTGTAGAGCTGCGTCAGGTCGTCGGTCACCGACAGCGCCTCGGACCGCCGTAGCCGCAGCGCGTTGTCGAGTGCCTGCGCCGGCCCTTCCAGCATCGCCCCCAGCAACTGGCCGACGGCCGGCGTCAGGTGCGGCACTTGCGTGGCGCCCTGCCGCTCGGCCACCACCAGCACGCCGACGGTCTGGGCCCGGCACCGCAGCGGCCAGGCCAGCACGGCCCCGGCGGCCCCAGCCGCCCGAGCATCCTTCCGGAGGTCGGCCGACGCGAGTTCACGCCCGTGCGCCAGCACCCAGCGCGCCACGCCAATCGCCGCGGGCGTGAGTGCCGGTCCCATGCCCTTTGACGACAGGCCCACGACTTGTCCGTCGAGGTCGGCGGCGAACACCCCGCACGCCGGCGCCTTGAACCACTCGTCCGCACGGGCCACCACCAGGCGGCCAATGCTTTCGGGGTCGAGCGAGTCGTGTGCGGCGCGAAGAAGGGCCAGGACGGACTCAGTCCGTTCGAGACGGCTTTTGAGCGCGCGCTGGCCTCGACGCAGGCGGGCGGCCAGATCCGGACGGCGAGAACCGCCGTAAGTCATTCAACTGACTGAATATATCACGGGGGTTCAACCGCGAGGGTCCAATCACAGGGTTCTAACACGGAGGTTCTACCGCAAGGGTGGGCCGTGCTACGATTCCTTTTTCCCAGAGGATTCTGACCGATGACGATGCTCGACCGGATGCGGCGACACAAGGGCTGGCTCAAATGGAGCCTGGCGTTGGTCGTCCTGACCTTCGTGGTCTTCTACATCCCCGATTTCCTGACTACTCCCACCGGCGCGGCCCCGAGCGAAGTGCTCGCTGACGTCGAAGGCGAGCCCATCACGGTGGGCACCTTCACGCGGCGCTACAACGCGCAGGTGCAGGCCTACCGCAATGCCTACGGCGGGCAGATGAACGATCAGCTGCTCAAGCAGCTCGGCATCGACCGCCAGATCCTGCAGCAGTTGATCGACGAAGAGTCGATGGTCGCCGAATCGCGCAAGCAGGGCATCACGGTCAACGACGTCGAGATTCGCGAGCGCATTCTCGCGCTGCCCGGCTTCCAGGAGAACGGCAAGTTCGTCGGCGAGCAGCGCTACCGGCAGATCCTGCAGATCCAGAACCCGCCGCTGTCGACGACCGAGTTCGAGAGCAGCCTGCGCCGCGCCCTCCTGATCGAGAAGCTGCGCACGGCGCTCACCGGCTGGATGTCGGTCAGCGACGCCGACGTCGTCGCCGAGTTCAAGAAGCGCAACGAGAAGGTGAAGCTCGAGGTCGTGCCCGTGACCGCCGAGGCGTTCAAGAGCCAGGTCACCGTCACCGACGCGGAACTGGTCCCCTACTTCGAGAAGGCCAAGGACAAGTACCGCATCGGCGAGAAGCGCAAGATCAAGTACGCCCAGGTCAATGTCGACCAGGTGCGCGGGACGATCACCGTGCCCGAGACGGAGATCGCCGCCTTCTACCAGCAGAACCTCACGCAGTACCAGACGCCGGCGCAGGTGCGCGCCAGCCACATCCTGTTCAAGCTCGAGGGTAAGGACGAGAAGGTGGTGCAGGCGCTGGCGGACGACGTGCTGAAGAAGGTCAAGGCGCCCAACGCCGACTTCGCGGCGCTCGCCAGGCAGTACTCCGAGGACGACACCAACAACATGAACGGTGGCGACCTCGACTACTTCGGCCGCGGCCGCATGGTGGCCGAATTCGAGCAGGCGGCGTTCGCCATGAAGGCCGGCGAGATCAGCAACCTGGTGAAGACCGCGTTCGGCATCCACATCATCAAGGTCGTCGACAACAAGCCCGACCAGACCCGTCCGCTGGCGGACGTCCGCGCCGAACTCGAGGACCAATTGAAGTGGCAGAAGGCGCAGGCGGAAGCCGAGCGCATTGCCAAGTCGCTCGAAGCCACCACCAAGACGCCGGCCGATCTCGACAAGGTCGCGAAGGAACGCAGCCTGACGGTCGTCGAAACCGGCATGACCGCGTCGGATGAGCCCATTCAGGGCGTGGGCGCGCAGCCGGAACTGTCGGCCCGCGTGTTCGGCATGAAGGAAGGCGAAGTCACCCCCGCCATGCGGGTGGCTACCGGTTGGGTGTTTGCCACCGTCACCGGCCGCCAGGACTCGTACGTGCCGAAGCTGGACGAGGTCAAGGCACGCGTCGCCGATGACGTGCGCCAGGAAAAGGCGGCGGAACTGGCCAAGCAGCGCGCGACGGCAATTGCCACCGACCTCAAGAACGCGAAAGACTTCACTGCCGCCGCCAAGCGGGCCGGCCTCGAGGTGAAGACCACCGAGTTGGTCGCGCGCGGCGCCGCCATTCCGGATCTCGGCATCAGCGAGGCCGTCGACGCCGCCGCTTTCGCGCTGCCGCAGGGCGGCGTGAGCGACGCGATTTCCACGCCCACCGGCACCGCGGTCATCCGCGTGGTCGAAAAGGTCGGCGTCACGGATGCTGAAGTCGAGTCGGGCAAGGATGTGCTGCGCGACGAACTGGTGAACACGCGCCGCGACAAGTTCTTCGGGGCTTACATGCAGAAGGCCAAGGGCGGCCTGAAGATCAACATCCGCCAGGACACGCTCGCACGGGTGGTGGGAGGGGTTTAGCCCCTCCGCCTCACCTCACAAACACATACGGCATGTGGGCCAGCACCTGGCCCGAACGGAACAGGCGGGCCGGCGCCAGCAGCGCCGACAGCGCGCGCTTCTCGCGCGGGCCGAGCAACTGGATCAACGCATCGGCCGTGTAGCGCTCCTGCAAGCGGCCAATCGGCGACTGCAGTTCATCCGCGAGCACCTCGTAGACGCTGCGGCGCGGCGGGTAGATGACCAACTCGACTTCCTCGTCGGCGGGGATCCGGGCCCGCTGCTTGGCCAGGCCAATCGCGGTATACAGGCCGCCCAGTTCGTCGACCAGGCCCAGTTGCCGGGCCTGCTCGCCGGTCCAGACCCGGCCCTGCGCCACTTCGTCCACCTTTTCGGGCGGCATCTGGCGGGCCGCGGCTGTCCGCTCCACGAACTGGTCGTAGACCGACTGCATGGACTCGGTGATCTTCTTGCGCTCGTCGGCAGTGAACCGGCGATCGGGTGAGTACATCTCCGCCTGTTTGCCGCGGCTGATCGACTCGATGTTGGCGCCCAGTTTTTCGAGGCTGCCGGCCGTGACGAACTTGCCGGTGTAGACGCCGATGGAGCCGGTGAGCGTCCCGGGTTGCGCGACAATCGCGTCGCCGGCCAGCGCTATGTAGTACCCGCCCGAGGCGGCCAGGTCGGACATCGACACGATCAGCGGCCGCGAGTTCTCGCGCGAGATCGACAACTCGCGCCAGATCACGTCCGATGCCGTGGACGACCCGCCCGGGCTGTCGACCCGCAGCACGATGGCGCGGATCGATCGGTCGGCGCGCGCCTCGCGGATGAATTCCACCAGCGAGGCGGCGCCGGCGACGGCGCCGTTGACCGGGTCGAAACCGCTGCGTCCGGAGTTGATCACGCCCACCACGTTGATGACGGCCACCTTCGAGCGCCGCGTGACGCCGGCCGCGCTCCACGAGACCTGGGCGTAGTCTTCTTCCTCGACGAACTCGGCGCCGCGCAGGTCGTCGTTGATGTCGTCGAGCTCGTCCTCGTAGGCCACTTCGTCGATCAGGCCCAGGCGCAACGCGTCCACCGGCAGGAACGGCCCCTCGTCAATCAGCGCGCGCACCTCGTCCTCGGACTTCTTGCGCGCGTCGGCAATGCCGCGCACCAGCTGTTCGTACTGGCTGCGATTGAGCGAGTCAGCCATCTCGCGATGGGCGGGCGTGAACGACTTCTCCATGTAGGTGTTGACGGCGCTCTTGTAGTCGCCGACGTGGAGGAAGTCGGGGAACGTGCCGATCCAGTCGAAGGTGCCGCGCAGGAACAACTCGTAGCTGGCAATGCCGGTCAGGTCGAGGGTCGCCGACGGCAGCAGGTAGACCCGATCGGCGGCCGACGCGAGGTAGTACTCGCGGTCACCGCCGTACTCGAGCCACGCATGCACGTACTTGCCGCTGGCGCGGAAGTCGTCGAGGGCATCGCGCACTTCCTGGATCTTGGCCCAGAACGGCGAGCTGAGGCTGCCGGGCCGGAGCAGGATGCCGGTGATGCGGGTATCGGCCTTGGCCTTGCGAATCAGTTCCACGTAGCCACGCACGGTCAACTCGCCCGGGCCGAACACGACGTCGGGCAGCACTTCGGGCAGGTCGCCGCTCGGACTCAACACGAGCGTGGCGCGCGCCGGCACGGCCGGCTCGGATCCGACCGTGAGATAGAGCATGACCATGGCCGCGGCCGACACCAGGGTCGCCACGATCAGGAACACGACGACGAACCTTACAGCGCGTTTCACATATTCAAGTATAGCCGTGCGTGCGGAGCCCGGACGGCCCCGGCGAGCGAACCTCGGCCATGGCATCCGGGACGGAATTTGGCGCCCGGTGTGGCGCGATCGCGGCCGTCAATTGGCTCGAAAGAATAGGCCGGGGTCGAACGACCCCGGCTGACGAGGAGACGAGCAGGCGTTAAGGGTTGATCGAGCCGAACAGGACCAGCCGGGCCGCTTCGCGCAGGCCGCGCGCGGTGAACGGCTTTTCGAGGAAGGCGGCGCCCTCTTCGAGCTCCATCCGGTTCTCGAACAGCATGTCGCTAAAGCCGGTCTGGTACAAGACCCTTACCGACGGGCAGCGCTCGCGGACGCGCTCGGCCAGTTCGCGGCCCTGCATGTCGGGCATGGCGTAGTCGGTGACGAGCAGATCGATGTCGCTGGCGTGCTCGCCGAGCTTCTGGAGCATCTCGGGACCACTGGCGGCCATCATCAGCTCGAAGTTCTCGCGCTGCAGGATGCGCGACAGCACGTCGAGCATCATCGGGTCGTCGTCCACCACCGCCACGGTTTTCTTGATGGCAAGCGGCTTCAGTTCCGCCTGGGGCGGCTTGGGCCGCGCATCGTCTTTTGATGCGATCAGCGGGTTGGACGTGAGCGGAATGTCGGGAATCTCGAGTGGCGGACGCGCGGTCGCCGGGGCCGGTTCGGCCGGAACGGCCGGCATTGCGGTGACGGTCGCGGGTTCGGCGGCCGCCGGTTCGACGGTCACCGGACGTGGCGGCGCGGGCGGCAGGTCGACGTTGAAGGCGTGTGGCAGTTCGCCGTGTCCGACCGCGCCCCACAACTGATTCAGGAGGTGCTGCGGCAGGCCAATGTCGACGCCGGCGACCAGCACATCGGTGCACAGCGCCTCCAGTTCACGGATGCGCGCGCGCAGCTGTTCCTGATCCTGTTGATCCGCCACAATCCTGCCTGCCGACCAGACGCGGGCGCCGGCCCCGTCCTGACCGCCAAAGAAGCTTACAGCCATACTATCCTGCTTCCATCCGATCGCGCGCACAGGGCCGCACATGGGCGCGCACGCCTCAAACTGCGCGTCATCCTCGTTGATCTCCGCAAAAACCGGCCAATTTGCGAGCGTTCCCATGATCCTGGTGTCTCCTCACCCCATGGGCAGTTCAGGAGTCGTGCCAACGGCGCGGCAGTACGGGACAGGGATGCCACTCATGGATATAGACGGCCAGGAGCCGCCAATGCTCTCAGGGCCATCCCGTAAATATTCCGCAGCTGTCCGTTAGCGTCCTTGTGTTGTCGGCGAACCGTACCGATAATCGTGCGGGTCCCCTACAAGTCCGCGTGGATTATCAACGGCTGCTCCTCGATCATCTCGAACTCATCGATCAAATCGTGCGAACGACCGGTCGGCGACGACACCTGTCCGCGGGCGAACAGGAGGACTTTGCCGGTTTCGTGCACCTGCGCGTGCTCGAAGACGACTACGCGATCCTGCGGAAGTTCCAGAATCGCAGTTCCTTGCGCACCTATCTGTCGGCGGTGATCGAGCGGCTGTCGCTTGATTTCTGCGTCGAACGCTGGGGGCGATGGCGGCCGTCGGCCGTGGCGGAGCGTCTGGGCCCGGTTGCGGTCCTGCTCGAGCGATTGCTCAATCGCGATGGCCATACGCTGGAGGAAGCCACCGAGATCATCCTGACGAACCATGCGTCGGCGCTGTCACCGCGCCAGGTCCGAGACATCTGGAAACAACTGCCGGCGCGGATCAAGACCAGCGAAGTGGGCGAGGAAGCCGCGGCCACAGTCCGTTCCCTCCAGACTTCAGAGTCAAACGTAGACGATGCTGAACAACAAGCGAGCATTGAGCGACTCGAGCGCACACTACGGTCAGCGCTCGCGGCCGTCCCCGATCAGGATCGCGTTGTACTGGCCCTCCGCTTCGATCAGGACCTGTCGATGGTCGAAATTGCGAACACGACCGGAGTCTCGGTGCCGACACTGCATCGCCGGCTCGACCGCACCATCAAGGAGCTGAAGCGCGCCTTGACCGCGTCGGGGTTCGATCCGCGCGCAGTGTCGGGCCTGATCGGCCACCCGTCCATCTCTCTCAGCCCCCTGCTGCGGGCCGAGGTTGAGAGATTTCTGGGACCTGTCCGTCTAACTAAGCGAGATGAGTGAGACACGCAACTACTGCCCGGACCCCGAGGTTCTGGCGGCATATGTCGACCGGGGCCTTAGCCTGGCCGAGAGATCTCGTGTGGATCACCATCTTGCCTCGTGTCCGCAGTGCATTGCACTGCTGGCCGGGGTCGTGCGAACGGTCGCGGACGTGTCAGAGTTCACGCCCCACGCCGAGCCTGTGGTGGAGACGGCTTCACGCGCAGTTACTCGTCGAACCCTGGTGGGTGTGCTGGCGGCCGCGGCTGCCGTGATCGCAGTCCTGTTCATGCCCTCATTCGTGAGGCCGTGGCTGGATCGCGACGCGGGGCTCGTGAGTCTTGTCGGGGTGAGTGAGAAACGATCGGTTCTTGGCCGGCTGACCGGGGGGTTCCCGCATGCCCCACTGGGTGTGCCATCTGCTGGGGGGCAAGATGGCCGAGTCGCCGGGTCCGATCGCATTCTTTTCACTACCGCCAAGATTCGCGAGTCCTTCGGCGAACGAGAAACGCCATCCCGGCTGCACGAACTGGGCCTGTCGCAACTGCTCGCGGGACGCCATGACGAGGCGGCGCAAGCGCTGCTGGCGGCGTCGCGGGAACAGCCGGCCAACGCGCGCTATCTCAACGACGTTGCCGCCGTGCAACTCGAACGCGCGCGCCTGGGCTTGCGGCCCGACGACCTGCCCCGGGCGCTGGCCGCGGCGGATCGGGCGCGCCGCCTCGATCCCTCGCTGAATGAGGCGTGGTTCAACCGCGCCCTTGCAGCCACCGCCCTGTCGCTGCATGAACAGGCGAAGCAGGCGTGGACCGAGTATCTGGCTCGCGACAGTTCGTCGGCATGGGCTGCGGAGGCGCGGACCCGGCTCAACGAGTTATCGAAGCCGACGCCAGCGGCCGCCTGGGCCGGCATCGCCCAACAGCTCGACGGGGAGATTACGGGCGCGCTAGCCGAAACCGCCGTGCGGGCGCAGATGACCGAGGCCAGAAACCTCATTGAGACCCAGTTGCTGCCGGCGTGGGCGGCGGCCATTGAAGGCGGGCGGGATGCATCGCGCGAACTGAACGGGCTGAGGAATCTCGGGCAGGCACTTGCGAACATTGCCGGCGACTCACTCTATCGCGACACCGTCGCGACCCTCGACCGTGCCGGGGCCGGAGACGACGCTCGGGCTCTGGCGAAAGGCCATGCGGCCTACGCACAGGCTGCCGCGCTGTTCGCTGAAGATCGATTTGCTGATGCGGCGCCCGGACTTGCCGCGGCCTTTACCGCACTGCGCGCATCGGGTAGCCCGTTTGCAGTTCGCGCCGCGCTGGACCTTGCGGCCACCGATTATGTCCGCGGCAGGTACGACAGTGGGATCGCCTCGCTGAAGACCATCCACAGCGCGGCCACGTCGAACAGCTACGCTTACGTAAGCGGCCGGGCGTCATGGTTCCAGGGGCTCATCGCCTTCGCCCAGGGTCGCATCGCTGATGCCCAGACCGACTACGAGGACACCCTCGCGACATTCGAGCGGATGGGCGATGCCGAACAGGTGGCGGCGGCGCACCCCTTGCTGGCCTCTTTGTATTTCTACCTGGGCGACACCGCAGCGGAATGGCGGCATCGCAGCGCGGCAATGCAGGGGCTGTTGATTTCTGGGGCCGCCCGCTTCAAATACGGATTAATGGCGACGGCGGCATTGTCGGTCCGGGCGCAAAGTCCGGAGACTGCGCTGTTGCTGTACGACGATGCGCTGATTTACGCGCGGGAATCGGGTCGTGAAGCCGCGGTCGTTGACGCCCTCGCCCAGAGGAGCCTGGCTCTGCTGACACTTGGCCGCCCGGACGATGCCACGCGCGATCTCGACGAAGCACGCCAACGACTTCAGAACCTGCCGGATGAGTCGTTCCGACGCCTGTTGGAGTTGCCGGTGTTGGCTGCGGAAAGTGACCTTCGCCGGCCGCAACAGCCGGCGGCGGCCGTTGCGGCCGCGAACACGGCCATCGAAACGATCGAGCAGCGCGGCGATCGTTCCCGCTTGCCGCAGTTCTACCTGAAGTTGGCCAAAGCCAACATCGTCTGGGGCAACCTCGCCCAGGCGGATGCTGCGCTGACGAAGGGCATTCAAGCGTTTGACGAACAACGGGCAACGTTCTCCGACGAGGGCCGCATCGCCGCCACCGACGAGTCGTGGCAACTGTTCGAGACAGCGGTTCAGCTTTCAATCAAGAAGGGCGACTTCCCTCGTGCCTTCGCGATGGCCGAGCGGGCGCGTGCGCGCACGCTGGCCGAGGCCCGCCGGTTGCCCCTTCGTTCGCTCACAGACGTCCAGGCAGCGGTACCAGCCGACCATGCGATCGTCGCACTCAACCAGTTCGACGACGAACTTGCGATTTGGGTGATTCGCCGCGACAAGACCGAGGTGGTCATGCGACCACTGAGCCGCCTTGATGCGCAGACATTGGTGGCGCGCCAGCAGACCGAAATCTGGCAAGGGTCGACCACGCCCGTTGCCGGCCGCGACCTCTTCAATCAGGTCCTCCGGCCGCTCGACGCCCGGCTGCAAGGCGCGGCCCGGCTGGTCGTCGTTCCCGACGCGACCTACCAGGACGCGGCATTCGCCGCATTATGGAATGAATCGCGCCGCCGATTCCTAATCGAGGATCGCACCCTCAGCTTGGCGCCCAGTGTCGCGGCCGTCGTGACCGCATCGGAGGCCGGAAGGACGGCGAGCAGTGAACGGCCGTTGATTCTCGGCGGTCCCAATCGAAACGCGGACGCCGACGCGATTGCCGCCGTCTACGCCTCGGCCACGCTCGTCACCGGTCCGGACGCGACCCGCCGGCGCCTCATTGATGACGCGCGATTGCACGCGGTCGTTCATCTTGCCGTCGACACGGCCGGCAATTCGTCCTACCCGCTGTTGTCGCGTGTGTTCCTTGCCGACGAAGCCGGGCGGCGTCACTCGGGAGCCGTGCTTGGCCGCGACATCGCGGCCGGGTCAATGCCTGGCACCAAACTGGTCGTGATCGACGAAGTCGAAGCGGCCAATCACTATCGAGGCGATGGCTCGTTGAGTCTGGCCCGCGCGTTCATGTCGGCTGGCGTCCGCGCCGTCGTCGGAACGTTGCCTGGTGCGGACGAAACCGCCATTCGCGACCTGATGGTCGGCTTCCACCGCCGCCTGGCATCCGGGATGCCCGCGGCCGAAGCCCTCACCGATCTCCAACGCAACGTTCTGCAGAGTAACGGCCGTCGACTCGGCGCTTGGAGTGCGTTGGTGCTGTACGGCTCCGATCGATAGCCCCCCATACGTCAGGAGCAGGAAATGAACCGTCGCCAGTTCGTCAGCCGAGTCTCGTTCGGCGCCGCCGCCGCGTGTACTACCTTCGCCAAACCGTCGTTCGCCGCCCCCGGTGGCCGTCTCAACGTCCGCTTTCTCGGCATGATGACCTTCGTGGAGCGGGCCGATCACTCGTTCTTGGTGGCAACGCCGGGCCAGCACGCAATGAATCACATGACCCACGTGCCGTTCTTGATGGCCAAGGCCGGCAGCGACGCCGCCAAGGCGCTGGGCCTGGTAAGCGCACCGGGCGTTGTGCCGGCTGCATTCGATACCGAACTCATCGGCTCCAACCCGAGTGAGTTCGTCTATCGC
>ERZ1292640.2391-Hain-H43-02um-R1-2391-length-15051-cov-5_pt1 | contig 15051 bp, 10 predicted proteins | sample MGYA00564404_ERZ1292640 | MGnify/ENA primary metagenome ERZ1292640 (study PRJEB36523, sample SAMEA6512636) | groundwater metagenome | collected 2019-01-08 | study: AquaDiva: Metagenomics assemblies of 32 groundwater samples
CTCCACCGACTTGCGCAGCCAGTTGTAGTACATCGTGTGCCCATATCGCGCCGTCGGCCCGCCGCTGGCAACCTGGGTCCATGTCAGGAAGTTGAGCTCCCACGTGTCCGCGAGCGTGACCCCATTGAGCACTCCGCCGTGAATCACCGTGCGGGCCCGGATCGGATCGTAAGCCGCAGTGTGCGAGTACCGCGCGTTCGGGGTGGTTGGCCGTCTGCTCCAGGACCCCGACGAGCCTGAGACAAAGCAATCCCATGAGTCGTTGGTCAGCGCCCCGTTCCAGCCGCCGTGGATGTACATCAGGTTTCGATTCGAATCGAACACCGCCGCGTGCCTGGCGCGACCTGTCGGTCGAAAGCCGCCCGTGAAAGAGAACCACCTGTTCAAGGCCAGGTCGTATTCCCACAGGTCGGAGAGGTACGCACTCCCGTCAAAGCCGCCAAACATCATCATCCTGTTGCGCCGCGTGTCGTACACCATCGTCGCTCCATCGCGCGCACTGGGTCCCTGATTCACCGGTGTGACCTGCTGCCAGAGCAGCCCGTCAAACTTCCAAAGGTCGGCGTAGCGCGTGCTCCCGCTCACCCCGCCAAACAGGTAGCCGGCGCCCGACCCCGTGCAGTACGCGGCCGCGTACGACGACCGGGCTGACGGCCTTGGAGCCTGCGTGGTATCAAAGAACGGATCCCGCGCGCTCCAGTGACGCACACTCGCCGTCGCATCGCAATCCACCGTCGTGGTGTTCAAGAGCACCGTGGCCTGATCGCCCCCGCTGAACCCCACCGCAAGGTCCAGCCTCGCGTCCGCATTCACATCGCCCGTCGCCAGGCTCGTGGGTCCGGGGCCGACGTCGATCGTCGTGCCGATCGCCCACGGGGCCGCCTTGTTGTTCTTGGCGATCGCCACGCGGTCCAGCACCGGCAGCCCCTGAATGTTCACCACCAGCCCCTGGGGAATACCCCCGCTGTCAACCAGAGTGCACGCGAGCGTGTGCCCGTCCGCCGAGAGCCGGTACCCGTCGCTCTCGCGAACAGTGAAGCCGGCCGGCAGCAGACTCAGCTCCGCCAGAAGCGTCGGAACCGTGACCAGTCCCCGTCCCTCGAGCCAGATCTTCGTCGACATCGTCTGCTGGCACGATGCGTTGGTGTTGACGTCGGTCACAATGGCAACCTTGCCGTCGTCGGAGGGCTGGATGGCCTGTCCATCGCCCAGGACCACGAGCCCCTCGGTGGCGTGCCACCGCCAGGCGTAGTACGAGTAGACCGCCTGCGTGCCGCCCTGGGTGCATGTGCCGTCGTGCCGCTTGAAGTACCCAAAGACGTAGTTGCCGTCCGTCGAGACCCGAGTTGCAAACGCTCTGGTCAACGACAGGTCGTCCGCGGGTGTGTCGAGGAACGCCCAGGCGGGGTCGCCGGTGGAAATCGACGTGAAGAGGTAGCTCGTCGACTGCAGAGGCCTGGAGATCCAAGGCCGCTCGACAGGCACCGTCACCCCATTCCCGTCCACGAGGCGCGCACTCGCGTAGCCCACTCGGGCTTGAGTGGCGTCGCAATAGTCCGCAATCGCCCCGCTCGTCCAGTCGGACGTGAGGATGTTCGTGACTCTTGGAACAATCAAACTTCCAAAGTTCGCGATGTACATCCGCTTGTTCAAGGTTCCGGCCGTCGTATCGATCACCGCCAGCTGGCTCCCCGGCGCGAACCGCGCGTTCGCCATGGTCCAGCCGCTCGGGAACTGGATGCCGCTGTCGACCATGTTGAAGGCGAGGTAATAACCGCCGGCCTCCTCCCGGTAGTAGAGCAATGACGTCCCATCCGCCGACCACACAAGAGGGACATTGTCAAAGAGCGGGTCAGCGGTGTCCAGCAGTTGCAGTCCACCATCAAACCTGTACCTCGCGGCCTGCTCGGTGAAGTACGCCGTCCCACCGACAACGGCGCCGCTGCCCGCCGAAAGATCGCCCACAATCGCCGTCCCGTCCCGCGTCAATGGGGCCGGCACTCCCGCGGCAACAAACGAGCTGGGCAACGCATATTCCGCCGCACCCGCCGTCGCCGTCCACCGCATCTGTCTGGTCACACCGGATGAACTCACCGAAGTTCCCAGGACAGCCTTCCCATCGGCGCTCAGGTTCGTCACCGCACTCGTCGGCACGCCCTCGGTGAGCAGCCCGAACGACGCCGCCGCGTTCCCGCCGATCTCCCCGACGTACACCGAGCCGTCGCGAGAGAAAGCCCTCGCGACAAAGGGCACGTTTGGAGTCACGACCCATCCCGTGTCGCCCGACCAGATCACCACGTAGGTAAATGTCTCCACCCGAGGCGGCACCGCCGCGATGAAGCACTGGATCGAATTCGACCCCCCCACCAGAGTCCCATTTCCGGAGATCGACACCGCGTCCTGACTCTGGCTAAGGGGATTTCCTCCCGCCCCGCACGTCGCGCTGTTGTCGAGGTAACCGGCCCCGGACCCATCGATCCTGAAAACGCTTGAACTCATCAGCCCCGACGATCCATCCCCTGAGATCGCCTTGGCGACCGAGCCAAAGTCCCCAAAAATCTGGTGAATCCCCGTTCCCGGGCCCGGCCTCCCGTCCACAAACACGTACGAGTTGCGCGACTGCTCGAACGCCGCAAACCTCAACCCGTCGTCCGACATGCCCTGAACGCTGGTGAGCGTCGAGCCCAGCATGTTGACACCGAGCTGGGAGAGGTACGTCTCCAGCGGCGTATACCCCGAACCCTGCTGCCAGATAAACGCCCCCGTCGAGGCCGTCACCAGCACCTTTGAACCGTCCCCCGTGAGATCAACAGGCGTCCCCGTCGCCGCACCCGCCGGCAAACCCAAGTCCACCATGCCTTCGGCCGATCGCCAGCGAAACAACTTCAGCCCGCTCGTGCCAACGATGGTCGTGCCGTCGTCCGAAATACGCAGGGCCGCGCTGGTCGTCTCACCCGCAAGCTTGCCCAGCAGCTGCTTGGCGTTGCTGCTGGTCCATCGGAACGCCTCGCCCGTCGCCGTCGTACCCACCACCACCGTCCCGTCGCCCGAGACGTCGTTGGCAACACCCGCCACCGGCGACCCGGCCCCGGCAAGTCCACCAATCAGCGCCGACGAGTTCACGCTCGCCGCGCTCGTCGACACCGCCACATCGATCGCCCCGTCGGAGTCAAAGTCGCCCGCCACCAGCGCCGTCGGCCCGCAACCGATCGCAACGACCGTGCCCTCTGTGAACGTCCCATTGCCCCCCGCAATCCCGTAGTAGAACCGCAGCGTCCGATCCCCCGCGCACGCAACCGCCAGATCGTCCAGCCCGTCGCAGTTGAAGTCCGCGCTCACCATCGCCGTGGGCTCGGGACCCGTCACCACACTGCCCAGGTATTGCGTGTAGATGCCCTGCGGCGGCTCGAACGCCCCGTCCGGAGGCACGCCGTCGCCGATGAACTTGTGGATCTCGATCCGACCCTCCGGCACCACCACACCCCCAGCCTCAATCCTGTTCTTGCGCAGAACGGCGATGTCCTTGTAGGTGTCCGCGTTCCCATCGAAGTAGCCGATGGCGATCGCGACGCCCGTCCCAAGCAGCGGCTCGTTCCAGTCGATTCCGGGGTACCCGCCGTTGCCATCGCCCACGCGCGACGGCAGCACCGGCGCCTCGGCCGCGGCGCCTGTTGAGACCGACGTCAGCCCCCGAAAGCTCGAGCCCCGATTCCCAAAGCTCGCCGAGACCGCCGAGCTCGACCCGTCGGGCGCTACGTTGTTCGACGAGTCCTGCGTGAACGCGGACCGCCCTCCAGAATTGAAAAACAGCCCCAGCTGCCCGTTCTCAACCGACGCGAGCAGATCGGGCCTGCTGTCGGCGTCGAGCTGTGTGAAGGCAAGCCCCGTGGGCTGAGCCCCCACCTGATCGAACTGCATCACGATCGGAGACGAGAAGACTCCGCCGCCGGAGTTTCGAAAGTACACGATCTGACCGAACCCCCCGCGAATCGCGACCGCCAGATCGTCCAACCCGTCCAGATCGGCATCGCCCAAAGCGACCCCCCGAGGATCAGGTCCCGTTGCAATCGGCGCCGAGGCGGAGAACGTCGGCTGGGCCGATGTCGTTCCAGCACACACGACAGCGACCAGCGCCGCAAGCAATGCGGCACTAGACAGACGGCGAACAACTGAAGACTCCATGGACGGCTCCTTGGTGCATCAACATACACGAAGGAAACCGTGCCAGCGAGATGCGAACCTCAAGAAAGAGCTCGAATGATGCCAAACCGAGTCCTACCAGCGCCCCGTCGGCGACCTGAAAACCCCGTCCCTCCCCACATGCCTACTTGGACGCAGGCCCCCCCGTCCTCGCAATCCTCTCGTCGTTCTCGCCCAGCGCGCCCTTCAGGAGCGCCTCGGTCGAGTCGACAGACGCGCCAGATCCACTCGTCCCGTCCGTCCCATCCGTCCCCGAGCGAGCCTGCGCCCCCCGAAGCTGCGCGAGTAGCACGGGCCACGCCTGCGCCGACAACACCGCCGTGCGGTCCTTCGCCAGAGCGAGCCACGCATGGGCCGCCCTCCAGTCCCCCGTTGCCGCCAGCACCTGCGCCCGCCTTTCCTTGGCCGCGAGCATGAGCGACGCCTGCTGCATCGCCGCCGCGATCACACCATCGGTCAGCGTCAGCGCTCTCGCTCCTTCACCATGGTCCACGCGGATGGCGGCCTCAACCAGATCGGTGTGCGCTTCCCACATCGCCAGGGGCTCGCCGCCAACCCGGCGGCTGATGCCTCTGGCCCGCTCGACCAGCGCGAGCGCGTCGCCGGGACGTCCCAATCGCGCCAGAATCCTCGCCCGATTCCGCAGCGAGATGATCGGCTGGCGATCCATGCCGCTCAGTCGAACCGCCTCGGCGCTGGCAGTCGGATCGTCGCCTTGTCCAAGGTCCACTCCAGGCGGCGCGTCCTCGAAAAGACCGCGAAGGTCCATGATCGCCAGGCGCACCGTCGCCGCCGTCGCGTCCTTCTGCGCGTCCAGATAGATGTCTCGCGCCTCGCGATAGAGCGCCGCCGCCCTTACCCACTCTCCCTTGGCGTGCGCCGCGTACCCGCGGGACATCACGACAAACGCGCGGGTCGGCGGCGTCACGTCTCCCCGGGCCTCGCACGCGCTCCAGGCCTCCTCGGCCGTCCGATGCCCCGAGCCGATGAACCCCTGGTCGAGCAGCACCCGCGAGAGGCACGCCAGCGAGAACGCCAGATCCGGATCCGTCGCCGACCTGGCTCGCTGCTGGGCGATCGCATCCCTGTAGTGATACTCGGCCCCCGTGTAGTCGCCGCTGTTGTGCTCGAAAAACGCCAGCGTAAACGTGAGCTGGATCGCGCCATCTCCCCCGGACGTGCCCGCCGTCTTGCGTGCTTCCGCCAGGGCCCGCGCCGCCGCCGCGTAGTCACCAAGCTCCATCCGCGCTTGCGCCGCCGACAGCGCCAGACCCGAGACCTCTTCCGGCCGCGCCCGTTCCACCAGCTTCGAGGCCGCCAGCGCACTCTCAAAGTGCGTCGCCGATGGCTCGTACAGATTGAGCGCCCGGTAGATCCGTCCGTACGTGTCGTGCAGCTTCACCCGCCGCCCGGGCAGCCCCGCAAAGCTCGTGTCGATCTCCTTGGCCGCACGGTCGATCATGTCGACCACCTTGAGCTCTCTCCCGCCCTTTCCCGGCGCCGCGGCCTCGATCGACGAGATCAACACCGTATTCACCGCCTCGGCGTCCGCACGCGCCAGAGCCTCCTCGCGCCCGGCGGCCTCGGCCTTGGCCGTCTCCAGTCGCGCCTTCTCCGCCAAGAGCTTCTGCTCACCCTCGGCGTCGATCGCCCGCAGCATCCCGATACTCGTCCCGATCACCCCCAGCACCAGCGTCCCCACCACCGCCCCCGCGCCGATCACCAGCCCCCGGCGTCGCTTGGCAAACTTGCGGAGCTGATACATCGTGCTCGCGGGCCTCGCCTGGATCGGCTCATCCCGCAGATAGCGCCGGATGTCTTCTGCGAGCTCGCCCGCCGACTGGTACCGGCGCTCCCGGTCCCGGTCCAGCGCCTTGGCGACAATCGTCTCGACATCACCCCGCAGCGTGCGATCGATCTTGCCCAGGAGCTCGGGATCCTGCTCCCGGATCAGGCGCAGCGCTTCGATGAACGACTTGCCCGTGACATCGCGCGGCAGCCTTCCCGTGAGCACCTCGTACAGCACCACGCCCAGGGCGAAAATGTCGCTCCGCGTGTCGATCGCGGCGATATCCCCCGACGCCTGCTCGGGGCTCATGTACGGAATGGTGCCCAGGATCTGCCCTGCCGATGTGTTCATCGTCGCCGTCTGCAGGTCCCCGTCGGTCAGCCTCGCCACGCCAAAGTCCAGGACCTTGGCCTTGCCCTGGCGATCCACCAGGATGTTCGCGGGCTTGAGATCGCGGTGGATCACCCCGCGCTGGTGGGCGTGGTTCACCGCGTCGGCGATGGTGGCCACAAGCTCGAGCCGCTCTCGCAGCCCCAGCTTGGCGCCCATCACGTACGAGTCGAGCGTCGTGCCGACGATCAGCTCCATCGCGAAGTAGGGCGTGGGCGGCGCCCCCGCGTGCACGCTGATCGCCCCGGCCTCGTAGATCGCCGCGATGCCCGGATGCTGCAGCCTCGCCAGCACCGCCGACTCAAGCTCAAACCGCCTCACCGCCGCCGCACTCGCCGCATCCCCCCGAATCACCTTGAGCGCCACCCGCCTGGGCGGATTGATCTGCTGCGCCTCATACACCGTGCCCATCCCGCCCGAACCCAGCTGCCGATGCAGCAAGAACCCGCCAAACCGCTCAACGCCGTCGATCCCCTCCTGCAGCTGGCGCGGCCTCCCACCTCCGTGCGGTGAATAGGGGGCAGTGCTGGCAAAGTCCGAAGTGGGCATGTCCCCGGCCGCCCCGGCGGCCGGCATAGCCCCACCCGACAAGCCTCTCGCGACGGTCGGATTGTCCTCGGGCGTTCCTGGGACCATCGCCCATTCTACCAATTGGGCGGACACGCGAACCGCCCTACGTTTCCAGGCCTCGGGCCCGTGGCGGAACGGCAGACGCAGCGGACTTAAAATTCGTTGGAGGTTCAAACCTCCGTGTGGGTTCGAGTCCCACCGGGCCCATTGGATTCTCGTTGTTTTCTCGTTTTTTCCCGTGCGATTCTTCATCGGTCGCACGGCCAGCGGGAGCGCCGCTGAGTCTCACAGAGTCTCCCTGAGACGCACGAAATCGTCCGTTTCGCGCCAAGCAGGACGCCAAGACAGACGGGGCGTCCTTCGCGTCGCCAGATGGTTCGGCTGTGGGCTCGGTTTCGCCGTTGTCGGAGAGATCAGGGAGTGCTCCGAGCGCGGCGGCGTCGGCTGCTCGACCTGTATGGGAATACCGGTCCATCGTCAACGTGATGGTCGAGTGACGGGCCAGGACCTGAGCAGTCTTGGGGTGGACGCCGCCATTGGCGAGATTGGTGATGAAGGTGTGACGGAGGGCGTGAAAGTCAACGACCTGGTTCGACCCGTCACGGTACGGGATGCCTGCGGCCTCCAGGTCGACGCGGAGCATCTCGGCCAAGCCCAGCCGCGGAGGCAGCTTGAAGACACGCTTGACGGGGTCCATCTCCATCATGTACTCGCCGAGCTGGGCCGTCGTGGACCCGAGCAGCGGCAGAGTGTCGTCGCGGCGGTGTTTGGAGTAGGCGGCGAGGACGGAGACCGTGGGCACCTCGGCTTCGAGATCGAAAGACGATGGCGTCAGGCTGCGAAGTTCACCCACGCGGAGACCGGTTTCAACTGCAAGCCGATAGAGCATCGCCCGGTCGCCGCCGGTCATCCGCCAGGCGATGATGCCGTTACGGTCGCGGCCGAATAACTCGGCGCCCTTCTTGGTCGCGTCGATGAGGCGACGAAGTTCATTCTCGGTCAGGGCGCGGCGGTCGTGCCGACGGTCCGTTCGGACGTTCAGGATTTCAAGGTGGGAGACAGGGGAAAGCGTGGCACGCCGATCCTTGACCATCCAGCGGCAGAACGACTTGGTGGCACCGAGGTGATAGTTGAAGGTGGCAGCGCTGACGCCCGGGATGGTCTTGTCTCCGTCCTTCTGGGGCTTGCGGAGTTCGCCAAGGAAACTCATGATCTTGCTGGCAGATATGTCGCCCCAGTACCGGAAGCCGCACCCGTCGAAAACCCGCTCGATGCGAGCGCGTGCAAGGCGAACGTACTTCTCGCTGTTGCCCTTTGAGCGAAGGGTGGTCGCGTAGTCTTCGATGTGCTTGGTGAGCAGCTTCTTGACGGCGACCCGCTCCGAGTCGATCAGACCGATTGAGACCAGTCTGTCGAAGACAGCGCCCGGGATCTGCTCCAACCATTTCTGGAGGGTCGGTTCGAGCTGGCCTCCGGTCGCCCGGTGGTAGGCCACGAGCTTGTCGAGGCTCCGGCCCAGCTCCTCGCTGGCCCCCTTGCTGGTAAACGCGGGAACGCGGCGGATGTCGGCGTTGTGGTCGCGGAACTCGACGTACCAGTTGGCAGTCTTGGTGGTCTTGCCTTTGCGATCTTTGTACGAGGACTTGAAGACTCTCACGCGAGGTTCCTTTCCGGATCGAAGCGGGGATCCTGACAATGTCAAGTGACGTGGAGCGGAAACAGCAGGAGTTGCTCCGCGGGACGATGACGAACGCGGCTTCGGGCTGGTGGGCGGAACACCACAACTGCCGATGGAAACGGAGCACTCGTGTGGCCGCCACCGAACTTCAGGCGCCCCTGGACCGACCCGGTGACAGCGACAGTGGAAACTTCGGCATTGAGTGGAAGGGCGACGCTCATCGCGCCCCCTTCCCGATGCGCTGACCGCGGGCGTCGGCCTGCATCGTTTCCCAGCGATCGCGGGGCGGTGCTCCTGCCGCCAGCCACGCTTCCAGAGTCGCACGGTCCCATCGGACCGCACGCCCTAGGCGGAGCGAGCGGGGCAACCGACCGGAACTGGCGAGGCGGAACACGTGCGAGCGGCTGATGCCGAGCACGTCAGCAACTTCCTCCGCCGATAGCGCCATCCGCGGGACGATCTCGTCCGTAAGTCGGGCATCCGGGATTCGTTTCTCGAAGTGCAACGATGTCACTCGGGTCTTGATTGCTACCAGTCACCACCGGGCACACAGAGGCGGAAGCCGCACGGCATTGCCTCTCCTTGTCACGACTCCCCGCACCCCACACAGCACGGCGCACCGCACCGTGCACACTGCCGGCGGTCCCCGCTCAACCCGGCCCCGCACCGTTGGCAAAACAAGGGAGCTTGGCCCTGGCAGTCCTGCGGCCGAACCTCAGGCTCGGGTGCTGGCACGGGCGGCGCGACGGAGCGGCCGTCGTCGGGCTGCAACTGGAACGGTTCACGGTGGTCGGGCGATGGAAGTTGGGTCATGTTTTCGACTCATTGCATGAAAGCGTACATGCGAACATTCAGCGCGCAAAGAAGCCTTATCCGCGGCGAAGGGCCTCCCGTACCTGCTCGGGCGGGAGCAGCATCGCGCACACTTCCCACGGGAGCGCCGGCTCTCCCGTGGGCAACTGCACGTCCGCGAACCGTCTGGCGGCGGCGGAAAGTGAAACTCCAAATCGACGGGTCATGTGCGGAAGGACCACGGTGCGGAAGAGTTGCAGCGCCGCAGTGTCCGCACGGCGGGCCGCGCTCAAGAGGCCGTTGGGCTCCGTGCTGTTCTGGCCCGTGATGCGGCTGAACTCGAAGGTCAATGCCGGAAGCGGCATCAGGAACGCTGCGGCGAATCGGTCCGCCTCGCGTTCGATCTTCCGGTCCACGAAGTCGCCGTCCGCCGATTCGCGGAACTCTGCCGTGATGCGGGGGTGGAGCAGGATGTGCCCGAGCTCGTGGGCGGCGGTGAACCGGAACCTTGCCTCCTGATCGGCGAGTGCCTGGCTGACCAGAATCTCCCGCTCGGTCGGGCGGGCAATGCCGAGAACGCCCGGGCCAAGGGCGGCAATCCCGAACGAGATGCCGAGCGGTCCCTCGATCCACTGCTCGACCGGGATGGGGAGCGGGATGGTGGAGAGCTTCTGGGCCCTCGTGCACCGGACAATGGCGTTCCATGCGGTCCGTTCCACACGCCGCATCGTCGGCCAGAGTTGGAAAGCAGCAGTCGTCACGCGCCGGAACCGCCCTTCTCCTTGGGGAGCTTGCGGGCCTGCTGAATGAGGTGCTCATACTGCTGAACGGACAGCCCGCGAACCGAACGGAGCAACTGGGGAACCATTTGCGACTCCGTGGCACTCGCGCTCGCAATTTCCTGAACGATGGAATCCGGCTTGGAAAATGCGGACCGAAGGTCGTGCTCGGGCATCTGGTACGCGGTGGCAATCCGGAGCAGCAGGTCTTCCGATGGGTTGCGTCGGCCGCTCTCGATGTCGGTCAGGTGGGCAGGGGCGATGTCCAACTGCCGAGCCATTTCGCGGAGGCCCTTCCCGAGAGTTCCCACGCGCTGATGACGCAGACGCTCGCCGATCGGAAGCTGGATGGGTTGACGTTTGGCCATGCTGGGCTCCAGGTGCTTGTCTGTACGCATACATGCTAACACGTGTTCCGTCGCTGTCAAGCGAAATCTCGTCGGTGGGCTCGTTGGCCCTGTATTCGTCCGGTACTCGGGAGTCATCCTGACGTTCGGGCTCCCCGAAGTCGAAGACCGTCAAACGCCGGCGTGCCCGTTCCTCGTCTGCCTGGGTGATATTCCGCCACAGGCCCCTTCGGACGATCGCCACCAGCAACCCTGGCACATTGGTGATGCCGTCGGCGATCGCGTGCTCGGCCGCGGCGAAGAACGCCAGTCGGGTACTCTCGGAGACTCGGAGCAGTCCCCGAGTCGCCGCATCACGGTACAGGGCGTCAAGACGGGACGGGTCGCGAAGGTCATCCGGCTGCACTCGGAGAAACGTCGGTTTTGCGGTCCAAGCACCAGTCCGGACTCGTTTCTGGTTTCCAAGTCTCCGTAAGGAGAGATTCCAGTTCTTCTCTGGGGGTGGCGATTGGCGTGCACAATCGCCTGTCCGGGGTGGTGTTTGGCGTACCCATCGCCAGTTCATACGGAGAAGGAACCTAGGACCAAATCGGTTGAGGAGGTGCTGCGGGGTGGGCTGGGGTTCGAGCCAGCCCAGCCGGACCAGCTCCGCCTTCGCCGCCTTCACGGTTCGGAGGTCCAAACCGAAGACCGAGGCCACCCACGATGCCTTGCATGTGCCGCCTGCCACACATTTGCCCTCGCGGAAGTACAGTCCCCTGAGCAGGTGTGCCAGCGCTACGGCGACCACGGCCGGGCGGGAGCATCGCGCCAAGTACACGAGCAACCGTCGCGGGACTGGAACACGGCGACGATGATTCCGGACGACTGAACGAGTGTCGGGACTCAGCAACGCGACGAAGGGACGGACATCGGGGCGCCGTGCCGACAACGCGCTGGCGGGAAGTCCGTGCGACTCCAACCGGCGGAGGGCGGCGGTGATTCGTCGCCGGTCAGTGGCGCCTGTGAGGCATTGGAGCTGGTCTGTCCGGACCTCCGGCTGTGCCCTTGTGTGAGGGAAGCGCAGCCTCATGGCGGCCTCGAACGTCGCCAATCCGACGCGGACGTCCAGGAGTTCCAGATTCTCGTGCCTGTAGCCCTGCCAGAGGGCGAGAATGGCCGCTGCGGGAATGAAGACAAAGCCGCCGTCGGGCTTCTCGACGATGGTTCTACCCAAAGTGCGTGGATGTGGTGCTGTTCGCATGGTCCCCCCTGATGGCCGGCTCGCGGGGACAACCGCCGGATTGCTGGCATCGGGGCCAAGCGGGTACCGCTGAGTGGAGTCTTGACACCTCTCCTCGTTCTGCGCTACTCACGGATGGTCCCGAACCGTGGTCGCTCCGGGCTGTCTCGGATGCGACCATGATTCTCGACCGACCCGCGTGCTGGTTGGCTCGACACAGGTGCCGGTCACTCCGACCGGCTCCTTCCCTTCGTTCACTCGCGACATTGGACGCCCGGGCCTCACCGGGCGTCTCGTCTTTCGGCAGCACGCTACCTCACAGTCCGCCATCCCGACAACAGGCATCCGAACGCCTGAGCAAAAGGGTTGCGCTGGGGTCCGGCCCGTGGTACTGGAAGGGACAGCGGGAAGCCCGGCCATCGCACGGGCCCGCCCGCGGCAATAACAGGAGGACCATGAACACACAGTTGAAGAAAGGAATCTGCATCGCCGTAGGCAATCAAAAGGGTGGAGTCGGCAAGACGACGGTCGCGGTGCATCTGGCCGCCGCCCTGGCGATGCGTGGGCACACCAGTCTGCTCATGGACCTTGACCCCTCCGCGGGTTCCACGAAGCACCTCGGCGTGCCGGAGAACGCCTACGCGGGGGCCCTGGAACTGCTCACGAGCGATGAGCCCGTGGAATCGCTTGTGGTGACGGAAGGTCTTCCCGAACGGATGCACCTGCTCCCGGCCCGCCCGCAGCTCGCGGATTTGGACTCGATGCTTTCCAAGTTCGTCGATCGCACACGGGTGCTCGATCGAGCCCTCACGCTGGCCCGGCACATGTACGACTTCATCATTCTGGACACACCGCCCTCGGCCGGGGCGATCACGACCGTGGCCGCCTACTCCGCGGCGGAGTGGTTCCTGCTCTCAGCCTTTCCGCACCCGCTCTCATTGGCTGGCCTGAGCGAAGCCTGCCACGACATCGCGGACGTTCGCGCCCGCCGGAACCCGGAACTCGAAGTGCTCGGCGTTGTGTTCACCAATGTCGATGGCCGCACGCACAGACTTCGCGGGCAACTCGATGACCTGGTGCAGTCGCTGATGCCCGGCAGGCGCTTTCGCACGGCCGTCAGTCAGGCGGTGGTGGTGCCGACGATGTCGGGCCTCGGCAAAACGGTGTTTGACCATGAGGACGCCGACCGTCTGTTCGTAGCCCGGCAGTTCCGCAGACTCGCCGACGAAGTTGAGCACCGGGTGACGCACCGTGACCAGTTCCTCGGTGGGACACTCGGCGATCCTCCGGGCTGGAACACCAAAGCACTGTTGACGATGGCCGACGAACTCCTGGAGGTGAATCCAAACCATGCCTAAACCTCTAGCCACCCCACCGCCGACAAGCTCCATTGCGAGGCTGCTCGATGCGTCGGCGGTCTCGCGAGCCGTCGAGCCGGTGCCTGCTGGCGACCGTGACGCGACCGACTCACCGAAGGCCCGACGGCGGGCCCATCCCGTGAAACGTGAAGTCGTCCTCACCGAGCACACAGCCGAAGTGCTCGATGTGCTGGTAGACCGGCTTCGCGTGGCGACCCGCACACGCCTCAGCGCCTCTCACCTGCTTCGCGCCCTCATCATCGCCATTGAACCTTCGCTCGGTGGTGTGGAGGTGCAGGTCGCGTCCTCCGGGCCATGGCGTCTCCCTGCTAACGGTGAGCAGCATGATGCAAACCGGGCGGAGTTTGAGCAACGCATGGCCGACGCCATTCTGGCGGCGCTCGCGAAGCGACGCTTTCCATGACATCCGAACACCGTTCTGGTAGAACCGCAGTATCGTGGAGGTGACTCCGCGTCTGTCGGCACTGCGCAACGACGCACCGGCATCATCGAGACGGGCAGAAACGCCGAAAGTCCGGCCACCAACCGGATGAGCGGATGCGGACTAACCACCCGCGCATGGTTTCTGACCCGTAGAGCCGGATGCCAGGAGACTGGCTCGTCCGGTTCGACGAGGGCTCGCTGCGGTTCCAAACCCCTGAATCTACAGGGACAATCCCAGCGTTCTACTCGATACCAACGGTTTTCAGTTCGACTCGCCCGTGGAACAACGCAAGTACAGATGTTCCACGGCGAAGCCGGGCGACGAGGGCATACCTGACGACTGTGGTCAGGCGGTCACGAACGAAGTGGTGCAAATCCACCCAGGGGGGCCCGGGCGCAACGCCGCGAAAGCGGCAGCCCGTTCAACCCTGGCCGGCGTGGGGAGTGTGCATCGCGGAGACGCGGGCACCCGGGGACACGACTGTCCCCGGCGATGCGGCGAAACGCCGCACCGATGAAAAGCTCAACCATGTAGAGGCCCGAAAGGGCTTGCCGGTCAGGCCTGCTGAAGACGGAGCCGAACCGCGAACATTGAATGACGACGGGTACCGGGGAGCTTCTGGTTTCTGCCCCGGGAAATCGCCGCATCTGCGGCGCAAACACTGTTCCGCCCGGGAGGGCGGACGGGCGACATTCGACCCGGACCGTAACTGGTCCTAGCGACTTCAGCAGCAGGCACACGTTCGTGGCGAACTCGGGATGGTCCGGTCCTGCCGGGATGGTTCCCGGTGCCCAGCCCCGCGCTCTCGCGGGGTCGGCTGGGTGATTCAAAGGGGCCGGATCGGGAGTGTGCGGTCAGTACAAACGGGGTGCAAGCCCCGCGCGCAGGCTGCAAGGCAGTGGCCTGAGCGTCGGCGTGCTACGGGTGGTGCCGGGCACGATGCCGGGAGGAAAGCCGCGACGGGTGTTTCCCGTCTCGATGATGCTGCGGCCCTGGGGGCGTGGACGAAGTTGTCCACGCCCCCCGTGGTCGTTCTCTTGATTGAAGGTGCGGACGGCTGCATGGCGCCAGCCCTGGCGGGCGGGCGCTGTGCGGCAATGGTCTGATGGACCGCATGGGAGGTGTCTGCTCATGGCACACCTGTGCGGAACACGGTTTTGCTGACGCGACCACTATGGATTGAGCAACGTCAACTCTGGAAACCAGAGTGCGTGCCGTGGTGTGCGTGTCAGACTGGAGGCATGACCATGCAGAATGCGGGTCGTGGATAGGTTGATCCGTCGCGGTGCTTTCGGTGCTCAATGAGCAACCTGAAGCGCCGCGGTGGAATGAAGGTTTGTTCTGGTTGTCAGTGGGCTTGGTCGGCTGTGCCCTGCAAACAGCCGACTTTTCGCCTCTGGACTTCGGATCGCCGGAGCGTGGGGAGAGATGCGAACACAGGTTCAGCCGGGTATAGGGGCCGTCCGTCCTATCGGGTGATC
>ERZ1292640.2392-Hain-H43-02um-R1-2392-length-15044-cov-5_pt1 | contig 15044 bp, 8 predicted proteins | sample MGYA00564404_ERZ1292640 | MGnify/ENA primary metagenome ERZ1292640 (study PRJEB36523, sample SAMEA6512636) | groundwater metagenome | collected 2019-01-08 | study: AquaDiva: Metagenomics assemblies of 32 groundwater samples
GTGGGTGCGTGACAGGTCACACAGTGAACTTAGCAGGTGACGCTACAGATAGCACCACATGTGCAAGCTCAGCTTACTCATTCTCGGTAACCAAGAACACTGACGCTACTTATAATTTTACGGTCACGCAAACCGATCTTGCCAGCAATACATCAACGTCTACTGCACAACAGTGGGTCAGGGATACCGTAGCCCCATCCGCACCAACCATCACCACACCTGCAGCATCACCGACCTACTCAAATGGCTCGAACCTCACCATCTCGGGTGGATGTGTGACAGGTCACACGGTAAATCTAGCAGGTGACGCAACAGATAGCGCTACATGCGCTGCCTCTGCTTACTCATTCTCGGTAACAAAAAACACCGACGCCACTTATAACTTTACAGTCACGCAGACAGACCTCGCTAGCAACACATCAGCGTCAACCGCCGAGCAGTGGATCAGAGACACCGTAGCCCCATCCGCACCAACCATCACTTCACCTGCAGCTTCACCGACTTACTCAAATGGCTCGAACCTCACCATCTCGGGTGGATGTGTGACAAGTCACACGGTAAATCTAGCAGGTGACGCTACAGATAGCACAACATGCGCTGCTTCTGCTTACTCATTCTCGGTAACAAAAAACACCGACGCCACTTATAACTTTACAGTCACGCAGACAGACCTCGCTAGCAACACATCAGCGTCAACCGCACAGCAATGGGTCAGGGATACCGTAGCGCCATCCGCACCAACCATCACCACACCTGCTGCAACCCCCACTTACTCAAATGGCTCTAACCTTACAATCTCAGGTGGATGTGTGACAGGTCACACAGTGAACTTAGCAGGCGCAGCTACAGATAGCACTACATGCGCTGCCTCAGCTTACTCATTCTCCATCACAAAAAACACAGATGGGATATATGACTTCACGGTTTCTCAAACAGATTCAGCCAGCAACGTCTCAACATCAGCTTCACAGCGCTGGAACCGGGACACCATTTCGCCAAGCGCACCGACAATCACTTCGCCAGTCAATCCATATACATCAGCTGACACGACATTCAACCTGACGGGCGGCTGCGAAACCGGTGCAACCGTCAATTTAACCGGCGCACAAACTTCTTCGACTACCTGTACCGCATCATCATATAGCTTCTCCCTCACCAAGGAAGCAGATGCAACATACAATTATGATGTCACACAAACCGACCAGGCCAGTAACGCATCCACCTCAACCACATTCCAGTGGACCAGGGATACCACGATACCACCAACCCCAACCATAACATCCCCAGCCAGCGATCCGTATTATTCCAACGGATCATCACTCACAATAAATGGCACCTGTGTAACCGATAACACAGTCATTCTTGGAGGTGATGTAACCGCTGGAGAAGTCACGGGCGGCAGCCTGACATACACCTGCGCCTCATCCGCATTTACATACACTATAAATAAAAGCTCGGATGGCACGTACAATTTCTCAATCTCCCAGCAGGACGTTGTAACCGAAGTATTATCAGCCGAGGCCACGCCAACATGGATACGAGACACTTCCACACCATCGGCACCTACCATCACCAACCCATCCAGTAACCCGTATACATCGAGCGGGAATCTAACACTTAGCGGTGGTTGCGAAACCAGTACCACAGTAAGTCTAGCTGGCGATGACACACAGTCTACAGCATGTTCATCATCGACATACAACTTTACCATAGTGAAAGGGGCAGACGCGACGTACAACTTCACAGTCAAGCAAACAGATCAGGCTAGCAACCAATCAAGCACCACTGCTCAACAATGGGTAAGAGACTCTAGCACGCCATCCACGCCAACTATCACTTCACCAGCGCAGAATCCATACAGTTCAAACACGTCATCATTGACAATCTCCGGCGGATGTACTGCTGATTATATAGTCATTATTGATAGTGGCGTTACCGCCGGCGAAGTCACCAACCCGGCCAACAGCCTGACACAGACTTGCACTGGCGGCGGGACATTCAGTTTTACTATCTCAAAAACATCAGATGGAACATACAATATAGGGATCAAACAACGGAGCCTCAGCCTCATTGATTCTGGCGTAAACACTCAACAATGGACACTTGACACCACCGCACCTTCGACAACAATCAACTCAAATCCACCAGCAACAAACGTGTCACTTGATGCAACATTCACATTTAGCGCAAATGACGGCGGCGCAACATTTGAGTGCAGCTTAGACGGTGCAGCATATACATCATGCAGTTCACCAAAAACTTACAGCAGCCTTTCAAATACATCACACACACTTGACATCCGCGCAAAAGATGCGCTTGGAAATACAGAAGGAACACCAGAAACGTACACCTGGACACAAAATGCATATAACACAATAGTGCTTTATCATTTTGACAGCGCCGCACCCACAGCTGATAGCAGCTCTTATACAGGCGGGAACAACAGTGTTTTGACAGATTATTCAACAGCCAATGAAAGCTCCATAGTCAAGTTCAACCAGTCACGTAACTTCACGGCTGGATCATCCACATATATGAGCGCTGCCAACAATGACGCCCAAAGAACCACCACATCAACAATGACAGTAGAAGCATGGGTTAGATTCGACACCCGCCCCAGTAACAATTATTATATGGTCATTGCCCAAAAATCCGCTGCCTCACCAAACTTAGGCTGGCAGTTTGCATTAAAGAAACAAAGCAACAAATACTATCTTAGCTTCAACGCCAGCACTGACGGCACTGCTTATGCCACGGAAGTTAAATCTAACAGCTTAACTATATCAGCCGATACCTGGTACCACCTTGCTGTGACATACAACAAAGGCACTGTTGAATTCTATCGTGAAGGAACCAAAAAAGGTGGCGGCACGATAGGAGTCGCTGGTAGCACTCCTTTATTCAACAATACCGCAACGCTAGAGATAGGGCGGGACAGCGTACCCGGCACGCCAACAAGCTACCTCGACGGCTACGTCGACGATCTGAGAATCAGCCAAGTCGTCAGATGGACCAGCGACTTCACCAAACCCGCATCGGCTTACGACCCAGATTAGGTATTCAAAAAAGCGTGACATCATACATCCCCCTCCCTACATCCCAAGACCGATAATGAAATATACCGTGCTTTGCGACATACTTGACGAGCCTTCATAAACATCGTTCGTCCCCTTGCCTTGAACCTCAAAGAACATCGTCTGACTTGATGAGACGAACTTCATACCAAACATCAAGAAGCTATCAAATCTATACCAGGCTTCCGCAGTGGGCGTCATGCTTGCAACACCAAATGACATCACATCTGCAAAACCTTCAGCAACTTCAATAGATAATCTAAACGAGTACCGGCCGTAATCAGGATCAAATCTTATCTGCAGCGCCTGCGTGGCGTGCATATCCTCAAAGACTGTTGCTATCAGTTGGCCGTCACGCTTTTCGACAAAATATGTTGGTAGCTGCTTAACACCAAGACTGCCAATAAGGCTTAAGTTGGAACGGAGTTTGTGCCGCGCCTTGAACGACACACCTCCGCGTAGTTCACTTGACTCGAATTCGCCAGTGGTGCCAGAGCCATCTGGTGTAAACTTCATCGCATACGATGCGGTAGAAACATCCGCTCCGACTCCCCACCACGAACGTGCGCCAAGCGGCCACCACTCTGCTGCAACAGATAATGCCCCTATCTTTACCCCTACAGCCTGTCCAGAATGCACGTTAACGCCAGACACAGGCAATGCTTGAGTAGTCGTCGCTGTCGCATAACCGATACCAAGACTTAGAGCAAATATTTCAGCCTCCTTTAGCGAGACCTTAAGCAAGTCACTTGGCACGCTTGCCTTTGAAAGATTCTTAGCTGCTTCACGCCCCTCCTCAGCCGCTGCCAGAGCCCGGCTTGGTATGCCAGACACCGCACTCACACGCCAGTAAAAATCATTGCCAGTTCCAAGTATCGTGCTCTCAGCCGTCTTGTCAGTAAACAGCACTCGATATGGCGCCTCCTGCGCCTTGCCTCCTTCAAGGCTCCCAAATATTTCAACTGCATAAGCCTTGGCACCGACCGTAGGCTCCCACTTAAAATCAAACTTCACTTCACTATCGCCAGTGTAAACAACCTTGCGGCTGGAACTTAGCCCCTTAACCTGCGGGAGCATCGGCTCGCGTTTTATATAGAACTGGTAATCACCACCCCACTCTGAGACAACATCCCCGCGCTCAGAACGCACACGCCAGTAGTAGAGTAGGCCATCTGGCAGCGGCTTTAAGAGCTGGTACTCATTTTCTTTCAATGTATTGACTTCAACTGGTGAGCTGAAATTCTGATCCCTTGAAATCTCCACACGGTACTGCATGGCCTCATCAATCTTATTCCACTTTAAATACGGCTGTGCGGGGATGTCGCCATAGTAAATCAAAGTTTCCTTGGCACGCGGGGAATCCGCGACAGGGTGATTAAGATCAAGAATGCGCCCGACTTCAAAAGCATGCGCGGCTGAAAAATTAGTAAGCGGCTCGTTGCTCGCGGCAAGCGCCCTCACACGGCAATAGTACTTGCCGGCCTTTGGTAATTTTAGCGTCTGTGATCTAGCAGCGGTGTTAAATACCTGGGCCCCGTTAAAGTTTGGATTATCAGCCAATTGCAATTCATAACCATCAGCAAACGGTACCGCGCTCCATGACACCTCCGCCTCAGGCGGAGGACCATCGAAGACCAACACATTCCTGGTATGCTCTATAAATTTTGCCTGACCCGTGACAACAGGCTGCGCGACGGTAACGCGCATGACTCCAAGACCGCTTGCAGAGCCGAGATTACCACTGCCATCAACCGGTGTCACACGCCAGTAGAACGTGCCAGGCTGCCTTCGATCCCAAGCATATGTAGTCCCGCGCACATCCTCACGGACAAGCAGGTTCTTCATCTCACGGTTATCAGCAAGCTCTACTCTGAATGCTGGAGTCCCACTCAGGATCTTAGACACATTCCAAACAAGTCGTGGTGAGTTCTCTCCTCGTCCTTTCGCTGCAAGCGGAATTTCAAAATCCATCTCCTGACGCGTAATCTCCGGTGCAGCAGTCACGATGTCAAGCTTGCGCGTTTCGCTGAAAACCGTTACCGCGCCCGTGTCGGTTATCGCTCTAACACGCCAGTAATAAGTCCCTGGACCAGGAACCGCCCAGACGTAATTCGTCCGCGTCTCTTTCGTTGAGAGCAATATTGAACCTTCTGAAAAATCCGCCGTGTTCGCGATATCAATCGAATAGTTCTTGGCACCAGCGCGCTCCTTCCACTCAAACCGCACGGTGAACTTCACATGGAACACAAGCTGCTCAAGATCACTCGGAGAAGCAAGGACAGGGGGACCATCAAGCCCTTTGTCACTCAACTTGACTATGAACTTGTACGGCTTACTCCACGGCGCATCCGGCCTTGTGGCCTCTTTCGCACGCACTCGCCAGTAGAACGTTCCATTAAGAAGCGGCGGCGCACGCGCGCTTAATCCGTCAACCTCGGTTGAAAAAATAATTTCTTTGAAATCCTTTTCAGCCGCAAGTTGCACTTCAAAGTGTGCCGAACCACTGTCATCCTGCCACTGCAGTGCCGCACTGTAGCCTGTCTGCTCAAGTCCTGGCGGAGGCTTGATTGGCGGCGGCCCGCGGCTCGACGCCGGTGATCGCAGCGCCTTTTCGAGATCTTCCGTCCTGACCAACGTTACCGCGCTGTCATCAACCGGGAATGAAAGCTTTGGTGGAGAATCCGGCAACAAGCTGAACTTGTAGATAAGACTCTCGTCACGCCGGCCTGATACGGCTTCCACTAAGGCCACTATGCGCCAGTACACAGGCCCCTTGTCGGGTAATTTTGAAACAGAAATTGAAGATGTCTTGGCCTTCTCCTTCAAGATGATTTCCTTGAAATTTTCGTCACGCGCGAGTTCAATCTGATAACGCTCGATTTTTGGATCACCTTTCCACTCAAACTTGAGCGGATCGCCAGATTTGTGCCTTATAACCAAATCAGGCGCAGGACTCAAAAGCTCAATCTTAAAACTTTTGACCTCGCCCACTTCACCTGCCACAGTGATTTCAGCAAGTTGGTTCTTCGTGATCACGCTCTTTGCACCGGTATCGGATTTTAGCTCCGCCTCACCTGAAAGCACTGTGAGCTGCGTGCCGCCGCCCTCCTTGACCGCGATCTTCACCTGCGCATCGGCACCGCTTAGCTCACTGACCTTGCCTTCTCCAGTTGAAATAACGAGTTTACGCCGTGAACCAAGCCTTCCGGACACCGCGCCTTTCTGGATATCTAATCTGGTCTCACCCTTTTGCGTACGGATCACGACCAAGCTTGATTGCTCGACAAAGACCTGCGAGCCGTCTTTAAGTTTTATTTCCGCTTCAGAGCCTTCACCGGTGAATACGCTATCAGACTCAAAAACATCATCAAGTGTGCGAAGCGGAAGCCAAATCACATCACTCTCAAGCCTTCGCCTCACGTCCTTTGCTGAACGCGAAACATTTGCGATCGACTCAAGTTTTTCACCAGACTCCGAGCCGACGCGGAATAAAAATCTCTCATCAAGCAGGAGAATGATTGAAGCCAGGAATGCCAGCGTTGCCACGCCAACAACCAAGCGATCAATCTTGTCCAGCAGACGGAAAAGAGACATCAATCCTCCCCGTCTACGGATCGGCATTTTGCGTTATCTCTTTGATTCTCCTAGTGTTTAGGTCAGATATGCAGGGTATATTAATGAGTGCTTAAACAAGCCGCAAAAAATCATATTCAAGAAAAGATATTCAGGAAAAACCAAATCACACCGAATGGGAAAACAGCATGTGACGAAGCAAAGTAATTTTTAAACAATTTTATATCGGGAGAGTCTGCAATGCCACCCTAACGGAAAGCCAATCCAGAACTTATGAATAAATTATCCAGCTTATCGATAAAATATAAGCTTCTTATTCTGCTGACGACTCTTCCGGTCATAGCGCTTACACTCTACCTGATACTAGCCACAAGGCTTTTTAAGGTGGACAAGATAGCCTATGTTTTTGACTCAAGTGCGGCGGTCTCTCGCAGCCTCTCATCACAAGTCAAGGCGGAGATAGAGTCAGCACTGAGTGCACTTAAACCAATAGCTGAAGGTTACGATCCAGCGTCAAAAAGTTTTGACAGGACTTCTGAAAAGCTCTTTTCCAAAGAACAGTCCTTCATACTTATCGAAGTTTTTAAACCTGACAAGAAGCTGGATTACAAACAAGCAGGACTCCTTTCAAAAACGAAGAAACCAGACGCAGCAAAAAAATATGATAAAGAAGCGTTCGAGCTTTTGAAAAAAGCCCATTCAAACACGGTGTCACTTGGTTTTCTTAAAGGAAAGGAAAACACCGTACTGCTCGCCGTCAGGTACGGCAACGCAGATGACCCTTCACATGTCGTGATCTTCGCCGTCCTGGAGTTAAACGACTTTCTACGAATCTTCAGAAAAGCCAGCGTCTACACTGCTTTTTTGATCGACCCTGCTGGCAATGTCATAACAGGCCCGGTGGATCATAAAAGAGCTCTACCAACTAACTTCTCATCGTGGAAATTTTATGGCGATCTCATGCGCAAAAGTCTCTCGGAAGGCACCGAAGCAATCTTATCTCCTGAAGGCATACCTCTTTTGATGTCATTCTCGCGGGTCGGGCTTGGCAATTTAATGGTGATCTCGCTAGTTGAAACAAAGACCGCACTGCGTGCGGTTGAAATACTCCTTTCAAAATCAATTCTATTTTTCATAGCGCTGATTTGCGGCACGACAATCGTCAGCGTTTTTGCATCAGGGACTCTCACGTCAGCATTGAGGACACTTTATGAAGCTACAAAAACCATCAGTGAAGGCAAGTTCGACATCAATGTTAAAGTAAAATCTAAGGATGAAGTAGGAGCACTTGCCGATGGCTTTAACAAGATGGCTAGCGAAGTATCAAGGTTGATGGAAGAAAACATCGCCAAAGCCCGCATGGAAAAAGAACTCGAAACCGCCAAGGTCGTACAAGAGACACTATTCCCCGCCCCGACATCCGCATTTGGCCCGCTTAAAATAGCTGGTGCATTCGAGCCGGCAAGTGAGTGCGGTGGAGACTGGTGGCATTACTGCGAAATCGGCGACAAAGTATTTGTATGGGTCGGGGATGCCACCGGCCATGGCGCACCGGCAGCCCTCATCACAAGCGCAGCGAAATCAGCTGCTTCCGTGATAGAGCGCATATTTTCCTCTCAAGGCATAACCCCCGCCATGGCTATGACGTATCTCAATAGGGCTATTTATGAGACTTCAAAAGGCAAGATGCTTATGACGTTTTTCGTGGCTTCAATAGATAAAACAACCGGTGAACTCACCTACTCTAACGCCAGCCACGACCCGCCATATCTTCTAAGGCACACCGGCCAAGCTCTCTTGAAAGACGACATGGTGGCGCTCGTAGATGCCACCGGCTCGCGGCTCGGCCAGAATGCCGACAGCGAATATAAAGACGTCACGCTGAAACTTGCCACAGGTGATACTGTGGTTTTCTACACAGACGGCCTTCCCGAGATGCTTGATAAATCAGGCAAGCAATGGGGTGAGAGAAAATTTATAAAATCAATGCTAACCGCGGTCTCTGAGTCTAAAGAACCAGAGCAGGCGGTTTCACAAATTCTTACAAACGCCAAAGAATTCCGCACTGATGCAGAGTTGGCTGACGACGTAACTCTCTTTATCTGCAAGTACGATCAGGCAGCTTGATAAAAGCTAAAGGACTTACCGCATTCCTGATATTCTTTGTAAGATGTCACTAGCGGGACAAGCGCAATCATCTCGGTCCTTTTCCCAGGCTGCACGTTAACGACAAAAAACTGCGCGCCGTTGAATATCATCGATAAGCCGAGACCGGCGCCTCCGAGTTTTTGCTCTATACTGATCCCGCCGCTTGAGTAAATCTTCTTTAGATATTTAGCAATGGTCTCATACGTCAAAGCTCCGAACTTATCTTCAATAGAAAGCCCGAGCGTCATGCTGTCATGACCATAGCTCAGAATGACGGATTCGTTTTCCTCCAAAACAAGACGGTGCGTCCTTGGCAAGTGATTGTATTTTTCCTTACCATCAGAGCCCCTTGGTGCATCAAACATCCCATTCATTATGAATTCATCGGCAATGGTTGCTACCAGATCACGAAATCCGGCAAAAGCCTTTACTCCAGAAACACTTGAAAGAACCTCATCTATCACTGTGTTTTTCTCGGAAAAATCCATTATCGTCCGTTTGAACATTGGTGACCCGGCCATAAGATAGGGCTTGAGCCCCCAAATCTCCTTGCCACGGATCTTGTTAAGCGTAGCCCTTAGATGTCCATAGCCATAGCTGTTAAACGAACCATACACGCGGTCAATGAAATGGCGCACACCAAACTGGCCTATCAGCTCCGTTACAAGACCAGCAGGTTTGAGCGCATCAAGGCAGATAATCCTATCCATGGAAGCGCCGGCTTCCTTTACAGCCCCCAGACGCTTCTTGTCGCAAATCACGATCGAATCGCTTGCCACGGCATCGCGTTTTAATTTGCTCTCGATCGTATGTTCAATATCTGCAATCACCCGCTCTTCAGAAACCGAAGCCACAAACGCTGAATCAGGCAGGCATACCTCCGCAGGAACAAGAGCCATGAGCCTGGTCCCCTTATTGACTTCAGAGCGAAGGACCGCACGCCCACCAAGCGTATGTTCAACTTTTTGTTTTACTATATCCATCCCGAAACCACGGCCGGAAAGCTCAGTCACCACATCCCTGGTGCTGAAGCCAGGCAGGAATACATAATTAACAAGTGTGTCGTGGTCAGCTTGGCCGGCTTCCTCAGCCGAGACAAGTCCCTTTTCAATCACTTTCTTGCGGACCTTCTCAACATCTATGCCCTTGCCGTTATCGACTATCTCGAACGCCAAAAAATCATCATTCGGTGCCGACACCGAAAGCTTAAGCTCAAGCCTGCCGCCATCCACAGGCTCGCCCCCGTGGTCAATGCTGTTTCTAATCGAATGTAAAAGCGCTTCGTAAAGATTCGTCAAAATCCTGTAATCTACCCCTAAATCGTCTCCGTAGCGGCTGATGATTATTTCCCTGCCGCGCTCCTTGGCGAGTTCCGTAGCCAAGTTCTCAAGCCTATCAAACAATGTCTTTGCGGGGAGCCTGTAAAGGCTTTTAACGGCAAATCTCAGCTGCTGTGGAGTGATTACTGATTGCCTTCTAGGGATTACATCCAAAAGCCGCTCGATTTTTTTAAGCGGAACACGTAACACATCAATACTTTCAGTGTCAGAAGATGCGGCACCACCGAACACCTTGCCGACAAACTCAAGTGCAGTCATGACATTTTTTTCAAGCTCCTCGAACATGCCACGCATTTCAAGAAGCGGTGGAGTTTGAACACCCTTGCCTTCAAGATGTTTCGTTACACCAGTTTCGATCGTATGGGCCTGTCCCTGCGCCGTGCGAAACTTGCACTGCCTGGCAAGCCCTTTGATAGTGTGCATGGATCGCATCAGGTTTTTTAAATCCTCTATACTCCCGGGTGCGTCCGCTAGTTTTGTAAACTGGTCTTTTACCTCGGCTATGAGCCTTTTCATATCCGTCACGAACTGAGTCGCTATCTGTGTCGGGAGACTTATCAAATGAGCCAGGATCTCAAGCTGTTCAGAATGTTTCTCCTCGCTCTTTGCGATTTCACGCTGCAAACGGTTCTTTTCAGTGACATCAGAGCACACAACCATCATTTTAATTGCAGTCCCGGCGTCAAGTATCGGGCACCATTCAAGCAAAAGTTCACGGTCGGTTTTTTTATAAAGCAGGTCTTTAGGCAACAAACCTTGGAGTAAATCCCAGGTATCCGGCGAGGCAAAAAAAAGGCCGAGGCTTTCTTTTAGCTCATTGTTCTTAAGGAATTCACAGATGTCTACCCCGCCAGCCTGCTCGATCCCGAATATTTCATTTACCGATTTTGAATGCTCGCTATTGATCTTCATATCAGGCGCGATAGTAAAGACCGCCTGCCTGATATTGGCCATAACGTCTTCAAGTTCTTTCTTCTGCCTGCTGATTATCGTGTTACTTCCCTTGAGGGTTTCATTGGCTGAAGCTAGCTCCGCGGTGCGCTCCTTGACTTTCTGCTCCAGTTCTAAGTTGTACTTCTTAAGCTTTTCTTCAGCCTTAACCCTGGCGGTGGTGTCGCGAAGGCTGCTGATAATGATTTTTCTCCCGCCGATCTCGATACTTGAAGCTGACATTTCAACAAAAATCTTGCGCCCAGTTTTTCGTCTAACCACGCGCTGCGGATCAAATCCGGTTTTAAACTCAGACGTGCTCTTAAGAAATATCACGACACTGTCCTGCTCTTCCGGCATGAAGAGCTGCTTAAACTCAAGGCCACTGAGCTCCTGCGGCTCAAAGTTAGTATCCTCCGTGGCTTTAGGGTTGGAATGGATTATCACCCCGGTCTCAGGGTCAACGGCAAAAACCGAGTCCTGTGAGTATTTGAATATGTCTAAGGCCGGCTGAATGTCCATGCTTCCTTAACGCTTGATAAAACTGAAATATTGGTTAGGAACGGCGTCAAAATTCATGGGCTTGCCACAGGAACCGCATTTCATTTCTGGAGCCTTGCCTCCTTCCACCTGCATTGACTGGAGCAGCATCTCAGCCTCGCTGTCGCAATCCTCGCAAAAGTAAGGGGCAAAGAAGCTTGAAATCTTGGCCTTACCCTGGAAGTCCGGGACCGCGTTCAATTGTTTGACGACTACAACAGGACATTCTTCGTAAACAATGGCTGAAGCAGCCGCCTTGCAAAGCCAGTTGACCCATTCCCTGACACCACATGAATTAACGCGCGAGACTTCCTTCAAATTAAGGATGATCTCACCAGCCAAACTCGCCAATGCTGATAAGTCAGTCGTCTCATCAATAAAACCAGACAAAGCCGCCCTACCATTTGACACCGAAACCTTTAAATTACTCATATCAAATTACCCATACCTGTGATTCTCCAAAACAAGTTATCGGTAAATTTAAGGGGTTAAATTAAAAAATCATTAGACACCACAAACCACCTAGCTATACTTTAAGCAATTATGTTCCCAGCAGAAACCGTGGTTTTAGTCATCGATGATATGATCTCCATGAGAAAAACCTTGACCAATATTATAAAAGATTTCGGTCTAACGAAGGTTACGGAAGCACAAAATGGCCTGGAAGCGCTTTCAATATTAAATAACAATTACAAAGCAGGCAACCCCGTAGGCCTTGTCCTTTGTGACTGGCACATGCCTGAGATGAGTGGACTTGATCTTCTGAAAAGCATACGTGAAAGAGATGAGTTTAAAGCCCTGCCTTTCCTAATGATCACGGCTGAAAACGACAAGAGCAAAATCATCGAAGCCATCAAGTGCGGGGTCAGCAATTACATGGTCAAGCCATTTTCGCCATCTGACGTCAAGGCAAAGCTTACCGAGATATGGAAGAAGCATAATCCCGGGAAGTAGCTTAGGACTATCGCTTATTCTTTTTTTTTAATACAAATTTCTTCCGCTTATCTGGTGGTATTAAGTTAGGATTATGTGCCCAGACCTCGAAGATAAATGCCCGGTACCCCTCCAGCCATTCTATGGTTTGCTGGGGGGTTAATTGAGGCGTCTCGCCCCAATATTCATTTTTTCTGTCTTTTAAGCTCTTGGACATCAAAAAATTTCAACTCACCGAGATCATCACTGAAAACGGCCCGGCATCACTTTCAAATTGCACTATAACGGCGGAACCAAGCGTCAGTCCCGTGCTCCTGTGGTCAGCGCCACAGATGACTGACGGCAAAGCCGATTTGATGGCATATCCTCGTTCATTGAGCACAACTTTCGATCTGCCGAGAACTATATTAGTTAGTTCTGCACCAACGTCCCTGATCTCGTTCGTGATGTCAGTATATATTTTACCAAGCATATTTGATGCTATTTTTAAAAACGTGTCCTTAGGAAACGAAAGAACTATTGATCCCTTGAACGTTTCACTCGTCAAGCCGATCACGCCGGACAAGTCACCACCTATTTCTTCGTATGGTTTCTTAAGCACGATTTTACCTGGCTTGCACTCGGTATGGCACTGGATCTTGAATGTCTCAATCATCGCTTCAAGGAATGGATTCACGAAATTAACATCAAACGATTTTGCTGAAAGCACGCCAAGATCAATCAGCGCTCCGCGAAGATCGCCGCTGATCACGAGACCTTCAAGAACACCCTCTGAACGCAAAAAAGCCTTTACGGATTCTGGCACTAAAATCAGCCTGAGCTTCTTTTCCGCGGCCTTAAGTTGCTGCTTCAATGACAGGAAAACCCTGAGCGCGTTCTTTGAAACCGACTGCACATGGTTAAAAATCATGATGATATGGCACTTGGCGCTAACGAGCTCCTTGAGCTGTTCCTCTAGTGCCTTTGAGGACTCACGGCTTATTTCCTCAAGAAATTTGACGGTTAAATAACCGTCGTATTTAATGATTTCAAAATATTTCTTTGTAACCTGAGACGTCTGAGGTGCTTGACTAGATGATTGCCCGTTTGTCTGTACCACTGATAAACTCCTTTAATACACAAATAATACACAAAGGCGTGCCGCTCTATCCGCTATCGTTGTTGTTTACTACAACCATTATCTTAAATGGTCCTGAGTCACTTTCAAACGGTATAACTATGACCGGTCCCTGACCAGAATGAAAAATATTGTGATCCTGGCCGGATACCACTGAAGGCAACGCATTTTGTAATGCATAGCCTTTTTCATTCAATACCGCTTTTGCCATACCAAGTATGATATTGGTCAGTTCAGCAACAACATCCTTTATCTCCTGCGTGACTTCGTTAACTGTCTCGCCAAGCATCCTTGAAGCAACATTGATAAAAGTCGCTGTAGGAAATGAGATCGCCACCGTCCCACTGAATGTTTCACTCATTAATCCTATGATCCCAGTCAGATCACCATCGATTTTATCAGTTGGCTTTATCACTGAAATCTTGCCAGGCTTGCTCTCGGTTTTGGCTTGGATCTGAAGCACATTAAGTGTTGCCGCCAGAAAAGGGTTAACAAAGTTGACGTCCAATGATTTGTTGGACAAAATTCCCAAATCCATCAAGGCGCCCCTTAAGTCGCCGCAGATTTTAAAAGCATCAAAAACCCCTTCTAAGCGAAGATTGCTTTTTAAATGCTCTGATACAAGAACGAGTCTGATATGCTTGCTGTTTGTTTTAAGCTGTTGCTTTAACATCAGCATCAGCCTAATCGCCTGCTTTGACATCAACATGACGTTCTTGCAGACAAAAATTAAATGAGCTTTGCTGAAAACAAGCTGCTGCTGCATGTCTTCAAGAAACTTGGCTGCGTCGCGTGTGACATCCCCTGAAAAATTGACGGTCAGATAACCATTGAATGGCGCCACTTCGAAGTACTTGTTCGTGATCTTAGCCTGTATGACTTGCATTGATTGTTTGGTGGGCTGTGACGGCGCGGGTTGCGGTGCGGATGCCGCTACAGGCTCGGATTGCGACTGCGGCGGCGAGGCCTGCAATGTCGGCTGGCTATCGGTCGGGGCAATATCATTTTTTGCGTTTTGATCAATCCCTTGCGACATCTTATTTACCTACTATTGTTTCGGTTTATCTAGTTAAAACTAAAGCAGCAGCGGTTGTCTTCTAAAACTCCTTTAAGCCAGTTCTTTAAATCAAATTCAAAGATTCGCCTCTCTGTCTCTTGGTGAATCTGTTTTAGCCCTTCATCTAACTGCTGCCTCTCCATTACAACTGTGCTACTTGTTCGCATATCAGGTAGTCCTCCTTTTCTAGATAATCAGGAGACTACCCCTAAACCCCAAGACTTCAAAATCTTGGGGTTTTTGATTTTACACACACTTCACTACACCAACCAAGTACTCTGTGACTCAGACGCCTAAAAAAAAGCAGACGGGTGCCTGCCGAGCCGCAAATT
>ERZ1292640.2395-Hain-H43-02um-R1-2395-length-15038-cov-11_pt1 | contig 15038 bp, 20 predicted proteins | sample MGYA00564404_ERZ1292640 | MGnify/ENA primary metagenome ERZ1292640 (study PRJEB36523, sample SAMEA6512636) | groundwater metagenome | collected 2019-01-08 | study: AquaDiva: Metagenomics assemblies of 32 groundwater samples
AACAACTTTATTTCCCCCAAAACTTCCGTATCTCTTCTTCGGGCTTCCTTTATGTAAGCACTTATATCCACCCACGAGTTCTTTTTTGCTTTCATAAAACCACATGATTTTAGTCCTGAGATATTTATTCAGAACTTTTCAATCAATTCTTTGTGCTTGTCAATGCAGAACTGGACAAACTCTTCCACGCTTTCATTCCTGCCCTTATCCAGAAGGTCAAAGTACTTGTTTCTGTAATCCGGGTCGAATGCAAACATCGGCAGCCCGGCCTGCATGAGAATAAATGAGTGCACAAGCCTTGCGACTCTGCCGTTGCCGTCGATAAATGGATGAATTGAAACAAACAGGAAATGCACAAGAGCTGACAATACAAGTGGATTTATTTTCCCCCTGTATTTGTTATAAAAATTGAGCATTGACTCTAGTGCTGTGTCTATCTCTATCTTTGAATCAGGCAATTTTGTAGCCGAGCCTATAATTCTTTTTCTTACGTAGGAGAACTCGCCAGGGTTCTCTACAAGATTTGTCATCAAAATCCTATGGAGTCGTTTTATTATTTCTATTGACAGGTCAGTTTTGTATATTCTGCAGAGCTCATCAACGGCATTTTTTGTATTGACTATCTCCATTACTTCCTTTGGCGAAAGCCTGGAATCAAGATTATCCAGAACCCTTTCCACATCCTTTTCAGTGGCAGTATTCCCTTCCGTGACGGTTGTGGAATAGACATGCAATTTAATAAGATGTTCTCTCAGCTTTGGCGAATCCTTCTCGATCCTGGACACCTTGATGTTTTTTTCGAAAGCGATAAAATCATAGCTAAAGGCATTCGCAAAAAATATTGTTTTGTCTGTGACATTTGATTTGGTAGCCAGCGGTTTTCTTCTCACCACCCTTATGAAATTTGTATGTTCCAGTTCTTTGGCAATTTTCAGAGTAGTGGGTTTTGAGAACATTGATTTCTCTATAAGATCAAACTCTCCAGCTTCGAATATCTTTTGAAACATGTGCATATTTCCTTTTTTAAGTGGTATATCATAGTCTATACCGTCTTTCCTTGCCCATAGGATAAAAGCAAAGATATCCACTGCCTTGTTTGTCAGCACAATAGAAGTTCGGTCTTCTTTGCTTTTTGAAATAAAACCATCTTTTTGCAATTCTCCCAAAAGAGACCTTATTTTCCTTTCAGATACTTTTTTGAAAAGAGCATTTTGTTTTATTTGTTTGATAAGTTCGTCTATCTTTGTCTCGGTGCTTAGATAGGTTAGCACATTATATTTTGTTAATACTCTCATATAGTAAAATAAATGTGTATATAAGTATTTAAATACAATAACTTTTACATGAATTATTTACTATAAGCTGGAAAAGTAAAAAATATGTGTATTCTGAATAAGAAGTACTTTCCTTAACTCCCTATTTCCCCCCAAAACTTCCGTATCTCTTCCTCAGGCTTTTCTGTGACAGTAAAAGTCCAGTCTTTCGGGAAGATAACATGGCTTCACCGATATGTTTAAATATTCCTATATATAGGATTAAATAAGCCTAAAAATAGGATTGATAGAAATGTTGAAAAAAGAGTACGAAATCATGGCCGTGTTTGCGAAAACGCCCTGGAAAAAGTTCACGTTCCGGGAGATCAAGAAACTGACAGGGAAAAAATCGGAAAGCTATATATTCGGATCTCTGAAGAAATTTGTAAAAGCAGGCTTGCTAAAGGATGAGAAAGCAGGCAACGTCGTGCTTTACGCTCTTAATCTTGCATCCCTGAAAGCGAGGGCCTATGCCGGATTTGTTTCCGAACACGTTGCCTGGGGCCAGAGGCACATACCATACAGGGATATAGAAAAGATCTCGAAAGGCATCCCAACAGAATTTTACATACTTATCATAACAGGAAGCTATGCCAGAAAACAACAGACCTCGAAGTCTGACCTGGATATGGTAATAGTATGCGACGATTCGCTTGACCCGAAAAGAATATACGCAGAAATAAGTCATTACTGCGAACTGAATATACCGCCGATACACCTTTATGTCTTCAGAAAAAAAGAATTTCTTGAAATGCTCACAAACAAAGAACCGAATTATGGCAAAGAGATCGCGGGCAACAATCTTATATTTTCAGGCGGAAAGGAATATTACGGGATAATGAACGAGGCAATGCAAAATGGATTCAATGGCCAGGCTGTTCGCTGAACGGGCAAGGAACGAGTTGAAAATAGCAGAAGTTCTTCTTAGGTTTTCCGAAGACACCGATGCAAAAATGGTGTTCGGCATCCAGGAAAGTATGACATTTTACAGCGGTGCAATAGCTCATGCATACTACTGCATATTTTATTCAGCAAAGGCCGTCCTGGCAACCAAAGACATAAAGACGAGCGCCCCGAAGATCCACAAAAAGACCTTTGATGCGTTCAAGAAACACTTTGTCGACACAGGAATAATCGATGCCGAGCTGCTCAAGATATACAGGTCAATGATAATCCGTGCCGACGACCTTCTGGAAATATTTAGCCTGGAAAAAAGCAAGCGCGGAGATTTTACCTACAAGACAATACCGCAGGCAAACAGAAAGCCGGCAGAAGAATCCCTGAAAAATGCGAAGACATTTGCGATAAACATATTCAAAATAATCGAGAAGTAACATAACACAGGAACAAGTTTGCCTAACTAGATTTCCCATAAAACTTCCATATATATTCTTCTGGACGTTTTGTTACGGTAAAAGTCCAGTCCTTCTAAAGAAGTTAATAAAGTTTTGGTTCATACTATTTAATAGGTGAAAACATGAAAAGTGCTACACTTCAGCTTAAAAAATATTTAGTTTTTGTGGAACACAGATGTCCGTTAGGCACGTCAGAGGTAGGAGTACGCGACGGATGGAGATGCTATGAGGCAATTGAGCCGCTGCAAATTGGAGCAAGATTGCTTGACAGATGTGGCGGCGCAGCACATCATGAGTGGGGCGGCGTATTATATCCTTCTGATTCGTGCGATACAGTTCATTGTGAAGAACGCGGAATAGTAACCAGAATTGAAGATTACAGCCTACAGAGGGCACGTGAGTTGGGAATAGAGCAAGCGGACTTATAAAGTTTTTGATTATCACTATAACCATGGACACGAAAGCAAAAAGTCGTGTTGAAAGAACCCCGGATTCTTTGGATTTGTACCTGTCAGAAGACACACCCATTGGCGAAGAGATTAGGACGACGAAAATCAGTATTCCTCTGAAGTATTCAAGAGTTGGTGTTGGAGATTCTTTAACAGGACATTTAAGGGTTAAGGCAGCTGATATCGCTTATTTATCAGGGATCCCTGCTATACGCACAGAATTAGACGTAGAAAGCTCAACTGGATATGAGGGCGAAGCAGACGAAGTTTATTGGGTATATATCACGGAATTCGAAAAGTTTGTCGGAATAAGACATTCAAGTTCACATGTAGAACGCAAAGGTTATAGTCATTCCTACAACGGCCCCTTTAGGCCCAGCCAGGAGCAACTGGATAGCTTAAGAACAGCTGGCATCGACCTGGCCCAATATTCAGGGCATTTTCAGGAATTAGTCACGATGGATAGACAGATTGCATTTGATGAGAGTGAATTTGAAAGAATCAGATGGACTCCGCCTTCGGGCGATTGGCCATCAATGCACCATACATCGCCAGAAGAATGGGATGCAATCGTAGAAACTTATAGGCATTCAGGGCCGACTCCTGCGCAGGAAGAAATGGAGGCAAGTCTAAGGGGAAAAATTCAACAGCTCAAAACACAAAGAAGCGAGTTGTTAGCCTCGATGCAACTTCCTTATAGGTGTTGACAGAAAAATAACCTCAATGTAAGCCAGATTGTAATCCAGACTGTAATCCTGTTTGTAATCCAGATTGTAATCTTATTTTACTTCCCATAAAACTTCCGTATCTCGTCCTCAGGGTTGCTAGTGACAGTAAAAGTCCAATCCTTCGGAAAGATGCGCTTATAGTTAGTCCACAAAAACCGCTCGTCCATGAAGACTATTACGCCTCTGTCCTCTTCGTTGCGGATACAGCGACCTGAGGCTTGCATCACTTTTATCATCGCTGGAAAGTTGTAGCCATAATCCCTGCCCTTTTGAAAGCGCTGCTCATAGTAGGCGATTAATGCCTCCACTGAGAGGTCCGGCCGTTCCAGCGGCAAACCGACTATTATTACGCCATTCAGGAGGTCACCCGGCAGGTCTATTCCTTCGCTAAACGATCCTCCCATCACCCCGTAGAGCACCGCACCTTTTGTTACGTGCTTTCTTAGCTCCTCTTTTACTTCGTCTCTTTCTTTTTTTGTCATTGAGCTCTTTTCGAGTATCATGTGCTTGTTCGTCTTGACCAGATCTGTGAGTTTGTCTCTAATGTCATAGCTTGGAAAGAAGACTGCTGCATTGCCTTGCACCGCGTTTATGCTGTTTGAAATGATTCGGGCCATTTTCTCGTAGTTGGCTGTGGTGCGCTCCGTATATTTTGTTGTGACTCCCTTGACTATTATATTCTTCCTGTTTTCTTTGGGAAACGGTGAACTGTACGACTTCATTATGGTTCGGCCCGGCTCTAACCCTAGAAGATCGCGGTGCATTTCCATCGGGCTCAGCGTGCCAGACATAAGTATGGTCGAGTGTGAGCCCTGCACTATTTCCTTTGATATTATTGACGGGTCGAGACAGCTGAACTGCACAGCAATGTGTTCCTTGTCGTGAATTTTCTCGCGGGATATTATTCTCGTGTATCCTATGCCTTCCCTTTTCCACAGCTGCAGGAATTCCGCTATCTTGTCCACATAGGAAATCTTCTTTTCTTCCAGTACCTGTTGTCCTACAATTGTGAGTTTAGCTATGAGTTCATCATAGTTACCTATGACAGCTATTCTCTCTAGGAAGTCTTCGCGCTCAACAAACGCTTCTTTCTTGCCGAATAATTTTTTGCCCATGGCTGTCAGGGCATGGTCTATCTCATGGATAATGCTCCTTGCCTCGAACTCCGTAAATTTTTGTGCTTCCTTTGCTGCTAAGTCGCAGGCACGTGTAGAAATTTTAGAGGAAAGATGGTTCCTAATACGAGAAGAGAGGTTGTGGGCTTCGTCAACAATTATTATTGTATCCGAAAGATTCTTGCCCATCCGCTTCATGAACTTCTCGTGCATACCAAAAAGATGAAAGTAGTCGCCTACGATGACGTCAGCATTCCGTGCCGCATCCATTAGCACTTCATAGGTGCAGTAACGTCCGCCTGCTAATTTTATCGACTCTTCTGTGTTTGCTATGCTGCTGGCAAGCATTCCCATTATCCTGCCTCGCTCTCCCGCAAGGTCAGCGCTGTGCGAGTTCTTGTAGTAGGCACAGCGTTTGTCTTTTATCATGGCGCTGCAATAATTGTTGAACATGCCTGTGTCCATGTCCGTGACATCCTGCGAGCAGAGATGTTTTTTGCCAACGATGTCTATTGCTTTGAATTTTTTGTTTTTCATTAACTTGAGCGTTTCAATAGCAGCTTTGTGCTGGCTCAACCGCGAAGTAAGGAAGAAAACGTTAAGGCCGTTGGCTACAGCATACTCCACGGCTGGAAACAGCACAGCTATTGTTTTTCCAAGCCCGGTAGGAGCGTCAGCGACAAGATGCTTTCCTTCGGCGACGACTTTAGCAACATCTGTCATCATTTCTTTTTGCGATGGTCTTATGCTAGGAAAAGGAAAAACAAATTTATCTGGCTGGTCCTGGAGTATGTCTAAATGAGGTTGCGAGGTAAGATCATGGATGGGTATATTTGAAACGCCCTGACTTTCCACCTTAACAACCGCCCGCTTTTTAGTAGCATCGCACTCAGGACATCTAACAAATTCATAATAAGTCGAGAAGCCGCAACTATCACATGAGTACTTGCCACGTTCAACGCTTCCAGTTCTGGTGTGTTTTCTTTTTATGTTACATGGAAAGCAGAAGCCGACGTGATTGATAGGACGGCCGCAGGCCTCGCATTTATTCATTCTCATAAATAAACGCGGATGCTTAAAGCCGTTACAAACAGAAGATGAAAACAGGTTAAAGTAGTAATCTTGTCTACTTTCTTTCAGAACCTTTCATTTTTAGAAACTGCTCTGCAGTGATTGTCGCGCTGCTAAGGCATGAATTTATTATCACATTCTGTTGCCGGGACCATTCCTTGTCGCTATGCGTCCTTATATATTTTGCCCAGTAGTCCACAAACTCCATTCGCTGTTTTTGGTTTTTCATTTTAGTAACCTTTGATAACCCTTTAGCTTCTTCAGATTTATAGTCTTTCCGAGTATCATTCTCAGGTGCCTTGCGTCCTCGAGGTCTTTCGGGGATTTCAGGACATTCTCCTTGTATGCTATCTGCAGTTCGAGATTTGATATCATGATGGAGTTTTTTCCGATAACCACGGGAATGGCAGTGTCAAGCGCAGTCTTCTGCACCTTTTCTGCAGCGAACAGTATTTCCATGTTAGGAATTACAATTCCCTTTGGTGCAAATCTCACAGCCAGGCCATCTTTAAGGTAATTGTAGGAATCGTGAGCGTCATCGGCATTTAGGCAGTAATATCCTTCCTTTATCAGGATGCTGTAGATTTTTGCCCATTCATTTTCATCCATGTCAGGCACGAGCATGTCTATGTCCTCACTTGCCCGGGCCCTTCCGAGAAGAATGGAAACATAGCCGCTGACAATAACATATTTTGTAAATCTGCTGATAGCCTTGGAGAATCCTATTGCAAACTTGTCAAGATCCGACAATTCCCGGTCAAGTTTTATTCCACTCTGCTTTATTTCCATATTTGTTCCCTACAGTTTCATGCATATGCCAATAATTTAGTATACGAGAAAAGTATAAAATAAGCATCTGACGTTGGGTGACTACAAAATCTGTAAATGTAGTCACCTATTTAATATCCTTTTCTTATGTGCCGTGAGATAACGCCGCAAAAAATACTTTACAAATTTTTCTTCACCCTTTTCCAGCGCATGGTAGTATGCACGCCGTTTTTTATATTCTATAATAATCATTGGATAGCCGCTGTGCCAAAGAATATGGTTCGTAATGAGGCGTCCTATCCTTCCGTTGCCGTCGCCAAAAGGATGTATTTTTTCAAACTTGTAGTGAGCACGGGCCGCGAATTCAACCGGATTGGTGCGTTGTATCTTCAAGAACGAAATAAATTCATCCATCAGTTTTTCGACGTCCTGCCAGTCAGGAGCAACATAAGATCCTACACGAACAAGATATCTTCTGAGTTTTCCCGCAATATCTGGTTTTGTTTCGCCAAAAATTTCTTGATGCCATTTTAGAATAACTAGAACATCTATTTTACTCTTCTCGTCAAGCGTGGAGAGAAATACCTTTGCATGGGTTTCTGTTTCTCTCACGTCTTTCAAAGGCTTTCTTGGCGAGATCTTGTCATGAATTATTTCCCTGGCTTCTGCGAGGGTTATTGTAGACCCTTCTATTGCATTTGTGTTATATGTAAATGCTATGGCAATCTCTTCTTTCTCCTGCTGCTTTACGCTTTCCGGTATTTTTTTCCATTCACTCTGAAAATTGTTTCTTATTCTTTCCAGCTTGTCAGCAAGCTCCTTTTTCTGCTCTTCTTCCAGCTCTTCTTTTATCTTGTCGATATTTTTTGGGATTTCTGTACCAAGATAAATCTCCCTTGACATCACTTTGCCGTCTTTTCTGAAGGAATGCTTTAGATAGAAGTATTTTTTTGTCCCTTTCTTGCGTGTTATGACTTTCATGCTATATATTACCACTACAAACTATTTAAATATGTGATTTTAGGATTTATGTAGTGGTATAGTGTCGAAGAACTATCGCACAAAAGAGCGAGTTAGCCTAAATCGGGCGGATTTTTAGCTGAAGAAAACACTATTTCTTTATCTTGATGCCCATCTTTTTGTGGCACAGCGCATGCGCCTTGGCATCTTTTTCATCATAGCCCTTATTTTTCTTGTGCCATGCATTGTGCTCTTTCTGTGTTATGGTAATGTTCTTTTTTTTCTTAATCATAGCTCTAATACGTGTTGGGAATTTTAATAAGCAAAAACTATCGATACAACCAGTCAATCAAAAGAGACACGCCTGTGTAGGAAAGAGCCCCGCCAGCTGCCACAGCACTTTTAATATCTTTTATAGTATCACGGTAAAAAATATAATAAATGGCGAGTGTATTAGCCGCAAAAATAGTTGGCCACATTTCATGTGAACCATCGTATAATTCCACAAACCTCATCATAGCTGCGACCGGCACCATCTCAAATACAGATTTAACACCTTTTTTCGCTGCGTAAGTTATTTCATCGGGCATAGGTTTACGATATTAAAAAAGTATATATAATTAAATTAAAACAGTTTTTTACTTTCTCTCAGTGTAGCTTGGGCCCTTGTTTTTCCGCATAATCATAAAAGTGAGAACAAACACGACTGCCAATATAACTAGCGAAACGACGACCACACTTATTTTCATAGAAATAATTTATTTTGAGAGTATAAAAGCAGTATTACTGCTTATTCAGTGTGCCATTTTTTCAAGGAAACTTTTACAATTAGCGCAAGCGCGACAATGACTATCGCAGCCCATACAAGTCCCGGCACCTGGCCAAAGTAGCCGCCGAGCGTATCAGTAAAGCCGCTCATGAATATGTTCATTGACGTCTGGTAGGAGGAGTGGACAGCGAGCTGATCAGTTGCAGCGAGGTAAAGTATCAGGAAACCCATTGCAAGAAACACGACACCTGAAAGTGCATCAGCAAGACGTAAGCTTACGCTCTTTCCGAAAATCTTGTAGGTGATCTTTTTCTTGAATACCCAGAATTTTTTCGCGAAGTCTGTCTTGTCAAGGAAGTATGCAAGGAAGAACAGCGGAACCACCATGCCCAGAACATATGTCAGCGTGTAGATGCCGCCCCATAGGATTGAACCCGGCAGAGCAGCTAATGTAAGGACGCCAGCCAGCACAGGAGCGCAGCAAAGCGTTGCAAAGCCCGAGAAAACTCCCAGTCCAAAAATAGAATAGCCGCCACTGACATTTGCTTTATGCTTGGGCGTAAATGGCATCGAGAAGTGCCTGCCCAGTAGCAGGAACGTGCCCAGCAGCAGCAGAAACACGCCGCCTATGACAAACAGTGTGTTGTGATACTCGCTGAAAATCTGGCCGAGACCGCCTATCCCCAGGCCTAGTGGCAGGAAAACCGCAAGTAAACCAAGGAAAAATATGAATGTCATCAGCAGAACTGTGCGTTTCTGTCTGAATATGGATGCGAGATAAGCAGGCAGCAGGACTGTTATACAGCACGGAGCAAATAGAGCGGCCACGCCGGCGACAAAAGATGCTATAAAAGAAGCGGTAATCAGAATTTCCATGCAAACCTACCCAAGTTTCTGCATCTCAGCGGCAATTTGGTCATTGCGTATTGCCATGGCAGGATCGTCCAGGACGTAGCGAATTACACCGTTCTTGTCTATGACAACATAAGTGTGGCCCGGATATCTTCCCTTGTGCATGGATGACGGCAGCGATAGCACATCATATGCCGAAGAGACCGATGACGTCGTGTCGAACAGGATTTTCGCCTTTGCAAGTTGTGGCACTTGGCCCGTTATTTGTGTCCACTGACTTCTCGGGTCAAGCACGATGGAAAACGCGGCAGCATCATTACTGTTAAACCGCGCATCATTTCCAAATGAAGCTATCTGGTTCCAGCAGGCGGGATAACACATGCCTCCTTCGTTGAAGAAAAGCACAACGTTTTTGCCCCTGTAATCACTTAATTTTACATTGCTTCCGTCTACGCTCTGTAGCGTGAAGTCCGGCGCACTTTGTCCTACAGCACTAGCAAACGATATTTTTTTTGTTATCGTATTGCCAGTTACGTTTGCGGTTAGCGATACATATAGCGCGGAAATAATCACCACAGCGACAACAGCCGTTAGCACGTATATCTTTTTTGACATACTAGAACTAGGTCTGAAACAGCTATTAAGACCTAAGGTGAAACTAGTTTCACCTTGGAGGATGGTTTTGATTCAGTAAAAAAGGAAAAAATGTGCTGCTATCATTTACAGCAGCAGCACGATGCTTTACTATCTTTCTTTGTTGTTTTCTTTACCGCTTTTTTTGCCATTTTTTTCACCTCTATTTTACTTCTACTCTTTTTTCATTGTCATATACATATGTTTTATCTTGCTCATCCTCTGTTCTCTTATGCGAGCCGTCGCACAGCGGCTGGTTTTTGCTCAGACCGCACACGCAGACAAACACGGAGTCTCCGTGTGCTGTTTTTACTTCGTGTGGTACCTGCGCCTCATGCTTTACTAATCTTGCCATTTCATTCAACTCCTGATTATAAATATTATTTTCGCGTGACTTTATTCTTTCTTGCTTCTTTCTTGACTGCGTTAGCAATAAGTTTGACGACATTTTTGTCAAGCACATCTGGAAGTATTCGCTCCCTTGTCGGCTCAACACTTCCTGCTAGCGCTCTGGCAGCTGCCAGCTTCATTTCACCTGTGATCCTAGTTGCCTTCGCGTCTATAGCGCCCCGGAAAACACCAGGAAACGCAAGCGCATTGTTTATCTGATTGGGAAAATCACTTCTGCCTGTACCGACTATGGCTGCCCCAGCGTCCAACGCATCCTGCGGCGCTATTTCCGGAGTAGGGTTCGCCATGGCAAAGACTATTGCATTAGGAGCCATGGATTTTACCATATCCTTTGTAACTGTATTGCCCTTCGAGACACCTATGAACACGTCAGCACCCTTCATAGCATCTGCCAGCGTACCAGTAACTTTGTTTTTGTTTGTATATTTCACCAGCTTCTTCTTGTGATCATTATCCAAATCAGGCCGTTCATCATAGATTATTCCCTTTGAATCGCATACTATGAGTTCTTTTACCGATGTACAAACATGTTCGCTTATCTCAAAGCATGAAAGAAGATTTGCAATGGACATGCCCGCAGCGCCGGCGCCGTTTATCACTACTTTCAGATCTTCCAGCTTTTTCCCGACAACTTTTATCGCATTTACAAGAGCCGCGCTTATTACTATGGCAGTTCCATGCTGGTCGTCGTGAAAAACAGGTATGCCTATATCCTGCAAAGCCGCTTCTATTTCAAAGCAGCGCGGCGCCGATATATCCTCCAGGTTGATGCCTGCAAAACCCGGCGCAATATTTTTTACTATCTTGATAATTTCCTGAGTGTCCTGCGTTGCAAGGCAGATAGGAAACGCATCAAGCTTTCCCAGTTCCTTGAAAAGTATGGCCTTGCCTTCCATGACCGGCAGCGCCGCCTCTGGCCCTATATTTCCGAGGCCCAGAACAGCAGAGCCGTCTGTGACAACAGCTATTGTATTGCGCTTCATTGTATACTCATAAACAGCTTTTTTGTCCTTGGCTATGGCAAGAGAAACGTCAGCAACGCCGGGCGTATAGGCTAAAGACAAATCGTGCTTTGTCTTCAAAGAAACTTTTGACTTGACAGCTAGCTTGCCATGCTTCTTTCTATGCAGTTTGAGTGCTTCTTCTCCTAACATTTTAAACACCTAAAGTCAGCTTAGCATTCTAATTTTCTAAATTTTTCAAGTGCTTCTACACGCGTTATTTCAGTAAACCTTGGCATGGGGTATAATGATGATCGTCACTGTTTGCGTGATACCCGCACCCGATTGAACAGTAAAATTTTTCTCCGGCGCTGTAAATAACGTCTCTTGTTAATTCTTTTTTGCAGCCGCCGCATTTTAATTCCATATTATTACTTCTTGAGTGCATTTTCTATAGCAGGCTTGTTGAAGCCAACAATTATTTCCCCATTGACCTCTATGACAGGAACACCCATCTGGCCGCTCTTTTCTATCATTTCCTCTGCAGCAGATTGGTCTTCTTCCACATTAACTTCTGTGTATTTGACATTGTTTTTCTTGAAGAAATCTTTTGCCTGAACGCAGTAAGGGCAGTGCGTGGTCGTGTATATTTTTACAGTCATTTGTAACACCTCTGTTTTTCATTAACACAATAGTTTTTATACGTTTATGCTTAAATACGTTCAACACTTACAAAAACTGTAAAAGTAAATGGGCAGCAGATTTTGGCCTTGCTTTAGACGCTGCAAGAGGCTTCCATTTCGCTGGCAACAACCTGTTCAAAGTCGGCAAATGCTTTGAGGCCGACAAAAACCCTGCCATTTACAAAGTATGTCGGTGTTGCAAATATGCCTGCTGCGACTCCAACGCCGTAATCCTTCCTGACTTTCTCGGCGTACTTGCCATTGAGGCAATTGTCAAATTGTGTCGTGTCCATTCCCAGTTCGGCAGCTATGTCATGAAGTTTCTGGATGCTCATGTTGCTCTGGTATTCAAACAACTTGTCATGGTATTCCCAATAGCGGTTTTGGTCAAGCGCGCAATAAGCTGCCTCGGCTGTTTCCGAACTGAAATTATGATAAGGCAACGGCATGATGCGGAACGTAAAGCTTACATTTTCGCCGTACTTGTCAAGTATTTGCTGCCTGAATACCTCTGCTTTTTTTGTGAAAGGACAGCTGAAGCACCCGACCTCTACAACCTTGACAGGCGCGTCCAAGCTGCCTATGGTTGGACTGTCATCAGGCCCAAGTGGCTTTATGGCAGCCGTTTTGTCCTCCACTGATCCGGAAAGCAGCGCATTGTAAATGCAGAAGTCATTGGAGTTCGGGCCGTTGCAGTTTCCGTAGACCACGAATCCGTAGAAGCCATAGGCAATGAAGGCTGCGCTGACGAGCATTATTATCAGAAGAATCCATGTGAGCATAGCAAAGCGCCTGAAAACAAAACGCGCCATTGAGGGGCTCTTCTTGCTTATTTTTGCAGAGATTTTTGACTTCATCTCCTGGTCAAACTGCGTGTCGCACGCCTTGAGCATGAGCTGCCGGCGCATGCAATGCAGTGACTCGCGAAAATATCTCCTATATTTTGCCGAGAACAAACCAAGAATCCCGAAAATCACAAGACCAATTATGCAAAAAACCATATCATCACTTTCCAATAGCCGCCACTTTTTTTGTCGCGGCCACGAACTTCTCCGCATCAACCTCGTTGTTGTAAAGGTAAAGCGACGCGCGGACAGAGCCGTTTATTTTTTTCTCATGGAACCAGTTATGGCAGCAGTGGAACCCGCCGCGTACCATGATGTTATAAGAGTCAAGCATTATCGCCAATTCCTTTGAATCTATGCCGCCGATGTTGAAGGAGACAATACCGCCGCGTTCTTCTGGCGAGCCGCCGATTATTGTTACGTTCTTTATGCTGCTAAGACCTTCTGTAATAATTTTGTTTATAGCAGTCTCATGTTTCTCTATATTTTTCAAGCCAATTGATTCAAGATAGCCTATGGCAGCTCCCAGACCGATGGCGCCTGCATAGTTCTGCAGTCCTGCCTCGAAGACCTCGGGCGGTTTCAGGAACAGAGGCTTTCCGTTTACAACATCCTGCACAGTCCCGCCGCCCACCATGAATGGTTCCATGTTTTCTGCTATTTCCTTTCTTACATACAAGCAGCCGATGCTGGGCCCGAGCATCTTGTGGCCTGAAAACGCCAGGACGTCGCAGCCGATTTTTTTTACGTCTATTTCCTTATGGGGAACGCTTTGCGCGCCGTCTATCATAAAAATAGCGCCCTGGTCATGAGCAGTCTCGCCTATTTCTTTAACAGGAAATGTTTCGCCGTCAATATTAGATGTGTGCACCACTGAAACGATCTTTACGTTTTTGTTCATTGTATTTCTGAAAGCAGCCATGTCAAACCTGCCATTGCGCGTGGGAACTATTATGTGGTGATATTTCAGCCACGGCAGAAAATTAGAATTGTGTTCCTTGTCGCTCGTTATTACCGTGTCTGTTGCCTTAAGCTTGAGAGAATTTGCAACGAGATTGATGCTTTCCGTGGTGTTTCTGGTAAATATTATTTCCTCTTGCTTTGCTCCTACGAATCTCGCCACCTTTTTCCTGGCATTCTCGTATTCCTCCGTGACCTTTTTTCCCAGGCGGTGAGAACTGCGTTCGCCGCAGGACGGGTAGTTATAGTAATAATCATTCATAGCCTCTACAACAGGGCGCGGCTTGAGCGACATGCAGGCGCTGTCAAGATAAACTATGTTCTTTTCTAGAATAGGAAAATCTTTTCTTATCTTGTCCGTATTCATTACGACACCTTTGTATTAGATTAAAGAGAAAAGCACCGAAATATTAAAAATAGTGGTGCAGTTCACTTGGCCAACTCTGTTTTGATGGCACTGTCAAACACCGAAAATGGCTGCGCTCCGCTTATTAGTTTGCCATTGACAAAGAACGCCGGCGTACCTGTTACTCCGGCAGCTTGACCTTCTTTCAAGTTTGCTTGGACCTTGCTGTACATTGCACCGCTGTCAAGGCATGCGTTGAAGTCTGTTGTGTTGAATCCCATCTGCTTTGCATAGTCCTTCAGCATTGGCACATAGAGGGATTTCTGGTTTTCAAAAAGCTTGTCATGATATTCCCAGAACATTCCCTGCTGGGCTGCGCATTCGCTTGCCTCTGCAGCTTTAACAGCTTCGCTATGACTAGGGAGCGGGAAATGTCTGTATACAAACTTTACGTCATCTGGGTATGCAGCAAGTACCTGCTTTATTGTTGGCTCTGCTTTTCCGCAGAAAGGACACTGGAAGTCGCTGTACTCTATTATAGTGACCTTTGCGTTTACTGATCCTCTGATATTGTCACCAGTCTGCTTGACAACATAGCCTGTTTTGCCTGAGTTCAGAACAAAGAACCCTGCAATCAAAGCTACTATCACCACGGCGACGATTATGTACATAGTTTTTACGATTTGTACCACCCCTGTCTGTATATCTGGTTATGATGCGAAACTTTTTAACCTCAGCAACCGCCGACCATTTCGCCGCTACCATGATGCGATTGCATCGATGAGGCTGTGCTTTGCTGTGTTGCTGCACCAGTGCCATGATGCGCAGCCATCATTTCT
>ERZ1292640.2396-Hain-H43-02um-R1-2396-length-15038-cov-10_pt1 | contig 15038 bp, 13 predicted proteins | sample MGYA00564404_ERZ1292640 | MGnify/ENA primary metagenome ERZ1292640 (study PRJEB36523, sample SAMEA6512636) | groundwater metagenome | collected 2019-01-08 | study: AquaDiva: Metagenomics assemblies of 32 groundwater samples
CTGAAGGATCTGGCGCCGGTCTGCCTGATCGAGCGCGGCCCGCTGGTGCTGATGGTGCGCCCGGATTCACCCTTCAAGAGTGTCAAGGACATCATCGCCGCGGCCAAGGCCAAGCCGGGCCATCTGACCTATGCCAACGGCGGCACCGGTGGCTCGCATCACCTGGCGGCCGAAATGTTCAAGAACATGGCGGGCGTCTTCATCACCAACATCCCGTACAAGGGCGGCGCCCCAGCCGCCATGGACCTGATGGGTGGCCAGGTCGACATGATGTTCGAGCAGATGTACGCCGCTTCGGCCAACATCCGCGCCGGCAAGCTGCGGCCGCTGGCCATCACCAGCCTCAAGCGCTCGCCGCAGTTCCCCGAGGTGCCGACCATGGCCGAGCTGGGCTTCCCCGGCTTCGAGATTTCCAACTGGCAAGGCTTCGTCGCCCCGGCTGCGACACCGCCCGCCATCATCAAACTGCTCAACGAAGTCACCAACAAGGCACTGGCCGACCCCACCATCAAGGCGCAGATGCTGAGCCAGGGCAACGAACTCGGTGGCGGTACGCCCGAGCAGTTTGCCGCCCATATCAGGGCGGAGGCGGCACGCTGGAGCAAGCTGGTGAAGACGGCAGGCATTTCGGCGGACTGACGGCTCAGTCAGCCGCCCGCAAAAAAGCCACCTGCGGGTGGCTTTTTCTTTGGTCTCAGTTACTCCACCGCGCCGCATGAAACGGTCCAGCCGGGAAACGCCCTGGAACCGGCAATGCCTTAGCCACTGGCGTTGCCCCTGGAGGGTCGGCGCAGCAACATGCAATGCGCGCAGCCTGGGGGCGTTTCGTCTCAGATCTCGATCTTCGACCCCAACTCCACCACGGAGTTGTTCGGCAAATTGAGGAACGCGGCGGCGCCACTGGCGTTGTGGTGCATCTGGGCGAACAGCTTTTCGCGCCAGGTTGCCATGCCCTGTCCCATGGACGGGATGACGATGTCGCGCGACAGGAAGTAGCTGGTGCTCATCGGCTCGAGTTCGCAGCCGCGGGTGCGGATCTGCTCCAGCGCTGAAGGCAGGTCCGGGTCGTTCTTGAAGCCGTAGTGCACGATGACCTGCCAGCAGTCATGGCCGAGTGGTTCGATCTCCAGCCGCTTCTCCAGCCCGACCCACGGCACCTCATGGTTGCGCACCGTGACGAACAGGTTGTTCCGGTGCAGCACCTTGTTGTGCTTGAGGTTGTGCAGCAGCGCGTTGGGCACGTTGCCGGGCTCGGCCGTCAGGAACACGGCCGTGCCGTCCACGCGTGCCGGCGGACTGACAAATACCGCCTCCAGGAAGCCGTGCAGGTCGAGCGCGTCCTGCCGCAGCGCCGCATTGAGTTGGACCCGTCCCTGCTTCCAGGTCATCATGAGCATGAAGACGGCGCCACCGATGAGCAGCGGGAACCAGCCACCATCGAGCAGCTTCATCAGGTTGGACGTGAAAAACGCCAGATCCACCACAAAGAAGAAGCCGGTGGCGCCAAGGCACAGCGCCAGCGGGTACTTCCAGCTGTAACGAATGACGAAGAAGGTCAGCACGGTGGTAATCAGCATGTCGAGCGTCACGGCAATGCCGTAGGCCGCCGCCAGGTTGCTGGAAGACTTGAACAGCACCACGGCCAGCACGATGGCCGTGAACAGCCCCCAGTTGACGAAGGGCATGTAGATCTGACCGGTGTCCTTGACGCTGGTGTGCAACACCTGCAGACGCGGCAGGTAGCCGAGCTGGATGACCTGCTTGGTGACGCTGAAGGCGCCTGAGATCAGGGCCTGGGAAGCGATCACGGTGGCCATGGTGGCCAGGCCGACCAGAGGCAACAGGGCCCAGTCGGGCGCCATCATGAAAAACGGGTTCTTCACCGCTTCCGGGTTCTTGAGCAGCAGCGCACCCTGGCCGAAGTAGTTGAGTGTCAGCGCCGGCATGACGACGGAAAACCAGGCCAGCCGGATCGGCTTCTTGCCGAAGTGCCCCATGTCGGCATACAGCGCCTCGCCACCGGTGACGCACAGCACCACGGCCCCCAGGATGATGAAGGTGGTACCGGGGTTGTGCACGATGAAAACGACGGCGTGATGCGGGCTCAGCGCCCACAGAATGGCCGGGTTGCTGGCGATGTGCGCCATGCCCAGCACGGCGATGACCGCGAACCAGACCAACGTGATCGGACCGAAGAACTTGCCAATGCCCGCCGTGCCGCGCTTTTGCACCGCGAACAGGCCGAACAGGATGACCAGCGTCAGCGGAATCACCGCCTTCTTGAAGGCGGGCGAGACGATTTCCAGGCCCTCGACCGCCGACAGCACCGAAATCGCGGGCGTGATGACGCCGTCGCCATAGAACAGACAGGTACCGAAGATGCCGACCACCAGCAGCCAGCGCCGCAGTGCCGGCTTGTCCTTGACCGACTGTGAGGCCAGCGCCAGCATGGCCACCAGACCGCCTTCACCCGCGTTGTCGGCCCGCAGCACCAGCGACACGTACTTGAGCGAGACGATGACGGTCAGCGTCCAGAAGAAGATCGAAAGGATGCCGTAGACGTTGTCCGGCGTGAACGGCACATGGCCGGAGCCGAACACTTCCTTGACGGCATACAGGACGCTGGTGCCAATGTCACCGTAGACGACGCCGATGGCGCCCAGCGTGAGCGCAGCAAGCGAGGATTTGGAAGCTGACACAAAACTGCCCCGTCTTCGCGAGCGGGGCTCCATAACATGCGGAAGGCGCTATTGTGCGCTTGGCGCGCCGGCCTTCCAACAGCTTGGCCCGGTCGAACCCGTCAGAAGCGGAAAATGTTGCGTCGCAGCAACCACCCCCCAGGTGCCGCCGGCCTCACTCGTAGATTTCAGCCTCCGGGTCGGTGGCTTCGAGCTCGTAGCTGGCCGCCAGCATGGCCAGCCGGCCGATCACGCCGTACATGTAGAAGCGGTTGGGGGCACTGGCGCCGGGCTTCATGCCTGGCTGCGGCAAATGGGTACTTTCGGCAAAAGCCAGCGGCACGAAGGCCGCGCCGGGCGCATTGAGGTTCTCATCCACACCGCGTTCGGCATGCACACGGTAAAAACCGCCCACCACGTAGCGGTCCATCATGTAGACCACCGGCTCGGCCACGGCGTCATTGATGCGCTCGTTGGTCAGCACGCCTTCCTGGATGATGACGTCGTTGACCTCCTGGCCGTCCTTGATCACGCTCATCTTGTTGCGCGTGCGGCGGTTCAGGTCTTCCAGTTCCTTGGCATCGCGCACCATCATGATGCCCATGCCGTAGGTGCCGTTGTCGGCCTTGACGACGACAAACGGCTTTTCCTTGATGCCGTATTCCTTGTACTTGCGCCGGATCTTGGCCAGCAGGGCATCGACATTGCTGGTCAGGCACTCCATGCCGGTACCCTCGGCGAAATTCACCTCGCCGCACTTGCTGAACATCGGGTTGATCAGCCAGGGATCGATGCCCAGCAGCTTGCCGAAGCGCTTGGACACTTCCTCATAGCTCTGGAAGTGGTTGCTCTTGCGCCGCGTCGACCAGCCGGCGTGCAGCGGCGGCAGCAGGTACTGCTCGTGAATCTCTTCCAGGATGCCGGGAATGCCGGCACTGAGGTCGTTGTTGAGCAGGATGGTGCAGGGATCGAAGTCCTTCAGGCCCAGGCGCCGCCGGTTGCGGATCACCGGCTCCAGCGTGACCGACTCACCATTGGGGAGTTCAATGGTGGTGGTCTTCTTGATCTCGGGGCTGATCGAGCCGATGCGCACGTTCAGGCCCGCCATGTGGAAGATGCGCCGCAGCTGCGCCACATTGCTGAGGTAGAAGGTGTTGCGCGTATGGTTCTCGGGCACCAGCAGCAGGTTGCGCGCCTCAGGGCAGATCTTCTCGATCGCGGCCATGGCCGCCTGCACCGCCAGCGGCAGCATTTCGGGTGTGAGGTTGTTCCAGCCGCCGGGGTAGAGGTTGGTGTCCACCGGTGCCAGCTTGAAGCCGGCGTTGCGCACGTCGACCGAGCTGTAGAACGGCGGCGTGTGTTCCATCCACTCGAGCCGGAACCAGCGCTCGATGGCCGGCATGGAATCGAGGATGCGTTGTTCGAGTTCGTTGATCGGGCCCGTCAGCGCCGTGATGAGATGGGGAACCATGCTGCCCTCGCTTGTTTTTGGTGACGCAATTCTAGGACGTGGGGGGCATCACGCCATATTCAAGGTGACGGCGGCTCTCAAGCACACCGTCCCGCCTCTGCATCTGCGCTATTTCGCGCCTTCGAACAGCCAGTGGACCAACTGCCGGGCCGTTTCGGGGCTCAGGTATTCATGGGCCGGAATGCGCTGCAAGGGTTCGCCCCGCAGCAGTTCGTCGACCGCATGCTGCTCGGCCGCAGCATCACCCTGGCGCTTGGCATACTTGACCGACAGCCGCTCGAAGCTCGGGGCATCGCCACGCACCGGGGTGCCGTGGCAGTTGTAGCACCCCATTTCGACGGCCAGCGATGAACTGGCCTGACTGACCAAGGGCGCCAGCGCCAGCAACAGCCCCGCCAACCCAACGCTCACCCAGCGTGCTCCTGCGGTGCGATGCTTCATGTCCAACTTCTGGCTGTGGGGTCAATTCCTGATTTCGCCGTCACCCAGCACCACGTACTTGAGGGACGTCAGCCCCTCGAGCCCCACCGGGCCGCGAGCATGGAACTTGTCGGTGCTGATGCCGATCTCGGCCCCCAGCCCATACTCGAACCCATCGGCGAAGCGGGTGCTCGCATTCACCATGACACTGCCGGAATCGACTTCGCGCAGGAAGGCCTGCGCGTGCATGTGATCGCGCGTGAGGATGGCGTCGGTATGGTGACTGCCGTAATGGTTGATGTGGGCAATCGCCTCGTCCAGACCCGCCACCACCTTGACGGCGATGATGGGCGCCAGGAATTCCTCGTACCAGTCCTGCTCGGTGGCGTCCTTCAGATTCGCCCCCGGCACCGCGGCCAGCATCGCCCGGGCCTCGGGGTCACAGCGCATCTCCACCCCCTTGGCGGCGAAGACGGCACCGATGCGCGGCAAGAAGTCCTTGGCCACACCACGCGCCACCAGCAAACTTTCGCTGGCATTGCAGGGGCTGTACTTGTTGGTCTTGGCGTTGTCGGCCACCTTGACGGCCATGTCGAGGTCGCACGGATCATCGACATAGGTATGGCAGTTACCGTCCAGGTGTTTGATCACCGGCACCTTGGCGTCGCGGCTGATGCGCTCGATCAGCGACTTGCCGCCGCGCGGGATGATCACGTCCACGTACTGCGGCATGGTGATCAGCTGGCCCACCACCTCACGCTCGGTGGTCTGCACCAGTTGCACGGCATCGGCCGGCAGGCCGGACTCCACCAAGGCCTGCTGCACCAGCCGGGCCAATGCCTTGTTCGACTCGATGGCCTCCGAGCCGCCGCGCAGGATGCAGGCATTACCGCTCTTGATCGACAGGCTGGCCGCCTCGATGGTGACGTTGGGACGGCTCTCGAAGATCATGCCGAAGACGCCGATCGGCACGCGCATCTGGCCGACGCGGATGCCGCTGGGCTGCTGCTTCATGCCGATGATCTCGCCAATGATGTCGGGCATGGCCGCCAGCTGCTCGCAGCCTTGCGCCACGGTCTCGATCACCTTGGGCGTCAGGCGCAGGCGATCGACCATGGGGGCCGCCAGGCCGGCCGTCTCGGCGCGCGCGATGTCCTTGGCATTGTCCTGCTCGAGCGAGCCGGCATTGGCGCGCAGCAATGTGGCCAAGCGTTTCAGCGCTATGTTTTTGGTAGCGGTCGACGCTTTAGCCATGAGGGCGGATGCCGCTTTGGCCTGCATACCCAAGGACTGGGTGTATTCAGCAATATTGAGCGCGTTCATAGGTTCATTTTCTCACGCCCGCGCTTTTGGCGTGCGCTCCGGCCTGAACGTCGCAGTGGCTGCACAACTGCATGGCCAGCCGGTGCAATGCCTGCCAGCCGTCAGCCGGCCAGTCCGGCTGCTTCAGGCCCTTGACGATGCCATCCACCTGATGCGCCGCATGCAGCAGATTGGCCAGTGCTGTCTCGGTCAGTCGCGGCAGCACGCGCTCGTACAGGCGCTCCTTGAGCCCCCAGACGCGCTGCTCGCGCAGGGCCATGGGCAGGGGACGTCCCTGGGCCACGGCGTCCTTGACGCGCTTGAGCGCACGGATGTCCTCGCTCAAGGCATAGTGCACCAGCACCTCGGCTTCGCCCTCGGCACGCAGCCCGTCGAGCATGCGTTGCACGCGTGCCGCCTGCCCGGCCAGCACGGCCTCGGACAGCTTGAAGACGTCGTAGCGCGCCACATTGAGCACGGCACCCTCGACCTGCTCGAATGTCAGCTCGCCCGCCGGATGCAGCAGGGCCAGCTTCTGGATCTCCTGGTGTGCCGCCAGCAGATTGCCTTCGACCCGGTCGGCAAAGAACTGCAGCGTGCGCTGGCCCTCTTCGCCGGCGACCGCACGCTGACCCTGCGCCGCCAGGCGCTGCGCAATCCACTGTGGCAAGGCATTGCGCTCGACCGGATCAATCTGCACCGTCACGCCAAAGCTTTCCAGCGCGCCGAACCAGGCGCCTGTCTTGGTCATCTTGTCCAGGCGCGGCAGCATGACCAGGGTCAGGGTCGAGTCATTGCCCTGGGCGGCCTCCGCCAGCTGCTGCAATGCCACGCTGCCGTCCTTGCCGGGCTTGCCGGAAGGAATGCGGATCTCGACGATCTGACGCTCGGCAAACAGACTGAGCGAGCCGCCGGCGGCCAGCACCTCGCTCCAGTCGAAATGGGCACCAGCCACGGTATGCGAGGTGCGCTCGGTATAGCCTTGCGCCCGCGCCACGGCACGAATGGTATCGGCGGCCTCCTGCACCAGCAGCGGCTCGTCGCCGTGCAGCGTGTACAGGCTCTTCAACCCGCGCTGCAGCTGGGCGCCCAGTTGGTTGGCAGCGACTTGCATCAACTACCCCAACGCACCAGACCCGCCACGCAAGCAATGCCCCCATCGGGAAACGCCGTGGAACCGGCTTCGCCGGGCCACAGGCGTTGTCCCCCTCCGGGGGAAGGCGCGGCAGCGCCTCAGGGGGGCTTTCATAATTCTTTTACGGCCGCCAAGCGCCGCAACAACTGTTGCACGATGTCGGTCTGCATGCTGCGAAACAGCAGCGCCTCTTCGGACTCCTTGGCCAGCACGGCGGACTCGTTGAAGCTGATGTCGCGCTGCTGCAGCATCTCGGTTTCGGGAATCAGCTCCTTGCCCTGCGGCGTGCGCAGGCGGAAGCGAAAGCGCAGGCGCAGCTGGAACTCGCGAACCTGGCCGGCCGCATTGGTGCCGACCACGATCTTTTCGCGCAGTTCCTGCAGGATATCGAGAATCACATCGGCCTTCATCTGCTGCGACCCCTCGGTGATCAGCACGACATTGCCGATGGCCGCCAGGTTGCGCTTGAGCTCGCTGCCCAGTACCGAGGTCGGCGCCACGTCGGTGTAGATCGACTTGAAAGCGAAATTGGGGGGCTGTCGCAACTGGAAACCGCAGCCTACCAGCGGGGCGGCCAGCCCCAAGACCGCCAGCCGGCCCACCTCGCCACTGAAGGCACGTCGACTCAGGACTGCAGCAGACTTCTTCATCAGAGCACCACGTTGACCAGACGCCCCGGCACCACGATCACGCGTTTGACCGGCGCACCGTTGGCCTGCTTTTGCACGACCTCGGTGGCCACGGCGGCGGCCTCGATCGCCTCTTTCGATGCGCCCGCCGGCACCAGCACCGCGCCGCGGTGCTTGCCGTTGATCTGCAGCACCAGTTCGATCTCGTCCTGCTGCAGCGCAGCTTCATCCGCCTGCGGCCAGGGTGCATCCAGCAGGTCACCCAAGACACCCGCGTAGCCGAGTTCGTTCCACAGCTGGTGGGTGACGTGCGGCGTGGCCGGATACAGACAACGCAACAGGATGCCGAAACCCTCGTACAGCGCCACCGCAGCGCCGACGCCATCCATGGCCTTGAAGTCCTCCAGTGCGTTGAGCAACTTCATGGCACCGGAGACCACGGTGTTGTACTGCATGCGCTGATAGTCGTAGTCGACCTGCTTGAGCACGGTGTGAATTTCCAGCCGCAGGGCTTTGGCTTCCTTGCCGAATTCCACATCTTTCAGGCTCTTGGCACCGGCCACGCTGGCATCTGCTGCAGCCGGATCGATAGCAGACAGTTTGACGCCGAAGTTCCAGACGCGGCGCAGGAAACGGTAGCTGCCCTCGACCGCCGCATCGTTCCACTCCAGTGTGGCCTCGGGTGGTGCGGTGAACATGGTGTAGAGGCGCGCCGTGTCGGCGCCGTACTTCTCGATCAGTTCCTGCGGATCGACACCGTTGTTCTTGGACTTGGACATGGTGCCCACGCCCTCGTAGTCGATCGCAGTGCCCACCGGCAGGTCGCCTACGGCATTCTTGAGTTTGGCGCCGACGATCTTGCCGCCTTCGTCCAGCACGTGCTCGACGTCATGCGGCCAGAAGTACTCCTTGCCGCCCTTCTCGGTGCGGCGCGAGTAGATGTGGTTGAGCACCATGCCCTGCGTCAGCAGTTTGGTGAACGGTTCATCGACCTTGACCAGGCCCAGGTCGCGCATGACCTTGGTCCAGAAGCGCGCGTACAGCAGGTGCAGGATGGCGTGCTCGATGCCGCCGATGTATTGGTCCATCGGCATCCAGTACTGCGCGCCTTCGGCCACCATCTTGTCGGGATGGGTTGGATCGCAGTAGCGCATGAAGTACCAGGACGAATCCACAAAGGTGTCCATGGTGTCGGTCTCCCGCCGCGCCGGCTTGCCGCAGCAGGGGCAGTCAACCTTGAGGAAGGCCTCGCACTTGTTCAGCGGGTTACCGCTGCCGTCGGGCACCAGATCCTGCGGCAGCACCACCGGCAGGTCCTTCTCCGGCACCGGCACCGAACCACAGGCCTCGCAGTGGATGATCGGGATCGGCGTGCCCCAATAGCGCTGGCGGCTGATGCCCCAGTCGCGCAGGCGCCAGGTGGTCTTCTTCTCGCCCAGGCCGCGTGTCTGCAGTGCGTGGGCCACGGCATTCACCGCCTCCTGGTAACCCAGGCCGCTGAAGCTGTCGGAGTTGATGGTGACGCCGTTCTGCTTGTCGGCATACCACTCCTGCCACTGATGGTAGTCATAGTCCTGGCCATCGACATCGATCACCTGGCGAATCGGCAGACCGTACTTCAAGGCAAAAGCGAAGTCGCGCTCGTCGTGTGCCGGCACGCCCATGACGGCGCCGTCACCGTAACTCATGAGAACGTAGTTGCCGACCCAGATCTCGACCCGCTCGTCGTTCAGCGGGTGCTTGACGAACAGGCCGGTGGGCATGCCCTCTTTTTCTTTCACCGCCAGCTCGGCCTCGGTCGTGCCACCCTTTTGGCACTCGTCGATGAAGGCGGCCAGCTTGGGGTTCGATCTTGCGGCGTGCTGGGCCAGCGGGTGCTCCGGCGCCACGGCGCAGAAGGTCACGCCCATGACGGTGTCGGCACGGGTGGTGAAAACGTACATGCGGCCATCATTGATGAGCTGGCCATCCTCGCCCCGAATGTCGTGCGTGAAGGCAAAGCGCACGCCCTCCGAGCGGCCGATCCAGTTCTCCTGCATCAGGCGTACGCGCTCGGGCCAGCCCGACAGGGTGGCCTTGTCGTTGCCCATCTGCACATGGTCCAGCAGTTCCTGCGCGTAGTCGGTGATCTTGAGGTAGTAGCCCGGAATCTCGCGCTTTTCCACCAGCGCACCGGTACGCCAGCCGCGGCCGTCGATCACCTGCTCGTTGGCCAGCACGGTCTGGTCCACCGGATCCCAGTTGACGACCTGGGTCTTGCGGTAGGCAATGCCTTTCTCCAGCATCTTGAGGAACAGCCACTGGTTCCACTTGTAGTACGTGGGGTCGCAGGTGGCGACCTCGCGGCTCCAGTCGATGGCCAGCCCCATGGCCTGCATCTGGCCCTTCATGTAGGCAATGTTCTCGTAGGTCCACTTGGCCGGCGGCACGCCGTTCTTCAGCGCGGCATTCTCGGCCGGCAGGCCGAAGGCGTCCCAGCCCATGGGCATCAGCACGTTGTAGCCGTTCATGCGCAGGTAGCGCGTGAGCATGTCGTTGATGGTGTAGTTGCGCACATGGCCCATGTGCAGCTTGCCGCTGGGGTAAGGCAGCATGGAACAGGCGTAGAACTTCTTGCGGCCGGCCTCTTCCGTCACCCGGTAGGCATCGCGCGCCGTCCAGTGGCTGTGGGCGGCTTTCTCAACGTCGAGATGGTTGTATTTGTCTTGCATTTGGAAATTCACTCGGGGCAGCACGGATGCCGCAACCGCCTCATTTTAAGGATGTGCCGCCTCAGGGCTTGGCAACGAAACCGATACGGCTCAGGCCGGCCTTGTGCGCCGCGTCCAGCACCGCCACCACCCGGCCATAGGGCACGGCTTCGTCGGCACGCAGCTGGACTTCGGCCTGGGCATTCTGCCGTGCAATGTCGGCCAGACGCGGCTGCAGCGCCTCCAGCGCCAGCGGCTGGTCCTGAAAATACACTTGGCCGGCCTTGTCGAGCGCCACCTGCACCACCTGTGGCGCCTCCTGCGGCCGAGCGGTCTCGGCTTGTGGCAGGTCCAGGCGGAGCGAACTGGTCAGCAGCGGCGCCGTGAGAATGAAGATCACCACCAGCACCAGCATGACGTCGATCAGCGGCGTCATGTTGATGTCACTCATGGGCTGCGGCCCGGTAGTGCGTTCAAGACGACCGAATGCCATGGGTGTATCAGGCCCCCACGCTTGTCACTTCATGTACTGCGCTGCCCCCAGGCGCAGGCGTGCCCTGCGCTCCGCTGGGGCTAGGGGCCTTCGTGCCTTGGGACGGCCCGGCGGCACTCAACGTCGCCTCCGGACTCTGCCACTGACTGAGTAGCAACTCGCGCAGGTCGAGGGCAAAACCCTCCAGATCGGCCTCGATCTGGCCAATCAGACGGCCCAGCACGTTGTAAGCCAGCACCGCCGGAATGGCCACGGCCAGGCCAGCGGCCGTCATGATGAGCGCCTCGCCCACCGGACCGGAGATGCGTTCGACGGTGATCTGACCCGCACCGGCCATACCGGTCAGGGCGTGGTAGATGCCCCAGACCGTCCCGAGCAAGCCGACAAAAGGTGCGGTGGAACCCACCGTGGCCAACAGCACCTGGCCGAACTGCAGCCGGCGCAACACGCCGTGCAGGGCATCACGCAGCACGCGCGTGAGCTGTTGCGAACGCTCCCCGGCGGCGGCCAGCGTGCCGGCGGCCTGCACCTGCGTTGCCTCGATCAGCGGCAGCAGCAGGGCTTCGCGGTCGAAAGCGCCGACCTTCAGCCGGGCCTCCTCCAGCGAGCCGGCCTGCCAGAACGATGCCGTAGCCCGCACCAGGTCGCGGCCGACGCGCCGCAGCAACCAGCTCTTCCAGACGATCACCGCCCAGCTGGCCACTGACATGGCCAACAGCAGCACGGCCACCAACCGGCTGATGGCGTCGCCCTGCAGAAAGAGCTGCGGGAAACTCATTTGAGACCCAGCACGTCGAACATGTCGTACAGGCCGGCCTGGCGGCCGGCCAGGAAGCGTACGGCCCGCAGGCTGCCCTGGGCATAGGTGACGCGGCTGGACGACTTGTGCGTGATCTCGATACGCTCGCCGATACCAGCGAACAGCACGGTGTGGTCGCCCACGATGTCGCCGCCACGGATGGTGGCAAAGCCGATGGAGGACGGGTCGCGCTCGCCGGTCACGCCCTCGCGCGCATAGACCGCGCAGTCCTTCAGGTCGCGGCCCAGCGCACCGGCGACCACTTCGCCCATCTTGAGCGCCGTGCCCGAGGGCGCATCGACCTTGTGGCGGTGATGCGCCTCGATGATCTCGATGTCATAACCGGTGGACAGGGCCTTGGCCGCCATCTCCAGCAGTTTCAACGTGACGTTCACGCCCACGCTCATGTTGGGCGACAGCATGATGGCGATGTCCTGGGCTGCCGCCGCGATCTCGGCCTTCTGGGCTTCGCTGAAGCCGGTGGTGCCGATCACCATGTTCACGCCCAGTTCGCGGCAGACCTTGAGGTGCGCCATCGTCCCTTCCGGGCGGGTGAAGTCGATCAAGGTCCGGGCATTCTGCAGTCCGCTCTTGAGATCGGCCGTGATGGCCACATCGCTGGCATGGCCGAGAAAGGCGGTGGCATCGTTGCCGATGGCCGGGCTGGCAGCCACATCCAGGGCACCCGCGAGCGCGCAGTCATCGGCCGCCTGCACGGCCTCGATCAGCATGCGCCCCATGCGCCCGGAGGCGCCGGCGATGGCAATCTTGTGAAGAGTCTGAACAGTCATGATGGCAATCAATGGGCTTTAACGGGACGCCGGCTCAAGCGGCGGATAACTGGCCGGCAGCGGAGGCAAGGGCTTGGACTCGGCGGCTTTCGGCGCCGGGAACTGCCGCAGGCTCTCGGGGGAAGCCTCCAACACCGGCGCCTTGGCCGGCTTGGTGTTGCCCTCCAGCGAAGCAGCAAACTCGGCCTCGGTCGGCAAGTTGCCGTCGGCCTCAAAGCGCTCGAGCAGATCGCCTTTGAAAAACACGGTGACGCGGCGCGACAGCGGCTCCGTGCCCTGGCGGCGGAAGGTGAACACGTAGTCCCAGCGATCGGCGTGGAACACACTGGCCAGCAAGGGCGTGCCCAGGATGTCGCGCACCTGGATGCGACTCATGCCCGGACGCAATGCCGCCACCTGCTCGCGCGTGACGACGTTGCCCTGTACCACGCTGACACGGTAGGGTTTGAGGGACTCGGTCAGGCGGTCGCCGGCGCCGTTCATGCTGCCGCAAGCGGCCAGCCCGGCACAGGCAACGCAAATGGCTAAAACCAGCCCCAGACGAGGAGCGTCGCGGTGAGAATCGGACATGGATCGAGGTGTAGCGATATGATCGGCCCATTGTAGCGGTTGAGCCTGTCGCCGCAGCCTGTCCGTCCGCGCAAGAAAGACCTCTGATGAACACCATTGAAGAACTCAAAAGCACCGGACTCAAAGCCACCGTACCCCGGCTCAAAGTGCTGGAAATCTTCCAGAAAGGCGCCCAGCGCCACATGACGGCGGAAGACGTGTTCCGCGTCCTGCTGCAGGACCGTTCCGATGTCGGTCTGGCCACGGTGTACCGGGTGCTGACGCAGTTCGAACAGGCCGGCATCCTGACCCGCAGCAACTTCGAAGGCGGCAAGGCCGTCTATGAACTGAATGAAGGCCAGCACCATGACCATCTGGTTTGCCTGGACTGCGGCAAGGTGGAGGAATTCTTCGACGCCGAGATCGAGAGCCGCCAGAATGCCGTGGCCAAGATCAAAGGTTTCGCCATTGCCGACCACGCGCTGAGCCTGTACGCCCACTGCACCAAGGAAGCCTGTCCCAATCGGGGGAAATAAAGCGCCCCACGCTTGCGAAGGGCGTGTAGCCGCAGCGCCCTGAAGGACCGTCGTCGCCCTGGGGCGGCCCGGCGACGACGAAAGCGCCCCCACACCAGTTGCGGCGCGCAGCCGCTGTCGCCTAGTTGGCTTCGCCCATGGCCTTGTGGTGGCGCTCGACAAACTCCTGGTACGTATCGATGCCGCGCAGCTGCAGAATGGTGTTGCGCACCGCAGCTTCCACCAGCACGGCCAGGTTGCGGCCGGCCACCACCTGGATCACCACCTTGCGCACCGGAATGCCCAGCACGTCCTGTGTCAGTGGTTCGTAGGGAATGCGCTCGTAGTCGCGCTCCAGCGTCTCGCGTCGCACCAGGTGCACGATCAGCTTGAGGCGCATCTTGCGCCGCACTGCCGTCTCACCGAAGATGGCCTTGATGTCGAGCAGGCCGATGCCGCGCACCTCCAGCAGGTTGCGCAGCAGTTCGGGGCAGCGCCCCTCGATCGTGGCCTGGTTGATGCGGTAGAGGTCGACCGCATCGTCGGCCACCAGGCCATGGCCGCGTGAAATCAGCTCCAGGCCCAGCTCGCTCTTGCCCAGCCCCGACTCGCCCGTGATCAGCACCCCCAGACCCAGGATATCCATCAGCACGCCGTGCATCGAGGTGCGGTCGGCAAAGTGCTTGGACAGATAGCTGCGCAACACATCGATCACAAAGGCCGACGAATCGGGCGTGGCAAACATCGGAATCTGCGCCTGTTCGCACATGGCGACCAGTCCCGGCGGTGCGGCCTGACCGTCAGCCAGCACCAGCACGGGCGGCTCCAGTGTCGTGATGCGCGACACCCGGCGTTCACAGTCGCCCTCGGTGGCATTGGTGAGATAGGCCACCTCGCGTTCACCCAGCACCTGGACACGGTAGGGATGGATGTAATTGAGGTAGCCGACCAGGTCGGCGCCGGAACGGGCCGCGCGCACAGCGACCTCGTCAAAACGGCGCTCGGACGCACCGAGGCCTGCGACCCATTCCCACCTCAGGCGGTTGCGGAACTCCTCGAACAGGACTTCGGCGCTGACAACGGTAGGCCTCACGTCAGATCTCCCGGCTCAGGAAGCCAGTTGGGCCGGCTGCCAGGCGGCAATCAGGCCGTGCAGCTCTTCGGCGCTGGCGCTGGCATTGAGCTGGGCACGCAGGGAGGCATCGCTGAGCAACTCTGCAATCTCGGAAAGAATCTCAAGATGCTTTTGTGTCGCCGCTTCCGGCACCAGCAGAAAGATCAACAAGCTGACCGGCTCCTCGTCCGGCGCATCGAAACCGATGGGCTGGGTCAGCTGCAGCACGGCGGCCATCGGCGCCTTCAGGCCCTTGATGCGTCCGTGCGGAATCGCCACCCCATGGCCGAGCCCGGTCGAACCCAGGCGTTCGCGCGCAAACAGGCTGTCGGTCACCAGCGCGCGGCCGAGACCGTGCAGATTCTCGAACAGCAGCCCTACTTCTTCGAAGGCTCTCTTCTTGCTGGTGGCATCAACGCGCACCAGCACTTGCGAGACGGGCAGAATGGACG
>ERZ1292640.2398-Hain-H43-02um-R1-2398-length-15032-cov-4_pt1 | contig 15032 bp, 13 predicted proteins | sample MGYA00564404_ERZ1292640 | MGnify/ENA primary metagenome ERZ1292640 (study PRJEB36523, sample SAMEA6512636) | groundwater metagenome | collected 2019-01-08 | study: AquaDiva: Metagenomics assemblies of 32 groundwater samples
TTTTAAAAAGGCTTAATTGCTGGGTAACCGGATCAACCAGATATAAAATGCAAGTACCCTTGTTGTTTGCCAATAAAGAAAAGGCGATGGTAGTTAAGTTGTTTGCTATGTAATCCAGGGACATATTTTCGTTTATCTTTTCGATGATTTCTTTAAGGCCATTATAACGTTTTGTCTTGATAAGTACGGCATCGCGCTGGGCTGTTTGAGTGGCGAATTCATCTTTTAAGATATTTATTTTTTCCTGCAGGCCCTGTATCTGAAGCTGGAGCTGATACTTTTTATTCAAGATGCTATGCGCTAAATATCCGGCCAGGATTACGTTGACAAGATAAAAAATAGAAAGTAATCCGGGAGAAATAAAATGCAAACGAAGGGTTAAATAGAGGGGTATGACAATATAGAAAATAATGAATAAAGCGAGGTAAGCGAAAACCCGCAAGAGGAATGATCGCGCCAAGAAGCGGAAGATTATACTGGCTTTAGACGATGGTCTGTTCGGTATCTTTATCAAAAAAGTGTACCTTGCTCATGTCAAAGACTAGATCCATGTCTTGATTGACCTGAGGCCTGTCATGCGCGCCCACGCGGGCGATAAAAGTATGCCTTCCGGTATTTAGATAAAGATAAACCTCTGAGCCCATAGGCTCAAAGACTTCGCAGGTGGCCCTGACGATATTTTCAGGCGGGGCTTCAGAAACAAATAACTTATCGTATATATCTTCGGAGCGGATGCCTAAAGCCACCTCTTTGCCGATATAGGGAGATAACTCCTTGTGCATATCTTCTACGGCTTTTACCTGGATTTTGCCTTCATCGAAGTAGATCCGCCCGTCTTTCTTGGTAATCTTTCCCTGCATAAAATTCATCGGGGGAGAACCAATGAAACCGGCGACAAACTTGTTTCTGGGCTGGTCGTAAATTTCGATGGGGTCGGCTACCTGCTGGATAACCCCGCCTCTCATTACCGCAATCCTATCTCCCATAGTCATAGCCTCTATCTGGTCATGCGTGACATAAATGATCGTAGTCTGAAGCCGGATATGCAATTTATGTATTTCGGTGCGCATCTGCACCCTTAACTTTGCATCCAGGTTACTTAAAGGCTCGTCAAACAAAAAAACCATGGGTTTTCTCACTATCGCCCTGCCCACGGCTACGCGCTGCCTCTCGCCGCCCGAAAGCTCTTTGGGCCTGCGGTTAAGTAAGTGTTTAATGCTTAGAATGTCAGCGGCTTCATTTACCCTCTGGATAATTTCATTTTTAGGATAGTGCCGTAGCTTAAGGCCAAAGGCCATATTTTCAAATACCGTCATGTGGGGATAAAGCGCGTAGTTTTGAAAGACCATGGCGATATCGCGGTCTTTTGCCGGCACATCGTTTACCCGCCTGTTGCCGATAAAAATATCTCCCTTGGTGGATTCCTCAAGGCCGGCTATCATCCTTAAAGTGGTAGATTTACCGCAGCCGGAAGGGCCGACTAAAACCATGAATTCTTTATTTTCCACACCCAGGCTTATGCTATCAACCACTTTATTGCCGTTGGCAAAAACCTTGGAAACATTCTTCAAACTGACCTGAGCCATTTTTCTCCTTAAGAAGTTACTGAAGTTTCCATATTCAATGGATACGCTTTTTCCATATTATTATAGTAAAATCAGCTTGAATAGTCAAGTATTTGGCTTAAAGTGGCCTTAAGATTTTTACGCGGGACGATCATGTCAATCATGCCGTGATCCAGGAGAAACTCTGAACGCTGAAACCCCGGCGGCAATTTCTGCCGTATCGTCTGCTCAATAACCCGCGGCCCGGTAAAGCCGATCAGCGCCTTTGGTTCGGCGATGATTATGTCTCCTATGCCGGCAAAAGATGCCATTACCCCGGCCATCGTAGGATTAGTTAACACAGAGATAAAAGCGAGCTTAGCCTGATGATGATACGAAAGCGCAGCGCAGGTCTTAGCCATCTGCATAAGGCTGAACATCCCTTCGTACATCCGGGCCCCCCCTCCGGAGCCGGAGACAATAATAATGGGCAGCTTAGTTTTAGTAGCCGCTTCAATTGAGCGCGCGATCTTTTCCCCTACCACCGAACCCATTGAGCCCATAATAAAACGCGAGTCCGTAACCGCAATGATCACTTTCTTATTTTCCAGCAGCCCTTCTCCGCTAAGCACCGCATCTTTTAAGCCCGTGGCTGCCTGGTCTTGGCTCAGCTTGTCTTTATAGGTCTTAGGGCCTTTGAAATCCAAGGGGTCAACCGATACCATATCCGGGTCGTATTCTTTAAATGTATCCTTATCTAATAGGATATTTATTCTTTCGCGCGCCCCTAACACAAAATGATGATTGCATTTCGGGCAGACTTTAAGGTTTTCTTCAAGGGTTTTGTTATAGAGGACTTCGGAACACCCCTCGCACTTTGTCCAAAGCCCTTCGGGAATCTCTTTTTTCTTTATCCTGACAATGGTATATTTAGGCTTACCGAATAGCGCCATGGTTTTAAAATTTATTTACAACCAGCCCCGACAAAACCTTAGGGTAGAAGTAGGTGGATTTGGGAGGCATCCTCTCGCCCTTTAAGGCAACGGACATGATCTGCTGGATCCTTACCGGATTTAAGACGAAGGCCATATAAGAAGCATCTTCATCCACGCGCCGCAGCAGCTCATCTGTATCGTGGATAAATTGTATATCGTCATTTTGGGCTTGCAGGTCCATACCTAAAATCTTTTTTAAGATGATATAATTTAATACCGAGACATCAAGCATGCGGTATTCAGCGGGCTTATCGGAAATCTCTTTGTCCAGGATCTTTACATTCTTTAAACGTAACAGCCAGTACCTTTTATCTTTACACATCCCCAATACATGCTCGATATGCCCGGCCTTTTCCATTAAAAAGAAAAGCCTGGCCTTATCTTTTACTTCCTCGATATCAAAATAATCCTTAACCTTGGATTTAAAGCTATCCAGGTCAAAAGACGCCGGGGTTTTCACTAAACGATGTATGGGGAATATGGTTAAGCCCCGGGAGTCAGTATTGGTAAAATAAGCCATGATGTAGTTAAACGGTTCTTCGCCGGTAAAGGAAGTTTGAGCCTTACACAGCTCATCCCGGTACATGCAGGCCACTTCATAGCGGTGGTGGCCGTCGGCAATAAAAAGATTTTCCCGCTGCATCTGATTGCCTATTTCTGTTAAGACGGCAGGATCAGTCAGCTTCCAGAGTTTATGACTGACCCCTTCATCATCGGTGATATCAATAAAAGGCTTTTCATTCTTGATGGAGTGGTCGCAGGTGCGCTTAATCATGCGCTTTTGATCCGCGAAAACCACGAATATCGGGCTTAAATTAGCTTTAACCTGCCGGATGATTTTAATCCTGTCTTCTTTGGGCGCAATCCGGGTATGCTCATGGGCAAACAGCGATGACTTCTGGGTTTCTAAATGCAGAAGCGAGATAAAGCCGTAGCGCGCTTTTTTTTCTCCCCTGATTTTATATTCCTGGCTATAAAAATAGATAGCCGGTTTATCATCCTGAATAAGGATTTTATTCTTAAGCCAATCATTAAAAAATTTAGCCGCCCTTTCGTATTTATCTTCACCGGGCGTATCCCGGCCCAAAAGTATATGTATAAGGTTATGGGGGTCCAGATTGTGATAATACTCTTGGCGGGATTGAGAGATCACGTCGTAAGGCGGACAGACCAGGCGCGAGAGGTCTTTATTTTTTTCCTGGTTGTACAAAACAGCTTTAAAAGGTCTTATCTTAGTCATATCTTAGGATAAATGGGGACGCAAGGTGCTCTAGATACTTGATCTCGCTTGCGTTCGATCAAGTATTTCGCCAGATAAAAACTTAAGGTGCTCAAGATTAGATAATACCACGAAATAAAATATCCTGCAAAGAAAATAAGGGCTTAGGCCTTATTGGCAGGCATTACAGCTTTCTTTGCCCTTGGGGCAGGCGGGGGTTGTCTCAGGAGCATCATCATGGCCTTGCGTTTTCTTGCGGTAATCGGTAGCGTAAAAACCGGAGCCCTTAAAGATTATCCCTAAGCCGCTGCTGATCAGGCGTTTTACTTTTTTGCCGCATTTGGGGCATTTATTCAAAGGCTTAGCCGTCATCTGCTGGAAGGCCTCAAAGGCATGGTGGCAATGGCTGCATTCGTATTCGTAAGTCGGCATTTTTTCCTTTCTTATTTTACCGAAAAGCGCTTTTAAACTTATCGCCAAAACTTTCTTTTGCGCTTAATTCTTCCTTGGATAACCGGGCAAATTCTTCAATGAGTTTACGCTGCTCAAAAGTCAGGTGTCTTGGTATATCCACAATCACCTTTATTAATTCATCGCCGTGTGAACCGCCGCGCAGATCAGGCAGGCCTTTATCTTTAAGGCGAAAGATGCTTGCGCTTTGCGAACCCGCGGGGATCTTCATCTGGGCCTTGCCTGTTAAAGTGGGGACCTCTACCTCGCCGCCCAGTATCGCCTTAGCTATGCTTATGTGTATCTCGGTTAAAATATCGCTGCGGTGCCTTTCAAAAATTGCATGCGCTCTAACCTCAATAGCGACATACAAATCTCCCCTGCCGCCAGTGCCTGCTTCGCCTTCGCCGCGCATCCTCAGCTGTGAACCGGTATCCACTCCCGCAGGGATTTTTACTTTTATTTTGCGGGTAATCTTAGTCCTGGCTTGCCCCCGGCATTCAGGGCAGGGCGTCTGGATGATTGCGCCTTCGCCGTGGCAACGCGGGCAGGTCTGGGCTAACTGAAAAAATCCGTTTGAAACTACCGTCCGGCCTGAACCTCTACATTGAGAGCAGGTTATCTTTTTAGTCCCGGCTTTTACGCCTGTGCCGGAACAGCTATGGCAGATCTCATAGCTGGGCACATTGATTGTCTTCTCAATACCCTCGGCTGCTTCTTCTAAGGTTATGCTCACCGCAATTTCCAAATCTCTTCCCCGGCGGGAACGTCCTGATTGCCTGCCGCGGGAACCAAATATATTAAAGCCTAAATCACTAAAGATATCTTCAAATATGCCGCTGCCCAAACCAAAATCAGACATACCTTCAAAGGCGCCGGAAAAATCCGCGCCCTTAAAGATATCTTCATAAGCGTATTTCTGGTCTATCCCGGAATGCCCGTGTTGGTCATAAAGCGCGCGCTTCTGCGCATCCGACAATACCGCATAGGCCTCGGAAATTTCTTTAAACTTCTCCTCCGCTTCTTTTTTCTGCTCCACGGGCACGCGGTCAGGATGATAGCGCAGGGCCAGCTCACGATAAACTTTTTTTATCTCCTCAAGGCTTGAGCTTTTCTTTACACCCAACACTTCATAGTAGTCGCGTTTAGTGCTCATCATTATCAGCTATCAGCCGTCAGTTATCAGCCGTCAGTACTTACTTCTTATCGTCCTCTTCTTTGTATTCAGCGTCAATAATATCTTCTTTATTCTCTTTTGGCTCTTTAGGCTCTTCTGGCGCAGGACCGGCATCCGCGGATTCCTTGGCCTTTTGTCCTTGCTGCTGTTTAGCCGCGGCCTGTTTATAAATCTCCTCGGCCAGCTTATGCGCGGCCTTGGTTAAATCCTCGGTGGTTTTTTTGATGCGCTCAACATTTTTGTCTTTGATCGCCTGTTTTGCATCATTAAGCTTAGCCTCGATGTCGGCGCGCTCGCCCTGGCTGACCTTATCCCCAAAATCTTTTAAGGATTTCTCGGTAGAGTAAATCAGGGTATCGGCTTGATTAATAACTTCTATTTCTTCTTTTTTCTTGATATCAGAGTCGGCGAATTTTTCCGCCTCTTTGACCATCTTCTCAATTTCTTCTTTAGAGAGCTTCTTGGGTGCCGTGATACGGATAGACTGTTCTTTGCCCGTGCCTAAGTCTTTGGCAGAAACATGGACAATCCCGTTGGCGTCGATATCAAAGGCAACCTCAATCTGAGGAATTCCCCGCGGCGCAGCCGGAATACCCACTAAATCAAACCGGCCAAGTTCCACATTATCATCAGCCATAGGACGCTCACCCTGAAGCACGCGTATGGTCACTGCAGTCTGGCTATCAGCGGCAGTCGAGAAAACCTGGCTCTTGCGGGTAGGAATAGTGGTATTTCTCTCGATGAGCTTGGTATTTACCCCGCCCATAGTTTCAATGCCTAGCGACAGGGGAGTAACATCCAAGAGCAAGACATCCTTCATCTCGCCCTTGATAATTGCCGCCTGAATGGCCGCGCCTAAAGCCACGCATTCCATAGGGTCAACTCCGCGCTCTATTTTTTTACCGACATAGTCTTCAACAAATTTCTGGACAATCGGCATACGGGTCGGCCCACCCACCATAATAATGCGGTCAATGTCTTTGGCGGTAAGCTTAGCGTCGGAAAACGCCTGCTCCATAGGATGCCGGCAACGGTCAATTATCGGAGATATTAAATCCTCTAATTTTGCCCGGGTAAACGACATAGTCAAATGCTTTGGCCCGGTAGCATCAGCGGTAATAAAAGGCAAGTTAATATCCGTAGTCAAGGTGGAGGAAAGCTCAACCTTAGCCTTTTCCGCGGCTTCGCGCAGGCGCTGCATGGCCATCTTATCATTTTTCAGGTCTATGCCGGTATCGCGCTTAAACTGCTCGGCAATATAATTAATAATGGTGTTATCCATATCTGTGCCGCCCAGCTGTGTATCTCCGGAGGTAGACTTAACCTCAAAAACGCCCTGCGCCATTTCCATCGTGGTGACATCAAGGGTCCCGCCGCCTAAATCAAAAACCATGATCTTCTGTTCCTTCTGCGATTTTTCCAGGCCATAAGCAAGGCAAGCGGCAGTAGGTTCGTTGATGATGCGCAAAACCTTCAACCCCGCGATTTCTCCGGCATCTTTAGTCGCTGTCCTCTGATTATCGTCAAAATATGCCGGGCAGGTGATCACCGCCTCTTCAACCTTATCCCCTAAATAGTTTTCGGCATCCTGCTTGATCTTCTGCAGGATAAAAGCAGAGATCTGCTGCGGCGTATAGTCATTGCCAAAAACCTTAAATTTATGGTCTGTGCCCATCTTGCGCTTGGCTGCCTGAATAGTGCCTTCGGGATTAATCGAAGCCTGGCGCCTCGCCGGCTCACCGACTAAGCGCTGCCCGTCTTTGATAAAAGCAACGTAGGACGGAAACGCCTTGCCTGAAGCGACACCCGCGCCTTCTGCCGATGGAATAATCACCGGGCGGCCGGCCTCCATCACTGCGGCAGCGGAATTAGAAGTCCCTAAATCAATACCGATTACTTTTGCCATTTTACACCTCCTGCTAAAACTAACATCCGCGGTTACTGCGGGTTAGTATATGTTTTTAATAAGTTTTTCTTGGTAACCTTGGCTTTGGTAGTCCGGATTACCCGGTCATTTAATATGTAACCCTTTTGTAATTCCTCGACGATAGTATGCTCCGGCAAATCTTTGTCTTCTACCTGCATGAGCGCCTCATGATAGTGGGGATCGAATATTTTCCCCTCTGCTTCAATGGGCCTGACCCCCTGCTCCTTAAGCATCTCATACAAGTGCGCCAGGATCATTTCCACGCCTTTTAAAAAAGTAGGTAGATCCTCTTTTTGGGTTTGAGCCAGCGTAACCGTGCGCTCTAAATCATCCAGGATGTTTAACAACTCCATTACCATGCCCTCATTCGCAAACTTTATAAAATCCTGCCTTTCTCTCTCCGCGCGTTTACGGTTATTATCAAAATCTGCCTGCAGCCTCAATAATCTATCCCAATAATCCTTGGCCTTATCCGCCTCTTCCTTTAGGCTAAGGAATTCGGTTTCTTTTAAAGTAATGATCTTATCTTCCTTGCTTTCAGTTTCTTTTTTATTTTCTTCGTGTGTTTTATTATTGGTTTCCATATTCAATTTTATATTTTGCTTAAGACCCTGCTTAGCACATCAGAAACATATTCCAAGGCCGGGATGATGTGCTGATATTCCATCCGGCGGGGCCCTAAAATCGCCAGGCGGCCTAAGGGCTTATTTTTAACCGAATAGGTGGTGACCACCATGGAGCAATTACTCATCTGGGCGCAGCCTAATTCCTCTCCTATATAAACCCTGACCTTTTCCTTGAAATCGCGGTTAATAATGTCTAAGAGGCCTTGCCTTTCTTCAATCATCTTGATGATAAGGCCAAGGCGATGAAGATCCTGGAATTCCGGCTGCTCTAAAATAAAATTCATCCCCCGGTAAAAAAACCTTTCCTGCCAATCCAGAAAAGAAACAATACTGGTATAATGCGTAATGGCAGAAATGACCTCGGAGGTTTCCTCCAGCGCATCCTCTAAGCGGCTGATCTCTCTTTCAAAATGTTTGACTACGGATTTTTTTTCTCCGTCCAAAAGCTCTAGCTGCGAACTTAAAAAATCTACATATTGGCGGTAGCCTTTATCCGTAGGCACTCTTCCGGCAGAGGTATGCGGATGCGTAAGGTATCCTGACTTTTCCAAATCCACAAAGATATTGCGGATGGTAGCCGGGCTTAAATCAAACTCACGGGCAATATCCTCGGAAGAAACCGGCGCTGCATCCTTGATATGACGATTAATGGCTGCGCCTAAAACCGCTCTTCTTCTGGCATCATAATCAACGGTCCTGACCATTTTTTCTCCTTATTAGCACTCTCTTCTTAAGAATGCTAAAGGGTAATTTTAACATAAATTAACACTTTGTCAACTCTCATTTTTCTCCACATTTTTCTTCCATTAAAACTACGTCTGGCACTCGTTGCTTGAGAGTGCTAATAAAACTTTAAAAAAATTTATCCCTTCTTTTCTATTTCCAAAATTATTCTTATCCCATGGATGTTCACGCGTTTTTCTTCCATTAAATAATGAATGTATTCCAATCTTTTAATATCCTTTAAAGAATAAAGCCGGCTCTTTTTACCGATGCGCTCCGGGCAAACCACCCCTGCTTTATCCAGCTGCCTAAGGGTCCAAACCGGCAGGCTGACTAATTTACTCACGACACTGATAACATATACCGGCTCATCCGGACTGATCTGAATATCAAACATCGGCATTTTGTCCCTCTCCTCTTTACAAAAGCAAGTATAACATAAGGTGACAATTTTGTCAATGAAAAATGATAAAATTTATTAGATATTCTAATTGATTTGCTTTATATCTTTATTTTGCAGTAGTTTAGGAATAAGAGATTTCGGCAGATTAACCTTTATTTTTATCTCATTATAGAAATATATTATCTCTTGAACAGAGCCTTCTTGATAAAATAAGTTGACCAGATCCATGCGGGTATTAGGAATGCTCACTTCTAATAAAGCGCTGCGCGAATGAAAAGTGGATTGGATCTTTTCCAAAAGCGCATCCAGGTTTTGGCTTGATTTCGCTGATATGGGCACAGAATTAGGAAAATCCTGCTGAAACCTGGCCAGCCAGTTTTGATCAGGCAACAAGTCAGTCTTATTCAAGGCAGTAATGGTGGGAATTTGATCTGCCCCCAGTTCCTTTAATACCGTTATCACTGCCTGCTCATGTTCGTACACGCGGGGATGGCTGATATCTAAAACATGGATTAAGAGGTCCGCTTCTTTAACTTCTTCCAAGGTTGCCTTAAAGGCCTCAATAAGGTGGTGGGGGAGATTATGTAAAAAGCCTACGGTGTCAGAAATCACCACGTTTTCTCCGTTTTCCAAATGCAGGCTCTTAGATATAGGGTCTAAGGTAGTAAAAAGGCTGTTATGCACAATCTGCGTTGCTCCGGTTAAGGCATTAATAAGCGTAGATTTTCCGGCATTGGTATAACCCACTAAGGCAACCGCGGGAATTGCCTTATCTTTTCTTTTTTTGCGCAAAAGCTGACGGTGCAGGCTTACATTCTCTAAATCATCTCTTAACTTTTCGATCCTCCTGCGGATATGCCGGCGGTCAATCTCTAATTTTTGCTCACCCGGTCCGCGCGTGCCGATGCCGCCGCCCAGCCGCGAAAGCATTATCCCTTTGCCTACCAGCCGCGGCATAAGATATTCCAACTGTGCTAACTCTACCTGCATCTTGCCTTCAAGGCTCTTGGCGTGCCGGGCAAAGATATCCAGGATAAGCTGGGTGCGATCAATGGTTTTTTTGCCAATCAGCTCTTCTAAATTACGCTGATGCGTCCCGGATAAATCGTGGCTGAAAATCACCGTATCAATCTGCTGCTCCTGGCATAAAAAAGATATCTCCTCGGCCTTGCCTTTGCCGATAAAAAAGTTGGGGGTAGGCTTATCCCGCAAACAGGGAATGTTATCTACTACCTCAGCTGCGCAAGAAACGGCAAGCTCCTCTAGCTCCTGGGCTAAATCATCCAGCTGCCAGTCGTTTTTTTCTGAGCCTACCTTTATAGTAACTAAGAGAGCGCGTTCCATATTTTCCTGGCTATATCTTGCGGTGTTTGCTTGTTTTTAATTTTAATCCATTGGATGCGTTTATCTTTTCTAAACCAGGTAAGCTGCCGCTTGGCATAGTTGCGGCTATTTTTTTTAATCAGCCCGCGGGCTTCCTCTATATCATATTTGCCGGAAAAATAACCTTTTAATTCCCTTATACCGATAGCGCAGGCAGCAGTGCGGCTTAACCTTAATTTAAGCAGATTCTTGACCTCTTTGACTAAGCCTGAGGCAAACATCTTATCCACCCGCGCATCTATCCTCTGATAAAGCGTATCCCGGTCCATATCCAGGGCAAAGATCTTTATTTCATAATCACTGCTCAGGCCTTTTCTCTGCCCCTGCAGTTTAGAAATAGGCTCACCCGTAACCTCGCAGACCTCGAGTGCTCGCACAATGCGTTTTGTATCATGGAGGTGAATTTTACCGGCTGCCTGAGGGTCAACTTTTTTTAGCTTCTCATATAAATAGGCGCTCCCTGATTCCTCCGCTTCTTTATATAGGCGGCTACGGATACCTTCATTTTGAGCCTTGGCCTCAAATATCCCATCGATGAGTATGGATACATAGAGCCCGGTGCCGCCGGCAAAAATAGGGACACGGCCATTCTTTAATATCTGTTTGGCTTTAATCACCGCCTCTTTACGGTACTGCGAGACATCATAAGGCTTTTGCGGTGAAACCACGCCAAGCATATGGTGCGGGATATTTTTTTGTAATAACTTTTTGGGCTTGGAAGTGATGATATCCATAGATCTGTATACCTGCATGGAATCGCAGGAGATGATCTCTCCTTTTATCTTCTTAGCCAGTAAATATGCGGCTTCGGTCTTACCGACCGCTGTTGGCCCAACTATAAATATGACCCTCTGTTTCATCTGTCTAAATCCAGCAATTCTTTTTTCACTGCTGCCTGGTTTGCAGGCTGGTTTTTTGTCTTTTTTAAAATAAATTCGAATTCACTCCTGGATTCCTGGAACATCCCCTTGGCCTTGTAAGCCTTAGCTAATTCAAAGCGTGCCGCGATATCATCGGGTTCCAAAAAAACTGCCTTCTTTAATACCGCTATTGCTTCCTCATATCGCTGCATTTGATTATACAAAAACCCTAAGTTGTAATAGGCATCCGTAAAGAACGGGGAAACGGAAATTGCCTGTTTGAATTTGGCCTCGGCTTCATTTAACCGGTTCAGGTAATAATATATACTGCCGAATGAAAAAATGATATTGTGATTATCAGGCCTTATTCTTTCCGCCAAAATTAATTCATCGAGCGCAGACTTGTAATCCAGGCCTTGTTCATACCCTATAGCCTTGGAAAAATGGTAGCGGAATTCCGCCATATTGCCTTGCTCTTGTTTAGCCGCCGCAAGATTCATTCCCTGCCTCTTTGACAAAGTAAAAAATAAAAGCAATATTAAAAGCAGGCTCATAAATTGCGCGGCCTTTCTTCTCTTGATTAGATCCCACAGGCTATATGCTGCGCTTGCCGCAAAAAGCATGAAAAATGGCGCTAGCATAACCCGGAATTTTGCCTGCACAAAGAATAAAATTATGCCGGCTGACAACGTAATAACTGCCAGGTAAAGAAGCGCTGTTTTTTTGAAGTTTCTTAAGTTTAAGGCCATCCCTAAAAACGCAAGCGGCAGGATAAAAGTCAAATCTAAAAACATTATTTTAAAAATCCTCACCTTAGCAAAAACAGGATAATACTCCGGCTCATACACCCACTCTTGCGGGCCGAACAAGGCAGTAACTTTCTTAGATAATAGCTTTAGATAATCCCCGGGGCTTTTTTTGATGAAATCCGCGGCTTTATTCATCCAAAACCTGGAGACCTCGGAGGATTTAAGCTCTCTGCCCGTGCTGATTTTGGCAATAACCCTGGCGTCCTTTAGCATGCCCTCGGATGTGCCGCTTAATTCCTTCGGCCAGGTAAGCACCGAGCCTGCTTGGGGATTATTGCCTATATAGAAATTTACACCCGTGTTGCCGGTAAATAAAACCAGGTCTTTCTCTACGATATAACTGCGTAAAAGCAACGCGCCCAGGATTAAACCCAGCCCAAGGATAAAACATAAAAAATAAGAAATTAATTTCCTGAATTTTAATCCTGCCTGCCAGAGAACCCAAACGATGCCTGGGGCCCCCAAAAAAAGAATATTGCCCTGTGTTATGGCGCAGATGCCTAAGAAAACCCCCATCCCAAACAGATTCCTGTTATTTAGTTTATCCTTAAGGCGCAAGAGCATTAAAAAAAACAACAAATTCAAAAACAATGAAACAGTTACATATAAGAGCAGCCCTTCATAAAATACAAATAAACCATACCAGGCGTAAAACAATGCGGCGATGAAACCGACGCTTTGATTAAATAATATTCTGGCAACAAAATATAAAAGCAGGCAGGAGCAAACCCCCAGCAAAAACTGCAACCAATATACGAATGCGATATTGGTTGCCGATAGCTTAAACAAAAAAGCCAAGAGATACGCATAAACAGGCCAGCGCATAAATGCCTTGCTGTTAAAAATATCCCCGGCGGCTATCTCGTTAGCCCTTTGATAATAAAAATCACTATCCGAATATGGCATTAGCGGAAATGCCGCGGTATTTTTATAATCCCAAAAAAAGGCTGCTCGGAAAAACAGCGCGATAGCAAAGATGAATAAAATCAAGAATAGCTCTCTTCTTTTTATTTGATAACCGGCGATGATCATAATTTAAGGGCGGCAGTCATTACGGGTAGATTTTTGTGGGAAAACCGTCTTGAGAAAGCTTCTCGGATAGGCTGGTTGTCTCTTGGCGCGACTTAAATTTACCGACCCTGACCCGATAAGTAATTTTATCCTGTAAATTTGACTCTTCGATATACGCAGAATAACCTTTCTGGATTAATTTCTCGGTCATATTTTTGGCATTTTGCTGATTTGCAAAAGAACCCACCTGCACGCTATAAGAAATAAGCGCGCAGGATAAATCCTGATTTAGCCTCATCTCAAGGCTTAAGGAATAAACGTCTTTTATTTTACACAGATACTCCTGGGCTTGCGCTGAATCTCCTCTCTTCAACGCGCATTGGCTTAGGCGGTAATAGACAATGGGCTCTAATTTAGTATGCGGATTATCGCTTAACAGGGCCTTATAATAAACCTTAGCCTGCTCAAAGTCAGCCCTTAAAAAGTAGGTATCGCCTAAGCCCAGCTTAGACTCTTGCGTAAACCTGCTGTTCTTAAATTCCTTTAAGATAATTTCAAATATATCGGAGGCGCGCAAGTAGTTGCCTTCTTTTAAATAACTCAAGCCCAAAAGATAATACAGCTCATCCGCGCCTTTCGTGTGGCTTGAGCCGGCGATTATCTTTTCCCCTTCATTTATACAGGCGGCATAGTCGCCGTTTAGAAAATAGGCTTTAGCCTTTTCTAAGTTTAAGGCCCAGGCCGGGATTGAAATCAGGCAAGACAAGCAAAAACACAAGATTAAAATAACCGGAATCTTTCTTAACATTTTTTCTTCCTGGATATCCCTTTCTGCAAATCTAAGATCAATTTATGCCTTCTTTCTTTCTCTTGTTTAGGCACGTCATCATCGAGTTTCGCCGCCTCGGTATTCGGCCGGGGAGAATATTTGAATATGTATGCTAAGTCAAACTGGATATCCCTGACTAAATCATAGGAATCTTGAAAATCAGATTCTCTTTCGCCGGGAAAACCCACAATTATATCAGTAGTCAAAACCGCGCCTTTTACAATCTTGCGGTAATCCTCGGCTAAGCCTAGATAGGACTTTCTGCTGTAGCCGCGGTTCATCAGTTTTAATATCCTATCCGAGCCTGACTGCACGGGCAAATGCAAGTATTTCTTAAGCTTATCCAATCCCTGCATTGCCTTGAATAATTCCGCTGAGGCATCTTTAGGGTGAGAAGTAATAAAACTAAATTCTTTCAAACCTTTAACGGCATTAACGCACTCCAGGAGTTTTATGAAATTAACGTCTTTATCTTGATAGGCATTTACATTTTGTCCTAAGAGTGTAATATGGCTTATGCCTTTTGCGATGGCCTCCTCTATTTCCTTTAATATGTCAGGGTTTGAGCGGTGATGCAGTCCTCCTCTTACATACGGCACTACGCAATAAGAGCAAAAATTAGAACACCCTTCGGAAATCACCGCATACGCATGATTCGCATCCTCATAGAAACCCGTATGATAAATATCTTCGGGACGCAAATCCCCATTCGTCTCCCAGATTTTGCGTTCAAATAGTCCGGTACTCGGTGCTAGGTGCTCGGTGCTCGCTAAGGCTGCTATGATAGCGGGGATTTTATGGATATCGGAAGGGCCGACCACAAAATCCAGGTTTGGCGCGCGCCTAAACGCCTCTTCCTTGTAATTCTGGGCCATACAACCAATCAAGCCGATTATTTTCCTCCTGGCTTGAAAGGTCTTGTGCGATAGCACAGAACCTTTCGTCTTATACCTGCCTATCTCTGACCATACCTTGTCCTCGGCATGTTGCCGCACTGAGCAAGTGTTAAACATAACTATATCCGCTTTTTCCGGATCATCAACTAAGGCATAGCCGGCATTCTTGATTAATCCTGC
>ERZ1292640.2399-Hain-H43-02um-R1-2399-length-15026-cov-5_pt1 | contig 15026 bp, 12 predicted proteins | sample MGYA00564404_ERZ1292640 | MGnify/ENA primary metagenome ERZ1292640 (study PRJEB36523, sample SAMEA6512636) | groundwater metagenome | collected 2019-01-08 | study: AquaDiva: Metagenomics assemblies of 32 groundwater samples
CGTTGTATAAGGGTCTGACAATCAACGCGACCGCGAACACAATATCGGTTGGGTCAAACGCGGATCGATACGATTTGGTTCTTTCCAAAAATCTTAGGTTCACAAATACATCTTCAATTAATAATATTATTTTCGCGACAACAACTTTATTTGAGTCGCAAGCCGAGAATTATTCCGGTTCAAAAGCGTTTATTTTGAATGCGCCAAATTTCAGTTCCGTCGACGCGGATAGATATATTTTATCTTTAAGATCAAACAATAATTCCGTATTTTCCGTGTCTGCGAACGGCGACCTTGTTACAAAGGGCTCTATTTATGGGGCGTCGCTTGTTTTGGGAACATCAACCAATCCGGGTGACTTGGCTGAAAGAGTGGATGTCGCCATAGATGACACTGTGGAACCGGGCGATGTGATGGTCGTAGATAAAAACACGCCCGACACTTATCGCCGCAGCGGTTCGGCCTATGAACAATCCGTGGCCGGAATCATTTCCAGCAACCCAATGATTATAGTTGGCAATGGCAAAACAGACTATACGGCGGTGATGGCGATGGTTGGCCGGGTGCCGGTAAAAGTTTCCAATGAGAATGGCAATATCAACCGAGGGGATCTTTTAATCTCCGCTTCTTTGTCGGGCTATGCCATGAAATATGATCAAAGCAAAGATAATAGCAGTCAAATGGTGGCTGTGATCGGTGTGGCTTTAGAACCGCTGACTAGTTCCACGGGAAAAATTTTGTCTTTAATCAGAACCGGTTGGATATATAATCGCGATCAAGCTATAGGATCAATTAAAAAAGATATTCAACAAATGGCGACGGCGCAGGGCATAAATTTGGCTTCAACCAGCGCGCCGGATAATTTAAACATTCAAAATACAAACGGTCAGCTGGTGTATGCCGGAGGCAATCTTGATTTACAAAATAGTTCTCTTATTAATGTAGCCGGTATAATCGGTAAAGATAATAAATGGAGAATTGATGAGTCGGGGAATTTAATTCAAAAAATTGCCACGGCCAAAGGTGATAAGGAAACTTATGGTTTGCAAAGTTCCGGCAAACAAGAGATTGTGATTTCCGGTACCAGCACTTTGGAAAACGGCTACAAAAAAGTTTTGTTAACGGAATTGGATCAGGAAATTATTGATAAGGCCTCGCCGTTGAAAGTTTCCATCACTATGTCCGGAGAAACCAAAGGCGTGTATGTGTCAGAAAAAAATCACTACAGTTTCGCGGTAAGAGAAAACGAAAACGGTCAGAGCAATTCGGAATTTGATTGGATTGTGATCGCCAAAATAATTTCTGCAGACGCGGTGGCAGAGAGCGCGCCGGTGGTGGAACCCGAAATTATCGAAACCCCAAGTATTATTTCGGAAGCGCTATCCACCACTATTCCGGTAATAATTGAATCAGCCACCACCACTGAAATGGTTGGTGGCGCTGAAGTTTCTTCTACCAGCACGATGGCGATGCCGTAAGTTTTGTTATGAATTTAGGATTTAAAAAATTAATTGTATTTGTTGCTGTTATTTTTGTGCCGATTTTGACCGCGGTCAAAATCGGCACAGTTTTTTGTTCATATGCTTCCGCGGCCGATGTAAATCAGGGCGTAACTGTTAATGTTATTGTACCACCAGCCGGCAGTGTTGGCGGCGGCGGCACTGGCGGCGGACCCGGAGGATCGGATGTACCGCCGGTAATTTTTGCTGTGACGTCTTCTGTTTCGTTTACGACTGCCACCATAACTTGGAGCGCCTCCGACGATCTTAGTGTTTCTACTTCGCTTTTTGTTTATGGGCTAACAGCTAGTTATGGTAATTCCGGAGTAGTGGTTGAAACTTATAAAACCGATTTGTCCGGTTTGGCCACTGGCACCCTGTATTATTTTAAAATTTCGGCTATTGATACCGGCTCGCATACCACCGAATATACTGGTACTTTTACTGCTTCGCCAGCCCCGCCCGACATCACCCCTCCTGCTATCAGCAATTTGCAGGTGGCTGCCGGTGTTACTACCGCCACCATAAAATGGGATACAAATGAATTGTCAGATAGCCAGATAAATTATGGTTTAACAAACTCTTATGGCAGTAATTATTTTGATCCGGCAGGAACATTGGCGCACAGCGTGTTTTTATTTAATTTAATACCTAACACAACTTATCACCTTCAGATTATTTCCACCGATAGTTCCGGCAACAGCGGCAATACGCTCGATGGAGTTTTTACCACCCAAACCGATAATGTTCCGCCTCCGGATGTTTCCGGTTTTGTCTTAACAATCACCGCCAACTCTATTGTTTTGTCGTGGGCTAATCCCAGCTTATCCGGAACGCCGGATTTTTCTCAAGTAAAAGTGGTCAGAAAAATCGGATTAGCATCGGTTGGTCCGGGCGACGGCGGAATAGTTTATACGGGAAGCGGGGAAAATTTTACCGATTTCAGCGCGGTGGTAAATACAGATTATTTTTATACAATTTTTTCTTTTGACACATCCAATAATCGCAGTCCGGGCATTTTTAGAAATGGAAAAATTTTATCCGCTCCTGTTCCTACTCCTGTTGAAATTTGTGGCAATGGGTTGGATGACAATATTAATGGCGCGATAGATTGCGCGGACAATGCTTGTAGCAGTTTGCCCGAGTGCGCTGTTACGCCTCCGCCTACCACCACTCCTTCTTTTGGTCCGGAGATTTGTAATAATGGCAGTGACGACGATCTTAATGGAAAAATAGATTGCGCCGATAGCGCTTGCTCGGGATTTGCCGGCTGCGCCTTTGCGCTCGCCTTTGTGTCGGTTTGTAGTAATGGACTGGATGACGACAGCGACGGATTTATAGACATGGCTTTTGATCCGGGATGTGAGAACGCGGACGACAATGATGAATACAATTCGCCTGAAGCAAGCGTTCCCGCATTTGCCAAAATAAATTTGAGCGATTTGGAATTTTTGGCCGGCAATCGGCAGATAAAATTGGAACCAATTGATGAAAAGGTAACCGGTTTGTCCGGAGCCAATCTTACCGTGGCAGTGCCGGAAAAAGTTTTGGCTAGCGCGCCAAAAAGTATGGTTTTGAAAGTGGGAGGTACGGACCAGCATCAGTTTGTCTACAATACGGCCGACAAGATGTATTATGCGGATCTGTCTTTTTATGGCATTGGAGCTACGCAGTCTTATCTGGAAATTGATTATGATTCCGGCCAGTTTGATTCTATAGGTTTTAAATTAAACAGTTTGCCATGGGGGCAGGCGACTGATGGAAACGGCAAAGTCATTGCCGGCGTGGAGCTTACTCTTTTGGAAACAAACGGGACTATGGTGCCTATGGGTAATTATGGGCAATTAAACCCGATAATATCCGATGCCAACGGCAGTTTTGGCTGGCTGGCGCCAAACAAAGATTTTAAAATTGATTTGTATAAAGAAGGTTATTATGATCGTTCAATAAATATAAGCAATGTTCAAAATAATGTAATTAACCCCAAGTTAATTTTGATTGCCCGTCCGCCAAAGCTGGCTTTAACGATTGACTTAGACGCTCCTTTACAAAAAAATATTCAAAATATAGCTCAAACTTTGGTGGGTCAAACAAAAGTTTTATCTGTGGTGGCTGTGCAAAAAATTCAGGATGCCGTCGCCAATCCGGAAGTGCAAAAAGTGAGCCGACAAGTGGTGGCGCCGACAGCGATTACTGTAGTGTTGATGGGAGCCGTACCTTTAATTTCTTGGCTGGATTTTCTTCCCTTCTTGCGTTTGCTGTTTTTACAGCCGCTGATGCTGTTGGGGTGGAGAAAAAGAGAAAAATGGGGTTTTGTGTATAATTCCCTAAACAAATTACCGGTTGATTTGGCAGTGGTGCGCTTGATAAATCTGGAAACCAACAAAGTGGCGCAGTCAAAGGTTACGGATTCAAAAGGACGTTATATATTTATGGTTAATCCGGGTAAATACAGGTTGGAAGCGCAAAAAAACAGTTTTATTTTCCCATCAAATTTTTTAGCAGGATATAAAAGCGATGGTAAGAAAGTTGATATTTATCATGGCGAGATAATTGAGGTTCTTAAATCCGCGAGCATTACGGCCAGCGTGCCTCTTGATCCGTTGGGCGCGCAGAAAAAACCTTTTCGATTAGTTTTGGAAAAATTCGGGCGCAAATTGCAGGTGGCGATTTCTTGGATTGGTATTCTGGTTACGGCCGCTTCATTATATATATCGCCCAAATGGTACATCGCGGCCCTATTGGTTGTTCATCTTATTTTTTTCTTTGTTTTTCGCCGATTAGCAATGCCGCTCAAAATCAAAAATTGGGGTATTATTTCTGATTCTGCCAATCAGGCGCCAGTTTCCAGAGTTATTGCCAGATTGTTTAATTCCCAGTTTAATAAACTTGTAGACACGCAAATTTCAGATGCTAGCGGCAAGTATTATTTTATGGCCGGAGATGCTAAGTATTACGTAACTTATGAACACAAGGCTTATCATCCGCAGAAAACAGATATCATTGATTTGGAAGGAAAAGACGCCGAAGTCATTACGTTTGATATTAAGTTGAAAAAGAATTAATGCTGGTAGTCGGTCGTGTTGTCGGTCATTCCCCGCTTGTCCCGATTCCCGCCCAAGCGGGGATTACAGATTGACATCTATAATTTTTTGGTTTATTATGTGCAGGTAAAGGGGCCTATAGTATAGCGGTAATACGTATCCATGGCATGGATAAGTTTGGGGTTCGACTCCCCATAGGTCCACCAAAGTTGATTAAATCTTCTATGTCTTCATTAAGAAAAAATATTGAAGCGCTGATGTTGGCAGGCGCGCTTGCTATCGGCTTCTTGCTCTTTGCGGTTGTTCTTGGTATAATCGCCCCGGCTAGAGGCGCGATTTTGTTTGATGCGAAACAGTTTGTTTATTTATTGTTAGTTGTCGCGTTGGTAACAATTCTCCAAATCATTATTTCTATTTGGTTTGGGCGCACTCATAAAGAGGATGTTACATGGTTGATTGTTTCCACTTTTAAAAATTCGACACTGTCTTCGGTAATAGCCATGTCAATTTTTGGGTCGCAAGCCCTTCTTGGCTCAGTGGCGTATATTATAATCGGCAACTTGGTTTTAATTCCGATATCGATTTTTTCAAAAGCAAAAGCATGAAATTATATGTCATTATCCGTCGGTATAGTCGGTCTGCCAAATGTTGGAAAGTCCACGCTTTTTAACGCGCTGACGCGCAGCAAGCAGGCAGACGCTCAAAATTATCCTTTTTGCACCATTAATCCCAATGTTGGCGTGGTTGAGGTACCCGACGCGAGACTGCAAAAGTTAGCCGAAGTTTCCAAGTCGCAGAAAATTATTCCTACCGTTATTGAATTTGTAGATATCGCCGGTTTGGTAAAAGGCGCCTCGGAAGGAGAGGGTCTGGGTAATAAATTTTTATCGCATATCCGTGAAGTTGACGCGATTGCGCAGGTTGTTCGTTCTTTTAGTGACAGTAATGTAGCCCATGTAAATAACAAAGTAAATCCGCAGGAAGACGCTGATGTTATCAATTTGGAATTGGTTTTAGCGGACTTGCAAACAGCCAAAAAAAAACTTGATACCGTAAAGCGAAACGCCAAGGGCGCGGCGGCTAAAGATTTTGAAAAACAACTGGGATTATTTGTCAGAGTGGAAGCGCAGCTGCAAGCCGGCAAGCCTGCCCGTGATTTGGAATACAATGAAGATGAAACTTTGTGGATGAAAGAGCTGTATCTTTTGACTATGAAGCCGATGTTGTATGTGGTAAATACTGACGAACAACAGACTTCAGACTTCGGACTTCAGACTTCAGGCGGTAATGAAAACATAATTACCATTTGTGCAAAAGTAGAAGCTGAGTTGGCGGATTTGACTTCAGAAGAAGCGAAGCAGTATTTGCAGGAATTGGGAATGATGGAAACCGGTTTGGATAAACTGATTACTGCCAGTTATAAATTATTAGACCTAATAACTTTTTTAACTTCCGGCGAACCGGAAACGCGCGCGTGGACAGTTAAAAAAGGCGCCAAAGCGCCCGAGGCGGCCGGTGTTATTCACACGGATTTTATCAAAGGATTTGTAAAAGCGGATGTGGTTAATTGGCAGGATTTTGTGCAGTATGGTGGTTGGAGCAAAATTAAAGAAACCGGAAAAATGAGACTAGAAGGAAAGGATTATACGGTGCAGGACGGGGATGTTTGTTACTTCCACATCAGTTCTTAACGAACCGCCAAATTTCTCTGGCTACGCGTTGGTTAGGCCGGGAATAAACAAGACGCAAATGATTTTCAAAAAACGGCAGAGCTTTAAACCCTATTTTTTCTATTTCATTTTTACAATCAACTTCAATCCAATCGCCGGCGTATTTAAAGCGAGGAATAATAAAAACAACTTTGCCTTTTGGTTTTAATACTTGGTAAAATTGCCGGAAGGCTTGCAAGTAAAGATCTTTTAATTGTTTCGCCTGGCTTATAAGTTCTTGTTTTGTTTCTTGACCGCGTAAAGGCTTGCCTAAATATGGCTCGGTGATAATTGCGTCCACGGAATTAGGGCGTAACTTTTTAGAAAGTTCGGTTATTTCGCCTTTGAGTATTTTAGTATTTGGCAATTCCTGGTGAAATTGTTTTGCCACCCAATCAATATTTATTTTTGTATCTGCCACTGCTTTTTCGGAAATATCACTGCCGATTAAATTTTTGTATTCCAAAAGCATCGCCTCGCTTAAAATTGTGCCTGAACCGCAAAATGGATCCAACAGAATGGAGTTTAACGGCGCTTGCGCCAGATTTATTAGGATCATGGCCAATTTGGGCGGCAGCATGCCGCTGGCATCGTCGCGCCCGGGCCGGCCAAAATCCCGTTCGCTAAAATTTTCAAAAGGCTGGATCGCCTTGGTTTGGGCTAGAGAGTAGGTATTATGTTGATTTTTCTGAATTAGAAATTCCCGGCCGCGATTTGTTAGGCCGTTTTTTTCTACGGTCACCGAAGACAGTGCTTCTTCTTTGTTTTCTACGTATCTTACGGAATATCCTTCTGCTTTTAAAACTTTTTTTATTTCCAAGCCGAAACTTTTTATTTCTTTTAAAGTTATGGGCGAGCTGTAAAAACTTAGGCCAAAATTAATTTTTCCTTTCACGTTTTTTAATTCTTTTATGATAATATTTTTTAATTTTTCTTCATTTACAGAGCCGGCCAGTTCCTTGGCTATTTTTATGGTACCGCCTAGACGATTGATCAGTTTTGACGTGTCTATTTCAGACGCGGTTTTTAAAATAAGCGGAGTGTATTGATAATTTTTGTCAAAACTCAAAACTGCGTCTATTTCGGCCGCGGCAATTAATGATTCTCTTCCCAAAACAAACCAGTGCATAGCGTTTGACGTTGGTGTTTGCATATAGTTAAAACATATAAACTCATTCGCTCGGAAATATGCTAGCAAGCTAGCTATTTCACTCACTCATTTCGATTATAGGTTGATGTGCCGGTATTGTAGTAAAAAATATTTCTTATGTTTGGAAAAATTTCTTCTTTATGTTTTTTTTGCGCAATGGCGGTTTCGGCCTTTTCGTAAGCCTGCAAATCAAGGTCATAAATGTTTTGGTTTGATCTTAGCGATACTACCGCGTTGGAGTTGGCTATAGTACTATAAATGTTTTGATAAATAAAGTAGTAAGTGAACATTGCCGCAGATGTGAGCAATCCAAATATCACGATATTAAGAAGACGCCAGAAGCCGTATCTTCCTTTGTAGGCTAGTGGAATTTTTAATTTATTAATTAACATATAATTCAATAGTAAGATTTAGGTTGGTATTCGGCGCGGTTTCGCCATTTCTCATGTAGGCTGGCGTAAGTTGCGCTTGGTTTATATATATAAAGTAGTCGGAAGTTTCCAGCTCGGCAATATATTTGAGAATATCATTGTAATTGCCGCTAAGATTCATGGAGATGCCGGCCATTCTGTTGCTACCAGCTTTATCAAGCGTAGAATCATTAATTGTTTGGATAATGTTATGTTTGGCAGATAGAGTTTCTAAAAAAGTAATTAACTTTAGCTCATCGCCGGATTTGAATAAAAAAGGATAAAAGTTAGCCATGGAATTTTTAATTTCCGCCAGTTTTTTTCTGGTAATGCGCGAACGCAGAGATTGTTCATATTTTTGTTCCAGGAACATTCTTAGTTTGTAGCTTTCGTCTGAAGTTTTTTTAATGTAACTTAAGGCGGGCACAAATATGCCTAGTATTATTACAAGAGTCAGTAGCGATAAAGCGCCTACCCAGACAATTATTTTTTTTGTTAAATCCAATGCCATATTTACTTAGTGCTTATGAGCTTAGTACTACTTCGTTTATATCTCTTCGTTTACCGCTGGTTTCTTGCTAGAAGCCCCACCTTGGCTCTTTAAGGAAAGATTTTTTAATTTGGCTTTAAATTCAAAATTAATGTTATTTTTTTGGAATAATTGCGAAGCCGGCGTTTCCACCTGGGTTATCCACGATATTTCATTTAATACATCTTGATAGTTCAGTAGGGCGGATCTTGTGAGCGCCGTTCCGGTTATTACCAGCATTTGCGCGCGGCGGTCTATTTGCATGGAGTTGATTTTTATGTCGTTTGGCAGTGAGTTTATCAACTCTTTTAGTTTGGGAGTGATAGGTACAAAATTTTGGTTGGCTAAATTAATATTTCTTACCAAATTATTTATATCTTTAACATCCTGATTATAAGTATAGTATTCGCGATTGACCGCGGCCGCGTTTTTGGCCAAAACAGCGAAATCATTTTCCATAAAAATCCAACTCCAAATAAGAGTGGCGGCTAAAACCGAGCTGATAAGAATAACCAGTTCCAGAATATTTTTTGTTAATAAAAAACTGATTAGGTATTCTAAGCGGTTCTTTTTCACTACCGGCAATAAGTTTAAATTGATGTTCATCATAATTTATTTTTCGTGATTGTTATTTTGTAGCGGATTTTGTATTGCTCGGAGCGCCAAACCGATGGCGCAGGCCAGTGGAAGGCTTTTGTCTTTGTCGTAATCGTATAATTTTTTGTTATGTAAGTTTTTCCAAGGATGGCCGGGATGGGCGGTAATTTTTAACTGTCTGGAAATAAAATTATCAATGTTTTCCCAGTTGGCCATGCCGCCGCACAAGGTAATGCGGCTAACCGTGTTGGTATTATTGAAATGTTCCTTATAAAAAAGCAAGGCGGTTTTAAGTTCGCTGATTAAATTTTCGGCAATGCCGGATACCGCGGTTAAGTATTTAGGATTATGAGTATCGTATTTGAGGCCGTTTTTAATTTTTAAATCTTCGGCCAGGCTATGTTCTATTTTTAGTCCTTGTTCAATAGCCGCAGTCACTATTTCTCCCGAGAAATTTAAAGTAGTGCTAAACTGGATGCTGTTATTGTCATAAATAATTAAGCTGGAGCGAGTCCCGCCTAAATCCAAAATTGCGCGCGCCTGGCCGGCATAATCTTTATCGGCGGTAATCATGGATCTGGCAACAGCGGCCGCCTCTGTTTCCAAAGCTATGGGGTTGAGTCCGGCGCTTTCCAACATGTAAGTATAAGCGTCCGCCACCACTTTGGGTACGGCGCCGATTAAAACTTGTTTTTTTGCGGCATGATCCATCGGCGTAATTACCTGCCAGTCTAAATATGTATCTTCCAACTCAAAAGGCAAATGTTTTTTTGCCTGGTAGGCAATATCTACCGAGGTTAGCACAATATCGCTACTTTCCACGTCAATCAGCTTTAAAAAAGTTTTTGGTTCGGAAAGGTTGGCCACCACCCAAGTAGAACGAATGGGCTTAAAATTTCCACCGTCTTTACCTAATAAATATAATAATTTTTTGCGCACCAGTTCCGGCTGTTGTATTTCTCCGTTAACTATCAGGCCTGGCGGGAGAGAGGTTGATCGTAATTCTTTAATTTTAAAACACCTTCGTTCATAGAAGGCGGAGGGCGCCAGTTGGACTAATTTTATGGATAAATCTCCAATATTCAAGCCGAATGCGTCGGCGAATGGGTTGCGTAGTAGCATACTAAATATTTTGTGTCAAAGCATACATAGGCATAATGACGGCGACGGCAATACCGGCAACAGCCAAACCCATAACTAAAATAATGATGGGCTCAATAATAGTGGTAAAATTTCTCATGGTTGTATCAACCTCATTTCCGTAATATTCAGCCAGCTCGCGCAACATATCTTCGGTTTTTCCGGCTCTTTCTCCGACCATTATCATTTCTGTAACCATAGGTGGAAAAATTTTTGGAAACCTTCGCAAGATATCCGACAGCGCTTCGCCTTTTTTTAAAGACTCAGACACGTTTAACAAACTTTTTTTATAAATTACATTGCCAAGCACTTCTGATGAAATGCGGGTCGCGTCTATAATCGGAATCGTGCTTTCCAGAAGGGAAGAAAGTGTTAGGGTAAACCGCGCCAGATTAATTTTTTTGATAATGATACCGATGATTGGCAGCTTTAAATTAAAAGCATGGACAACCCTTTTGATTTTTGGCTTTTTTATGAGCCAAACCGCTGTTATTATTAGCAGTATTATAACAGCTAACATCCATAATCCATAGGCCGTAGTAAAGTCGGTAATAAAAATTAAAATTCTGGTTGGTAAAGGCAGTGCCGCGTCAAAATCTTTAAACATGATTAATAATTTTGGCAAAATGAACACTACGACTTCTATGCTGATGCCAGCCATGGCGATGACGATTACAGCCGGATACATCAGAGCGCCTTTAATGCGCGAGGTAAGTTCGTGATTTTTTTTCATCTGTACAGATACTTGTTCCAAAGCTGTTTCCATTTTTCCGGCAGTTTCTCCTGCGCCGATCATGCTTACATAGATGGGTGGAAAAATTTTTGGATACTTAGCCAGCACTTCGCTAAGTTGCAAACCTTCTTCCACGCCGGCCCTAATTTCTCCGATAACCATTTTTAGTTTTTTATTTTCTATTTCTTCACTTAAAATGCGCAAAGCGTCAATTAAAGACAGGCCCGCTTTGACCATAGTTTTTAAATGGCTGATAAAAAGAATCTTTTGCATTATCGGTACGCGGGAAATGTGATCGGAAATCCAAGCGTTTATTTTTATTTCTAGAGGGGAAAGTTTTTTTGGTTGTTTTGGCATATTATTTAACGTTTTAATTGTCATTCCCGCCCGGGAGCGGGAATCTAGTCGACAATTGTCTGGATTCCCAATCAAGTTGGGAATGACAGACATTATTCTTTCGTTACTCTTAACACTTCGGCAATGGTGGTAATTCCCATTTTTGCTTTTACCAATCCGTCTTCCAGCATGGTAATCATATTATGCAGGCGGGCATAAATTTTTATATCATCAGCCGTGGCGTGCGCGTTAATCATTCTTGTTAATTCTTCATCAATTTCTAAAATTTCATAGATACCAACACGGCCTTTGTATCCGGTTTGTCCGCAGCGGTTGCAGCCTTCGCCTTTGTAAAAGGTAATTTTTTCCATGTCGCCACTCTCGTCTTTGTAGTCCTTTGGAATGTTATCTTTAAAAAGGGCGGATATTTTTTTAACATCAAAGACTTTGCCCAGTTCATTTGCGGAGTCCTTGTCTAAATTGAAAGCCTTTTTGCAGTAAGGACAAATTTTACGAACTAAACGTTGGGCCATCACAATGTTGGTGGTGTAGGCTACCAGAAATGGCGGCACGCCCATATCTACTAACCGGGGCAGGGTGGTGGGCGCGTCGTTGGTATGCAAAGTAGAGAGCACCAAATGTCCGGTCATGGCCGCGTGAATAGAAATTTCCGCTGTTTCTTGGTCGCGGATTTCTCCGACCATGATGATATTTGGGTCTTGGCGTAAAAAAGCGCGCAAGCCAGAGGCAAAAGTAAACCCGACTTTAGGGTTTATTTGACTTTGATTTACGCCCTGAATTCTATATTCTATCGGATCTTCAATGGTGGTAATATTTACATTTGGTTGATTTAAAATTCCCAGGATTGAATACAAAGTTGTGGTTTTGCCGGAACCGGTCGGGCCGGTGACCAGAATCATGCCGTAGGGTTTTTTAATGGCTTCTTCCACCAATTTTCTGGGACCATCCAAAAATCCAAGTTGGTCTAAGGTTAGAGGCTTCGCGCCTTCATGCAAAAGACGCATTACGATTTTTTCACCGTCATAAACTGGAATAATGGAAACACGGAAGGCCATTTTTTCATCTTGGATTGAAATTTTAAAACGGCCGTCTTGCGGAGCCATGTGTTCGTCTATTTTTAAGTTTGATAATATTTTTACTCTGGCAATCAGGCCACTCTGCACATTTTTTGGCAAAGTCATGACCGCTTTTAAAATGCCATCAATGCGATAGCGCACGACTAGTTCTTTTTCGCTGGGTTCAATATGAATATCAGACGCTCCTTCATAGACCGCGTGCTCTAAAATGCTGTTCACTATATTTATAGTCGGAATTTCTTCGGCCGCTTTTTTTAAGTCGCCGCCGCCCACCTCGCCTTTACTGATGTCTTGAACAACGCGCAGATCATCTTCCAGTTCGGCATGGTAGCGGTGCAGGGCTTCTTTTAAATCGCCGGGGGAGGTGATATAAACTTTTGGTTCCAAACCGGTTTTACGGCGTAAAAATTCTATGGTTTGAATATCGGTCGGATCGGCCATGGCCAGTTTTAACTCATTTTTTTCTTTATCAAAGGCCACCACTTGGTGCGCTCCGGCTACCGGCCCGGGTATCAGGTTTAAAATTTCTTTTTTTATTTCTTTGCCTTTCAGGCTGACATAAGGCACTTGTAGGTATTCGGCCGTTTTTTCATACAAATCGGTTTCATTCACAACACCATCGCTGATTAGCGTTTCTTCAAGACTTTTATTCATTTTGACAGCCTTGGCCTGCGCCGCTTTCCAGCTGGCGGCATCGCCAAGGTTGTATTTTTTTAAAACAATTTTGAGGGTTTTTAGTAAAAGCATAAATTGGCCTAAAATTGAGAGAATTATGATAGGTTTCCTAGTAATAATTATAGCACAATATACGCAAAGCTTGAAATTTGAGTGGGGAGGGGGTAGAATGGAATTGGCTTTTAGGATAATTTAATGACAAAATCATATTTATAATATAACCTTGTTTGTTTATTGGTTTATAAGGTATCATCATTTAAGAATGTTCGGCCTCATGAAGCCGACGAACTAGAAAAAACATTCGCCAGTGCGGTTGGGCGTACAGAGGAATGCAACGCTTTGTGGAACGAGATGGATAAATTTCACAAAGATAATAATAAGCAAATTGAAATTATTTTGAAAAAGATTTCTAGCTTCACGGGACAGCTTGAGAAAAAAGAGGAGGCAAGTCTAGTTTCCGCTTTTCGAGGTCTTGTTGCAACCTTTATTCAAACCATATAAAAATATCCGACCAGTGGCAAAAAATAAAAGACGAAATCGCCAAAACCGATAAAAAAATTGACGAGGAGGTTTATCGGCTTTATGGACTGACGGAGGAGGAAGTAAAAATTGTGGAGGGTATTTGAAGGAGTAAAAATATAGATTTATGGATACGATAGAATTTAAACAAAAAATTATTACAGATAGATTTGGAGTAGACATGTCGCAACTATCGCCAATTTTTTCTTTTATTGATTTTGGTAATGTGAATTATTGGTTTGAGAAAGACCGACAAAAATCTAGCTTTTTGGGCTAGACCTTGCGGATCGTGATCCCGCATCCGCGGGCAGGGTAGCCAATAAATCGACTACAAACAAACTATAACCACAGAATTTTGGATTCTGTCAATAAACACGTGAATTTGGCAATATCCTGTGGATAAGTCGTAAAAGCTATCAACCAGAATTTTGCTTCACCCCTCTCCTTGACTTTTTTATAACTTATTGCTATGATGAGGGTGCCTTTGGAAAAAGTATCTAATTATAATTTAATGCATAAACATAGTTTCAGTGTATGAAAAAATATGAATTGTTATTGGTTTTGCCTGGGACTTTGGATGAAAAAGAAGCCGGCAAACTTGTGCAAGAAATAAAAGACTCTGTCAGCGCCAATAGTCAGGATGTAGAATTGAACAACCTTGGCAAAGTTAGACTGGCTTATCCTATCAAACAAATAAGGTATGGTTATTACTATACTTTAGTTTTTAATGCCGAACCGGAAGCAGTAAAAACAATTTCCGAAAAGTTAAGGTTGAGAGCCGATGTCTTGCGCAGTATGATTTCTCATTTCAATACCAGTGTTACTGCGGCCAAAAAAATTACGTACAGCACCAATGAAGTCGGGGTTACAACCATGATGGAAAAAGGCGATCGGGAAGAACTCGTTAAATCGGAGAAACAGCCCATAGCCACTCCGGCCGTTAAAGTTGATTTGGAAGCCATCAACGAAAAACTTAACGAAATTTTGGATAATGAAAATATTATTCCGGGAGTATAGACGAAAATTATCAATTCACAATTTACAATTATCAATAAATTTTCAATATGGCAATTGTCAATTGTGACATTGCGTAATTGGTAATTGATTGTAAATTGAAAAATGAAAATTATAAATTATAAGTATTATATGGATCTAAATAAAGTAATGATAATCGGCCGCTTAACCCGCGATCCGGAACTGCGTAATACGCCTACCGGCAAAGCGGTGGCCACCATTGGTTTGGCGACAAACAGAATTTGGATAGATGCCAACGGCCAAAAACAAAAACAAGTTGAATATCACAATGTGGTAATGTGGGGCAAGCTGGCCGAAATTTGTCATCAATATTTACGCAAAGGCGGTAAAATGTATGTGGAAGGTAGGTTGCAAACGCGCGAATGGACAGGTCAAGATGGAGTAAAAAGATACCGGACTGAAATTGTGGGCGAGAACATGATTATGCTTGATTCGCGTCCGGCCGGATCGGTTGGAAATGTTGCCGCCTCTGGCGCGGCCAACGAGCCGGTAATTATGCCGGATGCGCCTCAAGAAGTAATTGAGGAAGAAGTAAAAGTAGAAGATATACCAT
>ERZ1292640.2400-Hain-H43-02um-R1-2400-length-15026-cov-5_pt1 | contig 15026 bp, 17 predicted proteins | sample MGYA00564404_ERZ1292640 | MGnify/ENA primary metagenome ERZ1292640 (study PRJEB36523, sample SAMEA6512636) | groundwater metagenome | collected 2019-01-08 | study: AquaDiva: Metagenomics assemblies of 32 groundwater samples
CCAGCGGCGGTGCCGACGAGCGCGATGAGGGCGAGGGCGTTGCGACGACCGGTCGAACCAGTAAGAACAAGAGTAGCCATGAGAAACTCCTTGAAATGGGACATGTTGCGGACAGGGACGGACTCAGCGAACAGCGAACAGACGGGGACACGGACGTGACGAGCGGCGGGCGCCCGTGCGGGATGGGGGGGGTTGTCTGGGAGAAGGTGGACGTTGTCACGCCTCAAGGCGCGAGTGACCACCTCCTGCTTCCGCGCGGGCGACCCAAACCGGCTCGTGGAGGTGTGAAGAGCGAGAGCGTGTAGCGATGGCTGCGCAACTCAGGTGCGAGCGCAGGCGGCGGCGCCGGTGGCGCAGTGCTGCTTGCCGGCCATCTCGCGGAGCATCTGGGCGGAGGCGAGCGTGCCGCCGACGCCCCATTGACCTTCGGGCACGTCCTCGATGATGACCCACGTGACGGGGCGGAGGCCCTCGCCCTCGACCGAAAGGACCGCGTCCGTCAGACGCTTGATCAACTCGGCCTTCTGTTCCTTGGACAGATACCCGGACACACCTTTGACTTGAACCAGTGGCATGATCGAACTCCTTTGTGAATGCGATGGGACGATGTGGACCTCTTGAGCGGAAGGGCGCCCGCGCGGGGTGCTAGGCGTCATGGCCTGAGCCCGCGCGGGCCACCCGATCCGCCAGGAGGAGGGAGGGACGAGGGGGACCGGTTAGCGCGTGCCGCAGGCGCTGGTGCCGCACCCGCAGCCGGGCTTGGACCACTTCACGGGTGCGAACGCGCTGTCGAGCGGCGTCGCCGCGAGGTGATTGGCGTAGTTGGAGAGCGTCTTCACGCCAATGCCAAGGACGACCTCGAGCGCCTGGGCCGGGGTGTACCCCGCGCCGGTGAACCGCGCCACGGCCTCAGTCGACGGCCAGCCGCGGGTGCGGACAGCCTCGGCGGCGAACGAACGAAGGGCCTCCAGCTTCGCGTCGCTGATCGGATTACCGTCCCGCAGGGCGCCGATGACGCCTTGGTCGACCTTCTGCATGCCCGCGATGGCGCTGTGTGCCGCCATGCAGTATTCACAGCCGTTCTCGAAGCTGGCGGCGAGCAGGACCACCTGACGCTCCGTCGGCGAGAGCGAGGTCTTATCAAAGATCCCGGCGAGTGTGAGGTATCCCTCGAGCAGGGCCGGGGCATTGGCGAACATGCCCAGCAGGTTGGGGACGAAGCCGAACTTGCTCCCGGCGGCCTTGAGCAGGTCGCGCGACGCAGCGGGGGCGGACTCGACGGTCTGGACGGGGACGTTGATGAGAGCGGACTTCATGACGATACTCCTGGAAACCGAACCATTGAATGTTTGGAACACTCGTTCCAAATCTGGACAGACGTTGTGCCGCGACGCGCGCGGCGTGACTTCTAGAGCAACTCCTTCACTTGCTGAACGATCGACTCAAGCACCGGCGCGGGCGACCCGCCGCGAGCCAACACCCGCATGCCAAGCAGCAGACCGAGAAGAGACCGGGCGACGACATCCGGATCTGCGCTGGCGCGGATCGTGCCGTCGGCCTGGCCATGCTCGATCATGGCTTTGAAGAACGCCTCGGTCTGGCTGAATGCAACACCGACGATTTTGGCAACGGACTTGTCAGAGGCGGCGAGCTCCATCGTTGCGTTGGCGAGAAAACACCCCCGCGTGCCCTTCGCGCCGGCGGCTTCCTTTCGGACCGCCTCGAACAGCGTCAGAATCGCTTCGCGAGGGGTGAACTCAGCCTTGAGTTGGTCGAGCACGCCGCAGCGGTAGTGCTGGTCATACCGCTGCAGGACATCGAGGTACAGCGCCTGCTTGCTGCCAAACGTGGCGTAGAAGCTTCCCCGATTGATGTCCATGCAGCCCAGCAGGTCCTCCATCGAGGTCGCCTCGTACCCCTTGGACCAGAACAGGGCCTTGGCCCTGTCCCGGGCAACGTCGACATCGAAGTTCTTCTTCCAGGGCATGGGTGGGTGCTTCCAATTGCGATGATCGGCAGAACCATAGCCGGTCTGGAACGATCGGTCCAGATGTGGACGAGAAATTCTTCTCTTTGATCTGTCCGAGAACTTCATGCGAGGGCTCCTCCGCACGACGAGCCACACCCGGCGGTGCAGGCGAAGCAGTGCTCGCCGGTGGCGATCGAGCGACGGCTAAAGGTTTCGATCGATCCAGGTCTGAGCAGGTCGCGCACGTGACGCGGTGAGGCCGGGTCGTCGAGGTTGACCGGGAGCTTGAGGGCGTAGTTGAAGTCGCAGTCGCTCAGCGTGCCGTCGTGGCTCACGTGGACCTGGTGGCGGCACATGAGCGGCTCGATGGTCGCGAGGTTGAAGGCATCGCGGAGTTTCTGCCTGTACGCGGTCCCCTTCCCGCTCCGGTCCAGGTCGTGCTGGAAGCGGCCGATGGGCATGTTCGTGATCGTGTAGAGCCGCGTAAAGCGCAGGCCGAACTGGCGGTCCAGCTCGCGGCGGTAGTCGGCTTCGAGCGCGCCCTGCGGCGGTGGGAGCGAGGGGCCGCCGGGGTTGTAGACCAGGTCGAGCGGCAGGGCCGGGTCGATCCCGAAGCCGATCGCGTTGAGCCGCTTGATGACTTCGATGCTCTCGGCGTAGACGTGCCGGCCGCGCTGCATGTCCACGTTCACTTCGAGATAGCACGGGAGTGAGGCGACCAGGTGAACACGCTGCGCGGCGAAGAACTCGGGGAGGTCCTCGTAGCCGGGTTCGAGTGCGATGGTCAGGTTGGTGCGGACGATGACCTCGTGGCCCTGGGCCTTGGCGGCGGAGACGAGGCGGCGGAAGTGCGGGTTCATCTCCGGCGCGCCGCCGGTGATATCGATCGTGTGTGCCCGGGCCTGCCGTGCCGCCTCCAGCACCATCGCCATCGTGCCCCAGTTCATCTCTTCCGTCCGCTTGGGGCCGCTCTCGACGTGGCAGTGGTGGCACGCGAGGTTGCACCTGAGGCCCACGTTGACTTGGAACGTGCGAATATCCGCCGCGCGGAGCGAGCCGGTCGCGGACTCGATGGCGCGGTCGAAGGCGTTTGCCTCCCACTCCCCCGGGCGCGAACCGTTGACGGTAAGGCCGACCGTGCCGGAATCGGGGCGCTCACCGGACATGCGGCACGCGGAGTCAGGCGACAAAGTGTTGGTGGGGACGAGCATAAAGAGAGACTCCGAGCGTGCTTACTGGCCTGAGGCGAGATGGGCGTGGGTGAGAAGGTAGTACAGACCTGCGCCCAGCACGCCGCCGAGGGGGAGCGTGGTGAGCCAGGCCGTGCCGATGTGACCGACGGTCTTCCATTGGGGATTCCCGCCAGCGATGCCGATCCCGAAGATCGACCCGACCGAGACGTGCGTTGTGGAGACGGGCAGCCCGAGACGCGAGGCGCCGATGACGAGCAGGGCCGTGACGAAGTTGCCAGTGAGGCCCTGGCCCGGGTTGAGTGCGGTGATGCGTTTGCTCATGGTCTCGGCGACTTTGCGAGACTGGATGAGGCCGCCCATGACCATTGCCGCGGCCACCACGGCGAGCTTCCAACCCGCGATGGCCTCGCCGACCATGAGCAGCGCCGCGATCTTGGGTGTGTCGTTGACGGCGCGGGCGAAGCAGACCGCACTCGCGCTGGCGTAGTGGACGGTGGTGACCGCAGTCTGGGCATCGACGCCGACGAGCGTACCCGAGTACCGCTCGACGCACTGCGAGGTCTTGCCAATCGTCACGCTCAGACCCTTCGGGCCGGCTCCCGTGTGGAACGATGACGAAGTGGTGCCCGAGCCTCCAACGGTGAGGCCCACGGGAACCAGCGTCCGCGACGGACCGACGCATACGCAGGTCTCGCGGGTGACGCCCATCGCCAGACGCAGGCGGCGAAGGACCAGGTACATCCCTCCTGCGAGCGCTACCGCTATCACCGGGCTCACCAGGAGCGGCATGAAGAAGCTCGTCCACAGTTTGGCGAGGGGCACCGTACCGCCGTTGACGAGCAGCGCGACGCCCACGAGCGCGCCAGTGAGCGCGTGCGTCGTCGAGGTCGGCATGCCGAGGAAGGTCGCGAGCAGCACGGTCGCCGCGCCGGCCGCGCCGACCGACACGAGCAACGCCGAACTGCTGGCGAGTTCCGCGGGCACCAGCCCGCTTCCCGTGAACTGCTTGGCGAGCGTCGCGGCGAGCACGACGGACACAAGGCTCCCGGCGAGCGTGGCAAACGTCGCCCACATCCGGGCACGATTGAACGTGGCCGCACCGCTGCCGTAGAGCGTCGCGACACCCTTGAAGTTGTCGTTGGCTCCGTTGCTGTAGGCCAGCCAGAGCACCGCGATGATGAGAGCAACAGCCATGCACACTCCAAGTGCCCGCGACTCGCGCGGGACCACGAACAGATCAAACGATGGAAGAACTCAGCAGCACGAGCCGTCTGTGCAGCAAGACTCGCTATCGGCGGCGATGGTCTCGCGGTAGTCGAGCCCCTTGGTCTGGCGCGGATCGCGGGTCGCCTGCTTCTGGCAAGCAAACGGCTTGGCCTCCTCGGCGGCGATCGGCGTGCGCGGCTCGATGCCCACGACCTGCCCGGAGTACGGCCCCTTCGCATCGGTCATCAGTTGATACGTCTTGTCGCTCACCGCCATCCGCTCGCCGCGGACCAGCGTGTGCCCATCGTCATCCACGACCTTCTTCCACGGCCCCTTGTAGACCACCGCCTGGTTGTGCTCGAAGCACGGCCCCTGCTTGCCCTTGTACGCCCGCACGGTCATCGACCGGAACTCGATGCCGTTGACCACCTGCCACGGCTCGGTGGCACGTTCAAGTATTTCGATCCCGTGGAACCCGGCCTTCTCGAACCGCTCCAGGAACTCGTCCTCGCGGAAGGCCCCGGAGATGCACCCGCTCCACAGGTGCGGGTCATTCCGCATCGACTCGGGCGGCGTCTCGTCGCACACGATGTCGCTGATGACCGCCCGCCCGCCCTTCTTGAGCACGCGGAAGATCTCGTCGAATAGTTTTCCCTTCTCGTCCGTGGCCACGAGGTTGAGCACGCAGTTGGAGACCACCACATCGGCGAAGTCGCCGGGCACCGCAGGCGCGTGGGCGCGGATGCGGCGCTTCTCGGCTTCGAGCGCGTCGGCGGCGTCGAGCGTCGTCACCGGGTGCTCCGCCAGCCACGCGGCCAGCGCATCAAGGTCCAGCCCCATGTCTTGGATGCGAGCCTTGACGAAGTATGTGTTCGCCCAGCCGATCTTGCCCGCCATCTCGCCCTGGTACTTGCGGGCCAGCGCGAGCATGGGATCGTTGAAGTCCACACCGAGGACCGCCCCGCGTGTCCCCACCTTCTTGGAGATCATGTAGCAGACCTTGCCCCCGCCCGACCCGAGATCGACGACGGTCTCGCCTTCTCCGACGTATTTGCTCGGATCGCCGCAGCCGTAGTCCTTCTCGATGATCTCCTGCGGCAGCATGGCGAGCAGGGCCTTGTCATAGTTGATGGTCGGGCAGCACAACGCGGCCTCGGGAGCCTTCGACGCCTCGGCGTAGCGGCCGAGCACCGCGCCCTCGATGGCGTCAACACCATGCGGCGTCTCGGGCTCAGCATGAGGGGCGGGCTTCGCCGAGCCATTGTTGTGTGTCGTTCCATTCAAGGTCGCGTTGCTCATGCGTTGTCTGCTCCCAGTAGCGGTAATCCGAAACGTCTCCGGCCGGGTGCATCCCGGTGCTGTTCGGGTGCACGGGCTGGTCAGAAGGGAATAGGCGAGGGCCCGGCCCTATTCCCTTCTCCAACCAAGGCTCAAAGGCGGGATGCGGCACGGGTACGGTTCCCGGCCCTGATCACACGCCGACCACGGCCCGTCTTCGTCCTTCACCTACGGAGTTCTCATGCGGATCGCCATCATCGGAGGCAGCGGCCTGGAAGACCGGCTCTCGGCGAGCGGGCTGCTCGAATCGCCCGAAGCCGTCGAGGTCCAAACCCCGTTCGGTCCGCCGAGCGCTCCCATCGCCATCGGAAGGCTCGCGGGTACCGACATCCAACTCGCCATCCTCAAGCGTCACGGCACCGGGCACACCATTCCGCCGCACCGCGCGCCGTACCGGGCGAACATCTACGCCCTCAAGACTCTCGGCGTGACGCACATCGTCGCCACCGGCGCGGTCGGCTCGCTGCGGGAGGAGATCCGCCCCGGCGGCGTGTTGCTGGTGGACCAACTCATTGATCGCACCAGCGGGAGTGGCGCGCGTGGCGCCGACCGCACGTTCTTTGATTCTGCCGCCGTCCACATCGAGTTCGCCGACCCCTGCTGCCCTGTGATGCGAGACTGGCTCCAGTCCGCCGCGCCGCGCGTAAACGAGAAGGGCATCGAGGTCTATCCCGACGGCACCTACATCTGCATCGACGGCCCCGCGTTCTCCACGCGGGCCGAGAGCGAGATGCACCGGGCGTTTGGAGCCGACGTGGTCGGCATGACCGCTCTGCCCGAGGCCCGCCTGGCCCGCGAGGCAGAGATCGCCTACGCCCTCATCACCCTGCCCACCGACTACGACTGCTGGAAGCAGCGGAAGCCAAGGCCGGGCCAAGCCCCCGAATCGCTGCTCACGGAGATCATCGGCAACCTGCACAAGAGCGCCGACGCCGCGGCCCAACTCATCGAAGCCGCCCTGCGCGATGTGTCGATGCTCCGCGATCATCCGAGCCCCGCGCACGACGCCTTGAAGCTCGGTATTTGGACCAAGAAGGACCTGATCCCCGCCGCCGAGGTCGAACGCCTGCGTCCGATCTGGGGGCGATACTTCCCGGAGTTGTCGGCTCAGAACCCCGGAGGCTGCCCATGAGCCTCCGGCAGTCAACCGTCCCCGCCATGCGTTGTTCCAGCGATGCACTCGACGACCTACTGCCAGCTTTCGACGCCAGCGGCCGTGCCGTTCGTCCGCACGGCCCGTGGCGAGACACCAACGCGGCGAGCGACGAGCTCGACCGCGAGATCGTGCTGGCCGCGATCGCTCGTCTGCCCGACCCGTATCAAACAATCTCCCGGCTGCACGATGGCCAAGGCATGAGCAAGGACGAACTCGCTCAGCAACTGGACCTGCCGCGCGGTGAAGTCGCCCGTATGCTGCACCGGGCCCGCTGCGCCCTCATCACGCTCCTCGATCCCCACTTCCGCGAGAATCCAAACGTTGCTCCCCGCGACTGAACATGCCATCCCGCTGCCTAAAGAGTCCCCGCACTCACATACGATGCAATGCATGGAGGTCTGGGGCGGCAACATCGCCGCCGAGAGCGGCATCTCGGTGCACGGCATCGACGCCTGGCTCTACAGCCAGCCGTACCACGGCGAGGCGAGCGGGGGCGATATCCACTACGTCTCGATGTGCGGCGAGGGGCGCATCGCCCGCTTCGTGCTCGCGGATGTGGCCGGGCACGGCACCGCCGTGGATGACCTGGCGCTCGACCTGCGGACGCTCATGCGCAAGCACGTGGGCACCCCCGACCAGACCCGCTTCGCCCGCGCCCTCAACCGCGCCTTCGGGCGGCTCAGCAAGAACGGCATCTTCGCCACCGCCGCCCTGGCGACCTACTTCGCGCCCACCGACGAGCTGATCGCCTGCCTGGCGGGCCACCCCCGGCCGCTCTGGTACCACGCCGCCTCGGGCACGTGGTCGCTCCTGTCGCACGAACACACGAGCGGCACGGCATCGTCGGGCGGCCTGCCGCTGGGCATCATCCACCCCACCGAGTACCACCAGTTCGCCGTCACGCTGGGCAAGGGCGACCTGGTCGTGCTCTACTCCGACGGCCTGATCGAGACGGGCGGCCCGCCCGCCAAATCAATCGGCGAGGAGGGCCTGCTCGCCCTGGCCCGCACCGTCGGCGGGGCCGACCCGGCGGTCTTCGGCCGCTCCCTTATTGCTGCGGTGGATGCCGAGTTCGGCTGGCAGCCCGGCACGCGGACCGACGACCTCACCGTGCTGGTCCTGCACCACAACGCGGCGAACCCGCCCGCCATGTCGCTGCTGCACAAGGCCAGGATGATGGCGAAGATGCTGGGACTGTAATGAGTCGCTCAGCGCTTTTCTGAGGTCGGCCGCGTCATCGGTTCGTTGCAGATAGGGCAGTCGATCTTCCGCCGCGCGTAGTACATCCCGGTCACCACAAACAATGATGCCGATACCGCCGCCCATATGACTGCGAACCGTGCGGCCGTGGCAGGTTCGTAACCCTTGAGCAGTTGGACACAGAACAGAACGGCAAATATCGCCAAGCTGACAGTCACAAAGCGTTTGAAGCGAGAGATCCACATTTCAGTCGTACTCCCCGTGGTACATCACCCGCAGGCAGTTGTTGAATAGGTTCAGGCAGTTGATGTTCCCGATCAGAAACGTGATCTCCACGATCTCCGCGTCGGTGAAGACGGTCTTCAGCCGGGCGAAGAGGTCGTCGCTCACGCGGTTGGAGTCGGCCATCGCGGCCCTGGTGTACTCCAGCGCGAGGCGTTGGCGGGCGGTCTGTCGCTGCGGCTCGTCGAGCAATCTCAGCGGGTCGTCGCCGATGCCCATCATGCGGGCGATGACGACGTGTACGCCCGTGCAGAACTGGCAGGCGTTGGAACGGGAGGATTCGAGGATGACCAGTTCCTTGAGGTCACGCTCGACGATGCCGCCGGGGTAGAAGCCCTCGCCCAGTTTGGAGAAGCCCGCGAGCAGTTCGGGGCGGAGTGACATGGCCTGGAGCATCTCGCCGGGTCGTTTACCGGCCTTCATCGCAGCCACGCTCTCGGCGAAGCAGGGGTCGCCCCTGACGATCTCGAAGGCACGCTGGATGTCGGTGTCGGTGACGGTTACTCGCATGAGCGATCTCCTTTCAGCGGGAGGCCAGGGCAAGCCGACACACACGCTCGGCTCGTCTCGTTCCAGGGCCGCGAGACCGCGTGGGTCTACGGCCGCGTGGCTGCGTGCGCTACGGCGGCACGCATCCGCTGCGCCGCTTCGGGCGAGCCGGCCTTGGACTTGCCGAACCCCGGCGCTGCGCCGAGGCCTTCGGCCTGCGCCTGGGCATCGGCGTGGTTGCTCACGAGCATGAGCGCGGCGTGACGCTTCGCCACCGACAGCAGGACGCGGATCAGGTCGAGTCCCGAGCCGGCGAAGAAGTCGCCGTCGAGTGTGCGATTCACCAGCAAGAGGTCGGCCTTCTCGGCGTGGGCCTGCGCGGACGCGGTGTCGTTCACCATCGCGACCTCAGCCCCGGGGAAGGCGCGGGCGACGACCCCCTTGAGCATCCACGAGTCCGGCCCGCAGTGGCCCACCAGCGCGATCCGCGCGGGACGCGGGGCGGCGCTTGCCGGATCGCTGGGCTGGTGCGGGCGGACGGCGGCTGGTTCATGGGTGTTGGGCATGGAGTGGTCCTTCGATGATTCGCGCGAACCGTCGGCCGAGCGCGTGCGGACGCGACGTATCGGCCTTGTCGAGCTATTTGCGGACGATGGTTGTAGCGGCGGACCTCGTGCGAGTCTCGATCACCAGCGGGTCGGTGGATTCCGGAGGCGCGTGGTCGCACGCCTCGCAGAGTTCCTTCTCGGCCTGACACCAATCCGACGCCGCATCGCCCGGGCCGCCATTGCGGGCCAGGAACAGTTCATGCGCCCGCTTGCAGATGCAGTCGTGGGTGACCGCCGTGCTTTCGGCGTGCGGCTGATTCGAGGGTGCGGCCGTGACGGACGCGGACGGGGAGGGTTTCATGGACGGTCCTTTCGCTTCGTTGCGGTCGGTAATCGCGTCGAGTCACGAAGGGGAATGGCGACGGGTATGCTGGTATTCCATGCGGCGTGAAGCCCCCACGCCGTGACGGCCGTGCTGGGTGGCCGTGTTCGCCTATGGCTTCCGCGAGGCCGGTCCCAAAGGCACGGAATAAGCCCACCGGGCTTCCTGTTCCCTGTGGACTAGGAGTCCGTTCCCCATGAGCCATCGCACCACCATCGTTCGTAAATCTCGCACTCTTTCCGTTGCCGCCATCGGCATTGCGGCCGCCGCGATGCTCGCTTTGGCCGGGTGCCAGGACAGCAAGTCCGACTCCGGCTCGGGCAGCAAGCCATCCGGCAACTCGTCGCCCGCGAGCGGGAGCGGGAGCAATCCGTCCGGGCGGTAGCGTTGCCCCCGCCCGGCGTGCAAGGATCGATGGTCTCTCTCTCCCTCCGCGGTGCGGGGCCGAGACGCTCCACACCGCGATTGTCCGCCCGACTGTTCATCGAGGAGTCCCCGTCATGTCCACGCGCCTCAAGGTGCTGATACTCGCGATGGTCCCCCTCACCGCCGCCGCGGCGTACAAGCACCGGGCGGCGTTGCTGCCGCACGAAGTCGAAGTGGTGGATTGCGCTGACTGCGCGGCGTTCGATGCCGAAACCGAACAACCCGCGGACGAGCCCGGCAGCGGCTCGCGTCCCTCGGGCGCGGCCAAGGCCGAGGCCCAGCCCGATGCCTTCAAGCGTGTGCAGCGGCCCGGCTCGGTGGACATCGAGAAGGACTACAACCTCGCGGGGCTGACCATCCCGAAGGAACAGATCCACACGCTCCTGCCGCGCGATGCCATCCCCGCGCTCACCGACCCCAAGACCGAGCCTGCCGACAAGGCCGACTGGCTGCCGGATGACGCCCGCGTCGTCGAGGTTGTCGTCGGCGATGATGTGCTGGGCGTGCCGCTGCGCGTGCTGGATTGGCACGAGGTTGTCAACACGACAGTCGGCGGTGAGCCGATTGCGGCGACGTATTGCCCCTTGTGCGACTCAGCGACGGTCTTCTCGCGCCGCGTCACACCCAAGGCCGCCGAGGGCGCGGCGGCGGACGGCAGCGGGAGCAAGCCGTCAAGTGTGGTGCTGGAGTTCGGCGTCTCGGGCGCACTCTACAACTCCAACGTGCTCATGTACGACAAGAAAGACAAAGGCCTGTGGAGCCAACTGGGCATGCACGCCGTCAGCGGGCCGCTGGCCGGGACCGCGCTGGAGATGCTTCCGGTCGAAGTCGTCACGTTCGCGGCGTTCAAGAAGTCGCACCCTACGGCGAAGATCGTCAGCAAGGACACGGGGCACAACCGCGACTATTCGCACTCGCCGTACGAGTCGTACTTCAAGGATGAGACACTCATGGTGCCCGTCGCGGGCGTGGGCGACACCCTCCCCCGCAAAACGCTGGGTGTCGGCATCGCCGTCGGCGAGGGAGACACAGCCCAGGCGTGGTTCGTTCCTGTGGACGCGATCGGCGACGGACGCAGCATACCGACGCCCGCGGGCAAGGTTGTTCTCAGCAAGAGCAACGCGGGTGTCGCGGTTGTTCAAGCCCCCAAGGGCGTGCGCACCGCCCAGACCTTCTACTACTCGTGGTCGGCGTTCTATCCCAGGACCGCCGTTGTCAAGGCGGACGGTGCCCAGGCTGCCGAAGCACCGCCCGCCGCGCCCGGCCTCGCAGTGGGCACAAAGGCACCCGACGCCACTGTCACGGGAATCGACGGCAAGCCCGTGCAACTCGCCTCACTCTACAAGGACGGCCCCATCGTGCTCACGTTCTATCGCGGCGGCTGGTGCCCCTTCTGCACCCGCGCCCTGTCGGCCTGGCACGACAAGATCGATGCGCTCAAGGCCGCCGGTGGAACCTTCATCGCACTCACGCCGGAAAAGCCCGACCTCGCCGCGGCGACGCGCGAGAAGGCCAAGGGCGATTACGCCGTCTACAGCGACGGCGTCTTCGCCGCGGCCAAGGCATTCAAGGTCCACTTCGTCGTGGATGACGGCACTAAGGCCAAGTACCAGAAGTTTGGCCTCAACGTCGCCGAGTCCAACGCCTCGGGCACATGGGAACTCCCCGCGCCCGCCACGTTCGTGATCGATCGCGACGGCGTCATCCGTTGGACCTTCGCCGACTGGGACTACAAGAAGCGTGCGGACCCCGATGAGGTCATCCGCGCGGTGCGGACGTTGAGATGATGATGTAATCGCCTCGCTGGAGTTTGGGGGGGGGCAAGGCTCTTGTAGAGGAGTAACTTGGTGCCTAGAGCAATCGAATGCGTTGGGATTCCGCTACTTCTTGCTCTGACGATCGGCGGATGCTCAGCCGGAACTGACAGTCGCAAGCACGTTTCGATGACGCTGGTCGATGACAAACTGGTCGGAGGATCGCCCCTTCCGCAGTTCGCGTCCGCCCATTGCACGGCATTGCTGACCGGGACAGACGAAGTCGAGCATCTCCACCTCGCCCGCTCCGGCGTGCAAGGGGTGTTCCGCCTGAACGGTCAGGTCTGTCGAACCATCGGTGGTTGCGCGGCGGTCCCGATCGATGCTCGCGGGTACTGGCTCACGGCCTCCCATTGCACTGACTCCGGCGGCGTGTTGATCTATGACCCATCGACTGACGGCCGTGAACGAACCCTTTCCGCTCGTGTCGTCTGGCGCAGCACCGCTCCCGGCAACGACCTGGCGCTCCTCTACGCGCCGCTGCCAGTCGGGATCTCGCCTGTTGATGTGGCTCCAACGGCGCGCGTCGGTGAAACCGTGGTGTGCGTAGGGAGCGGCATCAAATCGACTCGACTCTCCGCAGGACACGTCGTTGGCGTCGGAGGTTCGACGGATGGCTCCCTGAAGTGGGTCGAGCATGACGCCCCGTTGGCGCCGGGCGACAGCGGTGGCCCTGCCTTCTACATGGATGGTTTGCTCGCCGGGATCAACATCGAAGCCGGTCGCTCGCTCGCAGGTGATGTCTCACGCGCAACGTCTCTCGCGCCAGACATGCGAGAGATCAATGCTCGGATTGAAGCGGACTGGACTTCCCACGCTGCTTCGCCTTGAGGAAGCAAGATCCTCCCCGGCTCAGTCGCCGCAGTTTCGGTAAAGCGACGGAATAGTCCGGCTTCGACTCCTGTTCCCTGCTTTGAAGACGCCGGCCCGACTCAGCACTGCGGCGCGTTGCCGCGGCAGCATGAGCACGACGAATCGCGTCTCGCCGCATGGAGTACTCCGATGAAGAACACGTTGTCTCGCACGGTCGCCCCGGCAATTGCCGCCCTCACAATCGCCGTCGCCGGCATCGCCTTCGCACAATCGGGCTCACAGCCCAGCGGCACGCCCGCGCCCAAAGCCACGCAGCCCGGGTCGGATTCCAAGCCCAGCGGCTCCGCGCAGGCTCACGCTGCCGAGGCCCCCAAGATCATCGCGGTCAACTTCTACGCCGACTGGTGCCCCGGCTGCAAGGCCCTCAAGCCCAAACTCGAAGAGGCCATGAAGGACGCGGCCTCGCAGCCCTGCCTGACGGTCAAACTCGACCAGACTGACAAGGACTCACACCAGGCCGAGTACATGCTCGCCGCGCTGGGCCTGGGCGACTTGTGGAAGGAGCACGCGGGCAAGACGGGCTACGTCCTGCTCGTGGACGCCAAGACTCACAAGGTCGTGAGCACGATCACGTCCATGCAGGAGACCAAGGAAATCAAGACCACGCTGATGGCGGCACTGATGCACTGAGCCCACGGCGTCTGAAGGCACATCCCGTGTCAGCGCACAGGACCGTTTCAATGCGATTTGACTCTGGAAGTTTGGCCCCCCGCAAGATGCGCAATGGGCATCGATTTATTCCGATACGCGTGGTTTCTCCATTCCCACATCGGGCGGCGCTTGCAACCGCGAGTGCCGCCCGTTGCGCTGCGGGCCCGCTATGGGAAATGAATGACGGTCGGGAGTTCAAATCTACAACGAGAAAGCCCTTCAATGCCCTCGTCGTACGGCTTGATCTCTCACAAAAATCAGGGCGACAGGATTTGAACCTGCGGCCTCGTGGACCCAAACCACGCGCTCTACCAAGCTGAGCTACGCCCTGAAAGACAGACCAGTTGAACAGACCATCACAACCGCCCATCGTAGGCCTCGGGGCAGGCCCAAAACAAACGAGCCCCGAGCGTCAGCGAGTCGGTTTGCCCTGGCAATCCTGCTCTCTCACGCTCGGGGCCCATCTCCAAACCCTGTCCTAGCCCACGACCATGGGCCATGTTCAGTTCGGTTCGGTTCAGTTCCGTCTCACATCGGCACTTCCTGGAACAGCAGCACCTTGGGCTCGTCGCCGATGCGGGTGATGTTCGACCGATCCAGAATCATCAGGAATCGGCGTTCCACGCTGGGCACCATCGGGTCCGAAGCGCCAAGCCCCTCGCAGTCGTCGCGTGTGTACCCGCGGATCACGAACCAGCACGCGAAGATGTCGCTCCGCACGCTCGTCGTGTTCGACAGAGCCGCCGCGATCATCAGCTTCTCCTCGTACTTGTCCTGCACCGCGTCGGGCACCAGGTTCCCCGCCGAATCCTTGCGGAGCAAGGACGCGATCCCCGCCTGCGAATCGTTCTTGACGTTAAACGCCAGGTGGTCGATGTTCGTCACGCGATCTCGGCTCGCCACGTTGGAGCCAAACGCCGCAGTGTTGCGGCTCAGCACACACATCATCTCGCCCGGCGACGCGAAGCCCGCGAGCTCCCGCACGCCGTCGATGCGATTCTGCCTCGCCCGTCCCGACTGCATGCCCACGATGTCGGGCCTCACCACCTGGTCCACCGCCCCGTCGACGATGTCGGTGTCCATGAACCTCGCCTGCGTCACGCCGTTGCCGCGGCCCGGCAACACATCCACCGGCACCTTGTCGCGGTACGCCACCACCGACGCCGCAACGTCCGCTCGCGGGTCCATCGGCAGGAAACCGCCCGCCGCCGGCGTCCACAGCAGGTTCGCCGCCGCGTCGGGCGGCGTCAGCAGCGGCAGGCACCGCAGCGCCTCGTGCGTCGCGGTGTTCACGTTGATCAGCCCCGGCGTCGCACGGCTCAGTCCGCCGAACGTCGAGTCGCACGTCGAGATCGAATCCAGGATCGACAAGGCCACCGGAATGCCCAGCCCCATCCGCAGATCGTGGTTGAACCCGCCCAGCTGGATGCTGGGGTCGAATTTCCCATTGCTGTCGCTGTCATAGAACGGCACGAAGTCGTCGAGCACCAGGTGCCCGT
>ERZ1292640.311-Hain-H43-02um-R1-311-length-39374-cov-18_pt4 | contig 15020 bp, 16 predicted proteins | sample MGYA00564404_ERZ1292640 | MGnify/ENA primary metagenome ERZ1292640 (study PRJEB36523, sample SAMEA6512636) | groundwater metagenome | collected 2019-01-08 | study: AquaDiva: Metagenomics assemblies of 32 groundwater samples
TGGTCCGACATATTTCGCGACATGGGACGGGTCTATCGCGAGCCCAAGCTGGTGCTGTTCCGCGACGCCACGCGGACCGACTGCGGCGTCGGCCAGGCCGCCATGGGCCCATTCTATTGTCCGGCCGATCAGCGGGTCTATCTCGATCTCGGTTTCTTCGACGAGCTGGCGGCGCGCTTCCACGCGCCCGGCCAGTTTCCGCAGGCCTACGTCATCGCGCACGAGATCGGGCACCATGTGCAGAATCTGCTCGGCATCTCGGGCAAGGTGCAGCAGATGCGCGAGAGCATGAGCAAGCGCGACGGCAACGCACTATCGGTGCGGACCGAATTGCAGGCCGACTGCTTCGCCGGCGTCTGGGCCAATCGCGCCGACCGCCAGCGCGATGGCAAGATGATCGACGATCGCGACGTCGATCAGGCGATGGCTGCGGCGACGGCGATCGGCGACGACAAGCTGCAGCGCCAGACCCAGGGCCGAGTCGTCCCCGACAGTTTTACGCACGGCAGCAGCGCCCAGCGCACGCGCTGGTTTCGTATCGGCCTCGACAGTGGCGACTATCGCAAGTGCGACACCTTCAGGGCGCAGCAACTTTGACGATCATGTCCGGCATGCCGGGCGCGGCGGCGGCTTTACGCGGTTTGCTGACACCCTTGATCGGCGGGGGATTGTCGAGCCAGACGTCCTCGAAGCGGAAGCCGTTGTAGACGCTGTTCACCATGTTCACGTAGCCCTTCAAGTACGGCTGCTGGCAGGTCGTGCCGCGCTTCCAGGTGATCGGTGGCCGGGCACCGTCGACCAGCAATCTGACATCGATCTCATGCACGAGCTGGCGGCGCTTCTGCGTGTCGGTCTCGCTCGACTGCGCGTCGAACAGCTTCTCGACCTCGGGATTGCAGTAGCCGGTGTAGTTGCGCGCCGATTTGCAGGCGAAGTTCTCGTAGAAGGTCTGGTCGGGATCGTCGACGCCATTGCCGGTGGCGTTCAGCCCGACCATGTAGTCCTTGCGGCTCAGCCGGGCGAACCAAAGCGAGGTCTCGACGATGTCGAGTTCGGCGTCGATGTAGATCTCCTTGAGCTGGCGGATCAGGAGCGGTGCCGAATCGGTATAGAGGGCGATCCCGCGCGTCGAGACCTTGAGCGGCAACCGTTTGTCCGGCCCGTAGCCTTGCTTCTCCATGAGGGCGCGGGCCTCGGCGCGATTCTTGTCGATGTCGGGACCGAAGCCCGGCACACTGGCAAGAACGTCGGCCGGCAATCCCCAGACACCGTCGTGGGCCGGCTGCATCGTTCCACCGATCTCAGCGGTGGCCTCGGTCAGCGTGTCGACGAAGGCCTTGCGATCGATCGCCAGCATCAAGGCGCGGCGCATGTCGGCGTTGTCGAAGGGCGGCACGGTACGGTTGATCAGCAGGTTGATGTTGAGATTCATCGAAGTCGTCTCGCACATCGCGGCAGGTGCTCCCCGCTTGATGATCTTCTTGTCCTCGGGCGTCACTTCCCAGGGAAAAGTCATGTCGAAGCGGCCGGCGATGAAGCTCAGGATCGCCGTCGACGGACTGGTGGGGATGGCGAACTCGATGGCATCGAGATAGGGCCGGCCCTTCTTCCAGTAGTCGGGATTGCGGACGAGGCGGATGGATTGAAATTCGACGAAGGAGGCGAACTTGAAGGGGCCGGTTCCGATCGGCCTCTTGCGCATCTGCGACAGCGAAATATGGCAGGGATAGATCGGCGAATAACCCGATGCCAGCATGGCGAGCAGCGAGGGTTGCGGGTGCGTGAGGTAGAAGGTCACCTCATGATCGTCGCGGGCGCTTACCAGGTCGACATTGCGATACCATTCCTTGCGCGGGTTGCGCAGCATCTTCTCCGGGGTCTTGCCCGCCAGCATGTCGAAGGTGCAGACCACGTCCCTGGCCGTGAACGGGATGCCGTCATGCCACGTCACGCCTTCCTGGAGCTGGAAGGTGAGTGCTGTCATCTCGGCGTTCCAGCGCCACGACTTGGCGAGATCGGGCACGATCGACTGATCGCTGTTCTGTGCCACATGCTGGTCGTAGACGACCAGGTTGTTGAACAGCGGCATGAAGGGCATGACCGTGGAGGTGGTCGCCTCTTCATGGATCGAGGCACTGGGTGGGTTGTCGCGATGATAAATCTTGAGCACGCCACCGCTCGTTTGCGCGAGCGCGGGACTGATCGAAAGAGCAAGCGCGGCAAGAAGGGCGGCCACTCCGCTGCGAAGGCCTGGCGGCAGACGATTCGGGATTTCGGCCCGGAGGCGGTTGTCGTAGCGAAGCGGCTTGTACATGGGCCGACCTAAGTCGAAGCCCACGATGCCGTCACGGCCCATCGCCTCCGGAGCGGATGGTCTTCGGTTTATTGTCTCCAGATTGGATAGAATGGCCGAATTCGACGGCTGCGGGCCCTCCCGGGGGCAGATTTACCCCTGGAGAAGGCCGCTTCCGACGATCAGACCAGCGTGCAGGTGACCGTGCCGCAGCCGTCGACGAAGCCGGCCAGCGTATCGCCCTTGACCACCGCAGCCACGCCGTCGGGCGTGCCGGTGTAGATCAGGTCGCCGGCGGCCAGCGCCACCAGGCCGGACAGATACGAAATCGTCTCCGGCACGCTCCAGATCAGCGCGTTGAGGTCCGACTTCTGGCGGGTCTTGCCGTTGACGTCGAGCTGGATGGTGCCCTTCGACGGATGGCCGATCTTCGCTGCCGGAAAGATCTCGCCGATCGGCGCCGACTGGTCGAAGCCCTTGCCCATGTCCCACGGGCGGCCCATGTCCTTGGCTTGGTTCTGCAGGTCGCGGCGCGTCATATCGAGACCGACGCCGTAGCCGAAGACGTGGTCGAGGGCCTTGTCGACCGGGATGTTGGTGCCGCCCGACTTCATGGCGACGACCAGTTCCATCTCATGGTGCAGGTTCTTGGTGGCCGACGGATAGGCGACCTTGGTCGGATTCTTCGGATCGGCGCAGATCACGATGGCGTCGGCCGGCTTGGTGAAGAAGAACGGCGGCTCGCGGTCGGGATCGTGGCCCATCTCGCGGGCATGGGCGGCATAATTGCGGCCGACGCAGAAGATGCGGCGGACCGGGAACAGATCGCCGGTTCCATTGACCGGCACGCTGACGGTGGCCGGCGGCGTCACGACATAAGCCATCGCTTTCTCCTTCAGAAGCGTGCCTTTATGAAGGGCAGAGGAGTTACAGGCAATGTCCCCCCCCAATACCGAAGAAGACGTTCTGATCGTCCAGGCCGATTCGGCCGAGACCTCGCGGGGTTGGGCGACGCTGGGCGCCCGGCGCTGGCGCTGCACGGTGGGCGAAGGGGGCGTCCGCGAAGACAAGGTCGAGGGCGATGCCGCCACCCCGGCGGGGGAATACCCCCTGCGCCGGATCTATTTCCGCAACGACCGGCTGGTGCTGCCCAAGGTCCGCCTGCCGGCCCGGCCGATCTCGGAGCACGACGGCTGGTGCGACGATCCGCGTTCGCCCACCTATAATCGGCTGGTCCATGTGCCCAACGACTGGAGCGCCGAAAAGATGTGGCGCGAGGACGGGCTCTACGACCTCGTGGTCGTGGTCGGCTACAACGACGACCCGCCCGAGGGCGAATGGGGCAGCGCCATCTTCCTTCACGTCGCGCGCGAGGATTATGCACCGACCCGGGGCTGCGTGGCCTTCTCGCAAGCCGATCTGCTGGAGCTGGTGCCGCTGATCGGACCCCAAACCCGCCTGCGCGTGCTGGCAACCCCGGCGTCGGAGCAGGTGCCGGCGAGTGGCGAAGGCGTCGACGCGAAGGCGTTGGAAGATTTCGACGAAAAGGACTGGTGAAAGCGCACCGTTATCTTTTCTGCCCGGTGCGGGTCAGGCGCCGCGGACGGCGCCGGCTCGCGCCTTTGAAGGCGCTACCACCCGCCAGCGCGTGTGAACGCGCTAACCGACCACGCGGCCGATGGCGCGGGCGGTGTAGTCGACCAGCGGGATGATGCGGGCGTAGTTCAGTCGCGTCGGCCCGATGACGCCGATGGCGCCCAGGATGCGTTCCTGCGAATCGCGGAACGGCGCCACCACCATCGAGCAGCCGGTGTTGGCGAACAGCGGGTTGTCGGTGCCGATGAAGATCTGCACACCCGACGCACCGTTGGCGAGTTCGAGCAGACGCACGAAACCCTCGCCGCGTTCGAGCGCGTCGAACAGGATGCGCACGCGCTCGAGATCTTCGATCGCGGTGATGTCCTCGAGCAATCGTGCCTGGCCGCGCACGATCAGCGCGCTGCCTGGTTCGCCGGCCCACGTCGCCAGGCCCGACTCGATCACCCTCGTGGTGAGATCGCTGAGTTCGGCGCGCTTCAATTTCAGATCTTCCAGGATGAGGCGGCGTGCATCCTCGAAGGTACGGCCCATCAGGCGCGCGTTGAGATAGTTGGTGGCCTCGACCAGCGCCGACGGCGGCAGGCCGAGCGGCGTGTCGATCACGCGGTTCTCGACATGGCCCGACTGCGTCACCGTCACGACCAGGGCGCGTCCGGGGCCAAGATTGACGAACTCGATGTGCTTCAGCGGCTGTTCGGTCTTGGGCGCCATCACGAGACCAGCGCAGCGCGACAGGCCCGACAGCAGCGTGGTTGCCTGTTCCAGCGCCTCGGTGACGCTGCGACCGACCGTAGCGCAGCGCGCCTCGATGCTTGTGCGCTCTTCCTCGGAAATGTTGCCGACCTCGAGCAGGCCGTTGACGAAGAGCTTTAGCCCGGCGTCGGTCGGCAAGCGACCGGCCGACGTGTGCGGTGCATAGAGCAGCCCGACATCCTGCAGGTCGGCCATGATGTTGCGGATGGTGGCGGGCGACAGCGTCTCGGTGAGCTTGCGCGTCAGCGCCCGCGATCCCACCGGCTCGCCGGTCTCGACATAGCTTTCGACCACCAGGCGCAGGACCTCACGCGCGCGGTCGTTCAATTCGGCAACCGAAGCCGTCTGTCGTTGGCCGGGAGGACTGTCGGTGAGGATCCCCCCGGGAGAACCGATGCGGTGGATCGCCATGGAAAAAATGTAGGTAGTACGAGGGGGCGGGTCAATGAAGCGGACCGGAAAGGAAGCGGGATGGCTGGATTTAGAGTCGTCCGGGCGCTACACCGGCCGCCCGTCATTCGGCCGATATTTCAGGAGATACCCATGCGCCCTTCCGGCCGCAGCCCCGACCAATTACGCGCCATTTCCCTCGAGCCGGGCTTCTCCCGCTATGCCGAGGGCTCGTGCCTGGTGAAATTCGGCGAAACCCATGTCCTCTGCACTGCTTCGGTCGACGAGAAAGTGCCGCCGTTCCTGCGCAATTCGGGGCGCGGCTGGGTCACCGCCGAGTACGGCATGCTGCCGCGGTCGACCCATACCCGCACGGACCGTGAGGCCGCTCGCGGCAAGCAATCGGGCCGCACCCAGGAGATCCAGCGCCTGATCGGCCGCGCGTTGCGGGCCGTGGTCGATCTGCCGGCCATGGGCGAGCGGCAAATAAATATCGACTGCGACGTACTGCAAGCCGACGGCGGCACCCGGACGGCCAGCATCACCGGCGCCTGGGTGGCGCTGCATTTCGCCTTCGAGCGCCTGATCAAGGATGGCAAGCTCACGGCCAACCCGATCACCGGCCAGGTGGCCGCGGTGTCGTGCGGTCTGTTCGAGGGCACGGCGGTGCTCGACCTCGACTATCCCGAGGATTCCAAGGCCCAGGCCGATGCCAATTTCGTGCTGACGGGCGACGGCGGCATCGTCGAGGTCCAGGGCACGGCCGAGGAGAAACCGTTCTCCGAGCCGCAGTTCATGGAACTGCTCAATCTCGCCAAGAAGGGCGTCGGCGAATTGGCCCATCTGCAGCGACTGGCGATCGGCCGGGTCTAATGGCGCGCCGCTTCGTCCTGCCCAAGCTGGTCGTGGCCACCCACAACCGCGGCAAGGCGGGCGAGATCCGCACCATGCTCGGCGCGTTCGGCGTCGAGATCGTCTCGGCCGGCGAGCTCGGCCTGCCGGCGCCCGACGAGACCGGCATTACCTTCGAGGAGAACGCCACCATCAAGGCGCTGGCAGCGACTCGGGCGAGTGGATTGCCGGTACTGGCCGACGATTCCGGCCTCAGCGTGCATGCGCTCGACGGACAGCCCGGCGTCCACTCAGCCGACTGGGAAGGTCCGGCACGCGACGCCAAAGTCGCCATGCAGCGCATCCAGGACGAGCTCGCCAAGCGCGACGTTCCCAGGACCGACGTCGCGCGAGCCGCCACCTTCCATTGCGTGCTGGCGCTGGCCTGGCCCGATGAGCATCTCGAGCTGTTCCACGGCACTTGCGACGGCAGCATCGTCTGGCCGCCGCGCGGCAGCGGCGGCCACGGCTACGATCCCTGCTTCCAGCCGAAAGGCGATACCCGGACGACGGCACAAATGTCCGATGCCGAGAAGAACGCCATCAGCCATCGCGGGCGCGCTTTCCGGATGATGGTCGAGGCCTGCTTCGGATGAATGCGCCGCCGCTGGGCGTCTACGTCCATTGGCCCTTCTGCAAGTCGAAGTGCCCCTACTGCGACTTCAACAGCCACGTCCGCGACGGCGTCGAGCAGGCGCGCTGGCGGGACGCGCTGCTGAAGGAACTGGAGCATGCCGCCCGCGAGACGCCGGGCCGCCGGGTCGAGACGATCTTTTTCGGTGGCGGCACGCCGTCGCTGATGCCGCCCGAGACCGTGGATGCGGTGATCGCCCGTACCAGGACACTGTGGGATTGCGCGCCCGACGTCGAGATCACGCTGGAGGCCAACCCGACGTCGGTCGAGGCTGGCCGGTTCGCGGCCCTGGCCGAAGCGGGCGTCAATCGCGTGTCGCTGGGCGTGCAGGCGCTGGATGCCGCGTCGCTGAAATTCCTCGGCCGCGAGCATTCGACCGACGAGGCGCTGGAAGCCCTGGACACCGCGCGCCGCCATTTCGGCCGCTTCTCGTTCGACCTGATCTATGCCCGGCCGGGCCAGACGCCCGAGGCCTGGGCCGAGGAACTGGAGCGCGCGCTCGCCCTCGCCGGCGAGCACCTGTCGCTCTATCAATTGACGATCGAACGCGGCACGCGCTTCTTCATCGACCATGCCCGCGGCGCCTTCGTTCTGCCGGACGAAGAGGCCGCAGCGTCGATGTTCGAAGCGACCCAGGCCCGCCTCGCGGCGGCCGGCCTGCCCGCCTACGAAATTTCCAACCATGCGCGGCCGGGGGCTGCCTGCCGCCATAATTTGATCTATTGGCGGTATCAGGATTACGTCGGCATCGGGCCGGGCGCGCACGGCCGCTTTGCCGAGGCCACGGCACAAGGGTCAGGCAAGCGGGCGACGCGGCGGGCGAGCGGGCCGGAAGCTTGGCTCGAGGCCGTCGAACGGGCAGGCCACGGCACGGCGGAGAGCACCACCGTCGCCGGGCAGGATCTGGTGGAGGAGGCTTTGATGATGGGACTGCGACTGGCCGACGGCATCGACCGTGCGCTGTTCGCGTCCATCACCGGCGCCGATCCCGTCGACGCCCTGGGCGAAGCGAGCCTGGCACCGCTGGTCGCCGCTGGCTTTCTCGAGATCCAACCTGACCGGCTCGGCGCCACCGCCGCCGGTCGCCAGCGTCTCAACGCGCTTCTGGAGCGACTGATCGCATGAGGCTGTCCCTCCGGCCGTTGTCGTTCTTTGTCGTGCTGCTCGCCATGGCGAGCGCGGCGTTCGCCCAGCAGCGGCCCCCCGCCAAACCGGCACCGGCGCCGCCCAAGCCCGCGCCCAAGTCGCCCTTCACGCCGCCCGCCTTCAAGATCACCGTCGCCACCGAGGCCGCCTTCCCGCCCTTCAACTATCTCGACCGCAAGGGCATCCCCGCCGGCTTCGAGATGGAGCTGGCGCAGGAGGCCTGCCAGCGCATGAAGGCCGAGTGCGAGTTCACCGCCTTCAAGTGGGACGATCTGATCCCGGGCCTGCTCGACAAGAAATTCGACATCATCATGTCGTCGATGGAAGTGACCAGCGAGCGGCGCAAGCGGATGGGATTGTCGCGCCGCTACTATCTCTCGCCCGGCGCCTTCATCGCGCAGAAGGGCGCGCCGTTCGACGGGCCGCCGTCGCTGCTGCGCAACAAGCGGATCGGCATCCAGAAGGATTCGACGCATGCCGACTGGGCCGACAAGAGCTTCCGCCGTTCCGCCCAACTAAAACGCTACAACACCCTGGCCGAAGCGCTGCACGCGCTCGGCAATGACGAGGTCGACGCGGTGTTCGGCGACAAGACGCAGCTCTGGCTGTGGAGCCAGAAACCCGAGGGCAAGTGCTGCGAGATGGTGGGCCAGGACATCAAAGACAACCAGACGCTGGGCATCGGCGTCGCCGCCGGCATGCGTCGCGAGGACGCGAAGCTGCGCGATGCTTTCAACAAGGCGCTGGGCGAGATGGTGAGCGACGGTACCTACAAGAAGATCAACGAGAAGTACTTTCCGTTTCCATTGAACTGACGACAACCGGGGGAAAACGACGATGGACGCCAAGACCCAGAAGAAGCTGTTCGACGCGCTACGCGCCGTCGACACGCCGACGATCTGCAACGCGCTCGAGGAAGCGCGCGGCGTCCGCACCGCGACAGGCTTCACGACCCAGCATCTCCATCCGACCGAACCCGACGCCCCGCCGATGGTGGGCTATGCCCGCACCGGCATCATCCGTGCCGCTCAGCCGGCAGTGGGTTCCGCTGCCGAGAAGAAGGCAAAGCGCGTCGGCTGGTACGAGTACGTCGTGAGCGGCCAGGGTCCGGCCATCGCCATCATCCAGGATCTCGATTCCAATCCCGGCACCGGCGCCATGTGGGGCGAGGTCAACAGCACCGTGCATCGCGGGCTGGGCGTGCTGGGTTGCGTCACCAACGGTTCGGTGCGCGATCTCGGCGTGCTGGCCAAGGGCTTCCCCATTCTCGCCGGCAAGGTCGGCCCCAGCCACGCCTTCGTCCATGTCGAAGGCTGGGGCATGCCCGTCGACATCTTCGGCATGACCGTGGTCCATGGCGACCTGATCCATGCCGACCGCCACGGCGCCGTCGTCATCCCGCACGAGCTGGCAGCCAGGTTGCCGGCCGCCATCGAGCTGCTGGCGCGCAAGGAGAAGGTGATCCTGGACGCGGCGAAGAAGAAAGGGTTCGGGATCGAGGTCCTGCGCAAGGCTTTCGCGGCCTCGGAGGACATCCACTAGGCCAGGACGGACACCAGATCAGTGCAGCGCGCGGTCGCGCGAGACGTAGTGGCCGCGCTTCAGTTCCTTGAAAAAATGCGGGACCTGCGGGTGCGACACCGGCTTGCCGGTCTCGTCGGGCAGAAGGTTCTGTTCCGAAACGTAGGCGACATAGGTCGTCTGCGAGTTCTCGGCCAGCAGATGGTAGAATGGCTGGTCGCGGCGCGGGCGAATCTCTGCGGGAATCGACGCCAGCCACTCCTCGGTGTTGGCGAATACCGGGTCGACGTCGAAAATGACGCCCCGGAACGGATAGATACGGTGCTTCACCACCTGCCCGATGGCGAACTTCGCGGTGCGCGTCGGCGGTTCGACGATCGCCGGGGGAGAAGCGTGATTGTCGATTTCCATGACGTAAGTATTACCTCGAACAAGGCCGCAGGCAACGCGGGCGGGCCGACGATTTCACCCGCCCCCTGCAATAATACGTCAAACGGCAGTCGGTGGATTGCCGGGCAAGTACGGGGCCAGTCCCAGGGCGGGGCTTGCCTCGGTTGACGTGGGCCACCCGCCCGTGGACTCTGCGGACGAAGAGGAAAGGGGTATCGGGTCCTTGGCCGATGGTTTGAAAGTCCGGTTCTGGGGCGTGCGTGGCTCCATTTCCTGCTCTGGCGCAGAGTATACGCGCTATGGCGGCAATACGTCGTGCCTGGAAGTCACCGCAGCCGGCCGGCGGCTGATTTTCGATGCTGGCACCGGCATCCGCACGCTGGGTCTGGAACTGGCCCGCCAGACGCCGCTCGATATCGACATCTACTTCACCCATACCCATCTCGACCACATCTCGGGCCTCACCTTCTTCGCGCCGCTGTTCGAACAGCGCAATTCGGTGCGCATGTGGGCCGGCCATCTCGAGGCGCCCTATACGCTGAAGAAGGTCGTCGGCCACCTGATGCAGGCGCCGCTCTATCCGGTGTCGCTCGAGATTTTCCAGGCGACCGTCGCGTTCAAGGAATTCAAGAGCGGCCAGACCCTGTCCTGCGGCGAGGCAGTGAGCATGCGCACGGCGCCGCTCAACCATCCCAACGGCGCGACCGGCTACCGCATCGAGCACGGCGGCAAGTCGATCTGCTACATCACCGACACCGAGCATTACGAGGGCAGGCGCGACGAGACCATCGTCGAACTCTGCCGCGGCGCCGACGTGATGATCTACGACTCGAGCTACACCGATGCCGAATACCCGCGCTATCGCGGCTGGGGGCATTCGACCTGGCAGGAGGGCGCGCGGATTGCCGACGCGGCCGGGATCGGCACGCTCGTCATCTTTCATCACGATCCCAGTCATGACGATGCCTTCATGGACGGCGTGGCCCGCGAGGCGGCCGCCACCCGGCCCGGCAACGCGCCGGGCGGACTGCCGCGCGCGATCGTCGCCCACGAAGGCCTGACGCTCACCCCGTGACCGGCTCGCTCAGCCTGCGCGGACGCTGGCGGCGGCTGGCGCTGGGATTGCCGACCGTGCTGGGCCTCGCCCCGCGCGGCTGGTTCATCCCGCATCGCTACGCCCCCCTGTTGCCGCCGCCGGGCGCCCAGCCGCCCTATCCGGCGATCGAGCAGCTCTTCGAGCGGCATGCCGGCACGTTCACCGCGATGCTCGACACAGTCGATCGCCATGCCGCAGGCATCGAGGGGCTGAAGAGCCTGACCGGGCAATCCTGGTTTCCCGCGCTCGACGCCGCCGTCGCCTACGCCCTGGTCCGCGAACGCAAGCCGCAGCGCATCGTCGAGGTCGGGTCGGGCCATTCGACCCGCATCCTCGCCCGGGCGGAATGCGGCGTCGGCGAGATTCTTGCCATCGATCCGATGCCCCGCGCCGACATCGTCGGCCTGCCGGGGGTGCGCGTCGTGCCCTCGACCCTGCAGGCCGCCCCGGCCGACGCCTTCGACGGGCTCCAGGCGGGCGATGTGCTGTTCATCGATTCGAGCCACATCCTGATGCCTGGCAGCGACGTCGACATCCTGCTCAATCGCGTGCTGCCCCGCCTGCCGTCGGGTGCCCTCGTGCACATCCACGACATCTTCCTGCCGTTCGACTATCCGACGATCTGGGGCTGGCGGAACTACAACGAACAACAAGGGGTGCTGCCGCTGCTCGCGTCAGGCGCCTATCGGCCGCTGTTCTCCAGCGTGTGGGCGACGCGGCGGATGGGCGAACGCCTCGCGGCCTCGGTAGTGGCCCGCCTGCCGCAGCCGGCCGAGGCGATGGCGACGAGCCTATGGCTGGAGAAGTGCTGATGCTGGGCCGCCTGCGCGACTGGCTGTTCGACGGCGGCGGGCCGGAGAACATCCCGGAACGCGTGCGCGACACCATCCGACTGCAACAGGAGCGCAGCGAGATCCTGATCGGCTGGATCCAGCTCGTCATCGTCGGACTCGTCACCGGCGTCTACCAAAGCACCGCCATGGCCGAGGGCCTGGTGCAGGACGAATACTCCCTGGAACTGCAGGTGCTGTTCATCTACGCCGCGTTCTGCGTCGTCCGCATCGTGCTGGCGCATGCCAGGCTGCTCGCGCCCTGGATGCTCTACCTGTCGGTGATCGCCGACGTGGCGCTGCTGATGGGGCTGATCTGGAGCTTTCATTTCAAGTATGCCCAGCCGGCGGCGTTCTATCTGAAGGTGCCGACGCTCTTCTACGTCTTCCTGTTCATTGCGCTGCGCACGCTGCGGTTCGAAGCCCGGTACGTGGTCTTCACCGGCGTTTGCGCCTCGATCGGCTGGACGCTGCTCACGCTCTACGTCGCCTCCGGGCACGGCGGGCCGCCCAACCGGACGCACAATTTCATCGAATACATGACATCCAACGCCCTCCTGGTGGGCGCCGAGATCGACAAGATCATCGCCATCCTGCTCACCACCGCGGTGCTGGCGCTCGCCATCGCACGGGCCCGCCATCTGCTGGTGCGATCGGTCAGCGAGGGCGCCGCAGCGCGCGATCTGTCGCGCTTCTTCGACCCCGGCGTCGCCGCCCGCATCCGCACCGCCGCGATGTCGATCAAGGCGGGCGAGGGTGAGTTGCGCGACGTCGCCATCCTGACCGTCGATCTGCGCGGCTTCACCCGGTTGTCGACCGAACTCGAGCCGGACGAGGTGATGAAGGTCCTGCAGGACTATCAGGGCCGGATCTGCCCGCTGATCGCCGGCAACGGCGGCAGTATCGACAAGTTTCTGGGCGACGGAATCCTGGCCTCGTTCGGCGCGGTCGCCGCCTCGGCGACGGCCGCCGCCGATGCGCTGCGCGCCGCCGACGCGGTGATCGCCGCAGCAGATCGCTGGATTGCCGAACGCCGGGCGGCCGGCCTGCCGCCGCTTGCCATTGGCATGGCGGTGTCGTCGGGCCGGGTCGTCTTCGGCGCCGTCGGCGACGGCGAACGGCTGGAATTCACCGTGATCGGCGATGCCGTCAACGTCGCGGCCAAACTCGAGAAGCACAACAAGGACGAAAAGACCCGGGCCGTGACCGACGGCGCCACCTACGCCCTGGCCGAGCGGCAGGGTTACGTTTCGCCCGCGGCGCGCGAGAGGCGGACCGGGCGACGGGTGGGCGGCGTCGCAGATTTAGTCGATATTGTGGTTCTGGCGACGTAAAATCGCCCTTTCCCGGTTGCCTTGCCCTTTCCGCATTCGGGGCTTATGTAATTTGAAGCGGGTTGGAGACGAGTTGGCGGAGCGCCATCGTGGGTAACAACTACGACATCATTCTCATCGGACTGGTCGCGGTATTCTTGATCCTGCGGCTACGTTCCGTCCTCGGCAAACGCACAGGCAGCGAGCGTCCGCCCGCGCGCGATCCGTTCACGCCGCCGGCCCCGCCGTCGGCACCGCGCGTCGGCGATGCGCCCGGTGGTGCCTCGGCACGGCCCGACAATGTCGTCCCGCTGCCGACCGCGAATGCCCCCGCGCCGCGTCCGCCGTCGGCCGTGACCGGGCCGGGCGGGATTCGCGCCACGATCCTGCCGACCGCCGCCGCCGGGGTCGCCGCCGTTCGCGCCGCCGACCCCGCCTTCGATCCCATGGGCTTCTGCACCGGTGCGCGCGCCGCCTTCACTGCCATCGTCGAGGCTTTCGCCCGGGGTGATGTGGCAACGCTGCGTCCATTGCTCGACGGCGCGACCTTCTCGAGCTTCGAGGCTGCCATTCGTGGCCGTGCCGAGCGCAAGGAAAAGGCCGAGACCACACTGATCGGCTTCGAGGCCTCCGACATTGCCGCAGCCGAGCTGCAGGACGGCCACGCTGCGGTCACCGTGCGCTTCGTCAGCGAGCAGATCAACGTGGTACGCAATGCCGACGGCCAGATCGCCGACGGCAATCCGAACGAGGTGCAGAAGGTCGTCGATCTCTGGACATTCCGCCGCGACACCAAGTCTAGCGATCCCAATTGGCTGCTGACAAAGACTGAAAGCGAAGGCTAGGGAGGCTTTCCGAATATGCGCTGGAGCGTCCTGTCCGGCGGCGCGGTGTGGCTCGCCGTCGCCGGTCTCCTGTCTGCATGCGCGGGCGGCGGAGCAAGCGCACCCGAAAAGCGGGTGGCGATGGCGCCGATTTCCTTCAATGAGATCGCCGGCTGGGCGGACGAAAAGCATGGCGAAGCACTCGCCACCTTTCGCCGCTCCTGCCCCAAGCTGGTGACCGGACCCGACGTCAAGATCGCCACCGATGGCGGCGAAAAGACTGTCACTCCGGCCGAATGGAAGCGCATCTGCGATGCCGGCGCCGCGATCAAGGCTGGCGACAATCGGGGTGCCCGCCTGTTCTTCGAGGAGAATTTCCGGCCACTCGTGGTCAAGGCGCCGGGTAAGTTCACCGGCTACTTCGAGCCCGAGATGCGCGGCAGCAAGGCGCCGTCCCGCCTGTTCACCGTGCCGGTCTATCGCAAGCCGCCCGATCTCACGGACAAGCCTTACTACACGCGCGCCGAGATCGAGCAGGGAGCCTTGAAAGGCAAGGGGCTCGAGATCGCCTGGGTGCAGGATCCGGTCGGGCTGTTCGAGGTCCAGGTCCAGGGCAGCGGTCGCATCCAGCTCGCCGAGGGCGGCATGATGACCCTGGGCTTCGACGGGTCCAATAACCGGCCCTACACGGCTATCGGCAACGTGCTGATCGAGATGGGCGTGATGAAAAAAGACGACGCCACGTGGCCGGCGATCCGCGACTGGCTGAAGCGCAATCCGCAGCAGGCACGCGACGTGATGCGCAAGAACGAGCGCTACATCTTCTTCAAGGACACCAAGAGCCAGACCGCCGCCGGGGCCGAGGGCGTGGCCCTCACCGCGCAGCGCAGCCTGGCGGTCGACACGACGCTGACCCCCTTCGGCACGCCGGTCTGGATCGACACCACCCGGCCGGTGACCCGCAAGCCCGGCGCCACGGAGCCCTATCGCCGCCTCATGATCGCCCAGGATTCCGGCGCGGCCATCGTGGGGCCAGCGCGCGGCGACGTGTTCTTCGGCAATGGCCCGCAGGCCGCCGACTGGGCCGGCCGCATGGTCGGCGGCGGCCGGGCGATCGTGCTGGTGCCCAACAAGGGCTGACCTCGCTTCGGGCGTTACCGTCCGGTGCGGCGTTTCGGCTTTTCGAAACGCCGCCTTCGAAATCAGGCAAGGTCGAAGCGATCGAGGTTCATCACCTTGGTCCAGGCCGCCACAAAGTCACGCACGAACGCCTTTTCCGAGTCGTCGCATGCATAGACCTCGGCAAGGGCCCGAAGCTGAGAGTTCGAACCGAAGACGAG
>ERZ1292640.2402-Hain-H43-02um-R1-2402-length-15016-cov-45_pt1 | contig 15016 bp, 12 predicted proteins | sample MGYA00564404_ERZ1292640 | MGnify/ENA primary metagenome ERZ1292640 (study PRJEB36523, sample SAMEA6512636) | groundwater metagenome | collected 2019-01-08 | study: AquaDiva: Metagenomics assemblies of 32 groundwater samples
CACAAAGAACGATGGTCTGCCCCACGGGTGGACAAGGCGAAAACTAAGTGACATTAGGCTTCAGCCGGCACCACGGGTGGCGTACACTTCAGTGTGCCGGGGCACCCTCGGGGTCGGAGCTTCAGCTCGCCGTTTGGTTGCGTCTGCGCCGCGATAGGAACACAAGCACCGCCATCAGACCGTGCGTCCGTATCGCTTTACGGATGCGGCCACGTTGCTTGAGGACTTCTGGAGGGAGGTTGACGGCGTTCTCAAAGAGAAGGGGGTACGGTGAGGAAAGTGCTCAGGGTCGGCATCGCGTCCTACGAGGAAATGAAGGCGCGCACTCTGGCCATCGCCAGGGGCGAGTACAAGCCGGCGGCAAGTGAACCGAAGGTCTGGTTCACGTCGGCGGAGAGCCTTGCGAAGGTGCTGTCGGAGAGAAATCGCGCCCTACTCGCGGTCATCGCGGAGACGTACCCGCAATCCCTGACGGAACTCGCCGAGCGGACCGGACGCAAGAAGTCTAATCTGTCCCGAACACTGAAGTCCATGGCGCGTTACGGATTCGTCGCTCTCAAGAGGGGTCAGCGCAACAACATCGTCCCGGAAGTGCCCTATGGCTCAATCTCGGTGTTTCTCCCGCTCGGCAAAGGTGGCCGGGAGCGGCATGAAGCAGGTTGATTGGGCCCGGCGGGAGTACCAGCAGGAGACGCTACGTGCGCCGGCGGCGGTACAATGAAGGAAGCGCCGCACCATGTTCGACGCCATCCTAGCCAAGATCTTCGGCACCAAGAACGAGCGCGAGGTCAAGCGCATCCGTCCGCTGGTGGCCCAGATCAACGAGCTGGAACCCGCGCTCCGGCAGCTCTCCGACCAGGAACTGGCCGCCAAGACCGTCGAGTTCAAGGAGCGGCTGGCCCAGGGCGCCGCGCTCGACGACCTGCTGGTGGAGGCCTTCGCCGTCGTCCGCGAGGCGGGGCGCCGCACCGTCAACATGCGGCATTTCGACGTCCAGTTGATCGGCGGCTACGTGCTGCACCGCGGCAAGATCGCCGAGATGAAGACCGGCGAGGGCAAGACGCTGGTGGCCACCCTGCCCGTTTACCTCAACGCGCTGGAGGGCAAGGGCGTGCACGTGGTCACCGTCAACGACTACCTGGCCAAGCGCGACGCCGAGTGGATGGGCAGGATCTACAAGTTCCTCGGCCTGAAGGTCGGCGTCATCGTGCACGACCTGGACGACGAGGAGCGCCGCGAGGCCTACGCGAGCGACGTCACCTACGGCACCAACAACGAGTTCGGCTTCGATTATCTCCGCGACAACATGAAATTCGAGCTGGACCGCTGCGTCCAGCGCGCCCACCACTACGCCATCGTCGATGAGGTGGACTCGATCCTGATCGACGAGGCGCGCACGCCGCTGATCATCTCCGGCCCCAGCGAGGAATCGACCGACAAGTATTACAAGATCAACCGCATCGTCCCCAAGCTGGTGCGCGGCGAAGAGATCCGCGGCAAGGAGCCGGGCGAGAAGTACACTACCGGCGACTACACGGTGGACGAGAAGCACCGCACGGCCGCGCTCACCGAAGAGGGCATGGGCAAGGTGGAGCGGCTGCTCAACATGCCCGACCTGTACGAAGGCGCCGACTTCAACAACATGATCTGGCGCCACCACGTCGAGCAGGCGCTCAAGGCCCACGTGCTCTTCCACCGCGACAAGGACTACCTCATCAAGGACGACCAGGTGGTCATCGTGGACGAGTTCACCGGCCGGCTCATGCCGGGCCGCCGCTGGAGCGACGGCCTCCACCAGGCCATCGAGGCCAAGGAAAACGTCAAAATCGAGCGCGAGAACCAGACGCTGGCCACCATCACCTTCCAGAACTACTTCCGCATGTTCAAGAAGCTGGCCGGCATGACCGGCACGGCGGAAACCGAGGCGGCCGAGTTCGAGAAGATCTACAAGCTCGAAGTCATCGTCATCCCCACCAATCGCACCCTTATCCGCATCGAGAACCCCGACATCGTCTATCGCACCGAGGACGAGAAGTTCCGCAACGCCGCCAAGGAGATCAAGACCTGCCACCAGCGGGGCCAGCCGGTGCTGGTGGGCACCATCTCGGTGGAGAAGTCGGAGCGGCTCTCGGGCATCCTCAAGCACATGGGCGTCAAGCACGAGGTGCTGAACGCCAAGCAGCACGAGCGCGAGGCCAATATCGTCGCCCAGGCCGGCCGCAAGGGCGCGGTGACCGTGTCCACCAACATGGCCGGGCGCGGCACCGACATCCTGTTGGGCGGCAACCCCGAGTTCATGACCAAGGAGGCCTGCCTCAAGGACCGGCTGGTCGAACCGCTCCCCAAGGGACAGGAGGTCTTCGTCGGCGACCGCCAGTTCTATTGCTTCCACCACCTGGGCCAGTTCTACCGGGTGGCGCGCGCGCGCTGGGACGAGGTCTACGGCCGCTACACGGCCCAGACCGACCGCGAGCACGACGAGGTGGTGGCGCAGGGCGGCCTGCACATCGTCGCCACCGAGCGCCACGAGGCCCGCCGCATCGACAACCAGCTCCGCGGCCGCGCCGGCCGCCAGGGCGATCCCGGCAGCTCGCGCTTCTACCTCTCGCTCCAGGACGACCTGCTGCGCATCTTCGGCGGCGAGCGCATGCAGAACCTCATGCTCCGGCTCGGCATGGAGGAGGATGTCCCCATCGAGTCCGGCCTGATCACCCGCCGCATCGAGAAGGCGCAGAAGGCGGTTGAGGCCCAGAACTTCGCCGCCCGCAAGCACCTGCTCGAATACGACGACGTCATGAACAAGCAGCGCATCGCCATCTACGGCTGGCGGCGGGCGCTGCTGGAGGGGCAGGACCAGCACGAACGGATCAGGGAGATGATCCGCGGCATCCTGGCCTCTTACATCGACCGCCGTTGCCCCGCCAAGGCCCATCCGAGCACCTGGGACATGGTCGGTTTGGAGACCGACGTCAACAGCCAGTTCGGAGTACGCATCGACCGTGACGAGCTCGCCGGCCTCCCCCGCGCCGCCATCGAGGAAGCCGTCTGCGAGCAGCTCGTCAAGCGGTACGAGCAGAAGGAGCAGTTGATCGGGGTGGAGCCGCTCCGCGGTGCCGAGCGCCTCATCATGCTCAACGTCATCGACAACCAGTGGAAAGACCACCTGTTGTCGATGGACCACCTCAAGGAAGGCATCGGCCTGCGCGGCTACGGCCAGAAGGACCCGCTGGTGGAGTACAAGAAGGAGTCCTTCCTGCTGTTTGAGGAGATGTGGGACCGCATCGAGGACGAGTCCATCCGCTACTTGTTCTTCCTGCAACCGGTTCAGGTGGGGCAGCCCGATCTGCCCTTTCCCTCCGAAGAAGAGGAGGAAGGGGAGGAAGAGCCGGTGGTGGCCACCCGCGAACAGCGGCGGGCGGCCCAAAGCTCCATCCAGGAGTTTACCCGCAAGATCCAGCGCAAGAAGGAGAAGGAGATGGCCGAGTTGCAGTTCCTCGGCGGGGGCGCCGCTTCCGGCGGCGGCCAAACGGTGGTGAAGGGTCAGAAGGTAGGGCGAAACGACCCCTGCCCCTGCGGGAGCGGAAAGAAATACAAGAAATGCTGCGGCGCGTAGTGTCCTGCTCACCCATCCTGCTGTGGCTCGCGCTCACCACTCCGGCCGCCGCACAGACCACCCTCTGGCCGGACCAGTTCGGCCAGTTTGCCAAGACCGCCTCCAGGGGCGTGCGCCTGGCCGAGGCGGCGCTGTGGGAGGAATACGGCTTCCAGCAGGCCGAGGAGGCCGAGTACGCCTCCGGCGCGACCCGGTTCTCCGCGACCGCCGTCCGCCTCAAGGACCCCACCGGTGCCCTGGCCGCCTTTCAGTGGCAGCGTCCGGCTGACGCCACCACTTCCAAACTGGGCGCCCTGGCTGTCGAGACCGCCAAGACAGTGGTACTGGCCTACGGAAACTACCTTTTTCGCTTTGAGGGCTATAAGCCGCAAGTTCCTGAACTGGAAGCCCTTTTCGACCGGCTGCCCAGGCTTGACCAGTCGCCCCTGCCCACCCTGTCCACCTATCTGCCCAGTCAGGGCCTGTACGCCAATTCCGAGCGCCTCGTGCTCGGGCCGGAGTCCCTGGGCAGGTTCCTGCCACAGATACCGCCTTCGGCCGCGGCGTTCCACCTCGGCGCCGAAGCCCAGCTTGGCAGGTTCCAGTCCGCCAAGGGTGAGATAGGGCTGGCCATATTTTCCTACCCCACGCCGCACATCGCCCGCGAGCAGGCTGAGGCCTTCCGGAAGCTGCCCGGCGCCTTGGTCAAGCGCGCTGGCCCGCTTGTGGCCGTGACCTTCTCGCCGCCCGATCCGGACGCCGCCCAAAGGCTCCTGGCCGCGGTCCGTTACGAGGCTAATCTGACCCTGAGCCAGTACGTGCCGACGCGGCGAGACCTTTGGCCGGACCTGCTGATCAACATCTTCCTCCTTACCGGTGTCCTGCTTATTTTCTGCGTAGTGGCCGGCCTGGCCGTGGGTGGCTTCCGGGCCTACCTGCGCCGCTCCGGCGGCGATTCGGTGATCATGCTGCACCTGGAGGACACCGCGGCTAGGCCGGATCGGTAGCGCGGCACGAATACTCCCCTTGTTTTCTGCTGTTTGGACTGAAGAAGCCCCTGTCTCAAGCGCTCTGGAGAGGCCCCTGGGCCGCCGCCGCCGGCCGAGCGGTGATCCCGCAAGTACTGCGGTTTGAGATGATTGGAGCTAATTTCGGAGTCCAGCCTTTTTTGCTTGATTTAAGAGCCGCGCTGAAATAAGATCCAATCACAAACAGGTTTTGGCGGTTGCGTTTCCGTCGAAGCCGATTCTCCCATTGACTATCACCCTGGTGATGCAGGGGAACAAATGCCTACCTCCCCAAAAGGTGGGCATTTCTATTTTGGGGCCTCAGGCGACCGGATCGAGCACTTCCAGAAAAGGGAAACGGTGAAAGTGTGTGTCCCGCGTGTAGATACGCCGGATCCCGTGCTCGCGCATCAGAATGGCCGTTTCCGCGTCGTGCATCAGGTTGCCGGCCAGGTGGGGGATTTCGCGGAAGACCTCGGCGGCGACCGCCGCGTGGCGGTCTGTGGCCGTGAGCATTCCGAGGGAAGGCGAGGCGAGCAGTGTCGAGACAATCTGCCACGCTTCGAGGGTGGGCCGGGGCGCCCGTAATGTCCGGGGATGGGTCAATATACTCATGAACTCGTAGACAATACCCCAGGTCAGGCACCAGGCCGAGGCGCCGTGCCTCCAGCCGCGGAGCAACCCATTACAGCGCTTGAAAAAGGGGGAGTCATGGTCGGTGGCGTAAAACAGAACGTTCGTGTCTACCACGAACATGGGTCGTCCTTTTCCATGGCCTCATAGAGCGCATCCCGGTCCGCGATATCCACCAGCAGACCGCCGCTGTGAAACGTAGGCAGCGGCGGCAGTTCCTTCTTGGGTGGGGGAGCATCCAGGAACAACCGCAGCGCCGACTCCACCAGCTCCGACATGGTGCAGCGCCGCCGGGCCGCCTCCTGTTTCAAGCGGGTCATGACCGGCTCTGCGATGTTCAGAGTGGTCTTCATATGGATAACCATACGCCCTGTATGGCTAGATGTCAAAGACGGCCCGGCTTGATACCAGCCAGGGATACGAGTACGGCTTCGTCCTCGGAGGGCGGCGGCGACTGTTCCCGTGGCCCGCTACGGTTTGCCCAGGGAGCGGGAAAACGCGATGACGTCCTGGATCTGCCTGCCCGAGAGCCCCGGAACCGGCTTCATCTTGCCGGAGCCATCCGCGATCGCTTTCTTCAAGGCCTCGTCGCTCTTGCTCTGCACTTCTGTCGAGCCCAGCGGCGGAATCGTGACCTTCAGGGCCTTCGCAATCGCGGGATTGCCTTCGCCCTGGCTGCCGTGACAGGTCTTGCAACTGGCAAGGAAGACCGCCTTGCCCGCCTGAGCGTCGCCTTTACCCGCAGCCGGTGCGCTCGCGACAAAGCCGGCCGCCGTCAGCGTAATCGTTAGAAAGAGTTTCATTGTCGTATCTCCCTTGTTGAAATGGAGGGCATCTTGCCCTCGGTATCGGAAGTTTCCCCCGGCATGTAGGAACGGATGCGCGCCGCTGCCTCCGGCAGCGCTAGCTCCCGTCCCTCCCGGATCTCCCAGATGGACACGATAGGAAAGAACCTCGTAAAAAGCATGTAGAGGAACAGAAAAGCCGCGCCGAAGCCGAGCGTGATGCCCACCTCGATCCAGGTCGGTGAGTAAGTCCCCTCCGCCCACGGAAGCCGGGGCCGGGAAAGGGTCGGCACGACGATCGTATAACGCTCCAGCCACATCCCGACGTTCACCGAGATGGACGCGATTACCGTGCCCGCCACCGTGCGCGTTCGGGCGCGCGAGAGCAGCGAGACGGGAATCGCGAAGCAGCTCGCCACCATCACCCAGAAAAGCGGCGCGAAGCGCCCGGTCAGCTTCGAGTAAAAGACCTCTAAGTGCGAGGGTTCGCCCCCGTAGAACGTAGTAAGGTACTCGGAGAACGTGAAGTAGAACCACAGTAACGCCATGACCAGCAGCAACAAGCCGAGGTTATTGAAGTGGATCGGTTTCAGGTAATCCTGGAGGCCGTAAATACGGCGGATCAAGGCCATGGCGATGATAATGGACGCGATGCCGGAAAAAATGGCGCCGACCACGAAGTACGGGCCTAAGATGGTCGAATGCCACATCGGCTGCACAGTCATGCCAAAGACCCAGGAAACCACCGTGTGCACGGAGATAGCGATGGGGATTACGACCACCGCCATGACCCCGATGGCGCCCTTCAGTATCCGCTGTTGCCGCTCGCTTCCCCGCCACCCCAGCGCCAGAAAGCGGTAAAACCAGACGTACTTCCCCCCGTGGTCGCGCAGGATCGCCAGGTCCGGGATCAGCGGCAGATACAGGTAGATCGTGCTGGCCGTCAGGTAGGTGCTTATGCTACAGACGTCCCAGAGCAAAGGGGAGCGGAAGTTGGGATGGCGGAGGACGTTGAGCATACGGTCCGGCCGGCCCAGATCCACGATGATGCTTCCCACCCCGAAAAACAGCACCAGCACGGTGATCACCTCGGCCGCGCGGGTGATCGAGCGGCGCCACTCGGCGTCGCACAGGCGGAGGATCGCGGAGATGAGCGTTCCCGCGTGACTTATGCCAATGAAGAAGACGAAATTGGTGATGTAGACGCCCCAATACACTGGGACGTTGAGGCCGGTGACGCCGAGACCCCACCGCAGTTGCACCAGCAGGGCGGCGAGGCCAAAGGAGGCGCCGCCCAGCAGGGCCAGGGCGACGTAGTAGAACGATCTCCTGGCGGCCATGATCGGCTGGAGCAGGATCGCGTCCGGCAGGCTGTAATTAGCTCCGGGTCTGTCCACCGCTCCACTCCCCTTCGGAAAGATGAATAACCTTGGGTCTGGTGCCCATCTCCTCCAGCAGCCGGAAGGCCCGCGCGTTGCGAGAGCCCTGTGAAACGGCGCTGTCGTGCTGTTCGAGGTCGCCGAAGTACATGGCGCCGGCAGGGCAGACCTCGACGCAGGCGGGCACGTAATCGCCTTCCGCCAGCGGCCGTTTGGCAGCTTTTGCCTCCTCGCGGGCCTTCAGAAGCCGGTGGCTGCAAAAGGTGCATTTCTCCACCACCCCTTTGGGGCGCACCGACACGTCGGGATTGAGGGCGGCCGCGAGATCGCCGGGGAACTCCGGCCTGAACCAGTTGAACACCCGCCGGGTGTAAGGGCAGCCGTTGGTGCAGTAGCGGCACCCGATGCAGCGGGCGAAGGTCTGCCGTACCAGCCCTTCCTTGCTCAGGTCGGTTGCTCCCACCGGGCACACCAGGATGCACGGCGGGCTGTCACAATGCAGACACGGCAGTGGCATCAGGCGCATGTTCAAGTGCGGGTATTCCCCCTCGATCTCCGGCAGCAGGTTGATCCAGGAAAGGATGCGCCGGCGTCCCGCTTCCTCGGGGGAAACGCAGGCAACGTTATTCTCGCTCTCGCAGGCCACCACACAGGCCTGGCAGGCGGTGCATTTGGCCAGATCAATCACCATTCCCCAACGTGGCATGGTTCCACATCCCGTTAACTTCGGTAGACTTTCACGTAAGTGCCGCTGGTCTGAGGCAGGCCGGCCACCGGATCGTAGTGCGGCTCGATCAGGAGGAGCGGATTGGCGCCCCGGCAGGCCCAGCGGCTGCCGGACGTATGCCCGTAGCCCAAGGGCATATGGACCACACCGGCCCGCGCGCCCCGGTAGCAACGCGCCCGCACCTGGGCCCGGCCTCGTCGCGATTCCACCCAAACCCGGTCTCCGTCGGCGATGCCAAGTTTGTGCGCCGTCTCGGGATGAATCTCCAGCCAACTGTCCCAGGCTTCGAACAGGTGCGGTCCGGCGATCTGTTGCAGGTATGGCAGGTGGGCCCCTTCTGCTCCGGACAGTGGCAGGACCTCCACCGGAAGCAGCAGCAGCGGGTAGCCCCTCGGCGCTTCCGGCAGCGGGGGCTGGCGAGGCAGAAACAGGTGATCGTCGCCAGGCTCCAGGCCCGCCGAGCGGGCGAAATCAGGATGCTCGCGCGACCACCGCTCCAGGGCTTGGGAGTAAAACTCGAAGCGGCCCGAAGGGGTATCGACGGCTCTCTCCCGCTCGCCAGAGGGGGAGACCGGGACCCACCAGCCGCCTCGCTCCTTCATCTGCTCCCAAAGCTCCTCGGCATCGGAATAGGTGGGCGCCCACCAGCCGGAGCGTTCGAGCAGCCGGTTCCATGTTTCATCCAGGCCGGTGGAAAAGACCGAGCCTGTGTGAGCGGCAAACAGGTTGTTCACGCAATGCCTCAGATAAGCCTCCAGGCTGTCGAAGGGAACTGCCCCCGCGACCGGCGGCCCCAGGAATCGCGCGACTTCCAGAACGACGTCGGCCGGGTGGCGCGCCCGGTGGCGGGCCGGCAGCACCGGAGGGGAAAGCGAGCGCACCGTGTGCGGGAACGTCGGGGGCGACCCGGCCTCCTGCCACTGCTCCAGTCCGGTGGGCGCCGGCAGCACGACGTCGGCCAACACTGAGGTTTCGTCCAGGAAGGTGGTGAAGCTGGCGACGAAGGGTACCTCCAGCAGAGCTCGGCGGAAGGCGTCCCCGTTGGGCAGGGCAAAGACCGGGTTGACATTGTGGAGCAGCACCGCCTCCACCGGATAGGGCTGGCGGGAGAGAATGGCCTGCGGCAGCCGGTGTAAGTGATGCCCCGGGAACGGATGCTCGGGTGTCGCATCCACCCGCGGCGGGGCCGTGCGGACGGAGGGCGCCGCATCGGTGTCCTCCAGCGGGGGGCCCGCGGCGATCAGCACGCCGCCAGGCACGTTGATGCTGCCGGCCAGCGCGTTGAGGCTATGCACCGCCATCGCCGCGTAGGGGTGCCCCGGCAGCGTGCTGGTCTGGCGGTCCCCGATGGCCACCGCCGGGCGGTTCTGACCAAACTCGCGCGCCAGCCGCAGGATCGTCTCCGCCGGTACTCCGGTCAGTTCCGAGACGTCGTTGAGCCGGTACTCGCCCAGCACCAGCGACCGGAACCCCATGTGGGGCCTGCCGGCGGCGTCTCGCCAGTCGTCGAAGCCAAAGGTGTGATCGCGGACGAAGTCGGCGTCGTAAAGCCCCTCGGTGAGGAGCACGTAGGCAATCCCCAGCGCCAGCGCCGCCTCGGTTCCCGGCCGCAAGGCGACCCATTCATCGGCTCGCGCGGCGGTAATCGAGAAACGCGGCTCGATCTGAACGAACTTGGTGCGCCGCCCGCCGGCAGAGTCGCGCCAGCGCCCGAAGGCCCGCATGGTGCTGACCGGCGATCCCCACCCTTCCAGCAGATCGACGCCAAAGCTGAGAAGATACCCCGCTCCCTCCAGGTCGTAGGCCACCGGGTCGCGGACGCCTTGCTGAAGGTAGACGGCGGTCTGGATGGCGTCCAACCCGGAGGGCATGGTGAGGTAGTTGGGCGACCCGTAGGCGGTGAGAAAGCGTCGCACCAGCCGGCTGGTGAAGTTTCGCTCGTGACGGTCAATCCAGACCAGCCCATGCGTCTGGCCGCTGGCGCGGAGCCTGCGCAGCCGCGAGCCGAGTGTGGTGACCGCCTCCTCCCAGGAGATCTCGCGCCACTTGGGAGACTTCCGGCTGCCGACGTTTCTGAGGGGCGCTCGCAGGCGATCCGGATGATAGAGCTCCTGCAAGCCGGCCAGTCCTTTGGGGCACAGGCCGCCGCGGTTCACCGGGTGGAATGGGTTGCCCTGGATCTTTACCGCCCGCGGTCCGATGGTGCGCACCCGCAGGCCGCAGCCTGCCGGACACAGCCAGCAGGTGCCCGGCGACCAGTTCTCCGGCCCTCCCGGAACCTGCACCTCTTCGGCCGCCAATGCTGCATTGAACTGACTGACGCCACGTAGGGAGAGGCCGGAGGCGGCCGTTCCCAGTACTCCACCGGCGGCGAGCCGCAGGTAATCGCGGCGGTTGATCCGGACGCTCACGGCTTAGCCTCCGCGGAGGCGGGCCCGTGCTGGCCTCCGCTGAGGAACTCCAGCAGGTCGGCGACTTCACCGGGGCGAAAGCGGGGCCAGGGAACCGATCGCTCTTTCATCTTCTCCAGCATCAGCAGCCCGTGATTCCACAGGGCGGTGGCCACCGGGATGGGAGAGCCGCCGCCGCGCCAGCCGGACAAAGCCGTCCCAGGCCCGGTTGGCGCGTGGCAGCTTGCGCACCCCTTTTCCTCGAAACGCCGGCGCCCGCGGCCGGCGTCTCCTGTTCGCTCGAAGTAGCGCTCGACAAAAAGGTAGGCGATCAAGTCGGACATCTCCTGATTGGAAAACTGGGGCAGGGGGAGGTCTCGGGTGCCGATGCTCGCCCGCATGGCCGGGGCGTGGTTCCACATCAGCCCGGCAAACTGGCCCAGGCTGCGCGGCAGCGCCCGCGTCCCCAGATCCGGGCCGCGGCGGCCGCCGCCGGCCCCGCGAATGTCGTGGCAGGCGACGCACCCCTTCTCCCGGAACAGCCGCCGCCCCCCTTCCGGGTTGGCAGGGCGCAGGTAGACATGCCCCTTGACCGCAGGCGCAAGAGCGCGAATGGAGGCCATCAGGTCGGCCATGTCGTTGCCGTGAAACTGCGGCCAGCTCAACCCACGCTCGGCCATCATGGCCTGCATCGACTGGGCGTGGTTCCACATGGCCTGGATCCAGCTCACGGGGTTGCGGTAGCTGGTCCACTTCCGCAGATCGGGCCCCGCGCCACCCCCCTGGCCCGCGATCGCGTGGCACGTCAGGCAATGCTTCTCGGACAAGAGCTTGCGGCCGCGTTCCACGTCGCCGGGTTCGTCCAAAGCGCGCACCGAGTAGAGGAAGGCGAACAGATTCGTCATCTCGCTCTCGGTGAATTTGGGCGGGGCTAGTTGCTGCGCCCGCATCCTCTCCCACATGGCCGGAGCGTGGTTCCACATCGCCGCCACCAGCTCGGCGGCGCCCAGGTGACCCCCGGGCGCCCGGGCTAGGTCCGGCGCGGTTCTCCCGCCTTCTCCCAGCACCGCGTGGCACCGGACGCAGCCTTTGTCGAAGAACGCTTGCATGCCCGCCTTGGCGTCGCCGGCGACAAAGTAGCCCCCGGCCACCCGGCCCTGCGCCGCCCACAGGGAGGCGGCCACGGCGGCGCCCGCCGCGAGCGTGGCGATTCGCTTAGCGATGGCAGTCATTGCAGTCCGTTCCGGCAAGAGATTGCTCATGGCACCCGATGCATTCGTCCATCGTCAGGGGGCGAAACAGCGATTGCGGCGGAGTGGTGGCCTTCTCCATTGGTCCATGGCAAGTGGCGCATGCCAGCCCGCCAAGCTGGACATGCCGCCGATGCGAGAAGTAGACATGCGCGGGTACGCGGGGCAGAGGCGCCCACGGCGGTTCCTTGCCGGCGGCGGCGAACTGCCGCAGCTTGCTTTCCTCGGTGCTCTCGGTCAGGGCCGTCGCATGACAGGTTAGACACATGGCCAGGGTCGGCAGCGTGGCTCGTACCCCGCTCTGCGCCCCCGCGTGGCAATCGGTGCAGCCCATGCCGCTGCCCACGTGCTTGGCATGGTTGAACGCGATGGGCTGTGCGCCCGCCGCGCCCGGGTTGTCGCTGGAGAAAAACAGGGTTCCCAGCAGAAAGAATCCCGCCGTCCCGGCCAGCATGGGCCGGCGACCCAACCAGAACAGCAGCGGCGCGCCCGGCAGCGGCATCAGCGTCCCTCTTCCCGGAGCGAATTGAGGAAACCTACCAGGTCGCCGACATCGCTCTCTGTCAAGCTGGGCCAGACCACGCCAAGGTCCCGGGTGGCCTGGTACATCTTGGGGCCGTGGGTCCACAAGCCAGTGGCAAGATCAATGATGGTGACCGCTTCGCGCCTGCGCAGGCGGGGGCCTCGCCGCGTTCCTTCGGCCAGCGCGCCGTGGCAGTGGTGGCAGCCTCGCTCGGAAAACAGCCGCATCCCCGATTTCCCCGAGTCGGCGGGCTCAAAGTAACGAACACCGTACAGATAGGCGATCACATCCGCCATCTCCTGGCCCTGGAAGGTGGGCCGGACCGAGCCGAGGGCCTCCGTTGCGCGCCACATGTCGGGAGAGTGGTTCCACATCAGACCCGCGAATTGCACCAGTGTGGGCGGTAAGGCGGACCGGGGCCCAAGCTCGGGACCCACCCGCCCCCCCTGCCCCTTGACGGCGTGACAAAGCAGGCACTTGCTCTGGAACAGCCTTCCGCCGCGACTCGGGTCGGCCGGCAGTAGCGCCGACTCCCGGCGGGGACCGCGCGAGACCTCGCGGATGTGGGCGAGCAGGTCGTTCATTTCGGTGCCGTCAAACCGGGGCCACTTCAGGCCCACTCGCCCCATCCCCGTCTCCATAGCGGGGGCGTGATTCCACATGGCCTGGGCCCACACCAGCGGCGTGTCCACGCCGGGCAGCGTCGAAAGATCCGGCCCGCCCTTGCCCCCTTGGCCGCCCTGCGCATGGCAGCGTATGCAGCCCTTGGAAAGAAACAACAACTGACCGCGGACCGCGTCCCCCGGCTCAACCACGTAGCGCGCCGTGTACAGGAAGGCAAACAGATGTGCCGTTTCCTGCCGGCTCATCACGGGGTACGGCATCTTTTCCGCGCGCATGCGCTCCCACATGCGCGGGGCGCAGTTCCACATCGCGCTGACGAGCTGGTTCAGACTGGAGCGTGGCGGCTGCTCCAGACCGAGATCCAGCGCCAGCTTCCCGCCCCAGCCGTTCACCGCGTGGCAATGGATGCAACCCCTTCTCTCGAAGACACGGGCGCCTTTCTTCGGCTCGCCGGCCAGGAACACGCCGGATCGCGCCTGCATCTGCGAGTATTGCCGCAGCAGCACGCCCACTAGCAGCCCCGACGCCCCCACGGCGGCTGCGATCCAGATGTAAAGCTGTCGTCGCGACGCCATGCACTTCCTCGTTTCCTGTCACATTTATGGGCACGTGGGCCGCCAAATGCCGGGGGACACCCTTGGGGAGGACTAAACACGCGGCGTGCGCAATACCAAGCACTTAGCCGGGCTGGAGACGGAGATCGCGACGCGGAAGAGCGCGACAAAATCCGTCGGATGTCAGAAAACGGTGCTGTTGTCCGAAACTCGTACAGTGGCCGGACGCCCCTGGCCGGCTCGGCCCGGCCGCCGCTAGCGAGCGTGAACGCGATTCACGGAGAACTCCCGATCCACTCCGTGGCATGCGGCGCAGGCTTCGCCGATCGGGGTCGTCATCGAGTGAGCGTGGGCGGACGCAGCTCTGCTGGTATGGCAGCCAAGGCATGCCGCCGCCGTCGGCCCCATCGGATCCAGCAGACCTCGCGGATTCACGACCTGGAGAAGGTTTTCGGGCAACGGCAACTGCTGGGAGTTGTTGACGTGGCACTTGTCGCAATTGCGACGATCACCCGGGAAGCGAAGCTTGCTAAAATCGTGCAGCGTGCTGCCCCAAATGCTGTACTCCGCCTCCGATTCATGACCGGTGTGGAGGCGGTGGATCAAGGTCTTGAAGGTGATCGTCTGGGCCGGCATCTGCGCTGGAGTCCGCCGGGCCGCGTCGGTCTGATTCGGATTGTGGCACTGGACGCAGTGTTCAATGCGGTTCCGAGGATTGGAGTGCACAGCCAGGCTGAAGTGGCAGGCGTTGCATTTTTCGATAGCGACCACGGCGCGGCGCGGTTCCACTCGAGAGCGATCCACTGAGAAATATACGACCTTGTTCGCACCAGCGTCGCGGACCGTTCGTTCCTTCTTGGTGCCTGCCAGCAGGGTGCTGTTCCGGTAACCCTCGATGCCCACCGAGTAGGTGCCCTTGGCGTCAGCCGGCAGGGGGTCCTGGAAGGTCCAGAAATAGCCGGCGGGACTGCCCTGGGCTCCGGTAGCGACTTCCGCGACCATCCCTTGGTAGTCGGCGGCGGGCCCGGCCAAAACCAGCGCCACCCGGGCCATGTCGGAGGGCAGGATGGGCTTTCCGCTCTTGTCCTTGATGGTGAAGGTCACCGTGGGCCGCCTTCCCGCCACCCCGTCGTCCACCTTGAGGATATCGAAAGCGACGCCGGGGAGATCCCGAGAAAAGCGCTCTATAGTATGCGCCCCTTTGATGGAGGCGTCGAACTCCAACTCGCCTTCTGGAGTGTGGCAGGTGCCGCACTGGCTGTCGGAGACCTGCGGCAGGTTCACGTGGTTTTCGCCGGTGGCGAAGTTCACGTCATCGTGGCAAGCGCCGCAAGCCGCCCGGGACGGTTTCAGCCACGCGTCCGCCTGGGCCGCGCCGGCCTTCGGATCGTGGCAAACCTGGCAATTCCGGACGTCGGCCGGAAACTCAACTTCCGAGAAATCGAATTCCGTCTGCCGGACGCCGATGATGCGATAGGGTCTTCCGGCTCGCACGCTGGGCAGGTCCGCCCCCCTATGGATCTTGTGGATCATGACGGGGTAATTCACCGTA
>ERZ1292640.2403-Hain-H43-02um-R1-2403-length-15009-cov-8_pt1 | contig 15009 bp, 12 predicted proteins | sample MGYA00564404_ERZ1292640 | MGnify/ENA primary metagenome ERZ1292640 (study PRJEB36523, sample SAMEA6512636) | groundwater metagenome | collected 2019-01-08 | study: AquaDiva: Metagenomics assemblies of 32 groundwater samples
GCACGCTGCTCAAGATCCTCAGCCGGATCACCGAACCGACGACCGGCCGGGTCGTGCTGGGCGGACGGGTGGCGAGCCTGCTCGAAGTCGGCACCGGCTTTCACCCCGAGCTCTCCGGCCGCGAGAACATCTTCCTGAACGCCGCCATTCTCGGCATGACCCGCGCCGAAACGGCGCGGAAGTTTGACGAGATCGTCGCCTTCGCCGAGGTGGAACAGTTCCTCGACACGCCCGTGAAGCGCTATTCGTCGGGCATGTACGTGCGGCTGGCGTTCGCCGTGGCCGCCCATCTCGAGCCGGACATCCTGATTGTCGATGAGGTGCTGGCTGTCGGTGACGCCGCGTTCCAGAAGAAGAGCCTCGGCAAGATGCACGAGGCCAGCCGCAGCGGCCGCACGGTGCTGTTTGTCAGCCACAACATGGCTGCGGTCGGCAATCTCACCAGCCGGTGTGTCGTCCTGAGCGCCGGCGCGGTTACGTTCGACGGCCCACCCGCCGCCGCCATCGAGCACTACATGCGGGCCGGCCAGCGGCCGGCCGGCCATGCCGCGGTCTCTGGCCGCGGCCGCCACACGGCGATCGCCGGCGCCCGCCTGCTGAACAGCGCCGGCGAGGGGACCGACAGCTACGCCCCAGGGACGCCCCTGCGCATCGAAGTCGTGTTCGATACCGATGGCGCGCTGCGAGCCTCGCTCGAGGCGTTCCTCGTCGATGCCATGGGCCAGAAACTGGCGCTCGCGTCGCTGCACCAGTTTCACGGTGTCACGCTGCCCAGCCAGCCGGGCCGGTTCCGCACGGTCCTGGACCTCGAGCCCATGTGGCTGGCGTCCGGTTCGTACAGCTTCGATGTGACGACCTCGATCGTCAATTCGAACTGGGACCATTACGTCGAGCGATTGATCGAGTTCGACGTGACCGGATCGAATCCCGGCCGACAGGCCTGGGACTTCCGCCATAGCCTTGGCTACGGCGCTCTGGCCATGCCGTGTGCGCACCCGCCGGAGTTTCACGCGATGCCCGATGAGCGCTGACGCGATGACCGCGCAGGCCCCCTCCGCGCCGGGCTCTCGTGCCATCACCGAGTGCCCGGCGTGTTCGGCTGCCGGTTACGAGCAGGTCGGCGCGCCCGCGACTGCCTTTGACACCGCGATTGGCACCCGCGTGTTTCGACAGCCGGCCTATGTTATTCGCCGCTGCACGCAGTGCGATCTCTATTACAAGTCGGCCGTTCTTTCGGTGGCGCAACTCGAGGCGTATTACGCCGTGCTCGACAGCGCGCCGTTCGAGCACGAGGGCGACTTCCCGACCGACCGGGCCGTGCGGCGCATGCTCGGCAAGCTGCCGACCGGCAGCCGGGTGCTCGACTTCGGGTGCAGCACGGGCCGCATGCTCAAGGATTTCGCCGCCAGCCTCGACTGCGCCGGTGTCGAGCCGAATGCCGCGGCGGCGGCCGCCGCGAGCCGCCGCGGCATCCAGATGATGACGGAAGAGAACCTCCGCAGCGGGGCTGCCGGTTCGTTTGACGCGATCATCCTGGCCGACGTGTACGAGCACCTGCCACGGCCGGTCGAGTTGGCCGCTGTGCTGGCGTCGCGGCTCAAGCCTGGGGGCTGGCTCGCGATCGTGACCGGGAACGCCGATGCGGCGCCGTACCGGGACCGATTGAGCGAGTTCTGGTACTTTCGCCTGCCGGGCCACTTGCACATGCTGAGCGAGCGCCATGCGTCGTGGCTGGCCGCGCGGCTGTCGCTCGACCTCGCGGAACTCCATCGCTGCAGCCACTACGACACGCCCGGGCCCGAGCGTGTGCGCCAGGCCGTCCAGGCCTGGCTGTACCACCAGTTCCGCTCGGCGCCGCGGCAGCTGCCGGCGACGCTGCTGCGGCGAGTGCCCCGCCTGCGCGATGCCGCGCGGTGGCCGACCGCGCCGGCGCTGACTTACACCCGCGACCACGTCGTGGCCCGATTCCGCAAGCCCGTTGCACCCTGATCGTCCAATTCCCGTGAACCGCAGATTCGTTTCAACCACACCATGGCAAAACAAAAAATTCTCGTCACCGGCGGCCTCGGCGCCGTCGGCACCTACCTGGTCAAGGAGTTGCGCAGCCGCGGCCACGAGGTGTTCGTGGCCGATCACAAGCACAGCCGCGAGACGTCGTACGCGCGATGCGACGTCGGCGAGTTCCGGCAGGTCGAGCGCCTCTGGCGCGGCGGCGGCTGGGAACAGGGCAGTCTTTCGCAGCCCCACAAGTTCGACATCGTCTACCACCTGGCGGCCGAGTTCGGCCGCTGGAATGGCGAGGACTACTACGAGAATGTCTGGCGCACCAATGCCGTCGGCACCAAGAACATCCTGCGCATGCAGGAACGAGAAGGGTTCAAGGCGGTCTACTTTTCCTCGTCCGAGGTCTACGGGGACTACGAGGGCGTCATGTCGGAGGACGTGCTCGATCGCGTCGAGATCAAGCAGATGAACGACTACGCGATGTCGAAATGGGTCAACGAAATGCAGATCCTGAATTCGGCGACGCAGTTCAAGACCAGGTCGGTGCGGGTCCGCCTGTTCAACACCTACGGCCCCGGCGAGTACTACAGCCCGTACCGGTCGGTGATCTGCCTCTTCTGCTACCGCATCCTGCACGACATTCCGATCACGGTCTACAGCGGCTACAAGCGCACCAGCACGTTCATCACCGACATGACCCGCACGCTGTCGAACATCAGCGATCGCTTCAAGGCCGGGGAGGTTTTCAACATCGGCGGCGAGGACTTCCACACCATCGAGGAGGTGGCCGAGATCGTCCTGCGGCTGACGGGCAAGCAGAAGCAGCGCAAGAAGCTGGTGAAGATCACCGGCGACGAGATGCTGACCACCCGCACCAAGCAGGTCGACTGCTCGAAGGCGCGGCGCGAGCTCAAACACCAGACCACGGTGACCCTCGAAGACGGCATTGCGCAGACCATCGCCTGGATGCGCGACGTCTACCGCCTGACCTAAGTGCCGCCGCGGCTGCTGTATCTCGGGGATGTGCCGGTCGAGTCGAGTTACCACGGCTCGACGCTGCTGTACCGGCTGTTCCAGCACTACCCGGCCGACCGGCTGTTCATCATCGAAGGCACGATGGTGCCGCCCCGTACTGACCGTCGCCTGGCGGGCGTGGCCCACCGCACGCTGGCCGCCGGCCGGGCCCGCTGGCTCAACACCCGCTTCCACTCTCGCTATTCGTGGTGGCTGACCGTCACGGCCCGCTCGCGGTCGGGAGCCGCGAGGAAGCTCCTTGGCGCCTTTGCGCCCGACGCCGTCGTTACCGTTCCGCACGGCTTCAGCTGGATCACCGCCGCCGCCGTGGCCCGCGACCTGCGGGTGCCGCTCCACCTGATTATTCACGACGACTGGCCGCGGGCCGTCGAACCACCTTTGCGGACCCGCATCGATCGCGTGTTTGGCGAGGTGTATCGCCAGGCCGCCACCCGATTCTGTACTTCGCCGTTCATGGCCGAGGAATACGCCCGGCGCTACGGCGCACCCGGCACGGTGCTCCTGCCCTACCGGTCAGCCGACGCGCCGGCGTTTCCGCCGCCGTCGGACCGGCCCGGCCACCATCCGGGGGCGCCGGTCTTTGCGTTTGCCGGCACCATCAACTCGCCTGGCTATGCGACGCTGCTGCGGCGGCTGGCCGAAGCCGCTGGCCGGCGAGGCGGCCAGGTCCTAATCTTCGGCCCACTTACCGCGGATCAGGCACGAGCTTCGGGCCTGGACCACCCGGCCATTCGCATCGGCGGGTTGATTGAGCCATCGGCCCTGATGCACCGCCTGCGTGCCGAGGCAGACGTGCTGTTCGTGCCGATGTCCTTCGCGCTCGACGATGAGGCCAGCATGCGGATGGGGTTCCCCAGTAAGCTCACCGACTACACCGCCGTGGCGATGCCGATGCTGATCTACGGGCCTCCGTACTGCTCGGCCGTGGAGTGGGCGACGCGAAATCCAGGCGTGGCCGAGGTCGTCACTTCCGAACAGGCCGCGGAACTGGAGGCGGCGGTGGGCCGCCTGGCCGATGACCCCGCCCACGGCTTGCGCCTGGCCGCGCGGGCCCAATCCGTCGGCGATCGCGATTTCTCGCCGGCGGCGGCCGCCGCCATCTTCCTGTCGGCGCTCGAAGCGGGGCATTCGTCATGACGGTCCGGCCGCAACCGCGTTCGCTCAGGGACCGCCTGATTCTCGGCGGCCTGCGGCTGGTGCCCCGCGCCCTCGCCAGGCACGCGATGTTCCTGCTGCAGTCGCAGCCGGCGCTGGCCGACACCTGGGGCTACCACGTGCGCGCGGTTCATTACTACGATGCGCTGCCGGATTTCACGGCCATCTCGGCCGCCGCGACCCAGGTGCGCCGGATGTCGGCGGCCATCAACTACGACCTCGACGGCCAGCGCGCGCTCGTGCGCCGCCTCGGCCAGGCTTACGGCGCGGAGATCGCCGCCGCCGCGGCGGGCTTCGATTTCCGCAACGAGTACTTTGCCGGCCTCGATGCGGCGATGTACTACGCGCTGATCCGCGACCTCAAGCCTCGCCGCGTGATCGAGATTGGCTCGGGCTTTTCGACCCGCATCGCCGGCCTGGCGCTGGGGCGCAATCGCGCCGATGGGCACGCCGGCGACCTCATCTGCATCGAACCCTTTCCCCAGCCGCGGCTGCTGGACGCGAAGCCGGTCATGACGTTGATCCAGCAGCCGGTGGAGCGCGTGCCGCTGGCCCTGTTCGACGAGCTCGACGCAAACGACATCCTGTTCATCGACTCCAGCCACGCCGTGAAGTTCGGCAGCGACGTGTGCCGCGAGTTTCTCGACATCCTGCCGCGGCTGCAGCCCGGCGTGTGGGTCCACGTCCACGACATCTTCATGCCGCAGGATTACCCCGCGTCGTGGCTGATCGATCAGCGCGTGGCGTTCACCGAGCAGTACCTGCTCGAAGCGTTCCTCGCTTTCAATCCGGCGTTTGCCGTCCGCGCCATCCACCACTGGCTGGCGCTCGACTACCGCGAAGATGCCCAGGTGCTGTGCCCGCCCGCGCTCTGGCCGGCGAGCGGCCCTGGCTGCGGCAGCTTCTGGATGCAGCGGGTCGCATGAACGCCACCATCAGCGCCATCGTGCCGACGATCGGCCGCGCCGACGCGCTGACCGCGCTGTTCGAGTCGCTGCTGGCGCAGACCCGCCGGCCTGACGAAGTGATCGTCGCCGACGGCAGTGGCGGGGCCGACATCCGCACCCTGGCGGCCGCGCCTCGGTGGCGGGCCGCCGGCCTCGACGTCCGCTATCTGTCCGTGCAACCGCCCAACGCGGTGGCGCAGCGGAAGGCGGCGATTGCCGAGGCCCGCGGATCGCTGCTGTTGTTGCTGGATGATGACGTGGTCCCCGAGCCCGGCTGCGTCAACGCGCTGGTCAGTTGCCTCGAGTCCCGCGGCGCCGTAGCCGTGAGTGCCGACTTCTCCAACCATGACTGGCCACCGCCCACCACGCTGTGGCGCTGGTACTTGCGCGTGCGCCACGGCATTGCCGGCCAGGCATGGCAGGGCAAGGTGATCGGCCCGCTGCTGCGCTTTGGCTATCACCCGGTTCCCGATACGCCGGTACCGATGGAGTGGCTGGGCTCGGGCAACAGCCTCGTTCGACGCGACGCCTATGACCGCGCCGGCGGGTTCTCGGACTTCTTCCTGCACCGCTCCACCATCAACGAGGACGTCGACCTGGGGCTGAAGCTCGCCCGCGTCGGCGCCATCCTCCTTTGCCCCTCGGCACGGATGGCGCACATGCACGCCCCGGGCGGGCGGGCGTCGATCCGCGCGCTGGCCGAGGACGACATCTACAACCGCTACAGCATCATGACGCGCACGCTGGGACGCACGCGGGCCAGCGCGATGGCGTCGGTGCTGACCTACTTCGTGCTGGAGACCGTCAGCGCTCTCGCGGCCGCGGCCCGGACGTTTCGTGCCAACGGTTTGGGCGATCGCCTGTCGGGCCGCCTGGCGGCGCTGGTCCGGATCGCAATGTCCCACGGTCGCATTCGAACCTCATGAGCCGCCCGCGCAACTGGGTCTTTCTCGGCGACAGCCTGACCGAAGGCATTGGCTCGTCGCGCGCCTCGTACGTGACCGAACTGGCGCGGCTGCTGCGACAGGCGCCGGCCCACCCTCGCGCTGTTCACGACATCCGCCTCCGCGACGTCGAGCCGGAGACGTTCAACCCGTACATTCGCACCAACCTGGCCGGGTACCTGGATTTGGACCCGCAGGCGGCGGGTGAGGCGCTGTGGTTGTGGAACCTCGCGTCGGAAGGCCGGACGATCGACAGCGACGCGAACTGGTTGCCGCTGCTTCAGAACCTGCAACCGGAGCGCATCTTCATCTATCGCGGCAGCCTCGAGAGCATCTTGCGGCCCGCGGCCGTCCGCGACGGCCAATGGCCGGCATGGGTGCCCGCCTCGTGGCGGGGGTTTGTCGCGATGGATCCGCGCTGCTATTTCAGCAACACCTGGTGGCGGCGCGCCAAGCAGATTGGCATCGACCGCGCGAAGCAGGTCGCGCGGAAGCGATTACTGCGGGATCGGCCGTCACGTCCGCTGCTGGACGCCGACGACATGCTTGCGCAGTACGCGGCCCTGCTGGCGGCGCTGCGGCCGCTCGGCGCGCGCGTCTGGGTGCTGGGCCTGATCCCGCCCGATTCCAGTTGTTTCCCCGGAACGCCGGAACACTTCCGGCGTCTCAACGAACCCCTCGAACGGCTGGCGCGTGACTCGGGCGCGGCGTTCGTCGACTGGGCGCCCGCCATCGAGTCGAGCGGGCTGCGCGCCTGGCGCTACCGCGACGGCTTTCACCCCAACCTCGCCGGCGCCCGCCTGATGGCCGACCTCCTGCGGACGCGTCTCGACGATGTGGGGCGTGCGTGACGCCTCCAGGCGTGTCGGCCATCGTCACCGCTTACGCACGGCTCGAGCAGACGCTGACGACCATTGCCACGCTTCAGGCCTGCCAGCCGCCTCCCGCCGAAGTTCTCGTCCACGTCCGGTCCGCCAACGATCCGATCGCCGAGGCGATTCGCCAGAAGTTCCCAGCGGTCCGCGTGCTGGCGACCAACAACGCCGGCCCGGGCGGCGCGCGCAATGCCCTGGTCGCCGCCGCTGTGCATCCAATCGTCGCCAGCTTTGATGATGACTCGTACCCGATGGATCCGGACTACTTCTCCCGCGTCACGGCGCTGTTCGCGGCATTTCCCGCCGCCACGGTCGTGACCGCGCGTATTTTTCACCTGCACGACACGGTCGAGCCGCCGCGGGCCGCCGCCGAGTGGGGCGCGGATTTCTCGGGCGGCGCCTGTGCTTACCGGCGCGATGGCTACCTCGAGGTCGGCGGCTACGTGCCGCTGCCCGACGCCTACAACATGGAGGAAGTCGACTTCGCGTTGCGGCTGCATGCGAAGGGCGGCAAGGTGCTGGCCACGCCCTGGCTGCGCGTCTGCCACGACACCGACCTCGCGCGTCACGCCGAGCCCGCGGTGACCTCGGCCAGCATCTCCAATCTGGCCCTGCTGGCGTTCCTCCGCTATCCCGCCTCGCTGGCGATCGTCGGCGCGGCGCAATGCGCCAACCGCATTCAGTGGCTCCTGCGGCACGGCCGCCGGCGCGGCATCCTGGCCGGCCTCGCCGGTATTCCGGGCCGGCTCTGGCGTCATCGGACCGGCCGTCGTCCGTTGCGCGCGGCAACGGTGCGCTCATACCTGTCGTTGCGGCGTCATCCTGTGCCCGTATCACTCTCCGGAATCGTGACCGGCGCCGTTGAATAACACCGCGCGGCCGTCGTGGATCTGCTGCCATCTTGGTGCGCGCGAGCACTACGCGGTGCCGCGCGGGTTGGTGAGGGCCGGGCAGGACGTGCGGATGCTCACCGATGCGTGGGTGCCGCCCCACTCGGTTGTGTCGGCCCTGGTTCCCGGCTCGCGAGGGGAGCGGTGGCGGGAGCGTTACCATCCCGAGCTGGCGGCCACGCCGGTCACTGCCTTCACGGGCAGCCTGATGCGCCACGAAGTGGGTTGGCGGGTCCGGCGCCTCGAGGGATGGCGACTGTTCGAGGCGCGCAATGCGTGGTTTCAGCGCCAGGCGGCCGCCGCCATCGAGCGGACCCCGGGCCAGGCGCGAACGGTCGTGGTCGCGCACAGCTACTCGGCGCTCGAGATCTTCAGGCGCGCCCGGGCCCGCGGGTGGACGCTGGTGCTGGGGCAGATCGATCCCGGCGCCCGCCACTTCCAGATCGTGGCCGAGGCCGCGCAGCGCGCCCTCGAGTATGGGTCGCCGCCTGCGGCTCCCTCGGCGGAGTACTTGGCGAACTGGCGCGAAGAATGCGCGCTCGCCGACCGCATTGCCGTCAATTCCGAGTGGTCGCGGTCGTGCCTTGAAGCCGAAGGGATTGCGGCGGAGAAACTGGTCCTCGTGCCGCTCGCTTACGAACCACCTGCGGCAGCGGCCGAAGTGCACCACTACCCAGCGGCGTTCTCGTCCGAACGGCCGCTGCGGTTGTTGTTTGTTGGCCAGGCCGGCGTGGCCAAGGGTCTCAACGTGATCCTTGAAGCGCTGGCGCTGATCGGGGAGATTCCGTTCGAGCTGGCGATTGTCGGCGAGCGCAACGCCGAGGTGCCCCGCCGTTTCCTCGAGCATCCGCGGGTGCGCTGGCAAGGCGCCGTGTCGCGCGGCGCTGTCATGCGTTTCTATCAGGATGCGGACGTCTTGCTCTTCCCGTCGTTGTCGGATGGCTTTGGCATGGTCCAGGTCGAGGCCCAGGGCTGGCGGCTGCCGATCATCGCATCTCGCTCCTGTGGCGCCGTTGTCCGTGACGGCGTCAACGGCCTGCTGTTGCCCGAGGTGACCGCAACGGCCATCGCCGGTGCGATACGGCAGGCGGCCCGCGACCCGCGGCAGCTCGAGCGCTGGTCGCGAGCGTCGGCCGCCGCCCCGCAAAGCGGCGTCCAGGCCCTCGGCGAACGGCTGGTCGAACTGGTGACGGGGCCGGCATCGTGATCGATTCGTGGTACCTCGACAACCTGGCGTGCCCCGTCGATCGCGGGGCGCTGAGCGCGGCCGGTGACGCGTTGTGTTGCGCCCACGGCCACCGCTATCCCGTGGTCGACGGCGTGCCCGTCATGTTGCGGCCGGACGTGCCGCAAACGATCGAACTGGCGGCGGCGTCGTTGCGCCGCGCCACCGGCGAGGAGATCGACGGCCGCGCGCCCGCGCTCCACCTCGAATCACTTGGCATCAGCGATGACGAGAAGCGGGGCGTGGTGGCGATGGCGGCGACGGCCGGCGCCGTCGATCCGGTGGTGGCGTACCTCGTCGCGGCCACCAACGGCTTGATGTACCAGCACCTGATTGGCGGGCTGCAGACGTACCCGATTCCCGCCATCACACTCGAACCGGGGCGCGGACGCCGGCTGCTCGACGTCGGGTGCAGTTGGGGGCGCTGGACCATCGCGGCGCAACGCGCGGGCTACGATGCCGTTGGTCTCGATCCGTCTCTCGGCGCGATCATGGCGGCCCGGCGGGTCGCGCAACAGTTGGGCGTGCCGGCTCACTACGTGTGCGCCGATGCGCGCCACCTGCCGTTTCCCGACCGCTCGCTCGATGCGGCTTACTCGTACAGCGTCCTGCAGCACCTTTCGCCCGACGACGCCACGGCGTCGGTCGCCGAGATGGGTCGCGTCCTGAAGCCCGGCGGCCTGGCGCGGGTACAGATGCCCACCCGATTCGGGGTACGCTGCCTTTACCATCAGGCGCGCCGTGGTTTCCGGCCGGCGTCGGGCTTTGAAGTGCGCTACTGGTCGATCCGCGCGCTGTCGCGGCTGTTCCGCCGCCACGTCGGCCCGCCGAGATTCGAGGTCGACGGCTACTTTGGCATCGGCCTGCAGGTGTCGGACGAGGCGTTGATGCCGCCGCGGCTGCGCCGCGTCCTGCGCCTGTCGGAGCGGCTCAAGGCGTGGAGCCGCCGGTGGCGGCCGCTCGTCCTCGTCGCCGACAGCGTGTTCGTCGAGTCGGTCGCGCAAGCATGAGATCTGAATGAAGCCCTCCGAACTGCCACACCGCCACCAGGACTCGCTGATGCGCCAGTCGCTGCAGCGCGCCGAACTGGTCCGCTACTGGTGGGAGTATCGTGGCCGGTTGCGCGCGCTTATGCGCCACGTCGACGGCGCGCGTGCGACTCGCCTGGACGGCCGCGAGCGCCAGGCCGTTCGCCAGTACTGGGCACGCTTCGGCGTGCAGTACATCAACCTCGATTGGTATCGCCTGTTCAAGGCCCTGAACGGATCGGTCGATCCGCGCTACGTGCCTGAAGAAACGTTCCGCACGCGGCTCGAGCCGCTCCTCTGCCGCCGCGACGTGTCGGCGGCCTATCACGACAAGAACCAGATCGACCGCGTCTTCGCCGACCTGCTGCGGCCGCGCACCGTGCTGCGCAACATCTACGGCGCCTATTTCGACGGCGCCTACCGGCCCATCAAGCGGGAAGACGTGGCGGGCCACCTGGCCGGCTGCCACGGCGCGCACTTCCTGAAGCCGTCCATTTCGGGCACCGGCAGCGGTAATAACGTCGCCTGTGTGCAGGTGAGCCGCGACGGCTTCAACATCGGCGCGTCGTTGCTGACGCTGGAGGACATCGAGCGGATCTACGTCCAGGACTTCCTGCTGCAGGAAGGCGTGCAGCAACACGCCTCGCTGGCCCGCTTCCATGCCGGCTCGCTGAACACGCTGCGGCTGATCACGCTGCGCCTGGGCGACTCGATCCGGCCAATCGCCGCCACGCTGCGCATGGGCAACGGCAGCCACGTCGACAACGGCCACGCCGGCGGGTTGTTGTGCGGCGTCAACCTGGCCAGCGCGGCGCTCACGCCGTTTGCCTGTGACGTGTGGTTCCGCCGCTACCAACGCCATCCGGTGACGGACCAACCGTTCGCCGGGCAGGACATCGTGTCGTTTGCGGCCATCAAGGACCTGGCCATGACGGTGCATTCGCGCCTGCCGTACTTCGACGTGCTGTCGTGCGACATCGCCGTGCTCGAGAACGGGGCGCCGTGCCTGGTCGAAGTCAACACCTTCGGCCAGGGCGTGGAACCCCACCAGTACCTCAAGGGTGCGCCGCTGTTCGACGCGGCGACCGACGACGTGCTGGAACTGGTGGCGCGGCGCGCGCGCGGCGGGTGGAGTCATTAGGGCATGGTGACCTGTCACTCGCACGCGTCAGGACGTCTCGGCAGCCTGATTCGATCGGAACTGGCCCGCGGCCTCGGCCACCTCTCGCCACGCCACATCGTGATCAAGCCCAACTGGGTCCTGCACGAGACCGACCCGCAGTATCCGATTGCCGCGTTGGTCACCGACGCGCGCGTGATTGCCGAGACGGCGGCGGCCGCCGCGGAGCTGTTTCCCGCCGCCGAGCGCATCACGGTTGGCGATTGTCCCCTGCAGCGCGCCGACTGGCCGCTGTTGTGCGCGCAGTCAGGCCTCGCGCCGCGCATGGCCGAACTGTCGCAGCGACATGGCGGCCGCATCGAGTTTCGCGACCTCCGGAAGGAGGTCTTCACCTATCGTGATGGCCGCCTGGTCGAAGTGACCGGCGCCGCGCACGGCGATCCGCTTGGCTATCTCGAGGTCCGCCTGGGTGAGCGCAGCCACCTGGACGAGATCTCCGACCAGGCCGGGCGGTTTGCGATTCACGATCACGACCGCGCCAAGACCCGCGCCAACCATCGCAAGGGTGACCACCGCTATTTCGTCAGCCGGACGTTTCTCGACGCCGACCTGGTCATCAACCTGCCCAAGTGGAAGACCCATTCGAAGACCGGGCTGACCGGGGCGTTGAAGAACCTCGTCGGGATCAACGGCGACAAGGCCTACTTGCCGCATTTCAGCAAGGGCGCGCCGAGCTGGGGCGGCGACGAGTACTGGGATCGCGGCCGGTTCATGTACTGGACGCAGAACACGCTGCGCGAGCTCCTCCGCGACACCCGCTGGGCGTACCGCCTGGTCCGTCCGCCGTGGCTGGCCTTCAAGGCCGTGCGCACTGCGCTGTGGCAGGGCCGCGGCGGGCAGGCGCCGGACTTCTATGTCGGCGGCGGGAGCTGGCATGGCAACCAGACGATCTGGCGGATGATCTACGACCTGAACCTGGTGATGCAGCACGCTGACGCCGGCGGCGTGCTGCGGCCCGAGCCGCAGCGCGCGTATTTCTGCCTTGTCGACGGCCTGATTGCCGGCGAAGGCGATGGGCCGTTGTTCCCGCGGCCCCGCGACCTCGACTGGCTGGTCGTCGGTGACGACCCGTTTGCGATCGACACGGTGCTGGCCTGGTTCATGGGCTTCGATCCGGATCGCCTGCCGATCCTCAATCACCGAGCGCGCTACCTGGGAGCGGCGTGGGGCGATTTCGAACTACCGGCGCTCGCCGTGACGGTGGACGGCGCCACCGCGCCGCTGTCGTCGTTCACCGTCCGGCACGACTTTAAGCCGCCGCCCGGCTGGCGACACCACGTCGAGCGCCCGGCCGCCGCGCTCGAGGCCGGTGCGTCGTGAAGGTGGTCATCTGCTGGTCCGGCATGCAGGGCTACGTGGCCGCCTGCCTGCGCGCACTGAGTCGTGTCCCCGGCGTCCAGTTGCACGTGCTGCACCTCAACTTCCACGACCTGCCGTTCCAGGAGGAGTTGCTCGACGGGGTCTCCAACGAGCGGCTGACCGCGAGCGCGCCCAACACCGACATCACGCAGCGTGTCGCCGCGCACGATCCCGACGTCGTCCTGCTGTGCGGCTGGTTCTATCCGCAATACCGGCAACTGGCATTTGCTCCCGAGTTGCAGCGGGCGAAGTTCGTGCTGGGCATGGACACGCCGTGGACCGGATCGTGGCAGCAGCGGGTGAACCAGATCCGGCTGCGCGGATTCATGCGGCGAATGGCGAAGATCGTCGTCGCCGGCACCAGGAGTGCCGACTTCGCGCGGCGGCTGGACGCCGCGCCGGGCAAGATCGTCACGGGCTTCTACGGCTTCGACTTCACCGCGTTTCGCGAGCGGGGCGGCACCGGGCTCGATGCCGCGGCGGACTGGCCGAGACGCTTCCTGTTTGCCGGCCGCTACGCGCCCGAGAAGGGCCTGTCATACCTGATGGAGGCGTACCAGGCCTATCGCCGCTCGGTGCCGGATCCGTGGCCGCTTGATTGTTGCGGGACCGGGCCCGAAGCCGCGCTGTTGAATCGCGAGGGGGTCACCGACCTTGGTTACCTGCAGCCAAGCAAGCTGCCCGAGCTGTTTGCCGGCCACGGCGTATTCGTGATGTCCAGCCTCGAAGAGCCATGGGGGGTCGCGATCGGCGAAGCGGCGGCCACCGGCCTGCCCCTGGTGTGCAGTGACGTGTGCGGCGCCGCCGCCGACCTGCTGCGCCCCTATTACAACGGCCTTACGGTGCCGCCCGGTGATGCCGCGGCGCTGGCCGACGCCCTGTGCTGGATGCATCACAACCATCACCGGCTGCGGACGTTCGGCCAGCGCAGCCGCAATCTCGCGCATCCATTCTCGGCCGAGGCGTGGGCCGAGCGCCTGCACGCCTGCTTCATCACGGCGTTGAACGGACGCGCATGAACCCGCCGCTGGTGTCGTGTCACACCCGCGCCGCCGGCCGCCTGGACGGCCTCGTGCACGAGGAGCTGCGTCGGCTGGCCGGATCGTCCAGGCCGAGGCGCATCCTGATCAAGCCGAACTGGGTGATGCACGAAGTCGAGCCGGCGTATCCGATTGCCGCGCTCGTCACCGATGCCCGGCTGATCGAGGCGACCGTGCGTGCCGCCATGCGGCTGTTCCCTGACGTCGAATGTGTCACCGTCGGCGACTGTCTCGAACAGCGGGCCGACTGGCCGCTGTTGTGCCGGCAATCGGGTCTGGCTCCGCGCATGGTCGCGCTCGGCCAGGAATTCGGGCCACGCGTGGAGTTTCGCGATCTGCGCAAGGACGTCTTCACCGCGGCCGGAGAGACCCTGGTCGCCGACACCCAGGCAGTGCATGGCGATCCGGCAGGCTACTGCGAGGTGCAACTGCGGGGCGAAAGCCACCTCGAGCCGATTGCGGGACAGGCCGACCGCTTCTCGATTCACGACCACGATACGGCGGTGACGCGCGGCGGCCATCGCCCCGGCGATCATCGCTACCTCGTCTGCCAGTCAGTGCTCGACGCCGACCTGGTCATCAACCTGCCGAAGTGGAAGGCCCATTCCAAGTCGGGCCTGACCGGGGCGCTCAAGAACCTGGTCGGCATCAACGGCGACAAGTCCTACCTCCCGCACTTCCGGCGCGGCTCGCCCCGCTGGGGCGGCGACGAGTATTCGGATGAGGGCCGCTGGCTGTATTGGGTGCAGAACAACCTCTATCACCTGGTCCGGGGGACGGCCGCCTACGGGCTGCTGCGACCCGGCTGGCGCGTCGTCAAGCAGGTAAACAACGCGGTGCGGCGCCGGCGGCACCGCCCGGCGGCGTTGCCGGCGGACTTCTACGTGGTGGGCGGCAGTTGGTACGGCAATCAGACGCTGTGGCGGATGATCTACGACCTTAACCTCGTGCTCCAGCGCACGGGGCGCGACGGGCGGCTGCGCGCGGAGCCGCAGCGTGAGATTGTCACCCTGGTCGACGGGATGGTTGCCGGCGAAGGGGATGGCCCGTTGAAAGCGACACCGCGCCGCACCGACATGCTGTTTGCCGGCCGCGATCCGTTTGCCATCGACACCACGCTGGCGTGGATGATGGGGTTCGACCCCGGCGCCATCCCCATGCTCGCCAGGCGCCGCGAGTACCTGGGCGGCGAGTGGGGCGACTTCGATCTCGCGGCGCTCACGGTTTCGATCGATGGCGAGGTCCGGCCGCTCGCCGACACTGCCATCAATTTTCAGTTCGCGCCGGCGCCCGGGTGGCTTGGCCACATCGAACGACCCGTGGCGGC
>ERZ1292640.2404-Hain-H43-02um-R1-2404-length-15008-cov-4_pt1 | contig 15008 bp, 9 predicted proteins | sample MGYA00564404_ERZ1292640 | MGnify/ENA primary metagenome ERZ1292640 (study PRJEB36523, sample SAMEA6512636) | groundwater metagenome | collected 2019-01-08 | study: AquaDiva: Metagenomics assemblies of 32 groundwater samples
AGGAGTCGCCGAGCACCGCGGAGTACGCCACGACCCCGCCGACCTTCGTGCCGGACGCGGCGCCCGAGACCCGCCGGCTCGCGATCTGGCTGATCGGCCTCACCGCCTTCGCCTCGCTGCTCTACGAGATCGCGTGGACGCGGGTCCTGGTGCTCGTGGTCGGCAGTTCGACGTACGCCTTCACCACGATCCTGGCCTGCTTCCTCCTCGGCATCGGGCTGGGGAGCCTCGTGGCCATCGGCCGCGGGCGGCCGCCGCGAGACCTGCTCGTGCGGGCGGCGTTCATCCAGGGCGGCATCGGCGTGCTGGCCTCGCTCCTGTTCCCGTTCTTCCGCGGCCTCCCGGTCTACATCATCGCGACGCTCCAGGTGCCGTTCCTCAGCGCCACCGACCTGCTGGTGCTGCACGGGCTCGCGCTGGCTTTGGTGGTGATCCCGCCGGCCGTCGGCATGGGCCTGGCGTTCCCGATCCTCGCGGAGCTGGCGGCGCAGCGCACCGGGAGGACGGGCAGCGAAACCGGCCGGGCGTACTTCGCCAACACCCTTGGCAGCATCGCCGGGGCCGTGCTCACCGGGTTCCTCCTGATCCACTGGGTCGGGAGCGAGCGCACGCTGGTGCTCGGCGTAGCCAGCAACGCGGCGGCGGCGGCCCTGATCGCGTGGCGGCTGCACCAGGAGCGCGGCGGCGCGGGCACGCTGTCCGCGGTGGAGCGCACGCCCATCCTCCTCGGCGCGCTCGCGCTCACGATCGCCCTGTTTACGCCGAGCTGGTCGCACCGGCTCCTCGACCGCGGCCCCGCGATCTACGGCCACGACAAGATGACCCGCGCCGAGCTGAACAACTTCCTGAGGGCGCTGGGCGCCGAGCAGCTGAGCTTCGAGGAAGGGTGGAATGCCGCGGTCTCCGTGTGGCGCAACGGCAGCACCACGTGGCTCAAGACCAACGGCAAGGCCGACGCCTCGAGCGTGGCCGACATGAACACCCAGGTGATGGTCGGTTTGCTGCCCGCCGCGGCGCACGCAGCGCCGAAGCGGGCGTTTCTCGTCGGGTTCGGCTCGGGTGCGACGGCACGCACCCTCGCCGATGTCCCGGGCCTCGAGCACCTCGACGTCGTGGAGATCGAGCGCGCGGTCCTCCGTGCGGCGCCGCTCTTCGCCGAGGTGAACCGCGACGTGCTGCGCGATCCGCGCGTCCACGTGATCGAGGACGACGCCCGTAGCGCCTTGCAGCTGGCCGGCGAGCGATACGACTTGATCGTCTCGGAGCCGTCGAACCCGTGGGTCGCGGGCATCGCGGCGCTGTTCACGCGGGACTACTTCCGCATCGCGGCGCTTCACCTCAAGGACGACGGCGTGTTCGCGCAGTGGGTCCAGACCTACCGCGTGCCGCCGGGCGTGATCGCGGTCGTCGTCGCGAACCTGCGCCGGGAGTTCCCGCACGTGGAGATGTGGTATGCCAACGCGAGCGACCTCATCCTGCTCGGCTCGCGCCGGCCGATCCGCTGGGATCGCGCGCGCCTCGAGAGCCTGATGGCTGTGGGCTCTCCGCTGCGGGCGAGCTTCCACGATTGGCTCGAGGTGGAGCGGCCGCCGGAGTTCCTCGGTCGCTTTCTGCTCGGCGAGCTCGGCATGGAGCGACTCGCGGGGCAGGCGCCGTTCACGCACACCGACAACCTCCCGGCGCTCGAGTTCGTCGCGGCGCGCGGCCTGCTCGGCGTGTCAGGCATCGGCGCGACGTTTGACTCGCTGATCGCGATCAAGAACGCCGCCGGCGACTCGCTGCCGGAGCTGGCCGGAGACTGGCGGCTCGGGCCGGGCGAGTGGCAGGCGGCCTACGCCGCCGCACTTCCGTCGGACAGCCGGTTTCGCCGGTCGCTGGCCGAGCTGGCGCTCGAGCGCGCGCCGCACGATCCGGAGCGTCGCGGGCTGCTCGGACACGTGCTGTTCGATGCCGACGAGTTCCGGGCTGCGCTCCCGCACCTGACTGCGGCGCTGCTCGAGCGCCCCGACGATCCACAGATCCTCCTCGAAGCCGGCCTCAGCGCCTCCGCCCTCGGCGACCGGGCGGCGGGCCGCGCGTACCTGGAGCGGGCCCGCGACCGCGGCGGCGACTCGGTGTACGCGATGGCGGTGCTGGCGGAGACGGCGACGGGAGCGGGTGACTACTCCCGTGCAGCGGCCGAGGCGCTCCGTGCCATCCGGGGGCTCCGGCCCACGATCGCCACGCCCTTCCCCGGCGCGCTGGCGAACGCGGTGCGGCGGCTGGTCTCGGAGGCGCCGCCCGAGGTTGTGGCGCCCGTGGTCGAAGCGGCGGTCGCGGCGCGCCCGTCGTGGGACCTCGGCTACCAGGGCGGCGCGTTCGTTTACGCGCGGTGGGGCGGGGAGCACTGCCGGCGCGCTGCGGAGTTCGCCTCCGAGTTGCCGCGGTTCGGCTGGACGAATCGTGAGGTATGGTCGCTGGTCGGGAGGTGCAGGGCGCGCTGAGGGCGCGCTCGCGCCGTCCGGCGCGCCGTGGTGAGGCTCAGGCGCCGGGCGGCGTGTCGTTTCCCGTGATCCTTCGGATCTCGCCCGCCGCCACGATCGCCGCATCCACGTCGCGCGAGAGGGCACGCGCCTGCTGCGTCGCCTGCGTCAGGTCGCCGAGCGCGTCGGCCACACCCGCCGAGCGCAGGCGCAGCAGGTCGAACCGCACGTTCTGCATCGCGAGCACACACGCCTCGAACTGCGCGCTCAGCTTGCCCCGCCGCTCGGCCAACTGGGTGACCTTCTGCCGCTGCTGCTGCAGCAGCGTGATCCGCCGCTCCCGGTCGCTGCCCGTCGGTTCCTGACCGAGGGCCGAGATCCGCGCGTCGAGCTTGACGAGCGCGTGCTCGTCAATGTCCCGCTCGAGCGCCGCGAGCGTGCGCCCGAGGCCGGTTGCGCGCTCGAGGAGTCCGTCCACCGTGGGGCCGACGTCGGGGAGCATCGTTCGCTCGGCCTTGGACATCTTCTCCAGCATGGCGAGCACCGCGGCGCGGTCGTTGCGCGCCTCCTCGAGCGCCGCGGCGCGCGCACCGAACTCGGTCGCGGTGGCCGGGCCGAGCAGGCCGCGGGCAGCCGTCCCGGTGCGCGCCTCGAGCGCGTCCGGCGCAGGCGGCCGGTGGATCACGTCGCGCCACGAGTAGCCGGCCGTCCACAGCCGGGCGTACTGCCGCGCGATGCTGAAGCCCCAGAACACGGCCGGGAACAGGAACCACGGGTGGGCCGGCCCGCTGGTGAGCATGTTCACCAGCATCAGCATTCCGTTGACCGACGCATAGGTCGCGAGATTGCTGCGGAACCTGGTCACCATCACCGGCTCGCCGCCCTGCTTGGCGATGCGTTCGAGCTCCGCCTCCTCCGCGGCTTTCCCCAAGCGGCGGCGTTCATCCCGGTCGGCGCGGCGCAGCGAGCGCCGCCCGCGCCGGGCGTCGGCCCCGCGCTGGTCGAGCCAGTCGCGCGCCGCGGCGGCGTCCAGAGAGCGACGGCCCGCCTCCAGCCCAGCACCGGCGCGTGCGGGCACCGCGGGCGACTGCGGCGTAGGGCGCTTCGCCCCCGCGCGCGGAGGAGGGGCCGTGTAGGTGTTCGTCTCGAGCGCGCGGCGCAGCGCGTCCGCGGTCGGCCAGCGGTCCTCGGGGTCCTTCTCAAGGCACCGCATCACGATCTGCGAGAGCTCCTTCGGCGTCTCCGGGCGCTTGCGGTCCACCGGCACCGGCGTCTCGGTGATCTGCTTCATGAGCAGCGCCGGCACGCTCGGGGCCTGGAACGGCAGCTCGCCCGTCAGCATGTTATAGGCGACGACGCCCAGCGAATAGAGGTCCGACCGGCCGTCGATCTCGCGGTCGCCGGCGGCCTGCTCGGGGCTCATGAACGCTGGCGTGCCGATCGCGACGCCGGCCTCGGTCAGCGTGCCCCCTTCGCCCGAGAGCGCCTTGGCGATCCCGAAGTCCGTCACCATCACGCGCCCGCGCGTGCCCTCGAGCAGGATGTTGTCGGGCTTCACATCGCGGTGGATCACGCCCTGCGCATGCGCGGCCGAGAGCGCGTCGGCCGCCTCCTTCATCACGCGCCGCGCCTCCTCGATCGACAGGCGCCCGCGCCGCTTGACGCGCACGCCGAGCGACTCGCCGTCCACGTAGCCCATCACGAAGTACACGAGGTCGTGCGAGTCGCCGACGCTGTGGATCGGCACGATGTGTGGGTGGGATAGCCGGGCCGCCGTCTCCGCCTCGCGCATGAACCGCGTGCGGATGTCCTGCCGGTAGGCGAGTTCGGGCGGCAGGACCTTGATCGCGACCGGCCGCTTGAGCCGCTCGTCGCGCGCCCGATAGACGACCCCCATTCCCCCGCGGCCGATCTCGCCCTCGATCGTGTAGGCGGACCCCAAGGCCTCGGCCAGGCGAGTTTCGAGCACGCGCTCCCCCGGGGGCCCTTGCGTTACTGGAAGTTGGGCTGCACTTGCCGCATAGATTAGTGGCGCAACGCAGGTTGGGCAACTTCGATGCCTCCCGGTTTCTGCCACATTGGCACGGGTTCCCGACCACCACCTGGCACAAACGCTGCGCTACGGATAGATGGAGCGTAGGTTTCGGGTCCTGCGACCGAGCGAGACATGACTGAACGGCTGACCATCCCCGTCCTGCCGCTGCGCGACATGGTGCTGTTCCCCAGCGTCGCGGCGCCGATCAACGCCGGCCGCCCGGGCACGCTGCGGGCCGTCGAACGCGCCCTCAAGGACGAGAACCGCGCGATCCTGGCGCTGGCGCAGCGCGAGAACACCGACCAGGTCGCGGCGAGCAGTCTCCACGCCATGGGGACGGTCGCCAAGATCGGTCAGATTCAGCGCGGCGCGGGCGGCGTGCAGCTGCTCCTGCACGGGCAGTTCCGCGCGAGCGTGCTCCACGTGCAGGAGAAGGACGGCTACCTCGAGGCGGTCGTCGCGCGTGCGGACGACATCCCGCCCGCGGACGAACGCGACTCGCTGTTCCAGGCGCTCTACAAGGAAGCGCGTGAGCGCGCCGCCGAGCTGGGACAGAAGAGCGGCCTGCCCGAGGAGGTGATCACCCAGGTCCTGGGCTCGGTGAGCGAGCCCGGCCAGTTCGCCGACCTCGTCGCCGGCTACATCGACCTCAAGACGTCCGAGCGCCAGACGCTGCTCGAGACGCTTGCCGTCGAGGACCGGCTGCGCCGAGTGCTCGTGCACGTGCAGCGGCAGATCGAGGTCACCGACGCGCAGGAGGACATCAAGACGCAGGTGCAGGAGGAAATCGGCGAGAAGCAGCGTGAGATGTACCTGCGCGAGCAGCTCAAGGCGATCCGGCGCGAGCTCGGCGACGGCGACGAGGATCGGGAGCTCGAGGAGCTGCGCGACAAGCTGGAGAAGCTGCAGCTGCCCGAAGCGGCGCAGAAGGAGGTCGAGCGGGAGTTGGCGCGCCTCGAGCGCACCTCGAAGGAGTCGATGGAGGCGCAGGTCATCCGCACGTACCTCGAGTGGATCGCCGAGCTGCCGTGGAACGCGCGCTCCGAAGACCTGGTCGACCTTGTGCGCGCCGAGCAGGTGCTCGAGGAGGACCACTACGGCCTCAAGGACGTGAAGGAGCGGGTCCTCGAGTACCTCGCGGTGCGGCAGCTGCGGGAGGCGAAGAAGCGGGCGCGGCGGGATTCCGGAGAGCAGGATGAGGAAATCGTGATCGGCCAGGAGGACGACCGCACCGCCAAGGGCCCGATTCTCCTGTTCATCGGCCCGCCGGGCACCGGCAAGACCTCGATCGCCAAGTCGATCGCGCGCGCGATGGGTCGCAGGTACGTGCGCATCTCCCTCGGCGGGGCGCGCGACGAGGCCGACATCCGCGGGCACCGCCGTACCTACGTGGGCGCGCTGCCGGGCCGCATCATCCAGGGGATGAAACAGGCCGGCACCAAGAACCCCGTGTTTCTGCTGGACGAGGTGGACAAGCTCGGCGTCTCGTTCCAGGGCGACCCCGCGGCGGCGCTGCTCGAGGTGCTCGACCCGGCGCAGAACGACAGCTTCACCGACCACTACCTTGGCGTGCCGTTCGACCTCAGCGAGGTGCTGTTCATCGCGACGGCGAACTTCCAGCCGGGGATTCCGGCTCCGCTGCTCGACCGCATGGAGATGGTGGAGTTCGCCGGCTACACCGGGCAGGAGAAGCAGGCTATCGCGCGGCGGTATCTGATCCCGCGCCAGCTGCGGGAGAACGGGCTCGCGGGCGAGCAGCTCGAGATCCCGGACGCTGCGTTGCGCCGCGTCATCGCCGCCTACACTCACGAGGCCGGTGTGCGCCAGCTCGAGCGCGAGATCGGCCGAATGTCGCGCAAGGTTGCGCGCAAGTTCGCCGCCGGAGCGACGGAGCGGGTGACGCTGGGCGAGGACGATGTGCGCCAACTGCTCGGCCGGCCGACGGTGCGGCCCGAACGCGCTGCGCTGACCGACGTCGTCGGTGTGGCCACCGGCATGTACTACAGCCCGAGTGGCGGCGACATCATGTTCGTCGAGGCGTCGCTGATGCCCGGCAAGGGCGAGCTGGTGCTCACCGGCCACCTGGGGGACGTGATGAAGGAGTCGGCGCGCGCGGCGCTCACCTACGCCAAGACCCGCGCCGCGGCGCTGGGCGTTCCGGACGACGCGCTGAAGGACCGCGAGGTCCACATCCACGTCCCGGCGGGGGCCGTCCCGAAGGACGGCCCCTCGGCGGGCGTGACGATGGCCACGGCCCTGGTGAGCGCGCTCACCGGGCGGCCCGCGCGCCACGACCTCGCGATGACCGGGGAGATCACGCTCGGCGGGCGCGTGCTGCCGATCGGCGGCCTCAAGGAAAAGGTGCTTGGCGCGCATCGCGCCGGCATCACCGAGATCATCTGCCCCAGGGAGAACGAGCCCGAGCTCGAGGACCTGCCGGAGGAAGTGCGCACGGCGCTCGTCTTCCACCCCGTCGAGAAGCTCGACGAGGTACTGCAGCTCGCCCTCGTCAGCCGCGAGGCGAAGGTGGTGGACGAGCTGCTGGGGGCGACGGCGAAGCCGCGCTAGCGCAGCGGCGACCAGAGCCGGAGCCGGCGCATCACCCGCTGTGCGATGCCGCGGGCCGTCGGCTCCGAACCCTCGATGAAGTACTCCGTGTACGTCGCGTCGGACGAGTCGCTCGGGGCGTAGCCGCCGTCGCGGCGCCGCACCCGCACCGCGACCAGACCGGGCGGCGGTTGCCAGGGCGCCGGCACGGCGAGGTTCCGGTAGGCGGCGCCGGCGAACAACCCCCAGATCGGCGCGGCCAGCGTGCCACCGAACGCGCCCCGCGCGATCGACTGCGGCCGGTCGAACCCCAGCCATACCCCGGCGACCAGGTTCGGCGTGAAGCCGACGAACCACACGTCCGCATTGTCGTTCGTCGTCCCCGTCTTGCCCGCCAGCGGAACTTCGGGCTGGACGGCGCGCCGCGCGGCAGTCCCCGTGCCGCGCTCGACCGCATCCTGCAGAATACTCACGAGCTGGAATGCGACCCGCGGGTCGAGCACCTGCGCGGGCGCGGGGACCGGGGCCTCGTACACCGGCAGGCCTCCGGCGTCCTGCACCAGGGTGACGACGCGCGGCGGCGTGTAGGCGCCGAGGGTCGCGAACGCACAGTAGGCCGCGATCAGCTCGATCGGCCGCACGTCCGCGGCTCCGATCGCCGTCGGGGCGTAGGGCGGGATCTCGGTCGTGAGGCCGAGGCGGCGCGCCGTCGCGACGACCGAGTCGAGCCCCACGCTGAGTGCCAGCCGAACCGCAGGGACGTTGATCGATTGCGCGAGCGCGTCGCGCATCGTGATGGGTCCGCGGAAGACCCCATCGCTGTTCTGGGGCGCGTAGCGCTGCCCGCGGCCGCCGGGCAGCGAGATCGGCGCGTCCTGGAGGATGGTGGTGGGCAGCACGCCCTGCGTGAGCGCCGTTGCGTACACGAACGGCTTGAACGCGGATCCGGCTTGCCGCACCCCCTGCACCGCGCGGTTGAACTCGGAGTCCCGGAAGTCGCGGCCACCCACTAGCGCGAGCACGTTGCCGGTCTGCGGATCCATGGCGACCAGCAATCCCTGGAGGTACGGCGTATGCCCGGCCGTCGCGCGAGCTGCCGGCGTCCCGTAGTGCGGCCAGCGGTAGCCCGGCATGCTCTCGACGCGCGCGAGCCCGCGCTCGAGCGCCGCGTTGGCCGCCTCCTGGAGGCGCGGATCGACCGTCGTCGTGACCACGAAGCCACCTGTGTTCACTGCGTTGAGGCCGTAGCGTTCGGCGAGCCACTGGCGCACCCACTCGACCACCCAGGGCGCGCGGACGCTGAAGCCGTCATCCGGGGCGACACGCGGGGGCTGCGCCAGCGCCGAGCGCAGTGCCGCTTCGGTGATGTACCGCTGGGCCGCCATCAAACGCAGCACCGTGTTCCGGCGCTGCAGCGCCGCGGCTCGATGGGCGCGAGGGTCATACCGCACGGGCGACTTGGGCAGCGCGGCAAGCGTGGCTGCCTCGGGGAGCGTGAGGTCGGCCGCGCGCTTGCCGAAATAGTGCCGCGAAGCGGCTTCGATGCCGAACCAGCCGTGGCCGAAGTTGATGTAGTTGAGGTAGGCCTCGAGGATCTCCGACTTGGTGTGCCGGCGTTCGAGCGCCCGCGCCAGCTCGGCTTCACGGAGCTTGCGCGACATCGAGATCTCGCGACGGTCCACGAGGTTCATCGCCCCCACTAGCTGCTGCGTGATGGTGCTGCCGCCGCGCGGACGCCCGCCGAGCCGAATCAGGTTGTCGCGCAGGGCGCTCATCACACCGAGCACATCGACGCCGTCGTGCTGGTAGAAGCGACGATCCTCGGTGGCCACGAACGCCTGGCCCACGTAGGGTGGGAGATCCACGAGTCGTACCCAGGTACGGACCTGGGGGCCGATTTCGCCCAGCAGACCCTCGTCGCGGTCGAGCACGAGCGTGGCCTGCGGCGGCCGCACGATCGTCACCGCGTCGCGCTCCTGCGCCACGGCCGCAGAGGGGACGAACATCAACCATACGGTTGACGCTGCCGCCGCCAGCCGTCTACCGCCACGCACAGTAGTCCGCCACGAACTGGGTCAGGTAGACATCGGTAATGGCGTCAGAGCCGTGCGGTTCCGCGCGCCTGTCGCCGGCGGCCAGGGCACCGAGGCCCAGAGCAGCAGCGGCGGCTACGCCCGCCACAACCCGCGGCTCGATGTCATCCCGGAAGTAGCCACGCCGCTGGCCGTCCTCGATCGCGGCTGTCAGCCGGCCGAGCATCCGCTCCCGCCAGCCTCGAAGCAGCACCGAGGCTCGCTCCGGGAAGCTCGGGTTGGCGGCCGCATCCACGAGGATGGCGACGACGCCGGGAGCCGCTCGCACGGCCCGCAGCAGGACGCCGACGACCGAGCGGATCTGCTCGACCGGGGTTGCGCCGGGAGGGGCATCAGCGTCGAACCGGGCGACGAGAGAGGCAAGGGCGGCCGCGAACAGTCCTTCCTTCGAGTCGAAGTAGTGGAACAGGAGCTGCTTGTTGACCTTCGCGGCCGCCGCAATCCGCTCCATGCGCGCGCCCGCGAACCCGGCAGCCGCGAACTCCCGCTCGGCGGCGGCGAGGATCGCATCCCGCCGGGAAGGCGCCGACGTGCTCATGATCCGCCGAGCTCAACCATTCGGTTGACAGGATACGATCACCCTCACCCTTCTGTCAACGTCCCTGGGGTCGCTCAGAGGGAGGGGATCCGTCAGCCGGCTCGAGCGTCCGGGTCGGCGTTCTTCGCCGCGGCGAATGCGTCGGCGACGCGCCGCACGTGCGTGGTGAGCTCGGCAAACGCGGCATCGTCGGGTGGCGCGCCGGCATCGAGCAGGCGCTTGGCCGCGCGCTCGCCCTCGCGGCTATAGGTGGTGACGTCGTCCAGGCCGTAGGATCCGCCCGAACCGGCGAGCTTGTGGAACCGGCGCCGCAGCTCGTCGAGCGCGTCGCGCTCGCCGGCTTCGACGCGCGCCATATCGCTCCATAGCTCCGCGACGCGGACGTCGGCGTCGCCCAGGTATTGCGTGCGCAACCCGCGCATCAGTGCCTCGAGGCGATCATCCGACACCATGGCGGTTCCTCCCGGACTTCAGCCGTGGGGCGCAGCACCGGCGGCCAGCTCGCGGCGCAGCAGGTGGCGCAGAAACGGAACGATACCGGACGAGGTGGTGGCGATTCCGGCGGTGCCGCCCTCGCCCGCGAACACGCCGCAGACCGCGCGCCGCCGGTCCGCGACGAGCACCAGCGGCTCGCCACCCCAGTATGCCGCCAGCGCCGGCGCTTCCACCGGCCGCAGCGCGACATCGGCGGGTGCGGGCTCGCCGAGCCAGAGGGCGCGCACGCTGACGCCGCGCTGCCGCGCCGCCATCAGATCACCGGCAAGTCCATTGGCCGACGGGCCGCCGACGACCAGCAGCTCGGCGGTGGCCGACCGCGCACAGTCGACCGCGTGCGCGAGCAGCGCGGCGGGATCCGCGATGCCGTCGTAGGCGCCGGCGAGGTCGTCCGGGGCGCGAGCCTCGAGGGTGCGCAGGCTTTCCTCCAGCTCGCGCAGGTTGCGCGTGAACCGTCGCCCGAGCAGCGACACGAGAGGCTCAGGCCCGACGGCGGAGTATCTGGCAGGAATCGTGGCGGACTTGCGGGCGGCGCCCTCGCGAACCAGTCCATCGAGCGCCTGGTAGACGTTCGCGCGAGCCAGCCGAACGTCCTTGGCAACCGCGTAACCGGTTGATGGTCCGAGCCTTAGGAGCGACTCGTAGACCCTGGTTTCGGTGGGCGTGAACCCGAAGCGCTCTAGCGTCACAGTGGTAGTATTAAGTGCAACTACCACCGCGAACTGTCAAGCACGAGATGCGTCAGCTGCTCGTGAGATCCCAGCCGGCGAGTCTGGCGATCAGGGCCATCCGAAACGTCACGTCCGTCTGCCGGGCCTCGGCGCGCTTGGTATCGACCTCGAGCGGCATCGCGTGGTAGGCCCACAGTGAGGCTGGCTTCGGCAGGCCACGTAGGTTCTTGGGATGCCAGACCCCCTCGCGGTCGCAGTCCTTGAGGAGCCTGGTCCAGATCTTCGCAGCCGAAGCCGAGCGCTGCAGCACGCCCAGGCGCGCGAGGATCTCCATCCAGTGAAGCGCAAAGGGGAGATCGTCGGTGTGTCCGGCCGCCGTGACGTGGACCGGATCGCCGAGGAGCAGAAAGTTGGGCTTCAGCTGCCGTTTCCCGCACGCGACCGAAAACGCCTTTTTCGGCGCCGGATTCCCCAGGTAGCCGCCAAGGCGCTCCACGAGGCCGGCGCGTTCGCGCTGCACCGCCGGCAGGTAGGCCAGCAGGGTGACCGAGAAGACCGTTGGCGGATACGCCTGGGGGCTCAGAACCCAGGCGCGGCCGCTCCTCGCAAAGGGGTTCTCCGCCAGCTCGCTGCGCAGGAACTGCGACACCATGTTCGCGATGCGGTGAGCCGCGCCGCGCACCCGGGGGTCCTCGCCCTGGCCCGCGTGGGCGAGCGCGGTCGCGGCCGCCTCGCGCACGATCTCGCGGATCCACGGCTCGGTACCGATCTCCGCGACAAAGTACTTCTGGTACTCGAACAGCAGCTTGGGATCTTCGTCCCGCGAGAGGAGGCGGTAGAGCAGGCGGCTGGCCAGCCGGAACGGCCGCGCGTTCGGCGAGATGCCGAGCTCGACGAGGCGCCGGAACTGGTGGAAGGTCCCGACGTCCTTGATCCCGAGCGTCTTGTTGGGCGACACCCCGAGCAGGTTGCCACCCCAGATACCGGTATCCTTTTGTTTCCTAACGACTTGCCTGATCCCGGGATAGCCGTCGATCTCGGTCCTGAGGGCCTCGAGTTTCGCAGCGTCCAGCACGCCGGGAAAGACCTCGGTCGCCAGCCGATACTTGATCGGGGGACAGGCGTTGGCCAGCAGCCACGACAAGGGGATGTGATGGGAGGTCGGGAGTTCCAGGAACACGCCTCCTGTGTGCCGGTGGCCCGGATGCGGTCCTAATCGGGGCGCAAAGTTACGTGGTCCGCCCTCGCCGGTCTAGTGGGTCCGACCGACCTCGGGTGCGTCCAAGGCCCGGAGAAAGGCGAGGATCGTGTCGGCTACGGCGTCGGGCCGCTCGACGTGCGGGCGGTGCCAGCTCCGCTCGATGGCCTGGAGGCGCGCGGCGGGCAGCGCCTGACGCAGCCGGCTAGCCAGGCCGAAGGGCACAACCTGGTCGTAGCGCCCCCAGATCAGCAGGATCGGCATCCGGAGCGCCGCCGCCCTGGCCGGGGTGAGGGAGGCGAAATCGAACTCGCGGAGCACCGCCTCGAGCGCTGCGCGGTAGGCTGGATCGGTCGCGGCGTCGTAGGCCAGTGCCGTGTCGTCTTCGCTCAGCCACGCCGGGTCGTGTGGGGCGGTGAACCGGCTGCGCATGGTCTCGTACCGTGCGATCGCGTCGCGCAACCTCCCGACGGTGCCGGAATCGACCTGCCGCGGCCATTGCGACCAGGGTGCCGCGATGACTGCGGGGGCCACGAGCACGAGGCCGCGGACCCGCTGCGGCGCTGCGGCCGCAGCCGCCACGGCGACGGCCCCGCCGAGCGAGTGGCCGACGACAACGACCTCGGCGACGCCGAGCGCGTCGAGCGTACGCAGCACGACCGTGGCCAGCGAGTCGGTCGCATAGCCGCTGGGCGGCTTTGCCGAGAGGCCGAAGCCGGGGAGGTCGATTGCGATGGCGTCGGCGTGCCGCGCCACGGCGTCGAATACGCCGCGCCAGGCGACGAGCGACTCGCCGTAGCCGTGCAGAAACAGCACGTGGGGGCCATGCCCCGACCGCACGGCGCGGAGCGCCAGGCCGCCGGCGTCGATCCTGAAGGCGCGCAGGCTCGGCGCCGGTCGGCTGCGGTCGGACGTCGTGAAGAGTGCCGCGGCGGCGACGGCGGCCCCGCCAGCCGCCACAACGCGGATGAAGCGGAGCGCCGTCACCGTTCCGGTGCGAAGAGGCGCAGTCGCGTGAGCGCGGCGTGTCCCGTCGTTCCGCGCTCCGACGTCAGCACCAAGGTGCGGTCTCCATCGAACGCCACGGCCTCGCCCTGGCTTTCGATCACGGGAATCGGGACGCCACGCGGATCGCCGAGCGGAACGCTCCTCCCGTCGGCCTCGAGGGCGAAGACGTGCAGGCTCACGTACGTCCGCACTACGAGGAGCCGGCCATCGGGCGACACGGCGGCGCCCGTCACGAGGCGCCCGAGGATCGGGTTGGTCGCGACCGGCAGGGGCCCGAGGCTGTCGGGCGTCTGCGGCCCCGGCGCGCCGCCGAGTCTCGCGCGGTACAGAAGCGGCGGGCCGAGCAGCTCCTTCGTGACGAGGAGCAGCCAGCCGCCGGCCGTGACCGCCAGCGCCTCGGCGTCGTGGGGGCGGTCGCGGTAGCGGAGGACGATCGAGTCGATCAGCGCGGCCGTGCGCGTCGTGTCGCCCGGACCGCCGGGAGGCTCGGGCTCCGCCAGCCGGTAGACGACGACCTGAGGGCGGCGGCGCCGGTTGTCGCCGGTGTCGGCGATGTAGAGGCAGGTGCCGGCGCGGTCGCCGCACGGAGCGGCGGCCAGGTCCTCCCAGTCCACAGCGCCCGCGCCGATCACGCGGACGAAGCCGAGGTCACGGCCCAGGGTGTCGGTGGCGTAGAGCACTGGGCCGTCGCCGGAATCGTTGTGCGTCCAGTAGACGCCCCTGCGCCGGCTGGAAGCGACGCCGGAGCTCTCGCCGAGGCGCGGCGCCGCGAGCACCGCCGTGTCGATGAGACTGACGGATGGTGCCGCTGGCTGCTGCGCCCTGAGGGCGTGGAGGAGAGCGAACAGGACCGAGGGACTCACGGCTTCGGCAGCTTACGCGGGGCCGCGCCGGGAAGCAATGCTTGCCGCCGCGCACCGCGCCGGAGCATCTTCCAGCCCATGCCGAACAGCCTCCTCGAGCGGCCGGTCGAGCGCCGGCCGAACCAGGTTAGCATTGCCGGCCGGGTTCTCTTCCTTACCGAAGATCCGGAGCTCGTGACGCGCCAGATGAGCGGTGAGGATCTCGCCTGGAGTCCCGCGATCAGGCTGCGCGACAACATTTCCACCGACGAGATCACCCCCGCCTACATCTGCTACTACTTCGACGAGACCCTGGGTGAGTTTCCGTACCTCGGCTTCAAGGCGGGGGACCGGTTCCCGATCACCCGTGGGAGTGTGAAGCGGGGCGGCTTCGTCGCCTCGGTGGCGGGGAAGCGGCGCGGCAAAGGGAGCTCGCGCGAGCAGTCGCCCTACGCCGAGATGTGCGCCGGAATCCGGCTGGTCGTGGGCGAGAGCATCGAGCGGATCTACCGCGAGAACTGCCAGAACCTCGGCGTCCTGACCACCACCGACTTCTCCATCCTCGAGCGGCTCGCGAGCGGCGATCCGATCCCGCTTTCGGTCTTTACCGACGGCGAGGGCGAGATCACGAGGGACATCATCGAATTCGGCGGGCTGTTCAACTACAACCTCGCGCGCCTGCAGGGGAAGGTGCGGGTGCCGGCCATCACGACGCCGCGCCGTCCGATGACGATCCCCGGCCGCGCCGTCTTGATGGTCACCTTCACCTTGTCCGCCGCCCGTTCGATCAGGATCTTCGACACCCCGGCCTGGGAGAGGCGGGTCTTCAAGTATCTCCGGATGAAGAGATCCTCCTCGAGCAGGTTCGCGTACTCGCCCTTCGCGAACTTCGCGAACCACTTCGAGTCCCAGGTCTTGATGATCCTGAGCCGAAGGCCGATCGGATTGGTCTTGTGTCCCAAGTCGCTTCCTCCGCCTGCCGGCGCCTCTGCAGCGGCCCTAACCCAGCTCGTCCTTCGTGGCCACCACGATCGTGATGTGGCTCATCCGCTTGAGGATCGGGTACACCCGGCCCTGGGCCCGCGGCGCCAGGTCCCGGCCCGGCTCCGCCGAGTAAGA
>ERZ1292640.2405-Hain-H43-02um-R1-2405-length-15007-cov-5_pt1 | contig 15007 bp, 16 predicted proteins | sample MGYA00564404_ERZ1292640 | MGnify/ENA primary metagenome ERZ1292640 (study PRJEB36523, sample SAMEA6512636) | groundwater metagenome | collected 2019-01-08 | study: AquaDiva: Metagenomics assemblies of 32 groundwater samples
GTCCGTTTTGGTCGAAGTTCTTTTGATACCACGAATCAAAAGTGTCAAAAACTTTCCCGTGGGATTTGTTGTAGAGAAAGTCTACGGTGAGTGATTGATTGTTGAAAGTTTTTGTCAATTTGCTCTCAAGAGCTTTTTTATTTTCTTGTGCACTTCGTTCATCATTATTTATTCCGTTAATTGTGTAAATAGAATACCCAATAGATGAACAAGTATTAGTTTGAGCAAAAATAAAATTGGGAAACAAAAAAATAACCAGAGCGAGAATACTTAATTTATGTTTATTAAAAAAATTCATTACTTTAGTTAGATAAAGTAGAATAATCTATATCACAAACTGTATCTAATGAATTGTAACTTCTTAGATTTTCATAAAAATCAGCTTGTGCTTGATTTCTCTCTTTTGTATTAATTTGTAGTTTTTGAATAAAATTAATAAACACATCTATTTTTTTCATATCAGCATTACTTCTCGAGGATTCGGGACTTTCTCTCGGAACAAGTACATCGGCAACACAAGAACTTGCTCTGTCGTCTTCACGAATCACTTCCGTAGCTGTAATTGTATTTACTATCGGTTGGGTAAATTCCATCTGCAAAGCAAGCGCATATTGCAAAAGCACTGCGCGGGTTTTGGCGGAGTCGGGATATTCTTTAAAAACAGCGAGTTCCACATCGTCGCGAATGCCGTTTTGGTTGGCGTCAATACCGGCGATTGTTTTGTCCGCTTCGGCGCCCGGATCCGGCGGGAGATTATCGCCCATCACATCGGAGAGTTGCAGTTTCGTTGCGTGGATTTTCTCCACCTGCGCGGCCGTTCTTTTATTCTGAATTATAAACGGAGTCCTAATAATGAAAGCGATTACATACAAAATAAATAAAACAATTACCGTCCACCCTAAAATCTTTTTTGTTTTTTCCATCCATAAATTATATCAATAAATTAAAAAACAGAAAATAAAATAAGTGGATATCTTTCGGGTGTAGCAAGGACGGTCCTTGCTACAACAATCGAGGAAGAAAAATAAAATAGTTTTGTGGTATAATGGACCGGCATGACATTCAATTTTGATTTCGGGGATGTAAAAGTTGTTTTGGGAATGGTGGCCGGAATAATCGCTTTTCTGGCCTATATAGTTTATATCATTTCAATATTTCGAGGCGGATCAAAACCCAATCGGATCACCTGGTGGGTTTGGGCTTTTATGGGTTTGGTCTTGGCTTTAAGTTATCAATTTTCCGGAGCGGAAAATACTATTTGGGTCCCCTATGTCGAGTTTTTGGGTCCTTTTATAATTGCTATTTTGTCGATTAAATACGGAGAGGGTAATTTTGCCGATAAAACGGACCTGATTTGCTTTATCGGGGCGGTTTTCAGTATTATTCTCTGGATTATATCTAAAAATCCGGTAATCGCCCTGGTGACCAATCTGGCGGTTGATTCTTTTGCCATTGTGCCGACAATCAAAAAATCATATTCACGTCCAGAAGGAGAAGATTTTTGGGCTTGGTTTGGAACTGGACTCGCGGACAGCCTAAACATGTTCGCAGTTGAAAGATTTACTTTTGCCGTGCTGGTTTATCCTATTTATATGCTGATTTCTGACCTGATTATTATAGTAATACTTCTATTTAAGAAAAAAGATATAATGAAAGATGTGAGTTTTCTTACTAAGCGCGATTAATTTATGAAAAAAGGATCAAAAAAAATTTACGTCATAGAGAGTAAAATACATAATAAGGGGATATTTGCCGTTAAAAATATAAAAAGGGGCGAAATAGTATTCATAATAAAAGGTAAAAAAATTAAATTTCTGATAGATAATGAAGAACGAGCGAAGATTGCTGGATTGAATTGGATCGGTATAGGTAAGAATGAATGGATAAATCCTGTGAATCATGGCCTTTTTATTAATCATTCGTGCAATCCAAATTCCGCCATTTTGGGAAGAGTTGCCGTGGTCGCAACCCGCAATATAAAAAAGGGAGAAGAGGTGACATTTGACTATTCCTTCAGTGAAGCCGATATATTTTGGCATGTTAAATGCCGTTGCGGGAATAAAAATTGCCGTAAAATTATCAAATCGATACAGTTTTTGCCCCATAAAATTTTTACTCAATATAAAAATTCTGCTCCAAAGTATTTTCAAAAAGTTTATGAAAAATTCAATGTGTCTAATTTTAAAAACAAACAGGAGTTTAGGGGGAAATGGGTAAATTTTATAAAAAAGGATTTTAATGTATAATGTAATCATATGATTGATAGAAAATCCAAAATATTATTCGGAATATCCGCTTTTGTCGTTATGATTTCAATCGTTATTACCTATTATAGGTACGTAGTGCTGAAAGATTTTGAAATCTTTACAGATGAAGAAATGTTTAATAAATCACTGTCAGAAGAATAAAAAATGGGAACATCAATCCAAGCCTTTATAGAATTGTGCCAATGGGATACCGCCCGATTTTTAATATTCTCAGACAACGTGTTTGGAGCTTTAATCTATTATTCTCACTTCTTGGCGTTTTTTTTAGCTCTATTTATAGGTATTATTGTTTTTATAAAAGGAAGAAAGGAACTTGTAAACAATCTGCTGTTTCTTATAATGACTACCTTTTCTGTTTGGGTATTCTTTGATCTCATTTTATGGGCGAATGAGAAAGACTATTTTGTAATGTTCTTTTGGTCAGTAATGTTAATCATTGAACCACTCATTTATGCCTTATGTGTTTACTTTATCGATGTATTTATTGAAAAAAAAGATGTGAGTTTTAAGAAAAAAGTTGGAATATTCTCCCTACTACTACCTGTAGTTGTATTACTGCCAACAAAATTCGCTCTTGTCTCATTTGATCTTTCAAATTGTTATAGAGAACCCATAGAAGGTTTCATAGCTACTTATTATGTATATTTAATTGAGATTATCTACGCCGGGTGGATTTTGTTTTTTGCGATAAAAAGGTATAGAAAATCGACGCCGGATATAAAAAAACAAATAATTTTTATCACGTCGGGGGTGGTATTGTTTCTATTAAGCTTCGTTTCCGGAAATATCATAGGGAGTTTTACTGAAAACTGGACATTAGCACAAATCGGCTTGTTTAGTATGCCCATATTCGCTACTTTTCTGGCATATACAATCGTAAAGTTTAGAACTTTTAATGTAAAACTAATTGGGGCACAGGCATTGGTTTGGAGTTTGGGATTTCTAGTCCTTGGCATTTTATTTATACGCAAGATAGAAAACGTTAGGCTGGTTGGTTTTGCAACTTTGGCCCTTATAATTGTCGTTGGATATTTACTTATTAAGTCTGTCAAAAAAGAAATACAACAGAAAGAGGAACTGGCGCAGCTTAATGTTTACCTGGAAAATCTCCTCAAACAAAGGGAAAGTCTGGTGCACTTGGTCACTCATAAGGTGAAAGGCTCATTTACTCACTCCAAATACATTTTCGCCGGAATGCTGGATGGAACTTTCGGAGAAGTGGCTCCCGAATTAAAGAAATGGGCGGAAAAAGGTCTGGAATCGGACAATGTCGGCATCAATACGGTTGACTTGGTTTTGAATGCCGCCAATATGCAGAAAGGGTTGATCAAATACGAGATGAAAAAAACAGATTTGAAAGACATTGTTTTGAAAATTTTATCTGAGAAAAAAGCTCCGGCTGAAACGGCCGGACTGCAATTGGAAAAAGAAATAAACGGAAATGAATATTATATATCGGGAGACGTTTTTTGGCTCAAAGAGGCGGTAAACAATTTAGTTGAAAATTCGCTGAAATACACCAAACAAGGGAAAATTACCGTAAGTCTTGAGAAAAAAGACAAAAAAATATTATTGACTGTCAAAGATACCGGCATCGGCATCACTCCCGAGGACAAAAAAAATCTATTCACCGAGGGCGGACGAGGCAAAGATTCGGTCAAAATAAACGTGGACAGCACGGGCTATGGCCTTTATTCCGTCAAGTTAATCGTGGAAGCGCATAAAGGGCGCGTCTGGGCGGAGTCCGAAGGCTCTGGAAAGGGTTCTCAATTCTATGTAGAGTTGCCTATTGCTTCACCTGACTCGAAGCCAAACGGAGCATAATTTCGTGCACAGCCGATTGTTCGTTGGTAATAATGATGGAATTGTCATCGGCTAGAACATACATCATGACTATTTTATTATCTTTATCGTAAAGAATCCGCGCATTTTTATTTTCCACAATTCCGTTTTCAAAATTTTTCGTCAAAAGATAACCGGTGCCGCTCTCAATCTCAACTCCAAAAAATGCGTGCAAATCGGAAAACATTTTATTTTCCCAGGCGCGCATTGAATCAAAAATGTCCGCGATCGATCGAACCTTCAGTAAAATAAAAAAATGTTTACCCGCTGAAACGGAAGAAGAAGTGCTTTCGTTGTTCACAACCCCCATTAAAAAACTTTCACTAACAAAAAGCGCGCTGTCGTCCGGAGTAAAACTGCTTTTAATAAGGGCCAAAAATCGCCTGAGTCCGACGATTTGCTTATTTTCCGTAAGATAAATCCCTTCCAAGCCTCCATCTTTTATTTTGGCAACATTAATTTCACTTAGCACGGTCTGCGTTATTTCATCTCTGCCGAATCCCGAGACTTCGAGAAAAACAGACTGATCGTTAAAAATAATCGGGGTAAATTGTTTCTCGATTGCGACGGTATTGCTATTTTTTTTAAAAAAGAAAAAAGACAAAGTGGCTAAAGCGAAAATTATGAACACCAAGCTGACAAGCATAAAAAGCTTATTCTTCTTTGACTCGGGAGATAAATTTCTTTTTTCGGCTTCGTGCTGTTCTTCCCCGTGAATTATTTTTTTGACCAGACCTTCGGTGTCGTTTTCAAGAACCTTCGCCATATCTTCGGCATAAGTCTCCACTACTGCACGTTTCCCGCCTGCCTGCCCGACACGCTGCTGCGAGTCATGCGGGCGGGCATCAGCTATGCCGAAGGCATTGCGGGCAGGTATTTTTTCATCTTTTTCCATTGAAGAAATTTTTATCCGCTTCTTTAATTGACAAACTAATCTTGCCTCGCTCAGCATCAATTTTTATTATCTTCACCGGCACAATCATCCCTTCCTTTATTATATCGGAAACCCGCTCGACGCGAAATGGCGCCATTTCGGAAATATGCACCATTCCGTCGGTGAAGGGGTTCAGAGCCACAAAAGCTCCAAAATCGGCAATTTTTACAACTTCGCCTTTCAACACCTCCCCGACTTTAAACTCGTGAGTCATCTCTTCCACTATCGCCTTGGCCTTTTCCGCCGAACCGTTTTTCCCGGTCAAATAAATCGTCCCATCGTCGTCAATCGTCAGAACAGCGCCGGTCTTTTCCTGGATATCTTTGATGGTTTTTCCTCCGCCCCCGATGACCATACCGATTTTATCCGGATCAATTTTAATAATCAAAATTGTCGGAGCATTCGGAGAAATATTCGGGCGCGGTTTTGGAATTTCTTTTTCTATTTTATCAATAATCGCCACTCGCGCTTTTTTCGATTGCTTCATCGCTTCGCCCAGTATTTTTATCGGCACCCCTTCCACTTTTACATCAAGCTGAATCGCCGTTATTCCTTCTCTGGTGCCGGCAATTTTAAAATCCATATCGCCATGATGATCTTCCGGCCCCTGGATATCTGTCAGGATTTTGTATTTTGGAATTTCCCCCTCTCCTTTATAAGGAGAGGGCTGGGGTGAGGTGGTCATTCCCATCATGAGGCCCATGGCAACCCCGGCCACCGGCATTTTAATCGGTACTCCACCGTCCATCAAAGCCAGAGTCGAAGCGCAAATGGAAGCCTGAGAAGTAGAACCGTTCGAGGCCATAGATTCGGAAACAATTCGGATGGTATAGGGAAATTCCGCCACTGTGGGCAAGACCATCGCCAGCGCTTTTTCCGCGAGCGCTCCATGTCCGACTTCCCGGCGATTGGTAAAACCAGCGCGCCCGGTTTCTCCGGAAGAGTAAGGCGGAAAATTATAGTGATGCATAAATCTTTTCTCCATTTTCAATTGCAAACCGTCAACTAAATTTCTGTCTTCCGGCCCGCCCAAAGTAAGAACAGAGAGAACGTGCGTGCCTCCGCGATAAAAAATTCCCGAGCCGTGCAAAATGGAAGACAAGCCGCCGGCTTGCGCGTACAAATCCCGAAGCTCATCCATCGCCCGGCCGTCGGCGCGCTTGTTTTCTTCGATCGCTTTCTGATGCAAAATTTCATTTTCCGTGTCGTCAAACAAATTATCTTCCAGAAAAAAATCTTCTCGGGCCGCTTCTCCCACCGTGGCGGGGAAGTATTTTTCGCTGTAATGTTCTCTTGCCATTTTATTCCAGACACTATGCAAATCGTCGATTTTCTTTTTGCCAACTTCTCCAAAAAGCGCCTCTTCCATATGGGGCAAAATATTTTTTTTAAACAATTTAACGGATTCGTCAGAAATTTTTTCTTTTTCTATGATTCTTTTTTCTTTGCCTATTTCTTTAACGATATTTTTCTGAAAATCTTCCAATTTGGTTATCTCCGCACTCGCTTTTTGAAACGCCTCTTCCAGTTCTTCCTCGGTCGCTTGGCGAGCGGAGGCTTCAATCATATTGATATTTCCGTCTTTCCCGCAAACAGTCAGGTCAAATTTATATTGCAAATCATCGCCTAAGCGCAACCCCTGTGAAGGATTTATAACCAGATTGGCATCAGAGTATTTTCCGATTCGCACACAGCCGACCGGGCCATTCCAAGGGATATTTGAGACAGCTAAAGCCAGAGATGCCGCATTGACCGCTAAAATCGTCGGGTCGTTGTCATCCACGGATAATACAGTTACAATAACCTGCACTGCGTGGCGGATTGATTGGTCAAAAAGCGGTCGCAGGGTGCGGTCGATTACCCGGCTGGCTAAGATCGCTTCCTCCGAAGGTTTCCCTTCCCGGCGGACAAAACGCGAGCCCAGAATTTTTCCGGCCGCATAAAATTTTTCCGCATAATCAACCGTCAAATTAAAATAGCCGAGACCTTCCTGTCTATCTTTGGACATGCAGGCGGTCGCCAACACAATCGTTTCTCCATATTTTAATATCACCGAACCATGCGCTTGCTCGGCCAAATCAGAAAAAATAGCCGTTAAAGTTTTTCCACCAATCTCTACACTATATTCTTTTTTCTTCATAATGCTTGAGGCTCGTATCCAGACTGGAGTATTGTTCTTGTTTCCATAGAACACTACTAAATGTCCGAACGCGAACCGATTAACCCCGACGCTTTCGGATCGGGGTCCCGACTTTACGTCGGGACTAATAAATTAGTATTATCCTAACACTTTTACGCCGAAAACACAAAACTACTTTGCCCCCAGTAAATATTTTCGAGGATTTTCTGAAAGGTCCAGAAAATCATCCGCCGCTTCGCGTAGTTTGCCGGAAGTTGATTTGCCAAAAGAAACAACTTCGACTTGAGTACCGGTATGATGCTGGAGATATTTGACCAATGGGATAAAATCTCCGTCGCCGGAAACGATTACTACCGTATCCAGTCGATTCGCCATTTTCATTACATCCACCGTGAGTCCGACATCCCAGTCCCCTTTTTTGGTCCCGCTGGAAAATACTTGCAAATCTTTTGTTTTAGTTTCAATCCCCAGTTTTTCTAATGCTTCAAAAAAATTCTTTTCGTCGCCAGCTTCCGTAGTGATGACATAAGCCACCGCCCGCACCAGCTTCCGCCCCGCCACCGCATCCTTCAAAACTGCGCCGAAATTCACCCGCGCCTGATATAAGTTGCGGGCCGAATGATATAAATTTTGCGTATCAATAAAAACTCCTACTCTCTGTTCTTTATGTTTTATGACTGTCATCCCAGTACTAAAATTTAAAAATTAATAATATTATCAAAATAACTTATCTCGCACGACGTTATATTTTTCTAAACTTTTAAATAATCAAAAATTTAGTACGGGACAAGTATATATAAGTATACCATAAATTCCCCTCTTGAGGGGTGGACTTTGTAATCAAAGGACAGGGTGGATGCATTAAATCCATCCACCTCCCCCTGAGGCAAAACCTCAGGGTACCCCTCAAGAGGAGAATAATTATAAAAAGTGCGCCAAGAAAAAGTTTTTTAAAAAAAATCTTCCTTTTATGCGAGTTCCATTTTCTTCATCAGGGCAGTATAGCGAGACTTGCTTTTTCGTTCCAAATATTTCAAATGAGTCCGACGGTCAGCCACCATCTTGATGAGTCCCCGGCGAGAGTGATTATCTTTTTTGTGTTTCTTCAAATGCTTAGCCAGAGCGTCAATCTGAGTGGACAAAACAGCCACCTGCACCTCGGGAGAACCGGTATCTTTCTCGTGAATTTGGTTTTTCTTGATAATCGCCTGCTTTTTTTTGGTTGCTAACATCCCAAAATACTAGCATAAATAAGGAAAAATTGCAAGTTTTTGTCCTAAAAAAGAAAAAACCCGAGCGCAGTACGATGACTGGCTCGGGGGAGAGTATGACACTCTCCTGATCTTGGCATTGTGCCCTATCTAGATTGAACGCTCACCTAGCGAATCGGAAGCATGAGCCATCCTCCCTGCTGCATGGTCTTCACCATGCAGACCGGGTCCTGGCTCTTGCCGAGCCGGTACTTGTCCCATCCGGTATACATGAGGGACAGGTCGATGCACACCCTCCGTCCCGGTTGGACTTTCTCGAGCTCCGGAACCGCGACGTTCCAGACCCGATACGTCTGCCCCTGTTTGACCATGACGTACGAGTGACCTTTGTCGCGGACGACCGGCAACAATTCCTCTTCCTCGTTGCCCTCCGCCTGTACGACCACGATCGCCTTGCGGTACGCCGGCAGGTCGAAATCGTACCGGTAGGAGTAGGTCCAGTAGTAGAGGGACAGCATGCCCCCCTCCACCTTCGACTTCCCCCAGTCCAGGTAAACGTCGACCAAGTTCGGATCGAGCGAAAAGTCCGTGGCGCTCTGGCCTTTCGCGTTAAATTCGCGACGAGCCCAGCCGTAGGTCTCGGACCCAACCTCGATGGCGTAGCGCCCGGGGTACAGGTCGTTCCCCCATTTGCCGAATGTGAACTGGTAGTACCCGTTCTCGTTGGGGCACCCATTACCGTTGCCCCATCGGTCGCAGGCCGTCTCGGCGATGAGTTGCCAGTTTGGCTTCTGCGTCGATCCATAGCGGGCCCAGAGCTTCATCGCGACGCCATGGTTCATTCCCGACAGCGCATTGCCGTCGAAGTCAGTAACCGTGCCCCAGATGATGATGTTGTTGTGCTGCGCCGAGGCCGGCGTGGCAAGGCCGATGACGGCCAGGACGACGATGAAGATGAGCGTGAAACGTGTCATGTCTAACTCCTAAAAATCGAAGAACGCGAAAAGTTGCGGTCATCCCACCCTTGAATTTCAAGTGGGCGCAACATCTGTATAATATAGCATATTATTGCTTAAATGTCAAGCACACAATAAGCTTTATCTGTCAATATTTTGAAGGATTTGTTGTTTAGAAAGCTGATTAATCAGGATTGTACGATATTTTAATGTTGCACAATCCTGAGATTTTATGCGACAAAAGAATTTTGTTGTATAAAATTTATTGTGCGACACAGTGATATACTATATGAATGGCATCGCTGAAAAATCTTAAAACACAATTTTTGGAATACATTGAGATAGAGAAAGGGCGCGCACTTAGAACCGTAGAAAACTATGACCATTACCTCTCTGTATTTATTGAACAGACGAAAATTGCTGACCCGAAAGACATTACGGATTCAAAAGTCCGGGATTTCCGTATTTGGCTCAACCGCCAGACAACTGGCAACAACCGCGCGACGGGAGACACCATAAAAAAGAAAACACAGAATTATTATTTAATCGCGCTCAGGAGTTTTCTTAAGTTTCTGACCAAAAGAAACATCTCTTCCCTTCCCGCGGATCACATAGAACTGGCCAAAATCGGAGAAAGACAAATTGATATTATTTCACAGGAAGAATTAAAGAGACTTTTAGACGCCCCGAGCAAAGAAAAAAACCAGGAAAGAAAATACCGCGACAAAGCGATAATGGAAATGCTTTTTTCAACCGGCCTCCGTGTTTCCGAACTCTGTTCGCTTCAAAATGACCTGGATTTGCGTCTGGATGAATTCTCTATCCGCGGCAAAGGCGGAAAAGTCCGCATGGTTTTTTTATCCGATGAAGCAAAAAGGGCGGTAAAGGATTATCTGGCTTTGAGAAAAGATATGTCGGAAGCTCTCTTCGTGGAGGTCAACCAGGATGTTTCCACCTTTAAAAAACCTCTCACCCGCCGTTCAATCGAAAGAATTGTCAAAAGGTACGCCACTATCGCGGGCATATCGAAAAAAGTGACCCCGCATGTTATCCGCCATGTTTTCGCCACCGACCTCCTTGGAAATGGCGCAGATATAAGGAGCGTGCAAATGATGCTCGGGCATAGCAATATTTCCACTACCCAGATTTATACTCATGTCACCGACAAACACATGCGCGATATCCATAAAAAATTTCATAACAAAAAATAAAAATTGCATTTTGAAGGCTTGCGAGCGCGACGGTGCGAGCACGAGGAATTTTTTAGCAAAAAAATATCCGTGCTTCAAAATGCAACTTTTATTTTTTGTGTTATTCTTAATAGCATGAAAATAATTTCTTGGAATACCAACGGACTCCGGGCGACGGCGAAACAGGGATTTTTCACTCCTTTATTAGAAAAATACCAACCGGATATTTTATGCTTGCAAGAAACGAAGGCCACCCCGGACCAATTACCGGAAGAAGTGCGCAATGTTCCCGGATATTTTTCATATTTTTCATATCCAAAAGAAAAAAAAGGTTACAGTGGCGTGGCGATTTATACAAAAATTAAACCAGATAAAGTAGAATACGGAATAGGGGTTAAAAAGTTAGATACTGAAGGAAGAATAATTGTAGCCCACTTTAAAAACTTTATGAACCTTAAAAACTTAGTACTCATTAACGGATATTTCCCGAACGGCGGTCAAGGTCCGTATAGATTGAAATACAAACTGGAATTTTATGACGCTTTTTTAAAATTTATCCTAAAACTCCGCAAAAATGGAGAAAAAGTAATTTTCTGCGGAGATGTAAATACTGCCCACGAAGCTATCGACCTCGCCCGCCCGAAAGAAAATGAAGAAAATACCGGCTTCCTGCCGATCGAGCGCGCTTGGATCTCTAAAGTAATTAAAAATAATTTTATAGATGTCTGGAGAAATTTAAATCCGGATAAAAAAGATATTTACACTTACTGGGACCAGAAAACCCGGGCACGGGACAGAAATGTGGGCTGGAGAATCGATTATTTTTTCGCCGACCAGAAAGTTATTTCAAAAATTAAAAATACCGGAATGCTCGGTAACTATTATGGTTCCGATCACTGCCCTATCTACCTAGAAATTTAAATTTATGATATATTTGCAGAATGAACCATTCAAGATTAGATCAGCTTGCCGACGACATTTTCGCTATTGTGATGACCATTCTTGTTTTTGATATCAGGGTGCCGGGAATCTGGGGGCCGATAGGCAACATGGGTCTTTGGCTTGAAATTGAAAAATTATTGCCGCTTTTTTTGAGCTATATCCTTAGTTTTGCGCTCCTTTTCACTTATTGGCGAGCCCACCATTTTTTTGTTTCTATCTACGCTAAAAACATAGATTCTCCACTAACCAATATCAACGCCCTCTTTTTTATGTTGATAAGTTTGGTGCCTTTTTCAGCCAGCATTCTGGGCCAATTCAATAAAAACGAACTGGCAATTGTTATTTTCGGCGGACATATAATTCTAATCGGTCTGACGCTCTACTGGATGCGCCGATACGTGCTTTACTCTCCGCACATTCAAAATCCGGAAATCAGCAAGCGAGAAATTCGTGGAAGCACGGTTCGCACTTTAGTGCCGGTTGTTTTTGCCTTAATTGCCATTCCTCTTTCTTTTTTCAGCATCAAGCTTGCTCTGACCCTGCTTACCTTAGCGGTTATTTTTAATTTATCTTCCTACAGCACCCGCCTTTTTGAACAGATTATGAAATTCATGCATAGTTTATTTTTCGGCAACGATACTAAAGGCCACTTTGCTGATTAAATTTCTTGATCTAATCTTTTGGCTTCCGCAGAAACTTGCCACAATACCCATATGCAAAAAGTTTGTAAAACTTGTAAAAAAGATTTTGAAATACGAAAAAAAGATTTGATTTTTTACGATCAAATCAAAGTACCCTCGCCGAATCACTGTCCCGACTGTCGAATGCAAAGACGATTGGCTTTTAGAAATGAGCGCACTCTTTATCATAGAACATGCGATCTGTGTAAAAAAGATGGTATTTCTTTATATCCTAACGGCACTCTCTTCCCTGTTTATTGCGAAAAATGCTATCAGCAGGAAGTGTATTAAAAAAAAATTTATTTATAGAGCTCACTGTGAGATCCAATACGAATAAAAAACGCTAGATAACCTTTAGGCTCGTATATGGCGCGAACATCCCCGGTGATATTTATACTCCGGCAGCCATCATAAGGATAATGGACAGAATGATTGTTGAGTTTCGGATCAAATGGATTTTGTTGAAAAATTTTTACCCTCTCTATAAACTGCTCTCTGATTTTTTGGGTAAGTTTGGCAAATCTCTTATCGAATTTCTTTGAGGAAGAATACTGCATGAAGATTACAGAGAATTCAGATGGCGGATGAAAGCGTCTGCGGTCTTAAAAGGTCCGGATATTTTTCCGGCTTTATAATCTTTCCTCGCCTGTTTGATAGCTCTTCTAGTTTTCTCATTCGGAATAAGGGGCGCCGAAAAAGTCACCTGTCGTTCTGTAATAAAATCCTTTAAGTAATTGTTAAATAAAGTACTAAGCGGGAGACCCATTTCTTTGGCCAATTTCTGCGCTCTTGCTTTCAGCTCTTTATTAGTTTTTATAAGCATGGTTGTATCTGTACTCATATACTGAAGTATATATCCTGGTATAAAATTGTCAAACTATTTCTTTATCTCGCCTTGGTGGGACGAACTCCGTGTTTCGTGTGCAATTTTTCTACTTCTTCTTCCTCTAATTCTTCTTTTTTTTCTTTTCCGCGCAGACCGAGAGTTTTTAGTTCCGCGTCGCCTAACATATTCAGAGATTTTGCCAGCTCGGAAAGATGCTCGACAGTATTTTTCTCCGGAGCGTCCAGTACTTCCTCTAGTAAGGCATGTAAAATCCAGCCCATGCGCGGACCGGGAACAATTTCTAATTCTTTTATCATAAATTCCCCGTTGATTTTCAGTTGCCCGACGGAAATCGGGTCGCGCAGGGCTTCTTCGATCATCGCAAAATACTTTCGCAGACGATAAGGCGCTTCTTTTTTCTTCATCCCTACCCGATCGCACTCCCGGACATTCATTAAGAGCCAAATATTCTCCACTCCGACTTTCGCGATAATTCTGCGCACCGCCGAGAGAGTAATTAATTCCGTATCCGAAAAAAACATATGATTGCGCACGAGTTTTTCCACCAGATCAATTTCTTTTTTCGGAAATTTTAATCGCTCCATTATTTTTTTTGTCATTCGCGCGCCGACAACTTCATGGCCATAGAAAGTAAATTTCTTTTTACCAGAAGTAGTTGGGCTTGCTTGCAGGAGCCTTCGCTGCGAAAGCTTAAAATCTTGCCCTTCCAAGATGGAGTGCGAGCGACGGAGAGCATGCCCAGCTATTTCTGCCAATCTTCTTGACCTTGGTTTCCCAATATCGTGGAAAAGCGCCGCAAGCCTTATTTCTAAAGGCCAATTTTTATTGACCGCATGTTGAACAGCATGCAGTAAATGATTCCAGACATCGTAAATATGTTCGCCGGATTGTTCGCAATTTATCCCCTCTTCCAATTCCGGAATAATATTTTTTAACAAATTAAATTTTTGGAGCATTACTACTCCAGAGGAGGCATTGGCACTAGTTATTATTTTTACAAATTCGTCGCGAATTCTTTCTACAGAAATTTCTTTAATTAAATTTGAGTTTTTTAAAATACTTTCCGTTATTTCATACGACACAGAAAAATTAAGTTGGCAAGCGAAGCGCACTGCCCGCAACATTCGGAGCGCATCCTCGGTAAATCGGTCATCTGGCTTCCCTACTGCTCTAATAGTTTTATTTTCAATGTCCTTTAGACCTCCGTACAAGTCTATGATATGTCCATTAGACTGTCCTTTTTCGCCTGAGGCGGATCCGCCTTTGGCGGAATGTCCGTAAGCCATAGCATTTACCGTAAAATCTCGTCTTTTTAAGTCATCTTCGAGCTTATCACTGAATTTTACTTCGTCCGGATGCCTAAAATCGCTATATTTTGCTTCGATTCTGTAAGGGGTAACCTCCACAATGATAGATTGAGGTGTTTCACGAGAAACCTCACCCCCTGCCCCTCTCCTGTCAGGAGAGGGTGGCTGAAAGCCGGGAGAGGTTGTTTCACCCGCCGACGCCAAGGCTTTGGCGGGCAGGCACGAAACAACCACCCCTACTGTTCCAAAAGTGTTTTCGTAAATAGTCTTCTCAAAAAGAGCCATGATCTGTTCGGGTTTAGCATTTGTAGCAATATCCCAATCTTTGGGTTCCTTCCCTATTAAAAGATCCCGAACACAGCCACCGACCAAATAAGCCTCAAAACCGGCCTTTTCGAGCGTCTCTGTTACATGTGAAACTTCTTTTGGTATTTTTAATATTAAGTTGTTAGTATCAAAATCCATTTTTGTTGTGTGTCTTTACAGTTTGGCTAGAACCTATTTTATCAAAAATTCCTAAACGAAACCAGACTAAGGAAGCCAGCCCCGCCACCGCTCGTTCCGCTCGCCACACCACAGAAAAATACTCTTTGCTCTTTTCATTTTGCGCGCGCCGGATTCCTTTTTCTCTTAATGAAAAGAGTATTTTTCTGCGGTGTTCTGCCTTCCAAGTATTCAGGCAGGTGGCGGG
>ERZ1292640.934-Hain-H43-02um-R1-934-length-24160-cov-43_pt2 | contig 14986 bp, 11 predicted proteins | sample MGYA00564404_ERZ1292640 | MGnify/ENA primary metagenome ERZ1292640 (study PRJEB36523, sample SAMEA6512636) | groundwater metagenome | collected 2019-01-08 | study: AquaDiva: Metagenomics assemblies of 32 groundwater samples
CGCGGCGAGAGCTTCTCGGCGCGGCCTTCGGTGGCGGTGATGGCGGGCGGCGCGCCGGTAGTGGCCTGGGAGGAGTCCGACACGCTATGGGGCAAGGATTTCGCCTTCCTGTTCGACCAGCGGGGGACGACGCTCTACAAGAACCGCCGCATCCGCGTGGCTTATCGTGACAGCGCCGGGTGGAAAGAGATCGCGGCGCCGGTTGCGGAGACGGCGCCGGCCGGCATCCGCCGCTTCCTCCAGCAGCCCGCGCTGGCCACCGACGGCGAGCGGCTGTATCTCGCCTTCCGCTGCCGCAGCTCGGCCGCCACTGCGCGGATCGACGGCTTTGCCGCCGGCGGGCGCTGGGAAGTCTTCCTCACTCACCTTGACGGAGACCGATGGGCGCCGGCGATTCCGATGCCCTCCAGCGTCGGACGCAACGGCATGCGCGCTTCGCTGGCCCTGCACAAAGGCGCCCCGCACCTTGCCTGGCCCACCGACAACCGCATCTGGCCCGGCCCGCGCTACGGCGAACTCGACATCTATGCCACCGCGACACCGGTCGTGGCCCCGGCCGCGCAATTGCGGGGCGGCAGGGCGATGGAGGCGGCGACCGCGTCCGCCGACAACCCGCATCCGAACGAAACGGCCGATACGCGCCGCATCAGCGAGTACCGCGTTTCGCTCCGCGGGAAGCAGTACCGCATCCTGCGCGGCGATCTGCACCGGCACACCGAGCTGTCGGGCGACGGCGCCGGCGACGGCTCGCTGGATGACCTCTATCGCTACGAGATGGACGCCGCCGCGCTCGACTACGGCCACGTAGCCGACCACCAGATGGGCGCCGACGAGGAGTACAACTGGTGGCTCACGCAGCAGTCCAACGACCTCTACCACATGCCGGGCCGCTTCGTGCCGATGTACGGCTACGAGCGCAGCGTGCGCTATCCCAACGGCCACCGCAACGTGATCTGGGCCGAGCGCGGCAAGCCGGTGCTCAGGATCCCGCCGCAGGAGGCCAAGGGGGTGGCGAACACCGGCGCAGCCCTTTATCCTTACCTGCGCCAGACCGGCGGCATCGTGACCTCGCATACCTCGGCCACCGAGCAGGGCACCGACTGGCGCGACAACGATCCCGAGCTGGAACCGTTCGTCGAGATCTGGCAGGGCTTCGAGTCCAGCTACGAGCACGCCGGCGCGCCGCGCGCCTGGAAGGAAGGCGACAAGCCGGTGCACCAGGGCCTGCGCCCGCTAGGCTACGTCTGGAACGCGTGGGCGAAGGGCTACAAGCTCGGCGTGCAGGCCAGCTCCGATCACGTCTCCACGCACACTTCCTACGCCTGCATTCTGGCCGAGGAGTTCACGCGCCAGAGCCTGCTGGAGGCGATGCGCAAGCGGCACGCCTACGCGGCCACCGACCTCATCGTGCTTGATTACCGGCTCTCGACCGCCGACGCCGGCACGTTCCTGATGGGCGACATTGTCTCGACCGCCTCGGAGCCCAAACTGCTCGTGAAGGTGCTCGGAACCGATGCGATCAAGCGGATCGACGTGATCAAGAACAACACCTACATTCACAAGCTGGAACCGAACCAGCGGGAAGCCAGCTTCGAGTACGTGGACCGCGCCATCCAGCCGGGCGAGAGTTACTACTACGTGCGGGTGGAACAGCACAACGGCCAGCTCGCCTGGAGCTCGCCGGTCTGGGTGCGCTACCAGAAGTGACGGAGAGAACGATGCCACTGACACGACGAGACCTGCTCGCGGCGGCGCCTTTTGTTCACACGCCCGGCCGCGCAGCGACACCACGCCCCAATGTGGTGATGTTCATGACCGACGATCACGGCGCGTGGGCCACCGGCGCTTATGGGTGCAAGGAGATCCACACGCCGAACATCGACCGGCTCGCGGCCGCGGGGGCCAGGTTCACTCGCGCTTTCGCCGCGACGCCGGTCTGCTCGCCCAGCCGGGTGACGTATCTGACCGGCGCCATCCCCTCGCGGCACGGCGTGCAGGACTGGCTGCGGCCGGTGGACAGTTTCGGCCCGAAATCCCACCGCTGGTACCAGGGCCTCACCGCGTATTCGGAAATCCTGGCCCAGAACGGCTACACGCTCGGCATGTGCGGCAAGTGGCACATGGGCGAGGACGACACCGCCCAGGCCGGCTTCACTTACTGGGCCTCGGTGCCGGGCGGCGGCGGCACTTACAAGAACCCCGAGTTCGTGAAGAACGGCCGGCGCACCAGGGTCAGCCCGTTCAAGACCGACGGCGTCACCGACTGCGCGCTGGAGTTTCTCGATCAGCAGAAGAAGGACCGTCCGTTCTACCTGCTGGCGCCCTACTACGCGCCGCACACGCCCTACGACTTCCAGCCGGAGGAGTACCGCAAGTGGTACAACAACGCGGCCTTCTCCTGCTTCCCCACCACGCCGATGCACCCCTGGCAGAACAAGGGACTGGCCGTCCACCACGGCAACCGCGCCAGCATGCACGCCTACTGCGCGCTGATCACCGGCGTGGACTATAACGTCGGCCGCATCCTGAAGCGCCTGGAGGAGCTGGGCGTGCGCGAGAACACGCTCGTCGTTTTCACCGCCGACCAGGGCTGGAACGCCGGCCACCACGGCGTCTGGGGCAAAGGCAACGGCACCGTGCCGCTCAACATGTACGAGGAATCGATCCGCGTGCCGATGATCTGGAGCCATCCGGGCAAGATCAAGGCCGGCCTGACGCCCTCGGCGATGGTCTCGGCCTACGATTACTTCCCGACCATCCTCGACTACCTTGGCCTCACGGCGCCGCCTGACGCCCGCCGCGTCGGCCGCAGCTATGCGGCCTTCCTGCGGGGGCAGAATCCCCGCTGGGAGAACCGCCTCTACTTCGAGTACTGCTACGTGCGGGCCATCCGCACCGAGAACCTGAAGTATGTCGAGCGCATCGCGGAGTGGCCGAGCGAATTGTACGACCTGGAGGCCGACCCGGGCGAGACGCGCAACGTCATCGACGATCCCGCTCAGCGCAAGAACCTGGACACGCTGCGCGCCGATATGCACCGCTTCTTCGAGCGCGCCGGCGCGCCGCCGCTGGAGGAGTGGCGCTCCACCACCACACAGGAGATCACCCCATATGAGCGCGCGAAGTAGCATCATCCTGCCGCTGTTTCTGCTGGTGGCCGGCGCGCAGACGCCGCTGCACGTCACCCATGGCCCGATGCTGGGACGCCTCGGATCGAACCACATCGGAGTTTGGGCGCGGACCTCGGCGGCGGGGACCTTCCGCGTCCGCTATGGCCTCGCTCCGGACAAGCTGGACGCGCTCTCGCCCGCGGCCACCACGCGGGTGGAGCGCGATCACACCGGCTGGGTGCTGATCGAGGGCCTCCAGCCGGACACGAAATATTACTACCAGGTGGTCCCGGCCGGCCCGATCAGCCGGGCGAAAGCCGTCCCCGACGGCTCGTTCCGCACGCTGCCGGACGCGGCGCAAGTCCGCGAGCCGCGCCACAACCCACGCGGCCTGTTCAACTTCAGCTTCGAGTTCGCCTGCGGCAACAACCAGAACCCGGGCTCCGGCCTCGGCCCCGCGCTGCCCGGCTTTAAGACGATGCTCGCGCGGCTTAAGGACAAGATCCACTTCGCGATCCTCAACGGCGACTGGCTCTACGAGGAAGCCCGCGACTATCCGGCGGCGGAGTGGTTGAAGCGGGTGGGCCTCGCTCGCAGCCAGACGCCGCGCCTGGTTCAACTGGCGCCTACCATCGCCGGCGTTTGGGAAAACTACAAGCTCTACCTCAGCCGCGGCAAGAACCTCGCGGCCTGGCATCGCGAGATACCGTCCTACTTCACCATGGACGATCACGAGATCCTGAACGACGTCTACGGCACCGGCACGCCGGGACGGCGCGACCGGCTTTCGGTGTTCCGCGACATCGGCTCGCAGGCGTGGTGGGATTACCTCGGCTGGAGCAACGCGCCGGAGCAGTCGCAGGAGATTCACTTCGGCCGCGCGCAACTGAAGACCGGAAGCGACGTGCTCGCGGACCCGGAGGCCGACTTCACCCGCCTGGACCTGGAACAGGCCGGCAACCTGCACGTGCACTGGGGCGGTCCGCTGGCCGGCGTGCTGCCCAACGAGTACGACGGCAAGCCCTCGGACCCCAACGCCGGCGTCTACGAGATCGTCGAGCGGCTCGACCGCCAGCGCCTGCGCATCCGTCCCGCGGCCAGCGCCGACGGCAACCCGTCTTATTCCATCGGCCGGTTCTCTTACTACCAGATGCGCGTAAGCAACGCCCACTTCTTCTGCCTCGACACGCGCACCAACCGCGAGATGCACGACGTGCGCGCGCCGGCCAAGCCGGGACTGACGATGCTCGGACGGCGGCAGCGGGCCTGGCTGATGGAGGGCATGAAGCGCAGCGACGCAGCCGTGTTCTTCGTGGTTTCCTCGGTGAACTTCATGATCCCGCACGTGGGCGGCACGCCGTCGGCGCGCGGCGGCGGCCAGCGCCTCTCGAACAAGGACGACGCCTGGACGGCGTTCCTCGACGAGCGCGAGCAGCTCATCCGCTTCTGGGATTCGCTCGGCAAGCCCGTCTTCGTGCTCACCGGCGACATCCACAACAGCTTCGCCATCAAGATCACCGGCCGCGTCTGGGAGTTCGCCTCGGGGCCGCACAACTCGCGCAACCACACCATGCACAGCGAGGGCGACCGCCCCGCCAACGGAGTGTTCGATTCCCGCGGGCGCAAGTGCGACATCCGCTGGTCCAGCTACTTCCTGGACGACGTGCCGGGCGCACTGGCCCGCCAGCCCGTCTACACGGTGGTGCAGGTGAACAACGTCTTCAACAACGCGCTGGCCGAGGGAAAGCCGCGCTGGGTGGCCTTCCCGCATCCGCAGGTGGTGGTGCAGTACTACGACGGCTTCACCGGCAACCTGCTCTACGCGGAGTCGATCTTGGCCGAGTAGGATAAGTCTCCCGACTTGTCTCTCTCGCCGCCAAGCCGGCAGCCCTATCCCACCGGCCCCGCGTGCCGCTTGATGTATTCCTCCACCGGCGAGGGCTGGGGGCCGATGTAGTGGTATGGCTCGGCGTACTCCAGGCCGTACTTGCGGCCGATGTCGCGGTTCATCGCCAGCACGAACTCCTTGATGTAGGCGCGGTTGGCGGTGTCGTCGTCAGTGCCCAATAGTGGCAGCCGCAGCTTCTTCGCCGCCAGGCTGGCCCGCAGGCGGGCGCCGCTCTCGCCGGCCGGCCCCTGCGCCTTGTTCACCAGGTTCGATTCCACCTTCTTGTCAATGACCGCGGTGATGTCCACCACGCGGTTGACCCGTTGCGGGCCGCGCGCGAAGTAGTATTTCTCGCGCACGCCGTGCGGCTTGAGGCCGGCGGCGAACTGCTCGGGATAGTCCTTGTGCGCCCCGGCCATCCAGCAGGCCGCCTCGACGCACTGCGCGGTGACGTAGTGGTCGGGGTTCTCCTCGTACTCGCCCCAGGGGTCGTAGCAGACGACGGTGTCCACCTTCAGCAGGCGGAACAGGAAGATGAGCCGGCAGCGCAGCTCGGGCTTGGAGATGCCGTCCATCTGGTGGTTGCCGTAGTTAAGATTGAAGACGCCCTTGAGACCGAGCACGCGGGCCACCTCGTTGTTGTCCCGCTCGTTGGCGAGCACGCCCTCGCCGATCCAGCCCGGCCCGGTCATGTCGTCGTTGGTGGTGCGGATGAGGTAGCCGGTGTAGCCCTCCTGGATCAGCTTGAGGACCGCGCCGGCGGCGAAGATGGGGATGTCGTCGGCGTGGGGCTGGATGGCGGCCAGCACTTTGCCGGCATGCGGCTGGCCGGGCTGCGCCCGCTCGATGATGACCTCGTCCGAAGCAGCCAGCGCCGCGGCCGTGCTGCCAAGAAACTCGCGTCTGCGCATTTTGCACCTCACATTAAATTAGTGAAAGCGTAGCCTGTCACCGAATTTAGCCGCCGGTGATGGGCACGTGGATCACCGTGACGGCGGGCTCGGCCAAGGCGTGCTCAAGGGCGGGTGCGATCTCAGCCGGGGCGTTCACACGCACGCCGCGAGCGCCGAGCGACTCGGCCAGGCGGTCGAAGGCAATCGGCCCGAGCGCGCTCGAGATCGGCTCGCCGAATTTCTCAAGATGTCCGACGCGGGTGATGCCCCAGGCCTGGTCGTCGGCCACGATGGCGACAAACGGCAGGCGCTGGCGCACCGCGCATTCAAGATCGGCGACGTTGAAGGTGAAGGCGCCGTCGCCCGAGAGCAGGATGACGGGCTTGTCGGGGCAGCACAGCCGCGCGGCCATCGCGCCGCCGATCCCCCAGCCCACCACCGCGCTGCGGCCGCAGGTGAGCCAGTGGCCGGGGTAGCGGTCGCAGAGAAGCTGGTGCGCCCACTGGCCAATGCTGCCGCCGTCGATGAGCAGGATCGTGTTATCTCGCAGCACATGTTGCAGGGCGGAAATGATGTGCACGGCATGAGTGCGGCCTTGGGCCTTGCGCGCCGCTTGCCGGAACTCGTCGCGCCGGCGGCGCGCTTCGTCCAGCCAGGCCGTGTGAAAGCGGCTGCGCAACTCGCCCCAACCGTGGTTCAGGTAGACGACGGTTGCATCGTCGCGGATTGCGCCGGGCTGCAAGTAGCCGACGCGGTAATCGGGCACGGCGCCGGCCATTACGATGCAATCGGCGTCGGCCAGCAGCCGCGGCCCGCCGGTCGCCGCGCCGATGACGCCCATGAAGGTATCTACCGGGCGATCGACCGAGCCGCGGTCCCAGATCGGGACGACCAGCGGAATGGCGAACCGCTCGGAAAAGGCGACCAGCTCCGCCCCCAGCCCGGCGTAATAGATGCCGCTGCCGGCGACGATCAGCGGCCTCTGGGCGCGCTCCAGCGCGCGCGAGACCTCTTCGGGATCGCCCTGCGCCGCACTCGGAGGCGGCGCCGGGGTCGGGCGCACGATACTCGCCGCGTCCACCTCGCTGGTCTGCACGTCCATGGGGAAAGTCAGGTGAACCGGTCCGGCGGCAGCGCGAAAAGCCTCGTCCAGGATGTGCAGCACGCGCGCCGGGCAGTCAATCACTCGCGCGTACCTGGTGGCCGGAGCGGCCAAAGCGACCTGGTCGAGATCCTGGAAGTGCCCCATGCCGGCGGTGCGCACGGCGGCGGCGCCGCTGATGAGCAGCATCGGCGCGCCGTCCAGGTGCGCGTCCACCACGCCGGTCATGGCGTTGGCGAAGGCGACGCCGCTCGAGACGGCGCAGACGCCGGGCCGTCGGGTCAGCCGGCCGGCGGATACGGCGATGTAGGCGGCGGTCTGCTCGTTGCGCGTATCGATCAGCCGCAGGCCGGCGCGCCGGGCTGCGCCGTACAGCGGATCGAGGCCGTGCCCGCAGAGCGTGGAGATCCACTCGACGCCCCGCCGTTTAAGTTCCTGGATGAAGAGTTCGACTGCGGTCATTCCGGTGCTGATTCTAACAAAGTACGTTAAGCTGCAAGCATGCCCTTCACGCTTGACGGGAAAGCCGCGCTGGTGACCGGCTCGGGCCGGGGCATCGGGCGGGCGATCGCCGAGGAACTGGCCCGCTGGGGCGCCGCGGTGATGGTCAACGACCTGGACGAGGAACCGGCCTGCGAAACCGCCGCCTCGATCCGCGGCGCCGGCGGCCGGGCCGAGCACCTGGCGGGCGACCTCACCGCACCCGCGTTCCCACAGCAGCTCGTGGACGCGACGCTGGCGGCCTTCGGCTCCCTCGACGTCATCGTCAACAACGCCGGCTACACCTGGGACAATGTGATCCAGAAGAGCACCGACGAGCAGTTCCAGGCCATGCTCGACGTGCACATCGTCGCGCCGTTCCGCATCCTGCGGGCGGCCTCGGCGTTCCTCCGTGAAGCGGCCAAGCGCGAGGCCGCCGAAGGCCGGCGCGTGATGCGCAAGGTGGTCAACATCACTTCCATCTCGGGAATCGATGGCAACCCCGGACAGGCGGGCTACTCATCGGGCAAGGCGGGCGTCATCGGCCTGACCAAGACGCTGGCCAAGGAGTGGGGCCGTTACAACGTCAACGTGAACTCGGTCGGCTTCGGGCTGATCGAGACGCGGCTCATCCAGCCGCTGACGGCCGAAGGCGCGGCCATCGAGATCAAGGGCCGGCAGATCCCGGTCGGCGTGCAGCCGAAGGTGCTGGAAGCGGTGAAATCAATGTGCCCGCTGGGCCGGCTGGGCACGGCCGCCGAGGCCGCCGGCGCGGTGCTGTTTTTCTGCTCGCCGCTCTCGGACTACGTCACCGGCGAGGTGCTGATCTGTAGCGGAGGGCTGCACTTCTGATGCCCGCCACGCTGCTCGCCCTCCTTGTCGCGGCCGCGGCGCCGGCTGCCTTCGAGATCCGCATGGGCAGCGGCGAGCAAGACCTGGCCCAGTACAAAGAGTACGGCTACAACGTCGCGGTCATCGGCAGCTTCACCCAACTGGCGACCTACGCCGGCATCGCGCCCGAGGCGCTGCCGGCTGGCTCGCCGCTCCGCGCCACGGTCGAAGACCACCGGCGGCGGATGCGCGAGACGCTTCGGCAGGCCGCGGCCCTCGGGTTGAAGGCCTGCCTCTCGACCGACGAGATTCTGCTGCCCACGGCGGTGCTTCAACACTTTGGCAGCCGCATCGCCCGCGACGACGACCCCGAGCGCGTGGACCTCGCCAAGGAGCAGTTCTGGGAGGTCTACCGGGCCAAGTACCGCGAGGTGCTGCGCGAGTTTCCCGAAATCGCCTACGTCATGGTGCGCACCGGCGAGAACTACGCCTTCCAGTTGAACGGCTACACCGGCCAACTGATCGCCGAGCGCACCAGCGCGACCACGCGCACCGAGGAGTACTTCCGCAACATGCGGCGGCTGATCGAGGAGACACGCCGCGTCGTTGTGGACGAGTTCGGCCGCACGCTGATCTGGCGCACCTGGGACCTGGGCAACTACGGCTTCCATGCCAGCACGCCCGTCTATGACCGCATCATCGGGAGCCTGCCGAACCGCAAGGGCATGATCTTCTCGATCAAGTTCACCCAGACCGACTACTGGCGCTACAACGACTTCAACCCGCAGATCGGGCGCGGCGGGGTGGATCAGATCGTCGAGTTCCAATGCGCGCGCGAGTACGAGGGCAAGGGGGCGTTCCCGGTTTACGCCGGCGAGGAGCACGCCGCCGCCATGCGGCGCGCGCGGCAACTGCGCGTTAAGGGCGTGTGGATCTGGAACTTCGGCGGCGGCTGGGGCGGGCCGCACCTCAAGTCCGACCGCTGGGTGCGGCTCAACATCGAGGCCACCGCCCGGCTGGCGCGGAATCCCGATCTGGAGCCGCGCAAGCTGGCCGAGGAGTGGGCGGCGCGGGAGTTCGGAAAGCGGGCCGCCCGGCGCGTTGCCGGCATGCTGATGCTCTCCGATGACTGCGTGCTCAAGTTCCGCTACATCGCGCCATTCGCCCGGCGCAACAAGGGCTGGCTGCCCAGCCGCAACATCATGCGCGACGACATCATCCGCGGCGAGAAGGCGCTCGGCAACGAGGGCGGCCTGAAGATACTCTACGAGGGATCAAAGCACGCTCTCGAAGAAGCGTTCGCCGAAAAGCGGGAGGCGGTGACGCTGGCGGCCCGCATGCGCAAGCTCTTCGAAGGTGCGCGCGGGGCGATCACCGACGAACGCCGTTACGAGGAAGCCCGCAATTCGCTGCTCTACATGGAGTCGCTGGCCACGGTGATGTCGCACTACATCCAGGGCATGTTTCGCTACTACCGCTGGAAGGAAACGGGGCAGGCGGAGACAGGCCGGACCGCCCTGGAACACTTGCGCCGCTGGCGCCAGGCGTGGAGCCGCTATCAGTCGGAGATCGGCCAGCTCGCCGGGGTGGCCACGCTCTACCGCTCGCAGAACAGCCAGCGCGACACCGACACTGCCGGCGCGATGGCCGACACCTGCGAGACGGCGCTCAAAGAGCTGTCGGCTGCCTACACCCGGTCCGGCACCACGAACGGCGCGCGGTAGTTGCGCGTCAGCATCCGGTCGGCTTCTTTGTCGCCGACGAACTTCTCGGTGGCCGGGTTGAACTCCAGCCGGCGCCCGAGCCGGTAGGCGATGTTGCCCAGGTGGGCCAGCGCCGAGCCGGTGTGGGCCGTCTCCACCGGGCCGTTCAGCTCGGCCTTGTTCCGGCTGCGCACCGCCTGGATGAAATTGGCGTAGTGGCTGCTGTTCTCGCTGCGGCTGGGCCCCGGCGCCCGCTTCTCGCCGAGGTACGTCTCGTACCGCGTGTAGCCCTTGATCAGCAGGTAGCCCTCGGAGCCGTAGAAGATGTTGCCCACTCCGACGCCGTTCTCTTCATTGGTGCACCAGTGGCGCACCTCGACCTCGATGGTCTTCTTCTCCTCGGGGTAGATGAAGTTGGCGGTGAGGACCTCGGGCGTCTCCTTGTCGTCATCGAAGAGGAACTTGCCGCCCGAGGCGGTGATGAAGCGCGGCAGGCCGACCCCCAGCCCCCACAGGCACATGTCGGTTTCGTGGACACCCTGGTTGCCGATCTCGCCGTTGCCGAAATCCCAGTGCCAGTGCCAGTTGTAATGCACCCAGCGGCGGGAGAAGGGGCGCTCCTGGGCCGGGCCGAGCCAGAGGTTGTAATCCAGGTTGGCCGGCGTCGGCTCGGGCTCCTTGTGGCCGATCGACCCGCGCCAGCGGTAGATGATGGCCCGCGCCATGTACACCTTGCCGATCAGGCCCTCGCGCATCTTCTGCACCGCCTCCTGCACCGCCGGCGAACTGCGCAACTGGACCCCGTGCTGCACCATGCGTTTGTACTTGGCGGCCGCCTCAATCATCTTGCGGCCCTCGACGACGTTGTGCGAGCCGGGCTTCTCGACGTAGACGTCCTTGCCCGCCTGACAGGCCCAGATGGTGGCCAGCGCGTGCCAGTGGTTCGGCGTGGCCACCGAGACGGCGTCGATGGTCTTGTCGTCGAAGACGCGGCGCAGGTCGGTCTCGGTGCGGACCGGCTTGCCGTAGGTCTTCTCGAAGCGCGCAGCGGCCGCGCCGGCCACGTTCCGGTCGGGGTCGCAGAGCACCGCGACCTCGACGTTCTTCTGGGGCTGGAAGCCCTGGATGTGATCCTTGCCCCGGCCGTTGACACCCAGGACGGCTACCCGGACGGTGTCGTTGGGCGAACTGGCGGCGGAGAGACTGCGCTCAGCGGCGGCGCCGGCTGAGGCAAAAACAAAGGTTCGGCGTTCCATCGGCCTTACAGAGTACCAGATTGCGGGACAAAATTTTGCAACCTCCCGGCGGGGCGCGAATCCAATGTAGTGAGGGGATTACTATGAAAAACGCCTGGTCCCGCCTGTCGGGTAGGTGGTGTAGGCTGACGCACCCGACGCCTATGTGGCCGGTCCAGGGCCACTACCGCTGCCCGAAGTGCCTCCGCACCCACGCGGTGCCGTGGGAAAGACCCGCGGCCTCCGCCCGCCCGTCCTCGTCCCGCTCTATCCGCTACCGCGTCGTCCTCAAGAGAGGGCCGCTTTCCGTCGCCCTGCGGGCGCTGTTCCCGGTAGGATAAGCCTCCCGGCTTGTCTCGCCGGTCCCGTCATCACCTCAACCGCGGACAAGACGGGAATCTTATCCCACTTGTGCTATCATTGTTCGCGCCGGAATGCTCCTCGCCGCCCTGGCTTTGTTTGCGACTGGCGCGCCGCTGGCGCTGTGGCCGGTCGATTCGCTCATCAAGGTTTTCCCGGACGATCCGGCCGGCAAGAACCGCGCCGTGGAGCAGGCCTGGCTGGTCCCCCGCAACGGTCACGTGAGCATCCAGTTCGCCGTCCGCTCGCCGGGGCGCGTCCCGGCGGTGACCGTCGCGCTGAAGCCGCCGGCCGGATTGGAAACCAAGGTGCGCCGTGTCGGCTACGTGCCAGTGGGTACCAACCCGCCCCGGACGCCGTTCGACGAGGTCCTGCGGGCGGCGCCGGCGCTCTACCCCGATCCGTTGCTGGAAGACTTCCCGTTTCCACTGGAAGCCGGCCGCACCGAGGCCATCTGGATCACCGTGCGCGCGCCGGCCTCTGTGCTGCCGGGCGTCTACACCGGCGAGCTGAAGTTGCTGGTCGGCGAGAAACCGCTGGCGACGGCCTCCTTCCGGGTGCGCGTCGCCGCCGTGACCGTGCCGGAACGCCAGACCTTGAAGGTCACCAACTGGTTCACGCTCGGTGAGGCCGCGCTGGGCCGGTTCTACAAGCTCGAGAACCAGCCCGAGCGCTACTGGGAGCTGCTCGAGAATCTCGGCCGCGTGATGGCCGAGCACCGCCAGAACGTCATCCTCACCCCGGTAAAGTCGCTCACCGCTGTTTCGCTGAAAGACGGCGCGCTGGCTTACGACTTCTCGCGGCTCGACCGCTGGGTCCAGACGTTCCAGAAAGCCGGGCTCATCGGGACGATCGAGGGCGGGCACCTGCTGGGCCGCGCTTCCGGATACCACAGCGCGCTGGTGATCCCGGCCTGGGTCATCGAGGACGGCAAAGCGGTCGAGCGCCGCCTGGAGGCCGACGACCCGCGCGCCGAGGCGTTCTTCAGCTCATTCCTGCCGGCGCTCTACGCGCACCTGAAGGAGAAGGGCTGGGCCGACCGCTACATCCAGCACATTCACGACGAGCCTCACGGGGCCGAGAACCCGATCTACGAGCGTTACGCGAAGGTCATCCGCAAGCACTTGCCGGGGGTTCCCACCATCGACGCCGTCAGCCTCGACCAGGACATCGGCTTCTTCCGCGACGTGTGCGACATCTGGACGCCGGTGCTCGGCAGCTTCGACCGCCGGCTGGAGATGATCCGTTCCCACGTCGAGCGGGGCGGGCAAGCGTGGTTCTACACCTGCATCAGCCCTCAGGGCCGCTACCTGAACCGCTTCATCGACTACTCGCTGGTCAAGGTGCGGCTGCTGCACTGGTTCAATTACCGCCACCAGTTCACCGGCTTCCTGCACTGGGGCGGCAACTACTGGGGGCCCACGCCGTTCCTGAACGTGCAGACGGTGATCAACGACAACCGCACCCTGCTGCCCGCCGGGGATAACGCCATCGTGTATCCGTACCCGGAGAAGAACACGGTGCTCAGCTCGATCCGGCTGGAAGCCATGCGTGAGGGCATCGAGGACTACGAGCTGCTGGCCGCGCTGGGGAAGGCCGATCCGGCGCGCACACGGGAGCTGGCCCAGGCGGCGATCCCCAACATCAACGATTACGTTCGCGACGCGGCCTCGTTCCGCCGTTTGCAGGCGAAGCTGCTGGGCGTGGGAGAGGCGTTGCCCTCTGTCCTCCCGCCTCGCCCCCCGCCTGGTCCTCCACCGCTGGCCTCGTGGTTCGTCGATTCGCTCACCAAGGTCTTTCCGGATGACCGGCCGGGGCCGGGCCCGGCAGTGTTCGACGCCGCGCGCCGGTCCAACGTGAGCATCCAGCTTGTGCTGCGCGCCCCGCGCACCCTCGGCGACATCTACGTGGACGCGCTGCCGCTGGCCGGCCCGGGCGCGCCCATCGACACCATCCGCGTGCGCTGGGTCGAGTACGTTGTCGTCACCTCGAACACGCCGGGCACGCCGGAGGAAGAGCTCGTGCGCAAGGCGCCGGCGCTCTACCCCGACGCGCTGATGGAGGAGTTCCCCATCACGCTGAGGAAGAACGAGACCCGCTCCATCTGGCTCACCGTCAGCGTGCCCGCGGGGCAGGCGCCCGGAGAATACAAGGGCCGCCTGCGCGTGCGCCAGGGGACGGAAGAGCTGGCGCGAATCCCGTACGCGGTCCGGGTGCATGAGGCGACCGTGCCGGCCAGAATCCCGCTCGCCATCGCCAACCATTTCACTTTCGCCGACGAGCGCATCCGCCAGTTCTACGCCTGCTCGCGCTTCACCGAGGAATGGTGGGAGCTGGTGGCGAACTTCGCCCGCTTCCTGGCCGGCTATCACCAGAACTCGATCGTGGCCGACCCGGTGGGTCTCGCTTCGGCGAAGGTCGAGGGCGGCGAGCTGCGCTACGACTTCGGCAATTTCGAGCGCTTCGTACAGACTTTTCAGGCTGCGGGTGTCTCCGAGTACATCGAGGGTGGAAACCTGCTGACCAGGGAGCGCCGCCCCGGCGCGCCGGTCATGCTGCGCGCATGGGTGGTGGAGGACGGCCGGCCCGCGCAGCGGACGCTGCCCTACGCCGACCCGGCGGCGCAGCGGTTTCTCGCGAGCTGGCTGCCCGCCCTGCATCGACTGCTCGAACAGCGCGGCTGGACGAAGAAGTATCTCCAGGGCGTGCTCGACGAGCCGCGGCCCGGCGAGCATGAAGCCTTCGCCGAAACCGCCGCCGCCGTGCGCCGCCTGATGCCGGGTGTTCGCATGATGGAGCCGGTGGGCGCGAAGCAGGACCTCGGCTTCATGGAGCCGGTCGAGATCTGGTGTCCGCAGCTCGGTTCGTTCGACGAGGAGAGACTCAAAGCCCTGCGCGCGCACGCCGAACGCGGCGGCGAGCTGTGGTTCTACACCGCGCTGACGCCGCGCGGCAAGTACCCGAACCGCTTCATCGACTACTCGCTCGTCAAGGTGCGCCTGCTGCACTGGATGAATTTCCGCTACGGCTTCCGCGGCTTCCTGCACTGGGGCGGCAACTACTGGGGTCCGGAGCCGTTCAAGGACACGCAGCCGGTGATCAACCTGGGGCGGACGTATCTGCCCCCCGGCGACGCCTATATCACTTATCCGAACCGCCTGCGGCGGAGCCTTTACAGCTCGATCCGGCTGGAGCAGATGCGCGAGGGGATCGAGGACTTCGCCCTCCTGGAAGAACTCAAGAAGAAAGACCCGGCGCGCGCCGCGAAGCTCGCCGGCGACGCGGTGGCCTCGTTCACCGAATACGTGCGCGAGCCGAAGCGCTTCCGCGAGATCCAGCGCGCGTTGCTCGAATAGGTGCGTCTATGGCAGGCAGGCTCCACGG
>ERZ1292640.256-Hain-H43-02um-R1-256-length-43026-cov-11_pt3 | contig 14985 bp, 18 predicted proteins | sample MGYA00564404_ERZ1292640 | MGnify/ENA primary metagenome ERZ1292640 (study PRJEB36523, sample SAMEA6512636) | groundwater metagenome | collected 2019-01-08 | study: AquaDiva: Metagenomics assemblies of 32 groundwater samples
CCTTCAGCTTGCCGCCAAGCTTCTCGTGCAACAACAAGCTCTCTTCGTAAACATCCATTTCCCAGCTTGCCCCTCCCCAAAAGCGACCTTACGCCGCCATTAACCGAATCCCCCGCAAGAATTAAGCGCAATCCCACGCCAGCCCATGAAACGAGCTTCACTCACGCGCCCAGCCCCAACGCCTTGGCAATGGCGTCCTTGTCGAAACCGATTATTACCGTGCCGTCCACGTCGATGACCGGCACGCCCATCTGGCCGCTCTTGGAAACCATTTCCTGCGCGGCGCGCGAGTCGCTGCCCACGTCAATGTCGTTGAACTCGACCTTGCTCTTCCTCAAGTAATCCTTCACCATATGGCAGTAGGGACACGTTTGCGTGCTGTACACCGTTACGGAATGCTTCGCCAAGAAAACCACCTGCAAGCGTTTAGGCATTCAACAATAAAAGACCTGCGGCCATTACCGCGAGTCAGCCCGCGATGTGTTCAGGAACCCTACGGAACCCGCGCCTTTCAAGGCGTGGTTTGCGGGTTTCGTTCGGTTCATCGGAGCAGAGTGATTTGCGAATCTATTTGCGCGAGCCGCGTTAGAAGCCCCGCGTTTCAACGCAGGGAGTAGCGACCCGCAAGACGTGAGGGTATCCGGGGTGCGACCCCCGATTTCACTCTGCAACGCTTTCAACGCGAGGCTTTCAGTTGAGCATCCACACTGCAACGTTCAACAACGCTGCGAACGACACCCACGCCAAGTACGGCGCGAGCAGCCACGCGGCCTTGCGGTCGAGCTTCCAGAAGGCGCGCATCGTCGCGGCAACGGCAAGCCACAACAGAACGATGATTGCCACTCCCAACGCTGGCGAGCGCATCCCGAAGAAAACGAGGGACCACGAGAAATTGAGGAAAAGCTGCACGCCAAAAAGGCCGAGCGCGCGGTTTCGTTCGCGGCGGTTAGGCAGCCTCCACACGCGGAACGCAGCAACCCCCATAAGCAAGTACAACAGCGTCCAGACTGGCGCGAAAACCCAGCCGGGCGGCGTGAACCAAGGTTTGCTCAACGAAGCGTACCAACCGGGAATTGCGGGAGTAGTGAAAACCGCGCCGGCAACGCCCACCAGTTCGCACGCCACCACGCTCGCCGCGAGCTTCAAAGAGTCCCTGCCCATAAACGCATACTCTCCAATCAATAAACTTTCCTGCCTTTCCTCGCGCGCCACCCTGCGAAAGGCGCTGAAGCTTCAAGCAAATTTATCCTAGAAATTTTCAACGGCAGCCTTCCCAGCTTGAACGCCCGCCAGAACTTCGCATCGTCAAAACCCGCCTTCGCCGCGTCCTCGCGCGTCGCCGCGTAATAAACGACGGGGAGGCGCGCCCACAACGCCGCGGCCAAGCAGAGGGGGCACGGTTCGCACGAGGCGTACAGTTCACAATCGTAGAGATGGGGGCGCTTGAGCTTGCGGCACGCACTCCTGATGGCGTTCACTTCAGCGTGGCAAGTAGGGTCATTCTTCGAGAGCACGGTGTTGTGCGCCCGCGCGATAATCTTGCCGTTGCGCGCCACCACTGCGCCGAAAGGACCGCCTTCCCCCGCCGCCGCGCCTGCAACGGCTTGCCTGATAGCGTCAAGCATCAACTCCTCGCGCATGGAAGGCTTCATGATGCACGCAAGAACGTGAAAGGCGCTTATTTAACTTTCCTTGCGCGTTCATTTCACTATGGCTCGCCACGCGTTTTACAAGCTCGTCGAAGGAACCATCGAGCTTGACGGCGTGCGCATGCACCAGACGAAACGCCTCTCGCCGTGCGAGGCGGCGCGCCTGATGGTAAGCCAGTTGCAGTTGCGCCGCGGCGAGCGCGTGCTAGACGTTTGCACGGGACTCGGCTATACTGCGTTGGAGGAGGCGCGCCTCGGCGCGGTTGTCACGACGGTCGAGGTGGATGGAGAGGTGCTTTCCCTCGCCAAGCAAAACAATGCGTCCAAAGCGTTGTTTAACAATCCTGCGATAAAAATAATCGAGGGCGATGCAGTGGAAGTGGTTGCATTGCGGTTCAACGTTTCTTTCGACGCCGTGATGCTCGACCCGCCGCGCTTCAGCCTCGCGGGAGAACTGTACTCGCTCGCTTTCTACCGTTCGTTATACCGCGCGCTGCGCCCCGGCGGGAGGTTGTTTCACTATACCGGCAAGCCGGGCGAGAAGAGCGGAAAGGACTACCGCAAGGGGATAAAACAACGGCTGCTTGAGGCGGGCTTCACTCGCGTAGAGTGGGTTGATGGCGCGTTGGGGTTCAAGGCGGTAAAGACCGCTGGCCGGTTGCGGTAGCGCAACGCGGGCGTCCCTCGCGCTATCTCCCGCCGGCGGTTCTCGCCGTTCACTTCGTTCGAGGACGTGTCGCATAAAGCGGTTGGAAAATTGCCGTGCGTATCCCGGATGGCAGTTTTTTCATTCGCTTGCGCAAAAGCGTCTCGAAAAGTTTGTTCCACTTTTCTTGCGTCGGCACGAAAACGCCGCGCACGTTGCGCTTGACGCGCTCCTCGTGCAACTGCACACCCAACTCTTTTGCGAAACGCACTACCACCCCTTGTGCCAACACGTCGGTTGCCAGCTGGTGTGCGCGCAAGCCCGGAAGCTTGTCGGCCTTAATGGCTCGCAATTCAGCGCCAGCCAACGCATCGAGCTCTTCAACACGCCGGTTTCGCTCGCCGTGAATATCCTCTAGCATCTCGTCGTGCACACGAGTATTCAACATCTCACCAAGCGCCAACTCGTAATCTCCAGCGGTAATCTTGTGCTCGGCGTAAAGCTTTGCGAGAGCGATAAGGTTCACGGGAATGAAGTGCGGCGGGTTGGCTAACGGTTCATTGCGAACGGACTTAGCTCCAGCTTTCGTGCGCCTCGCACGGTATTTCTCGGCCTGCCGCAAGTGCAATTCAACCTCCTCGCCGTGCGGCAGCAACCTGCCGAGCACGCGAAAAAGGTTAAACGCCTCGTCGTGCGCCACTACCACCGAACCGTGCAGTCCGCCCGTGCTCACCGCGTGAGGTTCAAGCGGGTGGGCGACGAGCGATATGCGCGTCAATTTCGGTCGCATAAACATTCCTCCAAAGCATTGCTTTCACTGCCCCGCGGGCTGCGCGTTGCCTTCCTGCGTCTCGACGATTTTCTTCAACAACACGGGAATGATTATGGTTGTTAGGAAGGCCATCGACGCGATGACTGCATACTCGTTCGGCCCGAGGATGCTGTTGCCGTCAGGTCCGACTGCCGTAAGGCCGTACAAGCCTATTATGAGCGCAATCTCGCCGCGCGGCACCATGCCAATCCCCACGGCAATGCTCTCCCGCAGCTTGACACCCATCATTGCCGCACCAGCGCCGCAACCCACCACTTTCGCCGCAACCGCAATCAACGTGATGACTAGAATGGGCACTATGTTGGCAGCCAGAGCGGTAAGATCCACCAGCATCCCCAACGAGATGAAGAAAATGGGCGTGAAAAACGCGCCCAGCGGGAAGAACAGCTCGACTATCTTGGGAGAGTTCTTGCTGTAATTCAACGTGATGCCCGCGATGAACGCGCCCACTATAGCCGACAGGCCTATGAACTCGGAAACGTACGCATAAGCGAACACGTAAGCCAAAATTGCGAGGTACTCCCGGCGGGAAGGCGTTCCGGCCAACGCCGCGTCGAAATACTTCGTCACGATAAACTTGCCCAGCAGCACACCGCCAACGAGGAACACGGCAGCCGCCGCCAGCACTTGCGCGAACGGCGCGAGCGCCGGTGCAGTGAGCTCCGCCGGAAAGTTCGTCACGAGCGACAGTGCGAGGAGCGCCAGCACATCGTCAATCACCGCCGCGCCCAAAATTATTTTCGCAAACTCCTTCTCAAGCACGCCCAACTCTCGCAGCACGGCCACCGTCACGCCCACGCTCGTCGCCGTGAGCGCCGCGCCGAGGAACATCGCGTAACCGAAACCGTGGCCCGACGCGACGGCGTAGTAATACCCGCCTACGAACGGCAGGATGACGCCCAGCAATCCCACGATAAAGTTGCGCAAGTTGAAAATCTGGCTCACGCGCGAGTGCAAGCCAATCTCAAACAACAGTATGATGGCGCCAATCTGCGCGAACACGCGCACGAAACCCTCGCTTGACACGAGGTGCGGCACTGACGCCGGGAAGGCGGCGAAACCCGCCACGCCCGCCACTGCGTTCAGCCCACCGGCCAACAACGGGTATGCCAAGCTTATGGCGCTGGGGCTAATCAGGATGCCGACGATGAGGAGCGTCATCACGGTAGGCTGCTTTAGGTACACAACGAGGAACTCGGCGAGAATCGCGGCGAATAACAAGAACGAAACTTCAAACCAAATGCGCTTGTCCTCTTCAACCTCGCTGAACAAACTCGCGCGCAACACTGAAAAGAAAAGCAACGCCGCAAGCAGCAGGAAGAGCAGGCTCGCGTACGGCCGCGTGCGCTCGGCAATCTTCCCAATAATCTTGCGCTTTTCCATCTTGAAACTAAAGAAACGCGAGCGAACTAATAAGCGTTGCCCGAACGCGCGCCCGCCTCGTTCACGCCCGCGGCTTGCGGCGGTAGGTTGCGAAAGAGTACTTTACGCCGCCCTCCTCCCGCTCTTCGCGCGCTTCTTCCACCCACTCGCGCCAGTTGACTTCGGGAAAGAACGCGTCCCCCTCAAAGCTCGCGTGCACGCGCGTCAGCTCCAACCGATCAGCCAAAGGCAGTGCTTGCTCATACACCTGCGCGCCTCCAACCACGAAAACCTGCTCGTCAAACGCCCCTGCCGCAGCCAACGCCTCTTCAAGCGAGTGGAACGTCTCGCACCCTCGCGCCTCAAAGTTTTTTTGGCGGGTTACCACAAAGTTCCTCCGCTCCGGCAGGGGGCCGCCCAGCCGCTTTGCGATTGCTTCGAAAGTCTTTCTTCCCATTACGACGGGGTGGCCGAGCGTGAGGCGCTTGAACCTCTGCAAGTCCCCCTTCAAAAAGACAGGCTGGCTCCCGCCCTTGCCAATCACGCCGTTCGCCGCCACGCACGCTATTATAGTAATCATTGTCCGGCGTCCCGCAACATTCCTTCCGCACTTCCTTCCGCACACACTTCCGCACTCAATCTCTCCGCATACGGTTTTATGCGTTGCGTTGCCTTACACTCCCGCATGGAATCTTCAAATTCAAGGCATCCGGACTCAAGGCACCCGGAGCACCAGTACCTAGACTTGCTGAAGGACATCATGGCGAACGGCGTGGAGAAGCACGACCACAACACCGGCATTTCCCTCAAGAGCGTGTTCGGCCGCACTTCGCGCTACGACTTGACGCAAGGCTTCCCCCTCCTCACGACGAAACGCGTGTATTGGAAGGGCGTGCTGCACGAGCTATACTGGTTCCTCTCCGGCCAGTCTAACATCAAGTACCTTGTGGACAACGACGTGCACATTTGGGACGACTACCCTTACAAGATATACTTGAAGCACTTGACGAAAGAAAGCCAGCCCCTCGTTTCAAAGGAAGAGTTCGTCGCAAACATCAAGAACGACGGCGACTTTGCAGCCAAATGGGGGGAGCTTCCGCACATTTACGGCAGCCAATGGCGCCACTGGCCTGCGAAAGGCAGGGAGATAGACCAAATCGCCTGGGCGGTTGACACGCTGAAAAACTTTCCCGAGCGCAAGCACGCCGTCGTGACCGTATGGAACCCCGAGTTCCTGTACGGAATGGCGCTCCCCGGCCAAGCCCTCTCCTTCCCATTATGCCATATTATGCTGCACTTCAACGTCGCGGCAGGAAAACTCTCGTGCCTGCTCTACCAACGCAGCTGCGACTTTTTCCTCGGCGTGCCCTTCAACATCGCGAGCTACGCGCTGCTCACGCACGCGATGGCCAAGATTTGCGGTTACGAACCCGGCGAGTTCGTGCACGTTTACGGCGACGCGCACGTATACTCCAACCACTTCCCGCAAGTGGCCGAGCAAATGGCGCGCGAGCCGCGAGCCTTTCCCACCCTGAAAATCTCGGATGACGTGACGAGCCTCGACTCTTTCACGCCCGACAAAGTCACGCTCACGGGGTACGACCCCCACCCGCCCATTAAAGGCGACTTGACGGTCGCGGGTGGTTTCGACGAGAAAGACCGAACTTTAGGCAAGGTGAATTACCCCGACCTGAAGGCCGGGGCTTCCAGTTGATTCAGCAAATCAATTGTTTCCGTGCACGGGACGCGAAGCCCGATCCAAGCGTGAACGCATGGGCTTCGCGTCGGGTGCGTGACGCGCGGCGACAAACGCCGCGAGTTCCATATCCGCCTACCGTCCGGAAAGCACCTTGGCAACCGCCGTGTTGTCGATATACCTGGCAAAGTCTGGCATTTCGTTCGCGTTTGTGAGGTTGGAGCGCATAGCCCAACGAGCCTCATTTTCCAGAAGCGTCCGGTTCTTGAATTCTGACAAGCCGAAAGAAAAGCTCGGCCACACTTCGCGCAGCGTCGCCTCGTCAAGCGCGGTTTCCTTGGCGACTATCAACATTGCGTCTTTCGGGCGTTGTTTCACGAAATCTTCCGCCTTCAGCAAGGCGCGCATAAACTTTTCTTGCGCTTGCTTGTCTTGCGAAAACTGTTTAGACACATACACTATTACCACCCAACGCGATTCGTTCGGGGTAATCACCGACACTCGGCCCGGCATTCCCGACCTGAGTTTGGAGGCAACCGGCTCCCAGATGAAGACGGCGTCAACGTCACCGTGCTCGAGCGCTGCGCCCATGTTTTGAGGGCTCAAGTCCGCGTAGGCTATGTCTTTGAACAAATCCACGATTGAATTTATGCCGGCATCCTTGCGCGAGACGAGCGAGAGGCCTGCAATAACTTGCTCCGTCGTTCACTTTCGTTTCCTTACCCCGGGCGCCGCCTGCGCGTCAACCGGCTCGGCGTAACTGCCGGTAAAACACGATGTGCACGCCCGGTCACCGCGCGGGTGGCCGCACGGCGCCAACCCTGCGGCCTTCAACATCACGGGAATGTCGCCGTAAGTCACTGAATCCGCCCCTATGCGCTTCGCTACGGCCGCGCTTACCTTCCCATCCAACGCCTTCAGCTCGCGCTCCGAAAGCCCCCCGCCCTCCGGTTGCAGGCGCGCCTTCTGTACGGCCGTGAGCGCCTTGTGGGCGATGAGCTCCTCGGAATTCATCGCCGTGCCCATGAAGCACGCTGCGAGTATCGGCGGCGCGGGCGTGACGACGTGCACGCTGCGCGCGCCTGCCTCGCGAAGCTTGCGCACCAACCGCGGCATCGTAGTGCCGCGCACTATCGTATCGTCCACCAGCAGTATGTCCTTCCCGGCAACTTCTCGCGCGTTGAAGAGAAACTTGCGGTCAACCTCGCCCTTCTGCAAGCCTTTCGGCGCGATGAACGAACGTTGCGTCCTTAACTTCCGCAATATCGCGGGGTGGTCGCTCAACGCGTGGCGCGTGAACCTCCGCGCGAACCCCCGAACAGCCGCAGGCAGCCCGGCGTCCCGCGCCATCTCTGCAGCCTTCCCGAATATCTCGGAATCGCGTTCGGGCTGGCGGCTCACGCGCAAGCCCAACGCCATCGCCAGCCCCACGCCTTGCGGAATGCCTGAACGCGGTACGGGCACGACAAGCACGCCTTCCGGCGGGCCGGACTCGCGCGCGGAGTCTATCTCGGCCGCAAGCCGCGCGTCGGCCTTGCGAATGTTCTCAAGCGCCTTTCCCGCAACTGCCGCGCCGAAACGCGCGCGGTGGAACCACACCGGCAACCCCCGTTCGACCGAGTTGTGGTGCATAAAATAGATGCTCTCGAAAATGCAGGTTTGCGAGCCTTCAACGCGGCGGGGCGCTGCCGCCTTGAACGACTTCTGCCGGCCGTCGCTGCCCACGAAGAAAATCTCGCCCGGTTCGACGTCCCGCACGTACTTCGCGCTCATAGCATCCAACGCCACCGTCTCGCTTGCCACCACGTGGCGCGAGTGCAGCTTCCCGAGCTTCAACGGCCGATAAGCCAAGAAATCGCGGAACGCCACCAGCTCGCCCTCGCGAGTGTAAGCCGCAACGCTGTAAGCGCCCTTGAGTCTCGCCTGCGCGTAGCGCACGCCCCTCACTATCGCAGGCTCGTTCCGCCGTGCAGGCTGCTGCAGCATCCCGCGGCGCAAGAGTTCCGCAATCAACTCGGTATCCACATTCGTTTTCGGCTTGAAGCCCTTCCCCTCAAGCTCGCGCCGCAGCGAGTGGTAGTTCGTAAGGTTGCCGTTGAACACTATCGAAAAGTCCGGGTCGCGTTCGTTGCCGGAAGGAAACGGCTGCGTGTACCGCAAGAAGCCGTGGCCGCTCGTGACGTAACGCACATGCGCCACGCCGCCGTGCACCTTGCCAACCAAGTGAGTGAGCTCGTCGTAATTGCCCGCCTGCTCAAAACCCGGTACGCGGCGTGCGAGGGGCGCGTCAACAAGCCCGAGGTTGCGCACGTTCAATATCGCGTGGAACTCATTGCCGTCCTGCAGCCAGTGCCTGCCCAACGCCAAGCCGCAGCTTTCCGTGCCGCGGTGCTGCAACGCAGCAACACCCTTCAACAGCCGCCTTGCCACGCGCAAACCCTGCTCGCGGCGTTCAGCGCCGGGCGAATCAAGCCGATGGCTTATCGCGACAAGCCCGCAAGCCTGCGATTGCTTAACAACCCTTCGAGCCATGCATCAAGTTAACCCGCCGCGCTTTTAATGCGTTGCCTGTCCGAACTATGGCGCGCTACCATTCTTTAGCCGTACAACCTCGACGCGTTAACCGGGCGCGCTAATGCCCCTTGCGAGTAAAGCAAATCCGCATAAGCCTGCGCTGCCGACGCGTCACGCGGCTCGGAGCTCTTCAGTTGCAGGCCTATTCCCGCCGCCTGCGCCGTGCGTGGGGTGACCTGCAAATACTTCGCCAGGTACTTGCGCGCCTCAGCAGGACGGTTGCGGATGAAATCTATCGCCTTGTCGTGCGCTGCCTGCAGCTTCGCAACCACATAAGGGACTTCGCGGCGCGAAGCGTTGCGGGAAACCGGAAGCTTTTCGTGCATTGCAGCGGCGGAATCCGCCGTACTGGCATAATCCTGCGCGCGTTGGAGAAAGCGCACTCGTAAATTTCTGATGCTCGATGCCGAGAAAACGCGAGTGTTCCAGCCGCTGCCCAAGGTAAACGCTAAGCTCTAATTCTTACCGTGCCGTTCATCGCGTCAAGCTCCAACTGGTTGAACCCGTAACGAAAGGAGCTTGGAACATTGCTTACCGGAAATGTTTCGACCTCACTCGCTTTTCGCAAGTTTCCTCTTGAACTCGGCAATCTCTTCATGAAGCTTCCAATTCTTCTTCAAAGGATCGTCTTTCGCCAGCTCTTCAAGCTCCTCGAGCTTGCGCTTCATGTTGCTGCGCTTGTGCTGCAAGTCGCTTTTCGACATTCCCACTAAAACCACCCGCAAAGCTATCAGCGCGTGCCTTACTAAACTTGCGCACGCGCTAGGAGAGTTGATTATTCGATGCGCCTAGGCGCCAGCCGCCGCGGTTTGAGCGTCAAGCTCGCGCTTGGACTTCAGGAAGAAGTAGCCTATCATAATGAACGTAGCGATGGACGACAGCCACTCGGGAACGTGCGCGCCGAAAGCGTCAACAACCATGATTATACCGAGCACAAGCACCGAGTACATAGCGCCGTTCTTGAGGTACTTGTACTTCTTTACCGCCTCGATGTTGCGGATAGTCATCTCCCTAACCGCGAAGGCGCCGATGCCGTTTCCAATGAGAATCAACGGGACTGACATGGTAAAGGCGAAAGCGCCCAGAACGCCATCGATTGAGAATGACGCGTCGATTACCTCTAGGTACAGGATTTTGCTGAAGTCGCTTAAGTTCGTGCTGCCGTCAAGCAGCTGCCGTTCTTTCTCTTCGGCATTCTGCTTGAACCCGTGCATTATGAAGTAAGCCGTAGAGCCCACGACTGCCGAGAAGGCCATCAGCGGCTGCTTTTCGATGGCGAACCACACTATGGCCGCGAGGAACACCGAAACGACGGTATAGAACCACAGCCCGTTCTCGAAAAACTTCTTCTCGCCCTTAAGGCCAAAATTCTTTGGCTCTAAGAACAGCCAGTGGAGGAAAAGGAATATGAGAAAAACGCCGCCGCCTAAGAGCAACAGCGGCTTGGATGCTTCTATCGCCTCGATTACCGCCGGGTCTTCGCTGAACGTCGCGGTGAAGGCGCCCATAATGCCAAGCTGCGGGTTCGTGGCGTACACGATGAGCAGGGGCAACAAGCCCCGAACTAGGAAGACTGCAATGAGCAATCCCCACACGAGGAACCAGCGGCGCGCCTTTTGCGACATCGTGCGCAGCACGTCGGCGTTGATCACCGCATTGTCTATGCTAGTGACAATCTCGAAGACAATCAAGCCGAGCACGGACAACAAAGCTATGCCAATATCCATTAGCTTACCTTAACCTTCCTTGCACTAACGAGAAGAAAGCGCGAGAAACTATTTAACCCCGAAAGAACCGCGCCATCCGCCAAGCCCGCTTCTTCAGGTTGCTGCGCTCGCACTCCCGCCATTCTAACGGTTAAATAGCCGTTTTACTTATAGCTTAGAATGGCGCGCATAATACTGACGAACTTTCACCCCGACGAACGCAGCGCGAGGCTCCTCGCGCGCAGGGTTGCCCGCGCCCTCCAACGGTGGGGGCAGGACGTTTCGATAGCATTGCTGCCAGAACGCCATTCCAACCTCGCGATGGTGCGGCGCTGCGCGGACAACGCTTTTGCAAACGGCCTCACGCAAAGCCCCTTCAAACCCAATTACACCGAAACGCGTGCGGCCTTCGAATTCTATTCGCGGCTGGTTGAAGCAAACTCGGGCGCGCACGTGGTGAGCCTTGACAACGTTTACGAAGAGTACTTTAAGGAACGCGGCGTGACGCTGCCGAGAGACCCGCGCCGCTGGGTTGTTGGCAATCATGAGCACGCGCACGTGCAATACGCCGCAGCCCATTTTCGCGACTTTGACCAGCTCGTGCAGCCGTTCGTTCGCGGCAAGTCGCTTGGTATCCTTCATTCAATAGAAATTCCGGCGGTTTACTCCCCGCACGCGCTTAAAGTACGCCGGCTGCACGAACAAGGAATGCGCAACTTGTGGGCTCACGCGCTTATGGATGACCGGACGGCAAGGTGCCTTGAAGATTACCTGCGCGGCGAAGTGAACCTCAAGAAAACAAGGGAACGCGGCTGGATGAACGCTACGGTAATGCGGAAAGTTTGCGAAGCAATCCTGCAATCGACAGGCCAACTGCGCGCCTGAAGCCGCCAAAAAAAGCGGTGCTCTCGGCGTAATACGCCAGCCGGTTGCTGAATCAGTGTTTCGTCATTCCGACTAGCCGCTTGATTTTGCTGTTCAAGAGATTGAGGTTCCTTTGAGTGGGCGCAGTGACTAGGGCTAGGCCTTGTTCGTCGTTCCTGAGCGTTGATAACCGCGTTTTCAGTTCTGGCTTCGACAACAATACCGATAACTCGCTTAATTCTTCTTCGTCGGCCTTAAGCAGGAGCGCAATCACGTCATTCCTGTCTTTCGGCACGCTTCGAGTTGATAGTGCGCTTATCTTGAAGTACAAAAGCATGGGCTTGGATGGAATCAGGACCTCGCCGCTGGCAATAATTGACGCATATTTCTTGAGATAAACGCGTTCACTTCCCTCGTAAAGCAATTTGAGCGGCGGCGCGTCCGGATGTATTTCACCGCTTTGCTCGTAGATATCGAAGATTACGCCGCCCTTGACGAGCCGGCTTTCCTTGATCGTGTAGCCGTCCTTTACGAGAAAGTCATACAACGGCTCGAAAAACTTGTCTGAAACCGCGAAATCAACATCCTTGCTTCCAGCGTATTGGTGGTAGTAGTAAACGGCCCAGCCGCCGAACAATAACGGCGCCTCCCCCAACCCGTTGGCTTGGGAAACGAACCGCAGCATTTCCTTGAATGACTTCTCACAGATTGCCTGCCGGTATAGTTCAGCCATTCAGGCTCACTCATTCAGAATTTGCGGCAAACGGTGTTTTTCGGCCACTTGCTGCAAGGCAGTCAATCCCATGCCCCCCAAGCTGGCTAAATCGACGTATAACAAAAACGGGTTTACTACGTTACCCCCCTTTAGTTTCCGCTCTGCATAGAAATTAAATTCATCTTCAGCCGGAATCAGCACTATCTTCGTCTTAAAGTCAGCCACTTTCCCTTCAACTGCACGCATTGCGGGGGTTGGGAGAAAGTCTTTATTGACATATACGGTAGTGATATCATTGCGCAGGTAACCGGAATCGAGCCACGCGCCAGAAAACAAAGTATGGGTGTGCTTTAATCTCTTCAAGATGGCCGCATCGTCAACAAAATAGGCGTTCTTTAGGCCGATGTCCCGCTGCCCAATCCAATCAATCAATAGTTTTTCCGGATATTCAAGCACAAAACGGGTTCTATACGGGCGCTTCACTACGCCTTTGGCAATAAGCCAACTCATTATTCTGCTGACTAATCCTTTGCTCAAGCCCGTTGCTTCAACTATCTGTTTCTGAGAAACGGGTTTCTTCCATGCTTCTGACAGCAAGTACATTATGACTCGCGCAGATTTTCCCATAAATCCGTTAACCATTCAGTCATCCCCGGTTCTTTCTACGGCATTACTTACGAAATTACTGGTGCAGAATCATTTATAAGTAGTTTACTGTTCAGTAAACCATATATTACCCCCTAAAACAAGCCGCGCGGGGCATCGTGCAGAATTGAGATGCTTGTCCGGCGGCCAAAGCTCCTCAAGCAACCGGGTAAGCACTGGCCGTAAGACGTTAGATGACGCTTCAACCCCTATAGACCATTCCGGTAGTGTTGATGCGTTGTTTGATTATGCCTTTCTTAAAGAATAAGTCCGCTTCGTTCTGCAGTAGCGTTTCGTTAATTTCTGTGGGCTTTAGAAAATAGAACTTGCTCCTCAAGTTAAGCGCAGTTCTGTTGCTGATCGCCGTGTAACGGACCAGCGAGAGTCGCGCGTCCGGCTCGTTTCCGGCGATGTAGTCTATTGCTTTGTTCAATGCGCGCACGACTCGGCGTGCCGCTTCAGGCCGTTCTTTAGTGAATTGGCCGGAGATGAGCAGAGACCCGCCGTAATACGGGTTCTGAAGGAAAGTTCGATCTACCGGCATGACTAGCGTCGCATTATAGTCGTCCATCAATATTGTCGCTACGGGATCGAATGCGTATAACGCGTCAACTTGGCCAGCCTCGAGCGCTTGTGGCTGGAGTTGCGGCGGCAAGTCTACGAACACCACTCCGGCAGGGTCAATCGAGTTCTTCTTGAGAAGCTCGCTGACGATCACTTTGCTGTGCACGTTGGCCGGGAGGATGCCTATTCTCTTTCCGGCAAGGTCTTCGAGATTGCTAATTGTGGAGTTCGTCTTGGCGATTATAAAGCTGGTAATGACCTGCGGCGTGTCGAAGTTGCTGTGAATAATGTTGAACGTGCCATTAGCGATGCCGTACGCCGAGAAGACCGTAGGCGCGCCAACCGCCACCGCCAAATCCAGCTTTCCCGCGCTTACTTCGTTAACCAGCGTCGGGTTATCCTCAATTCGCGTCAGCTCTATTTTCAGTCCCTCGTCCGCAAAATAGCCGCGGTCAATCGCGACAAACAGGGGCAGCCCAAAGAAATTGGACGCATAGCCAATCCTAACGGAGTCTGCCGCCGGAACGTAGCCGTACGAGCCTATCACCGCAAGTGACACGAGCATAAAGACGACCGCTACTGCTGCCACAATGGCTTTAGCGCATTCCATGTAACTCTTTTCCCGGCAAGAACTTAGGCTCCCGTGAGTTATCTAGCCCGCGCCATGAATAATAGCATTTGCAGTATCGCGCGATACTGTAACAACAACCTTTTTACGGTTATTGTGCCTAATAAATTTCTATGGAGAATGTGCTTGAGGCCTTGGGATTGACGCGCAATGAGGCTGCCGTATACCGCGCGCTAGTTTCTTTGGGCGGAGGCACGGGCGGAATGATAATAAGCCACGCGGGGGTATCGCGCGGCAGGGCTTATGACTGCCTTCATTCGCTCGCAGCGCGTGGCCTAGTATCGGTTAGCTTCCAGAACAACCGCCAGCGGTTCTCGCCCGCGCATCCCCGGCGGCTAAGATTATTGCTTAACGAAAAGCGGCGAGGTCTCAATTCTCTGTCAAGCGCACTTGATGCCGAAGTCTCCCGCCTTGAAGCCCTTATTCCATCCTCGCCAGAACCCCGGATGTTGCTGTTCCACGGCCGCGAGGGGCTGAAGTCACTATTCGACGATTGCCTTGAATCAACCGGCGAGGTTCTGGTGCTTGGCGCGTACACGGAGAATTCCGCTGTTTTGAAATATTTCCTTCAGTACGTGCTGCCACGGTTCCACAAGGCGCGGGTGAAGCGCGATATTTCCTTTCGGTATCTGTATCCCCAAGGGTCGGCTGAGCGCGCCAGACAAGTGTTGAGCTTGCCCCTCACTCGCGTTCGCATCCTGCCGCTGTCGATTGCTTCAGTTTCCGCTGTGCAGGTTCGCGGCGACAAGGTGGACCTGATTCTCTGGAGCGGCCAAGGTACGGGCGTGACGATAGATAGCCGCGATATCGCCCAGCAGCAGCGTGATTACTTCAACTTCCTATGGGCGCAATCTAAACCCCTGCGTAAAGCGAAAAAAATCAAGCAAGCACGCATTTAGCGACCTAGAGTACGCCAAAGCGAGTCAATGCTCCTGCCGGGATTTGAACCCGGGTTAGCGAATTGCTCCGCTTGCCTTTTCTTCCACGAAAAATTTAGGCGCGAAGAAAAGGTCCTGAGAGTCCGCTGTCCTTGACCGGGCTAGACTACAGGAGCCTGAAAAGTATTATGGCGGTGAGAGTTTTTTAAGGCGCGCGAAAGCTTTT
>ERZ1292640.2410-Hain-H43-02um-R1-2410-length-14971-cov-5_pt1 | contig 14971 bp, 14 predicted proteins | sample MGYA00564404_ERZ1292640 | MGnify/ENA primary metagenome ERZ1292640 (study PRJEB36523, sample SAMEA6512636) | groundwater metagenome | collected 2019-01-08 | study: AquaDiva: Metagenomics assemblies of 32 groundwater samples
CACACCTTGAAAGCGGGGATTACGCGATTTCCCCAGAGTTTGCCATTAAAGCCAGTAAAATGGGGTATAGACTCGGAGAAATACCAATAACTTACGTTGATAGACGGGCTGGGAAATCAAAATTCAACATGGTGAAAATGGGAGCCAAATATGGATTAATGCTGTTAAAACTTTTTTTCTTTAAGCCAAAAAGGCGAATTTAACAAGTTAAAACGTAACCCAATTCTAATCCTTTTTCAATCACAATTAAGTCTTTTTTGCATTTAGATAATGCTTGCCACATAATAGAATTTCTATTAGCCGATGGAAAATCTACTATTAGAAAAGTTGAGTTTGAATTAGAAATGTCATTTGCAAGGGCTTCATCATTATAGTTTATAGCATTGAATTCTTTGACTTTATATCCCGAATAATTAAGCAAGAAATGTCCTGTTCCTTGATAAATATAGACTGGCTGTTGTAAATTAGTTTTCAACGCGAATTCAGTGACTTGTGTAGAAACTTTATTCAGATTTGGTGTTGTAGGGGAAAAGTAATATTCTGATATCATTAACAGATTGAAGGCTATTGAAATTGATAAGAACAATATTAATAATTGTTTTTTTCTTTTGGTGGCCAGTATACTTATAATTAGAATAGATGAAACTACAAATGTAAAAAATACTGACCAGAATGGTACAAAAAAACCAAGAGGACCCGAAGCGCCATGGAACGGAAACAAGAAATTCCAGCTTCCAGACATTAATTTTTGGATGTAAATTTCTTTAGGATAAAGTGGTAGTAATGTTGACTTTGCAAAAAACGAAAATAGTTCTAAAATAACAAATAAAAGAACAGTTAGAAAAGATGTTATTAAAATTTCTTTTCTTTTAAATTTGAATTTATCCAAAATAAAGCCGCCCAATAACGCAAAATAAGGCAATACCGGCATCCAATATCTTTCAAAAGGCCTGAAACTGGGCGTGGAAATAAAAAGGTAAAAGAAGACATGAACTCCAATTAAAATGTAAAAAATGGTATTTTTTTTGTCAAAGCGAAAAAGAGAAAGGACAAACAGCCCTAACAAAAGAGGCGATATGAGAACAATCGCCTGTGATAATATACTCAAGACATTAATGAAATTCTGGGAAAAGAAATTGAAAAAATAAGCGAGAACATGCTCATTGGTTGCTGAAATTAGCTTTAGATTAAAAATGATATTTATAGCATAATAAATTGAAAAAATAATCCCGCAAACTAAATAGGTGATGAAAGACTTAGCAATCTCATTTAACTTTTTCTCTTTTGAAAAAACAATCCATAGATTGTATGCTATAAATGACAGTATAAATAGAAATATTGTAGTCTTTGTTAACAAACCAATTCCTAAAGCCACACCAGCAAATACGTAATCTTTAATTGAATTATTATTTACTCCGCTTAAATAAAAATATGTAGCTACTAATCCCATGAAAGCCACAATACTACCATCCATTTCTATTTGAGAAGCTGTTAAAACAGCCCACATACTCACCAAAATGATAAAACCCGCATACAAAGCTGATTTCTCATTGAACAATTTTTTAGCAAATATTATCGTTAGTAAAAAAACACATAATGAAAAAAATAAAGGAATTATATGAAGCACTCTCCAATTACCGAATAAGCCTGCTAAAGATAATAGAATGGGCATTATTGGCGGATGAGGAACTAACAAAATATTAAAGCCATAAGGAGCAACAGCAGTCATAGTCCAAACTTGCTCATCTTCTGCCATTTCCATCCAGAAACTAGGGAGTCTACTAATCAAGAACAAGAACGTTAACAAAATAAGCCATTTTTTCATAGCAACATATTGACTTAAAACAGCATATTATTTAATCATTATCTACTCTAGGTGCAAGCACAAAGCTGAGCATTACCCTGTCAACTGTATGATAGTCAAGCCTTAATGGATAGTCTTTATTGAACTGCACTCTAACCGCGTCAGCTATTTTTCCGGCCTGAATCATTTTTTTCAGATATTCAACAGAATACTTTGACTTAACAGGCTCTTTTGCTGCCTTTATGACTGTGGTCTCGCTTGCCTTTATTTCAATAGCCGCATTGCTCATATCCCCTTCTGCATGAATCGTGAATTTTCCTTGCTCAACCTGCATACTTACAGACTCAGATACAATATCAACATCCTCAATCGCTTCATTAAGCACTTCTGCCTGCGTTTCAACTGACACGGGGAAGCTTAGCTGAGGAATTCTCTGTTCCTTTTCCTGAGAGTCAATTATTGAAAGACTGAATGTCCTGACTGACTTTGAGCGGAAAATGATTTTAAGCTTATTTGCAGAGTCCATTTCAAGAGTTATCATGTCAGTTGGCTTTGCTCGCCTCAAAATTTGCTTAAGATAGCTCAAGTTGAGAGAAATTGTTACATCACCATCTACATCATATTCTGTAAATGAGCTTGACCAAAGCTTGAAAATTACCATGGCAACATTGGCAGGGTCCATAGCGACCATTTCAATAGCATCTTTTGTTATCTTGAACTGCGCTTCATTTACAAGGTCGGCAATTATACTAATACTATCCTTGAGATACTTTGGTTCTGCAAGAGTCAGCTTCATACCACACCCTTTTCTTTGCCAACCCCTGCTCTATTTAAAGTTTTGGATACCTCTTAAGAATAAAAGACAGAGCGAAGGGGGCGAGTATTGTTGTAATTATTGTCATCGCCAGAATGGCTCCATAAAGTGTCTGGTCTATGATCCCGTTTGTTAACCCAATAAGACCGACAACAAGCGCAATCTCGCCTCTGGGAAGCATCCCAACACCCACCAGTAATGCATTTTTTGGCTTGAATCCGAACACCAAAGCAGGTATCATGCACCCGATTACTTTGCTTAAAATTGCGACAAACATGAGGACGAAAAAAAAGGTGTTAAATGAGATTTTGTTGAAATCTACAAGTATTCCTATTGAGACAAAAAATATTGCGGCAAAAACCATTTCCAAATACTCTGCTCCTTCTTTAGCTTCCTTAATTACCAGACCATGCATTGTCACCCCTGCCAGAAATGCACCAACTATTGCTGAAAGTCCTATTATTTCTGCGAGTGCACTGTAAGCAAAGGCAAAAGCTACTGCAAATATCAATATGACTTTGGGATGGCCTGTATTTTTCCCCCACTTGTCTGCCCAGTTGAGAATTTTTTTAATAAAAGGGCTTACTGCGACCGTACCACCGACAAATAAAACAGCGATAACTATTTTTAAGAAAAGAGCAGAAAGAGAGAAGCTTCCAGCAGAAAAGCTTACCGTTATAGAAAGCGCAAGCAAAGCAAGGACATCATCAACAACAGCAGCCCCTATTATTGCCTTGGCGACCGGAGTGTTGAGATAATTCAGCTCCTTCAGCACATAAGCTGTGATTGCTATGCTTGTTGCTGTGAGCGCTGTTCCTATGAACATTCCTTGAACAATAGAATAACCAAAGAGAACAGCCAATAAATATCCTGAAGCGAATGGGACAGCAACCCCAAAAACTGCTATAACTGAATTCTTGAGCGTATATATGTCCTTGAAATTAATCTCGAAGCCCACAACAAAAAGTAAAAAAATTGCTCCTAATTCCCCTAAAATCCTCACACTTTCGCCATAAGAAACAATACCAAGAACACTCGGACCGAGAATTACTCCAAGAATTATTTCTGCAACAATGACTGTCAATCCAAGTCTTACTGAAACATAATATGCAACAAAAGCTGTGAAAAGGAAAATTGCAAGTTCAATTCCGAGACCGGTTATTGCCATTTATTGACTAAAAGAGAGGACTGTTTAAATTTTTTATTATTGAAGTAACTATTTTACTTTCACTTTATTAAATATTGAATCTACAACAGAATTTACTGTTTCCAACGACTCTATTTCATTTGCTGAATATTTAATAGAGAATTTTTTTTCGACCTCACCTATAAGCATAAGATTATTGAAAGAATCCCATTCGCTTATCTTGTTTATTTTCAAATTCATCATTTTGTCATCAACTTTAATATTCATTATAGATTGTACAAGAAGCAGGAACTCTTTTTTTACCGTTTTTTTATCGATCATAACCACCAATAAATGGAATTTCTTTCCCACATGTTAGAGGATCATTAATAATCATTATTCCCTCAGCATTTTTTTCTAAACCAAACTCTGTTAAAAAATTTATTGATGGAACGTTTTTAGGTGTTTGAATGAACTCTCCTCTTAAAGGAATATGTTTTGGAAGAAGTTCGATGCATCTGGAAAGAAAGGCGAATTCTATTTTCTTTGACAAGATCCTGCAACTTAGTAGATAGTTTTCTAAGAAATAGTTGTTACCTTCATCTTTGAAAATCGCTATACCTGTCTGCCCATAATCGCCAAATTTATCACGAACAAATAATGTGAAAGAACAATATTTTGGGGAATTAACTATTTTTGTTAGTTCATCTTCTGTATACCGGATAGTCCTTAGATTGAATTGGTTAGTTTTATTGACCAACTGGAAAGCACGTTTAATGTTTTTATCAGAAATAGGTTCAATACATATCTGAATGTTTAGATTCTTGAGAAAATCTTCCACAGAATTGAATTGTTTTTTATCTTTATCTCGTTCTCTCTCGTGATGGTAAAGTACTGTTTTTTTTTTGTCTTCTTCAGTTATTGCCTTAGTTTCGAAGAAATGAAGCGAATAAAGAGTTGCAGGTAGTTCTTCTATATTCTCAGGAAAATCAACAACTTCGACTTCGGGCATGAATTCTTTTACTAGTGCCCGTTCATGGGGGCTGTCATCAAGAAAAACAATTGAATCGGTTTTAATGTTGAGTTCAGATGCAATAGATGCTATGTTATCAGTCTTAGGATCCCAATTAGCACGTATTGAGACAAAATCAGAGAGAGAAAGAACCATTCCAGAAGTTGTAAACGCCTTTTCCACATCATCCATATTATTTTTTGAGCATACTGCGAGCAAAATGCCTCTTTGTTTCAAAGATTTTAGATATTTTTGGACATCTAGAAATACGTTGCCAGGGAAAACAGTGCCGATAGATATGCCTTCAGGACCATCCTCTCCAACTACACCACCCCACAACGTGTTATCCAAATCGACAATTAGGCATTTCTTTGAAATACCGTACATCGCCCGGATAATTCTCCCGCATTCGGCAGATACGACCTTGCAGAAATCATTCGTAAAATTAATACTGCCCAAATATTTAAGTCTTGAATCAGTGATATTCCTAATTCCAAATACTGAACTAAGATGATGTATATCCAATAAAAATGCATGGCTTTTTGATGCTAACAAACTCCTTAACTCGAAATTAAATTTATCTATCAAAGCAACTGGACCTTGAGGACTTGCCCTTCCGAAATAATAAAGTGGAGTCTCAGCAAACCTGTAAAGGTTTGAGATAACAATATTGCTATCTGAGATTGAGTTCATTAGTGATTTAAACATGCAAATTTTAGAATACACCAATTTGCCAGTGGTATTTTCATCCAAGAACACAGAGTTATAAATATCATCTCCAAAAATTGATTCAGGATCTATAAAAATAAAAGTGATATCTGCAGAGAATTTCCAATAGCTGCTTTGTTTGTCTAGGATCTCTTGCACATATTGATTATAATTTCCTTCATAAAACGTCGCAGAAAATCCTAGACTCGAGACCACTTCTTTTAATTGTGGCAATATATTCTTAACTGTAAAAGAGCTCAAAATCGCTATTTTCATTGTTTTGGCACCTTTCACTTTTTTTGACCTGCAGAAAGACAAAGATTACCCAAGAAAACCACCTGCAGAAACAACAACATTCTGACCAGTTATATTATTTGCAGATTCTGAAAATAAGAAAGAGGCCAAGTCAATAATTTCAGTTGCAGAAATCAATGTCTTATTCATATATTTTTCTTTAGTTATTTCCACAAGTTTTTCTGGATATAAATTTGTCATCTTCGAATCCATCATACCCGGAGATATTGAATTCACATTTATCTTCCTATCCTTGAGTTCAACAGCCATACACATCATTAGACCTAAAGTAGCGTATTTTGTGATAGCATATGAGCTCATTCGTGAAGGAGGGATTCCAGATACTATTTGACTCAAGATAAAAACTACCTTTCCACCATTATTTATTTTTGGGGCGATCTGTTTAAAAAAATGTGTTTGACCAGAAATGAAATTGCCAACAAGCGCTGTATCCTCAGATGTTAGAGATTGAATTTTTTTAAAATTGGGGGGGATCGAAGCACAATGTATAATAAAATCAACCTCGTCTATTTTTATATCAATTGACTTTGTAAAATCATATTTATGGATGGTTGTATACTGTTTTTCGAGAAACGGACCGAGATTATCCTTTAAATCATGGTAAAAAAGTAAAGTTTTGAATCCGCTTCTCCCAGCATAAAACTCGGAGAATTTCAGTCCGAGACCTGAGTTAGACCCGGTTATAAGTATCGTTTTCATTTAATCATCTTTACCTTTATTTCACCATTTAAAACTTTATCTCCATTCTGATTATGAATATTGACAACGATAGTGACTATTGATCCAAAGTCAGATTTTGAAGAAACAACTCCAGATAATGTTAAGACATCGTTAATGTAAACTGGTTTAAGGAAATCCGTTTTTTGCGAGAGAATTAAGGAGTTTTTTCCAGGGATATATACCCCAATAAGTTTAGAAAGAAATAAAGCAGTTAAATAGCCATAAACTACTCTGCCTGTAAACCCTGCTTTTATTGCAAACGGCTCATTAAGATGTAAAGGATTATCGTCACCGGATAGTTTCATAAATAAATTGACATGATGATTAGTGATAGTTTGGGTGAATGATTCTTTATCCCCAATCTTGATACTTAAATAACTGCATTCATTCATCATTATATTTTTACCTCTTTAGTCTCTGTCAAAACTGGTAATATAAAAAAATTTCTTCACCAGTACCCATAAAAATGCATGCAATGAAAAAAAGAGCCCCCAGAATAATAAAAAATATTGGTTTTTGCGGTAGTTTAAAAGAGTTAGAGTTAAAAGGGAGAAAGAATATTATCACAAGACCTAAAATCAAAAAGAAAAGTAAATTGGCAATATAAGGCGAAATTGAAAAAACACCATTCACTGTAGCGATACGTCCAATAATAGCGAAAGCTGTAACGAGATTTGGACTTCTGAAAAAAATAAAGCTAAATATAACTGCAGTAAATGTAATAAAGGTTTGCACAAGACCAGGCAAAAGGGAATAATAACGTTTAGTTGCATGATAAATTATGGAGAGAATACCATGAATGAGCCCAAAAACAATAAAATTCCAACCAGCGCCATGCCAAATTCCCCACAACAGAAATACGAATATCAAGTTAAAGAATATACCCCAAATGTTTCGTGGTAGAACATCACTGAGCGGGATAAAAACATAAACTGTAATGAACTTAGAAAGCGTCATATTCCAACGATTCCAGAATTCAGGAATATTTTTCGCTTTGAATGGAGAGTTGAAGTTTATAGGCAATTTGACCCCAGCCATAAGAGCAAGGCCCAAAGCCATATCACTATACCCTGAAAAATCAAAATAAAGTTGAACGCCATAAGCGAAAACAACAAACAACAGCGTCAGAGAATCTGTCGAGCTGAACTGGGAGTAATAAATATCCACTACACGACCTAACATATCAGCAATAATTACCTTTTTACTCAAACCAATTATGAACAAGAACAAGCCTTGCTTTATGAAGTCAGGCTGTATTTTTTTATCAATGGACTCATAGTCATCTTTTACTTCAGAATATCTTGAAATTGGACCCGCTATGAGTTGAGGGAAAAATACAAGGTAAGTTGCATATTTCAGAAAGTTTTTCACACTCTGTATACGCTTGAGATGTATGTCCACATAATAAGATATTATATGAAAAGTGTAAAAAGATATTCCCAAAGGTAAAATAACATTTATTGGATCACTATTTCCACCCACGATATTATTTACAATCTCATTAATGAAATTAAAATACTTAAAATAGAAAAGCAACCCTAAATGAAAAAATATCGCTAACCATAATATAGGTAAGCGTGAATACCTGCCAATAGCTAACCCAAAAATATAACTGACAACGACAGAAATCACGAGAATAGAAGCATAATATAAATTCCAAAAAGCATAAAAAACAAGGCTGAAGATTATGATCCAAATATATCTTGAAATCTTGTTTTTAAGTATCCAGAAACCGAAAATAAATGCTTGGAAAAAAAATATAATAAACACCCAAGAGTTAAATAACATTAGAGAACCCCGGGTAGATTTTCATCATAATTTTGTTTGAATTATTCCTGTTTGGATGTACACAATCATAATAAAAGAGTGGGTTGCCTCCAAAAGCTAAATTGTCTGATAAATCAAAAAAATAAATAGAATTATCATATTCCTTCAACAGATTTATTGTTTTCTCAAGTCTGTGTGAATATGTTGTTGTTTTATTGACTTCTTGGAAAACGGATGGATTGAGGGGGGTTATAAAAACGATAAGGGTTATGTTTTCATTTGAAGTAAGATTAATAAATTTTCTAAAATAATTAATGCGTTTTTCTGAAAGTTCTTTACTTTTATACTGCTTCTGAAGAAAAAACATTGTATCTCCCTTCCATTCGCAGGAAGATCCTTTGAAAGGTTTTTCCAATATCCCGTTCTGGTCTACGATATAATTGGCATATTGTTTTCTGGCAGTTATTGACATCATCATATCCTTAATATAGAAAACTGAAAAGATTCGTTTTAAGATCAAAGTCTGACGCCTCAGTTCTTTTAAATTATCAACGAGTTTATTGAAATATTTTGGGTTTGATAAAAGAAAAGAATTGAATTCTTCATCAGGATTAAATGCTTCTACATCAAGCCCATAAATTACAACTTTCGGCTTAAGTTTATAGTCATAAATCAGTGTAGATAGAATTGCATATGCATCTTCTGTTCTTCCAAGTGTATTTGCAAAATTGAACAAACTGATATTATCTAAATAATCATCCGATAATAAAGTCGATCTTGAGCTTCCCAATACAAGAACATCTATAGAGGTCTTGTTTCGAACCAAAAGTTCTTTTTGAGGGCCGTCTTGATCAACTATTGGATCAATTCCCCAAGGAAATAGACCGTAAGGGTTAATAATGCTGGCTAACAGATAGTAGATTATAAAAGAACCAAAAAAACCTGTAAAAATCAGGAGTAGAAAAGCATACTTTGAATTCATCACCTTGGAATTTCCACTTTTATATAAAAGCTTATTGGCGATTCAAAAAAATCAAATTAGAATTATTCTATCACCATTCTGCATTATATGAACGGTCTTCTCAGAAACATAACCCATCTCGCGCGCCAAGTCAGCCAAAGATGCGGTCATATGCACATCTCCGTGAGCAGGGATTATGTGTTTTGGCTTAAGCATGTCTATCATGTCCCTCAAATCTTCTCTTGCTGCGTGACCTGAAACATGGATATCCTTGAAAATCCTGACTTTCTGTGCCTTCAAAGTCTGCTCTAAAGCTTGCCTGTTAGCGATAGTGATTGGAGTTGGAATGACTCTATTTGAGAAAATGACATGATCATCTGGCTTTAGCTTAAATTCCAATTCTCCCCTTGCCATCCTTGAGAGAACAGCTTTTGGCTCGCCCATATGTCCTGTTACGACAATGACGTATTTTCCCCTACCTTCCCTGTCAATTTTCTTCAGTTCACTCAACATCTGTCTTCTGAACCTGAGGATTTTTGCCTTTTTGGACAGGCTGATAAGCCCTACTTTTTCAGCAGCATAAAGATACCTGTCAATGCTTCTTCCCATGAAAACAATCTTCCTTCCGAGACTTCTGCCGAAATCGTGAATAGCCTTTAATCTTGCGATATGGCTTGAGAATGTGGTTACTATGATTGCATGGTCTTTTGTCTCAGTGCCGAGAAGAACGTCCATTAGCATTTGTCTGGCGACTGATTCTGAAGGCATTTTTTGCTCAAGTGAAGCATAAGTTGATTCTATTACAAGCGCCAAAACTCCGCGCTCACCTAGCTTTCTCAGCTTCTTGAAATTAACCTTGTCACCAATTGTTGGAAATAGGTCTAACTTAAAGTCATTGGCGTAAATCACTGTGCCATATTTAGTATGAATGCAAATAAGAGCAGTGTGAGGTGTAGAGTGTGTTATGCCAACGAACTCGATTGTAATGTTTTTTGAGAGATGGTATGTTGAGTTGACTGCACACGGCTTTATTTGATTCCTGAAAGGAGTTCTTCTATCGCGAATCATGCTCTGAAGAACCATCGCTGTGAATGGAGTGCAAAGTATTGGAGCATGAAATTCATTTGCAAGGAAAGGAATAGCTCCTATGTGGTCCAGATGCGCATGGCTTGGTATTATTGCCTTAACCTTATCTTTCCAGTCAGATATCGGCCCCATGTTAGGAATGGCATTAACCTTGAGCAGGTCATCAGAGCTTATGTTTTCGATTTCCTGGTCTTCTGTGAACTTGATATAGTTCTCCATGTGCAAGCCCATGTCGCATATGACTACGTCTCCATCGACGTTTATCGCGGTCATGTTCTTACCGACTTCGTTGAAACCAGAAACAGTGCAAATTTCAATAGGCATAACACTAATAACCTGCCTAAATTTAAAAAGGTTTATATTTGGACTTAAGACATATGGGTTTTGATGGGAGTGGACTTAAACACAGAAATAGGCGGGATAAAATTCAATGCCTGTATTTGGAATGCCGCTGGCGCAAGATGCACAACTTTGGAAGAACTCAAGGCACTTGCCAATTCTGAAGCTGGGGCAATCCTCTCAAAATCATGCACTGTTGAATCAAGGGTAGGCAACCCCAATCCAAAGTATTACGAGAACAAATGGGGAACTATTAATTCAAATGGCCTTGAGAATCTTGGATACAAGAAGTATATTGATTTTGCAAGCCAGCTGAAAAAAACATCAAAGAAGCCATACATAATCAGTTTCTGCGGAATAAAATCTGAGGATAACTTCATCATGCTTAAAGACTTGTCACAGGCAAATGGAGTTGACATGCTCGAATTTAACCCAGGTTCTCCAAACACAATAGGCAAGCCGATTGTTGGCTACGACTTCGATTCGATGGACGAACTCATGTCAAAAGCAAAAAAAATGGAGAAAAAACCATGGGGTGTCAAGCTTCCGCCATACTTTGATTTGGTTCATTTTGATGAAATCGCAAGAATCATGAACAAATACCAGCCAAATTATGTTTGCTCGATAAATTCGCTTGGCAACTCGCTTATAATTGATCCTGAAAAAGAACAGGTTGTAATAAAGCCAAAAGGCGGGCTTGGTGGTGTCGGTGGGGCTTACACAAAACCAACCGGACTTTCAAATATCTATTCCCTGCGAAAACGCTTGAAAAAAGAAATCAAATTAATTGGAGTCGGCGGAGTCATGACAGGAACTGACGCCTTTGAATACATACTTGCAGGTGCGGATGCAGTACAGACAGCAAGTGCCTTAATGATGGAGGGGCCGTCATGTTTTGGAAGGATAAAGAAAGAACTCTCTCAGATAATGGAGAGGAAAGGTTACAATAAGATTTCAGATTTTAGAGGCAAGTTGAGGGAGATAGAATAAATGGGATTTTTTGATAAGCTGAAAGATATAGGAGAAAAAACAAAAAAAGTCATTGAATCAACAAATTTGAACATTAAAAGATCTCAAGAAGTTATTAAGATAAAGAAAGAAATTTTATTGAAATTATCAGTCGAGGAACTTAAAAGGCTGGCTTCTAACTGCGGTCTTAATAATTTAGAATATATAACAGAGCCTGTGTCGGGTACTCTTGAATTTAAACGAAAGAAAATTAAATTGGATAAAATAGATTATATTAAAGCTATCGCTAACAAAGTATCGGCTGATTCACTTTCTACTAATTTGAAGATTTTAAAAAAAATAGATTTAGCTAATGAGTTGAATAGAGATATTACTTTGATGGAAGAAAAATATAAAAATTTGAGAAAAGATGTAGAAGGTGGTGTAGAACAAAGACAAGAAACATCTTCAGATGAGTTATCAAATCTTGTTTCTTTGATTGTTAAATCTATAACGACATTTACCTTGGCAAAATCGTATAAAACAGAGAGAGATTATCAAATACAGTTACAAGGATATTTAGAAGGAGATTTAAAGCATTTGTTTCCTAATTGTTTTGTTGAGAGAGAGAAACCTACACTATCTGGGCTGAGATTAGATATCTTACTTAGTATTGATAATTATAAAATTGGAATTGAAACAAAAAAAGACCTTACAAGTACTGGTCAAGTCCAGAGATTATTGGGACAAATTGAACAATATTCTCAATCTGTGGATAGTCTAATCATAGTTCAATATAAACGAATAGATAAAGAAGAACTTATTAGGCAATTTAACCTTAAAAAAGCTAGTTCTAAAAAATTAATAAAATTTATTGCAGGCGGCATAGAAATTTAACATTTAAAAGATTGGGGGGCAGATTATCGCTAAGCGAAGCTTGTCGGAACCTGCCTCCGCACTCGATTCTGAAAACTGCTTCAGGACTAGTTACATGATAAGAAAGTGCGGGGGGCAGGATTCGAACCTGCGAACCCGCTAGGGGAGCAGATTTCTTAGAGTTAGTGGCTTTCGCCTTAACTCAAGTCTCTTGAGTCTGCCGCATTTGACCAGGCTCTGCCACCCCCGCAATAAGGAATAAGAGTGAGAAAATTGTTTGTTTTAAAAGGATTTCTAGCTTAAATTTATTATATATTGAAAATTGTTGATTAAGTCATGGATAAAGATATCAAAAAAGCCCAACAAATAGCAATAAGAGATCTTCGAGCCTGCTATGGCACTCATGGAATTCGTGCAGGCCTTCATCATTTCAGCGATTATTGGGCACGAGATTCCTTTTTTTCATGTATTGGAGCATTAGCTATTGGAGACAAGGAAATTGCCCAAAGAACTTTTAACACTTTTAAAAAATACCAATTGCAGGATGGGCAAATACCGCTTCGCTTCGGCGCACAGAATTTTTTGCTGAAATATATTGGATTTCGAACAGCGGAAAAACCTGTTTTCGGGGAAGATAAGCATGGAAACTCTGTAATTGATTCCTCGTTGCTTTACATAATTGTGGCTGGCTCAATTTATCTTGGGGGAAAAAAAGACGCAAAGAAAATCCTGAAATCTTTGGAGCTCGCACATCAGTGGGCAAGAAAAAACTCAGATGATGATATTCTACTCAAAGAAAGAGAATACAGCGGGTGGATGGATTCGGTGAAAAAAAGAGGATTCACATTATACACTAATCTGCTTTACTGGAAGGCAACAATTACACTCTCTGAACTTTGCATTAATTGTGGAGAAAAAACAAAGGCTGCAAACTATAAATCTCTCGGATTGAAAATTTTCAACAAAATAAACGAAGAATTTTGGAATGGTAAATATTTTTCAGACTGGATAGGTGATAAACGATATGATTTCTGTCCTACAGGTGAGCAATTTCTTTCGATTTATTGGAATTTTGCCACTAATAAACAAGCTACCAAGATGCTTCAGCACGTTGAAAACGCACAGGATGATGAGCTTTGTTACCCTGTATATCCGGCTTATCCCAACAAATATTGTAGTCCTTTTCTTCAATTGGTTGGAATGGGGGATTACCACACAAAACTTCGGTGGCTCTGGATTTGTTGCGCTCAAGCAATGGCTCATCAAAAAATAGGAAATAACAGAATAGCATTGCACATTATTAAAGATGTTGCAAGATTAATCAATAAACACGATGCTATTTACGAAGTCTATAACTCTTCAAACAAACCAATTCGTAGGCTTTTCTATAGGTCAGAAGTTCCATTTGCTTGGAGTTGTTCATTTTTCATATTAGCTGTAAAACAGATGTCCTTAAAAGAATAAATAGTAGACTAAAAAATCACAATTCCTTAAGCTTCCGTTCTATTTCGCCAAGTTCCCTGTCAAGCCTGTGAAGCTCTGCTTCATCCGATGCGTTGAGAACGCTTCTTTGCTCAGGCTTTATATCTTCTTTTTCAACCATCTTAGCAACTCTTCCTTCTACATGTGGGAAATAATTTCTCATCTCAACAAGCATTTGAGAAGCTTGATTGACTAACCTACGAAGAATTAGAAACTCCCTTAATTTTTCTCTTCGGAGAGTGTGAATAGTCTCAAATCTCCTAAGCGACACTATAACTTCTTTCTGAGCCTCCAAAATATTCCTTCGAAGCGCTACTGGCTGGTCCAGCCCAATGTAGAGCTCTGTGTGGCCTAGGGGCCTGTGGTGGCTTGTAGAGTGTCTTCTATTTTGCTTACTTTTTCTTGTATTCTCTGCAATTCTTGATTCCAAGATTCCATCTCCTTGTCTTCCTGACTTTTCAGATCCTTGATTTTCTCAAGGCTGGACTGCGCCTCGTCTAACTTGGCGCGAATCATGTGAAGGGATCGCGAAATCTCTTCATATTTTTCTAGCTTCACAAACAATGGCATTTCCATTCATTATTCACCTGCAAATATTGATTTTTCTGCTGATAGCAACTTTCTGTAAAGACCTTCAAGCTGCTGCTTCCATTCCTCTGTAGCCCGTTCTTGTTCCTCAACATGCTTTATCTTAACAGTCATTCTTCTCATCTTATCTGAGGAGCTACTTAAGTCATGTGCCAATAAAGCAACGTTAGAAGCTTTCATAAATACAATTCCATTCCGTATTCTCACTGGCTTTTCTTGAATTACAGGTTTTGATTCTCTTTTTAGCTCTGGAATTTCAATGATTTTTTTTGTCTCAACAGGTTTAGGCTCTTCCGGCACAGCCACTTCAAAAGAGAACTCTGGATCAGGCACTTCTTTAGGCTCATCCTTAGGCTCTTCAACCGGCTCTTCTAAATATTCAGGCTCCTGAGGTTCCTTCATCTCAAAATTTTGATGGGGCTCAA
>ERZ1292640.2414-Hain-H43-02um-R1-2414-length-14967-cov-4_pt1 | contig 14967 bp, 17 predicted proteins | sample MGYA00564404_ERZ1292640 | MGnify/ENA primary metagenome ERZ1292640 (study PRJEB36523, sample SAMEA6512636) | groundwater metagenome | collected 2019-01-08 | study: AquaDiva: Metagenomics assemblies of 32 groundwater samples
ATGACATTATAAAACATCATTATTCGAAAAAATATATTATCCAAGTCCATTCTTTTTATCATTCTTCCATTCTCCACGATATTCTTCCTACTGTAAATGATAATGGAATATTCCGAATCCTTCTTTTTAATTTTGAAAGAAGTTTTAAACGCGAGAGCAAGTGGTGGTACGCGTTTTGGTCAAAAAAAACAACATCCTGTAAGATGCCGTCTAATCTTATTCTTAATCTTGCGTTTGAATCCTGCGGTTCAATGTGGATATCTGAAGCCTCTAATTTTATAGCTCCAAATAAAATTACATCCAAAAGTTTTGTAGTGTCTCCGGCCATGTGTTCTCTGATTTTTGCTTCAAAAGTGGCAATGCTTTTTACCCCTTTTTCAACTTCCAAGATAACCTCTGGAGAAATTGTTACCGATCCTAATAATTTTTTTGAGGTTGTTTCCATAAATTTTCTTTTATAATTTTTAAGTCAGCTCCTCTTTTCATTAATAAACTGGCCGTTTCAAAAGTTTCCGGAGTCACCTTTGAGTTTCCAAAGTTTTCTGTAAAAGCTGTAATTCCTGCTAAAAAACACGTTGCAGCCTCTTTTTTAATTGACTCAGTATGTGTTTTTACCAAACCTAAAGCCGTTTCGGCCAAAGAGGAGTTTCTTATTAAGTTTATTTTACCAAAGTTTTCATTTTCTTGCACGCCCTCGCCAAGCGAAGCCGAAGTGTCAATGTTTAAAATAGGAGAATCAAGTAAAAACCCAAAAGAGTCCATTTTTTTAGCCATATGGTCTTTAAAATCTTTTATTCCTAAAGTTATTATAAGATCTGGTTTTGTATCAGAAAAATAAAAAAAGATATTTTCCTTTTTTATAATACCCTTATTTAAAGTTAAATGGATTTTTAACCCCTGCTCGTCTTTGTCATAAAAAATTTGGGAAACATCAGCTACCTTATTTGGAATTGAAATGACAAAGTTTTTTGGATAAGAAATAAAATCTAATGAGGGAATTAAAAATTTCAAATTTTCTGGAAGGGTTTCATCTATAACTATATTTACATTTTTGTTTAATTCTTTTAAAGTATAAAAAAGAGCCAAAGCGGTGGCCACGCTGTCTGGCCCTTCATTCCCATTAGGAATAATGTAAATATTTTTAGAGCCGTTTATAAGTTGTTGTGCCTCGCCCGTAAGGCTATGGCCGAGGGCTTGTTCTAAGTTTTCCATTTTTAGCGTAGCGATATAGTTAAATTTTAGAATTACTATACCCTATTCGATTTTGTTTTTTTAGTCAACTTATTTTATTAACAGCCGGGACATTATGCAAAAATTTGTCACAAAAAGCGCAGAAGAAACGCAAAAACTTGGCAAAAATTTCGCCAAGTCAATTTTATCCAGCGCGCATTATAATATGCGATCGCATATTTCAATGCGTGAAAAAAGTGCGACGGTTGTTTGCTTGAGGGGAGATCTGGGTGGGGGAAAAACCACTTTTTTGCAGGGTTTTGCAAAAGGCTTGCAAATTAAAGAAAAAATTTTAAGCCCCACATTTGTAATAATGAAGCATTTTGCCAATTTTTATCATTTTGATTGCTACCGCATAAACAAGCCCGAAGAAATTTTAGAATTAGGTTTTAAAAAAATAATTTTAGACCCAAAAAACATTGTGGCAATTGAATGGCCCGAAAAAATTGGTAAACTTTTGCCCAAAAATTCCATAAAAATAAAATTCAAAGTTATTGACGAGAAAACCAGAGAGTTGACTTTCAAAAAATAATGTGATAATATTTTGATGGTTTATCAAATCAAGAAGAAAGGAGATGCGTATGTCGTTCGTTAACAAAGAGCTTGAGTTTAACGAGTTTATAAGGCGGTTGCACCAAAGAATTCAGAGAGGAGGCAATGTTGCCGCTTTAATATTCTTTGAGTGTTTTCTGCAGGAGGAGTTGCCGAGGGAGTTAAAGCGTCAGGCGGCTGTCCCTGATTGGGACGGCCGTACGGTAAACGCTGGAGACTTCGATGCCATTTATCCAATGGCCGCCAACATTCTCCACGATGCCGCTTCAAGGAGCCATAGCGAATGTCATCCAGACATTTTTACAGAAGCCAGCGTAGTCTCTTCGGCTTTCCGTGACGAGCTTAATGAATTGTTTCAATGTTCGGGTAACGATGTCTTTGATCTCATCCCCATCAAATCATATACGGAGATGGCAGTTGAAGCTGGGCTGGTAAAGCTCACTCTCGGACCGGATGGCCAAATGATGGTCTCTCTAAGCAAAGAGGGAGAAAGAGTTGCCCGCGAGGTTGAGCAAGAAATTAAGGAGGCGGGGAAGTAAATCTTTGTGCAGATGGTCCCAGTGTGAAATATCACGGGACTTTTTTTGCGTAAAAATTTTGATACTAAAAATTGTAAAGCTTTGTAAAAGTTGGTATTGCCGTAAATTCACCATGTTAACATATGTAAAATAATTTAAAATTACTGGAACTTGTTTTATTGCAAAAATAGTTTTAACATAAAATATGAAAAGAAAAAGGGCAAAAAAAGAAAAATACGAATATGAGTTACGAGAAGCTATGAAAGCAATTTCGGCTGGAGAAAAAGATTTACGAGAAGGCAGAACTAAATCTTCAAAAGAATTTTTTAGTAAATTAGTAAAACAGGGGCTAAAAGAATATCAGAAAGGAGAATGTAAAACTATAAAATCTCTCTCAGACTTGGATTAACTCAAAAAAATCCCCGAGAAATTTTCCAGCTTTTTATGGAAAAAAGATTAATTATTATAGATTCTAATGCGCTGTTGCATCGGGCGTTTCACGCGCTTCCGCCGCTGACAAATAAAAAAGGTCAGCCGACGGGGGCTGTTTACGGATATTTGCTGACTTTATTTAAGGCAATAAAAGATTTAAAAGCAGATTATATGTTATATGTTGTTGCAACCTTTGATACAAAAGCAAAAACTTTCAGGCATGAGGACTATAAAGAATATAAGGCGCATAGAGTTGCCACGCCAGACGGAATAGTTACGCAAATACCAATGGCAAAAGAAATCTTGGAAGCTTTTAAAATTCCAGTGTTTGCAAAAGACGGTTTTGAAGCAGATGATTTAATTGCCACAATTGCCATAACGGCTGCAAAAAAAGATAATTTGGAAGTTTATATTTTAAGCGGAGATTTGGATAATTTACAGCTTGTTTCAGATAAAATAAAGGTTTATACTTTAGGTAAGGGGATAAAAGATACGATTATATATGATAGGGGCAAAGTTATAGAGCGTTTTGGAGTAACGCCAGAACAAATGAACGATTTTAAAGCTCTAACCGGAGACCCTTCAGACAATATACCGGGAGTCCCGGGGATTGGCAAAAAAACAGCGGCAGAAATTATACAAAAATACGGAAGCATAAAAAATTTGTATGACGAGCTTTCAACGGATACAGCTGTTTTAAAACCAAAAGTGAAAGAAGCTTTAAAAGCCAATAAAGAAAGCGCATTTTTATCACAGCATTTAGTAGAAACAAAAAAAGACGTTGATATAGAATTTATTTTAGAGGATTGCAGTTTTGGAAAATTTAATTTAAATGAGGCCGAAAAAAAATTAATTGATTTAGAGTTTAACTCTCTAATAGAAAGATGCCAAGCGTTATATCAAAAATAGCTTTTCCAATAATTCTTACAGGACTTTTTGTAATAACCGTTTTTATTGCATTAGACTATGGCAGACTAGACACTAATTTTTATATAGTTTTTTCGATTGTTGTTGTGTACGTATTTTTATTTGGTTTTGCCGTTGGTCAGAATTTTGTTTCTCCTTTAAAAAAAATATTGCAAAGAGCAGAAGAATTAACAAGGGGAAATTTATCATCAAGGGTTTATTTAGAATCAAAAGATGAATTGGGCGAGCTGGCAAAAGTTTTTAACGAACTAGCTGATAAACTTGAGGAAAACAAATCTACTATTGAAGCCACAGAAAGAGGAGTTGATATAAAAGTAAAGGCGAGAACAGAAGCATTAGAAGAGACAATAACAGCTTTGGAGCAAAAAGTTAAAAACAGGTCATTAGAGCTTGAAAAAATGATAAATGATTCTAAAAAACTTAAAGAAGAAATTAACGGCATTAAAGAGGGCGCGAGTAACAGGTCAAAGAAAAAATTATTCGAGACGGCTCAGGAAGATAAACAAATTTAAAATTATGCCAGAACTGCCAGAAGTTCAAACAACCGTAAACGGGTTAAATAAAAAGGTCCTAAACAGGGCCTTTGTTGATGTGTGGTCAGATTGGAAAAAAACAGTTAAAAGGCCAAAAAGTTTTGAAGATTTTAAAAAAGAATTAAAAAATAAAAAAATTAAAAAAATATGGCGCAGGGCAAAAAATGTTATTTTTGATTTATCAGATGGACCCGCCCTGAGCGGAGCCGAAGGGTACTCTCTTTTGGTGCACCAAAAAATGACAGGCCATTTGCTAGTTGGAGAGTGGAAGAAAGTAGATAATAAATGGAAGCCAGTAGATATAAAAAGTCCATTGAATGATCCATATAATAGATTTCTGCATTTAATATTCTTTTTAGATAATAATTTAATGATTGCGCTTTCTGACGCCAGAAAATTTGCTAAGGTTGAGTTATGGAAATCAGAAGAGCTAAAAAAAGAGCTAGACAAATTAGGGCCGGAACCCTTGGATAAAAGTTTTACTTTTGAAAAATTCAAAGAAGTTTTAAAAGGAAAAACTGGTCGTGTGAAGCAGATTATAATGAATCCCGAAATAATTGCAGGTATAGGAAATATTTATGCTTCAGAAGCTTTGTGGCACGCAAAAATACATCCCGAAAAAAGTGTTGCAAAATTAAGCGAAAAAGAGCTAAAATCTTTATACGAGGCAATAAAAAAAGTTTTGGAACTTGGAGTAAAGCTTGGCGGAGAGAGCTTTTCAGATTATAGAAAACCAGATGGAACAAAAGGAGATTTTGACACAGAAAGAAAAGCATATAGAAGAGAAGGCCAAAAATGCAATCGCTGCGGAAATAAAATTAAAAGAATAAAATTTGGTCAGCGTTCGGCATTCTTCTGCCCTGCCTGCCAAAAATTGTAAAAATTGGGGGACTTCCGATGTCCCTCAATAATAGATATGCCAAAAAGAAAAGAACAATTCACGACAGGAGAAACTTACCATATTGTTATGCGTGCACTTGATAATAATTTAATTTTTAAAGACATAAATGATTATTTTAGGGGTATTTTTTCAATATACGAATTTAACAATGCAGATTCTGTTGAAATATGGAAGCGCAGAAGAGACCGTATTGTTGAGAAAAAAAGAGAAAAATCGGGGGACATCGGAAGTCCCCCGATTTTAGATGGAAGAGATAAGCTCGTAGAAATTTTAGCATTTTGTTTTATGCCGAATCATATCCACCTGATTTTAAAACAGATTAAAGATGGCGGCATATCAAAATTTATGCAGAAAACCGGAATCGGATTGGGCAAATATTTTAATAGAAAATATGAACGTAAAGGTCATGTATTTCAGGATGCATTCAAGTCGGTTTATTTAGAAAGCGACAATCAATTTATGGCGACTGTTTCTTATGTTTTTACAAATCCCATTGCGTTAATCGAGCCAGGTTGGAAAGAATTGGGAATTAGAAACCACTCTACGCAGGAAGTAATAAAATTTTTAGAAGGATATAAGTGGTCAAGTTATCAAGATTGCATTGGAATAGAAAATTTTCCTTCTGTGACAGAAAGAGATTTTTTGTTGGAAATGATGAATGGAACAAATGGTTTAAAACAAATTGTAAGTGAATGGGTAGAACGCAAAAAAGATATTGCAAAATATGCAAATTTATTTTTAGAATAAACTGATCGAAGTCGGGCTTCGATCGAAGTTATGATTTATTTTTTGTACGGGGAGGATTCTTACAGGTCCCAAAAAAAGTTGGAGGAAATTATTGCGCATTACAAAGAAGCTCATAAGTCTGGGTTAAATTTGATTGTGTCAGACGTAAAAGAGCATAAAAATAGCTTCGAAGATTTTTATAGCAATCTTAGAGTTAATTCAATGTTTGCTGAAAAAAAACTTATAATCCTGAAAAATATTTTTCAGGATAAAGATTTTCAAGAAGAGTTTTTAAAAGAAATAAAAAGTTTAGAAGGTCTAAAAAATATTATTATTGTCTTTGAAAAAGATTCCGTTGATGAAAGAAACAAGCTTTTTAAAACTTTAAAAAAAGTAGCAAAATTTCAGAAATTTAATTTATTAGCCGGCGGGTCGCTTTTAGCCTGGCTGGATAGAGAACTTGAAAATTGTAAAGCAAAGATTGATCCTATGGCAAAGAACGCGTTTTTGAATTGTACAGGAAATAACCTTTGGTTGGCCAGCAATGAAATTAAAAAAATGGCCGATTTTAAGGCTGGCAAATTGATAAAAAAAGAAGATGTTGAGTTAATGATGCGTCCAAAAATTGAAAACGATATATTTAAAACAATTGACGCTTTAGCCTCAAAAAATAAAAAACAGGCGCTGGCCTTATTACACAAACATTTAGACAGCGGAGATAGCGCGCTTTATTTACTTTCTATGATTGCATACCAATTTAGAAATTTTTTAATTATAAAAGAGCTTATTGAAAAAGGAAGCCCTTATGCAAATATCGCAAAAAAAAGCGGATTGCATCCTTTTGTAATTAAAAAAAATTATTATCTTTGTAATCAATTTTCTTTGCCGCAACTAAAAAAAATCTACCAAAAGATTTTTCTGATAGATTCAAGCATCAAAACAGGAAAGGTTGATGCTGAAACTGCGCTGGATTTGTTGATATCGGAAATATAGTTATTTTGAAGACCTTGCTACGAGTTTTGTCAGCCTAGATTTTTTTCTTGAGGCTGCATTTTTTTTAATCACGCCAACCTTTGCAGCTTTGTCTAAAGCTTCATATAATTTTGGCAGCACAGCTTCTGCCTCTTTAGTTTTTTTTGCTAAAACTAAAGATCGCGTCTCCTTAACGAGATTTTTTATTTTATTGCTGTAAATTAAATTGTGGGCTTTTCGCCTGATATTCTGGCGTAGAGCTTTTTTAGCTGATTTTGTGATTGCCATATGCTTTAATATAAGATTTTTAAGTATGTATATATAAGGTAGCACACAATTTAAACTTTTGCAATAGCCGCAATCTCGTGATATATTACAAAAACAGTCAGCACCTTAACATCAAGCCAGCTTTTAGCTGGGAAAATATGGGAGAGAACGAATGAATATATTGTTAGTTTATCCAGAATTTTTGGATACTTTTTGGAGTTGGAAAAAAAATGTGAAGTTTGTGGGTAAAAAAGCCGCGTTTCCGCCACCCGGATTGCTTCTGATAGCTAGAATGCTGCCCGAGTCTTGGAATTTAAAGCTGGTTGATTTGAATGTCAACCAGCTTGAAAATAAAGACATTGAGTGGGCAGACAAGGTTTTTATAAGTGCCATGATTACACAAAAAGATTCTACTAACGAAATTATAGCCCAATGCAAAAAATTGAGCCGTCCAGTAGTTCTCGGCGGTCCAATTTTTGAAATTGGGAGCGATAAATTTCTTGATGCAGGGTGTTTTTTTATCGGAGAAGCAGAAGATATAATTTGTGAATTTTTAGAAGATGTAAACAATGGCGCACAAAAGAGAATTTACAAGGGAAATGGGTTTCCCGATTTAGTCAATTCTAAAACTTCAATGTGGAGCTTAATCGACCACCGTGATTACGCTTCAATGATAATGCAAATTGGCAGAGGGTGTCCGTACGGTTGCACATTTTGTAATGTTGCAGGTATAAACGGCCGTGTTCCTCGGCTAAGGCCAGAGCGCGTATTTTTTGCCGAGTTAGAAGAGTTATACGAGACAGGATTTCGCGGAGCAATCTTACTTGCCGATGACAATGTTATTGGTAATAAAGCAAAAGCACTGGTAATTTTGTCTCAGCTTGTAAATTGGCAAAAAGAGCATAACTATCCGTTTGAATTTACTGCGGAGTTTCCTATAACTCTTGCGGACGATCCCGAGCTTATGGATGTTTTAGTCGTCGCCGGGTTCAGAAAAGTTTTTTTGGGTTTAGAAACGCCCAATAGAGCCTCTCTTCTTGAATGTGGCAAACTGCAAAATGCCAATCGCGATATGGTAGCTTGCGTTAGAAAAATTCAAGAGCACGGATTGATTCCAATGTCGGGGTTTATTGTCGGGTTTGACAGTGACTCGCCAGACAATTTTGACAACCAGATGATTAATTTTATCCAAGAAACAGGAATTGTCATTGCTATGGTCGGGGTTTTACAGGCCCCGCCGGGGAGCAAGCTATATGTAAAACTTGAAATAGAAGGCAGGCTGTTAAATGCCGCCTCTGGAAACAATACCGATTGCGAGCCCAATTTTGCGCCCAAAATGCCAAAAGAAAGGCTCATTCAGGGTTATAAGCGGATCATTAAAACCATTTATTCGCCTAATAAGTATTACGAAAGGATTCGTAAATTTTTGGAGAATTATAATCCATCAGGCCGTCCAAAGAAAAAATTTAGCATGTCCGATTTTAAGGCGCTTATGATGGCAAATCTATGGATAGGGTTGCTTGGCGGCCTAAAGGTCAGCTATTATTACTGGAAGTCTCTGTTTTATGTTATTTTTTCCAAAAAACGGCGGGCGTTTGCTGATGTTGTAGCTCTGCATATTTACGGAGCGCACCTCAGAGAAATTGCTAAAGGCATTAGAGATTCATAACTCTTTTGTATGGGACGAGTGATCGTCCTTTTTATTTAGTTTGATTCTTTATTTTGCAAATGGTAAAATAAAGAATATAAATTTTATTTTTTAAAAATGGGAGAAACAATAGCAGGACCCGGCTGGGAAGATTCTATTAAACAAGAAGCAGAACCGCCGGAGCTTCCAGATCAAACACAAGAACTTAAAAAACCGGAACGCCCGGGTTATGATTTTTTAATCTCCAAAGACGGATCAAAAGAATTTAGAATGGGACAGAAAATAATTTATAAAGACAAAGGGGGAAAAATAATTGAGGGCGTCATTATTAATTATGAGCGGGGCAAAAACAAAAAAATAACCGAAGTAAAAGTTCAAGGAGAGGGATTAAAAAAACCGCGAACAATATCAAAAAAAGATTTTATAAAATGGCAGGGGTTGGGCGAAGTTGCAGGGGCGCAAATTGTACCGGAAAGTCCAGAAACTATTGTTTGGGGAGCGGAAGATGAGACATTAGTAGAAGAACAAGAAACGCAACAGGAAACAGAAAGCGCTCCGGAAATTATAAAAGGTTTGGCCGAGAAAAAAAAGAAAATTGAACTAGATCTTTCAAAAGCAATAGATGAAGAAACAAAAAAAATATTATTAGAAGAAAAAAGAGCTATATCAGATGCAATTATAGAAGTTGCCAGCGAGAGAGACGGCAGAGATATTAAAGAGGATTTGAAAGTAGAAGAGCAAAGGCAATTTGAAATAACTTTGGCATCAATGGGTAAAACAGAAGAAGACCATAAAAGAGCTGTTAGAGATAAATATTATAATGAAATAATACAAAGTAGTAGTCTTCCCGAGGAGCAAAAAAAAGAGATAATTAAAAGTGGTGAAATGATTGTGGGCCCTTTTTATAGGCAAATAATTTTAGGTAGGGAAGATGTTGCCACTTGTATTATGGCTGGCGTAGATCCTTTAAAAATAAAACACGCCGGCTTTTTGGGTCTTTCTAAAAAAATCAGGGGAATTTTTATTAAAAATGAAAAAGGAGAGGAAGAAGAAAAGGAGGCTGCAGACATAAACAAATTTAATGAATATCTTATAACAACAACAGGAAGGGCAATTATGGAAAAAGAAATTAAGCAAAGAATAGAGCAAAGAAAAAAACAAATTATAGAAGAAACGGAAATAGCTTATTTTGCCAGAGAGAGAATAGTGCAAAAAATATTAAATTCTTTGCCGCAGCCCGAAATTCAACCAGCCCCCGCTCTTGATGGCGAAGATACTATGCCACCTGTTGAAAAAATAGAAAAGCCAGTGGAGGAAATTGAAGAACATAAAACAGTATTTAATTATTTTACTGACATAAATAATAGTCTCTGGAAAAAATATAGAGAAGGGAAAGAAACCTACAAAGGCGCTCAAGGAGTTTATGGACGGGAAAAATTAGAAGAGGGAATTTCAAAAACAGCAGAAATACTAAAAGATTTAGAAGCTGGCAGAACAGACAGCGCCAGAGATCAGCTTGAAAAAATGATAATAAGGAGCGAAAAATTTGCCGCAAAAGCGCATAGCGAAAATGATAAAAAAAGATTAAAAATTTTATCTGAAAAACAAGAAGAATTAAAAGGTTATCTTGATGTTTTAAATACACAAGAGTCAAAAGAACAAAGTTTGCCAACAAATATTAGAAAGAGAGGAATAATTTCAAGAAGCCCACAATTAGAAGAATCAGAAGTTTTGACACAGGAAAGACCGGTAATAGCGCAAGAGCCTGTTGTTGAAATAGAACAAATTGAATCTGAAACTGATACCGGCATACAGGCAGCAAGATTTAGAAAAGAGGTTGGCGGAGAGCCACAAGTTTTAGAAGATAAAAATGAACAACAAGAAGCTGTCGCTATGCCCAATTTGCCACCGGTTCCTGCGCCGAATAGAGGAGAAAAATCAATTAAAGCAGAAGAAAAAAAGAACGAGGTTTTAACAGAAACCGATAAAATTTTAGAGGAAATAAAAAAAGTTAGAGAAGAATGACATCATGTGTGGCATCCTGTGACCGAAGACGAAGAAACGGCTTTTAGAAAAAAAATAGCAGAGTTAGAAGGTAAACTTATTGAAACGCGAGAGTCAGAAAAACCGTAATTATTTTTTGTTTAATTTATTTATTAAGTCGCGGAGTTCGGCGGCGCGCTCAAAGTCTAAATTCGATGTCGGACATCTTAAAAACTTACGATGATTTCTTATCTTTCCGGAAAAGTTATTTTAAAGCGGGATAAGTTTATTATATTAGAAGTGGCTGGCGTTGGCTACAAAGTTTTTTTGAACCGCCAAACCCTGTTAAAATTACCAGAAATTAACGGGGATGTAAATCTCTTTTGTTTTCAAAATGTAAAAGAAGACGCGCTGGATTTATACGGATTTTTGTCTTATGATGAATTAGATTTTTTCGAAGTTTTAAACGATATACATGGCGTAGGGCCCAAGGCCGCTTTGGAAATTTCTGTTTTGGGACCCTTGGAAAAAATTAAAGATAAAATTTTGGCGCAAGACGAAAAAATATTTGCAGGAATTCCGGGTATTGGGGCAAAAAGAGCTTCATCTATTATACTAGAGCTTACCGGAAAAATTATTGGTCCCGCCAAAGCGGGATCCCGCTTTGGCGGGACGGATGAAGCAGAAAACGCGCTGGTCCAGCTTGGCTTTTCACGCCAACAAGCAAAAGACGCCCTTTCTCGTGTTCCCGGTGATATTGTCCCCGAATCCCGCATCAAAATGGCCTTGAAGTTTTTAGGCAAATAAATTATGCTCGAACCGTCTGTATTTCCTTTAGATAGACGTCGGACGTCTATCCAGCTTTATGAGAATTAAAGAAATTATTAAAAAAATTTTAGGCAGAAACCTGCTGGACGCATATCATTATTGTTGGGCGTTTTTCGGAGCAGCAATTTTTGGATTTCCCGGGTATGATAAAAATATAAAAATTATCGGCGTTACCGGCACCAGCGGAAAATCAACAACAACTGATTTGATAACAAGAATTTTAGACAGGTTAGGGAATAAAGTTGCTTCAATCTCAACAATTCGGTTTAAAGTTGCAAACAAAGAATGGGAAAATAAATATAAAATGACAATGCCGGGCCGTTTTGTTATTCAAAAATTTTTGAGGCAGGCAAAAAATGCTGGTTGTAAATATGTTGTTTTGGAAGTTACTTCGGAAGGAATCAGGCAATTCAGGCACAAGTTTATAAATTTTGACACAGCAGTTTTTACAAATATTGGGCAGGAACACTTAGAATCGCACGGAGGGTTTGAAAATTATAGAAATGAGAAACTAAAACTATTCAAAGTGACAAAAAATATTCATGTTATAAACGCAGATGATAAAAATGCAAAATATTTTTTGGATATTCCCGCAAAGAAAAAAATCACTTTTGGAATTAAAGATGCAGAAAACTATGAATTTAAATTAAATTTAATTGGCGATTTTAATGTTATGAATGCGTTGGCTGCAATTTCTGTTGCAAAAGTTTACGGAATAAATTACGAAACTTGTAAAAAGGCGTTACAAAAAGCAAAAGGAATTGCCGGTAGAATGGAAGTTATTCAAAAAGAGTCATTTGAAGTTATAGTTGACTATGCCCACACACCAGAACAATTAGAGACCGTTTACAAAACCCTAAACCCTAAACCCTATACCCTAAACCCTAATTTAATTTGTGTATTAGGGAGTTGCGGGGGGGGCAGGGACAAATGGAAAAGGCCGGCACTGGGTGAAATTGCAAAAAAATATTGCAGGGAAATAATTATTACAAATGAAGATCCTTATGACGAAGATCCTATGGAAATAATAAATAAGGTTGCAGAAACTGCCGGCCAAAATGCAGAAATAATTTTAGATAGAAAAGAGGCAATAAAAAAAGCAATAAAGTCGGCAAAACCCGGAGATGTTGTAATAATTACAGGAAAAGGATCAGAGCCTTGGATGTGCGTTGCAAATGGCAAAAAGATTCCCTGGGACGACCGCCAAATTGCCCGCGACGCATTAGCGGAGAAAAAACCTGAAAATATTGACAAGATAGATTAAATATGCTAATATAAATATATGGTTAAAATTAGTACATTTATAATATATAAAAACAGCGGAGAACGGGTCTCCGCCAAACTTGGTATTTTTTGGCTGTGACTGCCATTTCGGCGGTCTGTATTTATGGCACATGTGCCAGAAAGGAAGTGAGACATGTCTCACTATTCAGAAGGGCAGGTTCATTTGTTGGCGGATTCGCTGGAGGCCCATGGCTTTACGCCCGAACAGCTCACTGCTCTCGGGCAAAACCGCGACGGAGCGCTAGACAATCTCAAACTATACCTCCTTGGTCTCGCCACTATTGTCTGCGCTTGCTTCAGGCTGGCGCTGAATAAGGCTCTCGATCTTTCGTCGTTCATCGGCGGGGATTGGAAATTTTGGCGTGGCCCGGCCGACGGCACGGGGTTGGAGGGCGACGAGGATTACATTTTTGAGCCCGATGTCATAGACTTCAAGCAAGTCGTTTTGGAAACGCATTTGCAAGAGAAAGAAACCAGCATCCATGGCGAAGAGAAGATGAAGCGCGCCCGGGGGGAGAGCAAAAATCACCAACTGGGCGATAAAACCTTCTTGGCTTTGTGGAATGACTGGCTGGCGAAAAAAGCCGAAGGAAAACCCGAGGATAGCATTCTTGAACGTTTGCGTCGGTCCGGTAAAATCGGCGCGGTAATCTATTTCTTCGGCCGTACTTTGTGGCGCCCGGGCGACCTCCGCTATGTGCTGTGCCTCTCCCGCGGTGGCTGTGATCAGTGGAGCTGGTTCTACGGCTGGCTCGGCAGTTCTTGGTACGCCGACAGCCCGTCCGTTGCTCTCGCAAGTGTCAAAACTCAGTCCTGAGTACTTTGATTCGCCAACTGGCGAATTTGTTCTTGTCTTTGGACTCTCAGCCCTTTGCGTTTCTTCGGAAACCTCCAAGGGGCTTTTATTTTTCAATAAAAAAGTATATAAATGGTGGCTGACCCCATTTCATGTAAGCGCTAAATAAGGCCCGTCCTTGCAAAAATTTTGCAAGGACGGGCCTTGCAATGTGGCATTGCCGTTAAATAAATATAATCTGGGTTTAAGGGTTATATCCCCTTATAAAACTAAAAATAGGATATTGAAGAAACAAAAAAATAATTCAAGCCGGGAAATGTTGAATTCTTATATGGGTCTTTTAAAACACGGAAATACACATAAAGTTGCAGAAGCAATAAAATCGTGGTAAGGTATACAAGAGACGTAGATATCTCTTTTTTTATGAAAAAAAATTCAAAGTCTGTAAAAAAATTTATTCGCGCGCAAAAGGCGTTGATTAGACGCCAGTTTTTTGATGTAAAAAAGCAAAATGAAATGATAAAGGGGCTTTACAGCAAGCTGTTAGAAAAACCAGAACATCTCGTAGAAAAAATAAAAGAAGTAAAAAAAGAAGATAAGAAACCAAAAGTTAAAAGCAAAAAAGCATGAAGATACAAGATATACAAAATTTATTTATCAGGATGGGAATGGAAGCAGATTTTAGGGGCAAAGACGGAGTGCAGAATTTTTTGGATGATAAAAAGAAAAGATTTGAAAAATTGTCGGAACAGGAAAAACAAGATTTTGATAAAGACGCATTAGAAAATCCTTATTTGGATTCGGGTATTTATAATATTTCAGATGATAAAGAAATAAAAAAAGTTTTAGTAGGAATTGATATTTCTCCGGCAGAAATTTTGATTGCAAAAGAGCTTGGAGATATTGATTTGATAATTGCGCACCACCCAATAGGAAAGGGTTTAGCCCAGTTGGCAGATGTGATGAATTTGCAATGCGATGTTTTGAGTTATTATGGGGTGCCAATAAATATATCAGAGGGTTTAATGAAAGAAAGAATTTCAGAAGTAGCCCGCGGAGTAAATGCTTCAAACCATCAAAGGACAGTTGATGCGGCAAAATTAATGAAGGTAAATTTAATGAATTCACATACCCCAGCTGACAATTCTGCCGCAAAATTTTTGCGCGGTATAATTGAGGGCAAAAAAATAGATAGAATCTCTGATTTGCTGAATATATTAAAAGAAATACCAGAATATAAAGAGGCAATGAAAATTGGAGTGGGCCCTAAAATTTTTGTCGGCAGCCCTGAAAATCACTGTGGCAAAATTGCTTTGTCTGAAATTACTGGGGGAACCGAAGGTTCGCCAAAGCTTTATGAAAAATTAGCG